>Ga0209483_1000964_pt1 | contig 23177 bp, 16 predicted proteins | sample NGEPerA_FD_184508 | JGI IMG/M metagenome (GOLD analysis project Ga0209483, IMG submission 184508) | Arctic peat soil microbial communities from the Barrow Environmental Observatory site, Barrow, Alaska, USA - NGEE PermafrostL2-A... | ecosystem: Environmental > Terrestrial > Soil > Wetlands >... | reverse complement strand
CTGCTAAACCTCGGGCAGGTGGCGACGGTTTCGGGCTGGGTCTGGCAGCCGCAAATTTTGCAGCCGCTGACTTTTTTGGTCACGCTGCCCTTCCGCTGGCTGCCGGCGGCGCATGTGCCGCTGGCGTTGAACATTTTTTCCACCCTCTGCGGCGCGGCGGCTTTGGCGCTGCTGGCGCGTTCGGTGGCGCTGCTGCCGCATGACCGCACGGAAATGGAACGGACGCGGGAACGCAGCGATTTCACTTTTCTCACCGGCTGGGTGGCGTGGGTGCCGCCGGTCTTGGCGGTGACGCTGGCGGGCCTGCAACTGGCGTTCTGGGAACAGGCCACGAGCTTCACCGGCGAGTCTTTTGATCTGCTGCTCTTTGCAGTCATTCTTTGGCAGTTGCTGGAATACCGGCTGGACGAGCGCGAAGGACGGCTGTTTGCGGCGGCGGTCATCTATGGCGCAGGCATCACGGAAAACTGGGCGATGACCGCTTATTTCCCGGTGTTCCTGATGGTGATCATCTGGCTGCGCAAACTGGATTTTTTCAATCCGGGTTTTCTCCTGCGCATGATCGTCTGCGGCCTGGCGGGAATGCTCCTGTTCTTTCTGCTCCCGCTGACCGTCAAGTTTTCCGGGGAATATCCGCTGACGTTCTGGCAGGCGCTGAAACCCAATCTGCAGTCGGACTGGCATGTGATCAAGAGCTTTCATCAGGGAGACGTTCGCCACACTTTGGCGCTGATGTCATTGGCCACTTTGCTGCCGGTCTTCCTCATGGCCATCCGCTGGAGCGCCGGTTTTGGCGACAGCAGCCGGACCGGCGCCATGCTGGTCAACAACATGATTCATTTTGTCAACGCACTGATGTTTGGCATCTGCGTCTGGGTGATGTTCGATCCGCCGTTCAGTCCGCACCAGCTGATGCCGGCGATGGGCATGAATGCGCCGGCGCTCACCTTGTATTATCTGGCGGCCTTGTGCATCGGCTATTACTGCGGCTATTTTCTGCTGGTTTTCGGCAAGCGGCCGGTGCCAAGCCGGCGAACCAGCCGGCCAGAACCGGCATTGCCGAAAAGCCTGCTCTGGCTTTGCCCGGTGATCGTGGCCGCCACCCTGGCGGCAGCGGCGCTGGCGGCGGGTTTGCTGGTCTATAAAAATGCGCCCATCATCCGTGCCATCAATGACGACACGCTGCTGAAATGCGCGCAGTTCTCGGCGCAAAACCTTCCGCGCGACGGGGCCATTTTGCTGTGCGACAGCGAAACCCCCGGCCAGGATCAGGCGCTGCGGGCGTATCTGCTGCAAGCGGTGCTGGCCCGCGATGGCCGCGAGAAAAATTTCCCGGTGCTGGACACGCAATCACTGAACTGGCCGACCTATCACCAATACCTCCACCGGCACTTCCCCAAAATCTGGCCGCAAACCGTCACGACCAATGACGTTGGCACCGTCAGCCCGCTGCGCATTTTCAGGCTGTTAAACCAGTTCTCCCGAAGCAATAACTTATACTATCTCAACCCCAGTTTTGGCTACTACTTTGAACAATTTTATCAGGAACCGCATGGGTTGGTTTATGCGTTGAAGCCGTTGCCGGAAGACACGCTGCTGCCGCCGGCGTTGGACAAAAACCTGATCGCCAAAAATGAATCGTTCTGGACGCACGTCATGGACACCGCCGGGCCGGCCATTGAAAAAGCCCTCCACCCGCCCGATTTCAAGAAATCGAAAAATGCCGCCGGCTGGTTCATGATGCACCTGCATGTGATGCCGGAGCCAAACCCAAACGCCCTCATGGCCGGGCTGTTTTATTCGCGCAGCCTGAATTTCCTGGGCGTCCAGCTCCAGCGCGCCAGTGAACTCGAAACCGCCGCGCCCCGGCTAAAGAAACTCGAACAGGCGGCGACTTGCTTCAGCGAGGCCGAAAAACTGAATCCCGACAACGTCGTCGCCAAGATCAATTTTGACTTCAACCAGACCCTGCGCGCCGGTTCCACCAGCCCCGTTGACCTCTCGCGGGTCACTGCCGACCAGTTCGGCAAATATCGCAACTGGAGTGAGGTCTTGAACGCCTGCGGCCCGTATGACGAACCGAGCTTCTGCTTTGAAAACGGCGCCTGGCTCATGCGCGGAGGACTGATGCGGCAGGCCGTCGCCCAGTTCTATCGCGTCCGCCAGCTCGCGCCGAACAATCTGGCCGCGCGGCTTTTCCTGGCGCAAATTTATATTTTTGCCCGCCAGCCGGACCGCGCCCTGGAAGCCTTGCATGATCCGCTCACCGACCATGCCCGTTTTGCCCTGACGGATTATGATGATAATTCCATCGAATTGGATGTCCTCGCCGCCGCCGCTCATTTCCAGAAAAACGAAACGGCCGACGGCGTGGCCCTGCTGGAAACCGAGATCACGCGTCACCCCTACGATGACACCTTGCTGCTGGCCTCCGCCCAGTCTTTCGTCATGCGCGGTCTTTACACGAATGCGCTGGAGGTCATCAACCGCAAACTCGCCCGCACCCCGGACGATCTTCAATGGCTCTATGGCAAAGGCATTGTCAGCCTCAAGATTGGCGCTTACAACGAGGCGGTGACGGCCTTGAGCAAATTCCTCGAAACCCAGACGAACAATCCCGACGCCCGGTTCAATCGCGCCATCGCGTATCTTCAGAGCGGACGCCTTGATGCCGCCCGCGCCGACTACCGCCAGTTGCAATCCACCTACACCAACTCGTTCCAGGTCGCCTACGGCCTCGGCGAAATTGCCTCGCGCCAGCACGACACCAACGAAGCCGTCCGAAATTTCAAAATTTACCTCGCCAGCGCGCCGACCAATTCCGCCGAGTTCAAAACCGTCCGCGAACGCCTGGCCCGGTTCGGCGGCCAATGACGCCATGCGCGTCACCCACGTCATCACCCGGCTCATCGTTGGCGGCGCGCAGGAAAACACGCTGGTCACGGTTTCAGGTTTGCGCCAAAAATCCGGCGTCGAAGTCAATTTGATTTCCGGCCCGACCATCGGCCCCGAAGGCTCGCTGGAAAACGAGGCGCGGAAAATTTTCCCCGTCACTCGTCACCCGTCACTCGTCACTCCCTTCACCATCGTTCCCGAACTCGTCCGCCCGGTTCACCCGCTGAAAGATTTCATCGCGCTTCGCAAGCTGGAAAAAATCCTGCGCGCGCAAAAACCGGACATCGTCCACACGCACAGCGGCAAGGCCGGGATTCTCGGACGCCTCGCCGCCAGACGCGTAGGCGTTCCCGTCATCATTCATCACATTCACGGCCCGTCGTTCGGAAATTTTCAAGGCGCGCTTGCCAATTTTATTTTCACCGCCGCCGAACGTCGCGCCGCCAAAGTCACCGACCATTTCTTCTGCTCCGCCGGCGCGATGACGAAACTCTATCTCGCCGCCGGAATTGGAAAATCGTCAATGTTCACGCGCATTTTCAGCGGTTTTGATCTGGAGCCATTTCTTAATTCCAAAAATGATTTGGCCTTGCGCGAAAAATTAAAAATTCATGCCGATGCATTTGTCATCGGCAAAATTGGCCGTCTTTTCAAGCTCAAGGGCCACGCCGATTTGATTTCCGCGTTCACAAAAATTCTCCCGCTAGCTCCAAACGCGCGATTGCTTTTCGTCGGCGACGGCATTTTGCGCGGCGAACTTGAAAAGCAAATCCGTGCGCGCGGCCTTTCAGAAAAAATTATTTTCGCCGGCCTCGTGCCGCCCGGCGAAGTCGCGCGTTACGCTGGCATCATGGATTGCGTTGCACATCTTTCACGTCGCGAAGCCTTGTCCCGCGCGTTGCCACAGGCGCTCGCCGCCGGCAAACCGGTCGTGGCCTACGATTTTGACGGCGCGGAGGAAGTCTGCCTGGAAAACGAAACTGGATTTTTAGTTCGCATGGGCGACATCGAAACCGTCGCGCAAAGGTTGCTGCAACTCGCCCGGGACGCGGCCTTGCGGGAAAAATTGGGCCGCGCCGGACAAAAGTTTGTGCGCGAAAATTTCTCCGTCGAAAAAATGGTGGCTGATCAATACACTGTTTATCTGAAACTGGCCGCCGCGCGCGGAATCCGCCCGTGACTTTTCCCTGCAATTTTTTCGCCGCCGCCTTTCTCGGCGCGTTCGTGACCTCGCTGCTCGCGTTGCCGCTCTGGCGCAAATGGTGCGTGCGCACGAAGCTGGTGGATGATCCCGGCCATCGCAAAATCCACGACGCGTCGGTTCCGCTCGCCGGCGGATTCGCTGTGCTGACGGGAATTCTCCTGCCGCTCGGCGTCGGCGTAATTTTCTTGAAACTCGGCATCGTCAAAATCTCGTCCGCCGGATTGATTGTCCACGGCCTTGACCGCCGCGCGGTTGAACTCGCCGCGCTCGCGCTTGGCGCAGTCGCTATCACGATGCTTGGTTGGCTGGATGACAAACATGAATTGAGGGCGCTCCCGAAATTCATCGGGCAGATTCTCATCGCCATCGCCGTGGCCGCCGCGTGCAAACGCATCACGCTGTTTGTTCCCAGCGAAGTTTTCAGCTACGCCATCACGATTCTCTGGCTGCTGACCGTCATCAACGCCTTCAACTTCATGGACAACATGAACGGCCTGTGCGCCGGGCTGGGCGCGATTGGCGCGTTTATCTTTGCGCTCATCGCCGCCGCGAACGGCGAGTATCTAGTCGCCATCACGGGCTTTCTGATGTGCGGCGCGCTGGCCGGATTTTTGCCTTGGAATTTTCCGGACGCCCGCGCGTTTCTCGGCGACGCCGGCAGCCACCTCGTCGGCTACCTGCTCGCGGTGCTGGCAATCCTTCCGCATTTTTATACCAAGCAAAACCCGCGCCCGCTCGCCGTGCTCGCGCCACTGTTTATTTTGGCAATTCCCTTGATTGATCTCACGCAAGTCAGCCTGTTCCGCACGCTGAACAAAAAACCGTTTTGGATCGGCGATACCAATCATCTTTCGCACCGGCTTGTCCGCATCGGAATGAGCCGCGCCCGCGCCGTGCTGTTGCTCTGGCTTGTCGCCGCCATCATCGGCGCAGTCGCGTGCTGGCTTTGATAGGTAGGGTCGTCGCGCTGCGACGACTCCGCCCGGAGGACGGAACGGATTACGCAAATCATCCGCCAATCACAATGTCCATATCATCACGTTCGATTCCGTCGCCTGACGCTGCGCTCGGCGACGGGGGACGGCGCAGCGCGCCGTCCCTACCAATTCGTGTTTATTGGTGTCCATTCGTGGTTTCTTTTCTTTCGTGTGTTTCGTGGATTTCGTGGTTAAGAGCCGCCGCAAAAATAATTTCGCCGGAAGCAGGGTTCATGGCGCCTTGCTGTTTTCAGCCTGCGCTTTTTCCGCCGCATGGATTTCCGCCCACGAGGGCGCGCGCCAGACTTGCAGGATGCCGTCACCGCTCATCGCGCCGATGGAATTTCCGTCCGGCGAGAAACTGATTTCGACAAACTCGGATCCGGTCCCTTCCAGAGTAAGCAACTCCTGCCAACTGTCCGTGTCCCAAAGTTTCACGGCGTCGTCCGGGTTGCTGCCGCCGGTGATGAGACGTTGGCCACCCGGTGAAAACGCCACCGAGAAGACGGCATTGAGAAAACCGCGCAGCGTCGCTTCTTCCCGCCAGGTTGCGGTGTCCCAAACCCGCGCGTATCCCAAGGAACTGGCGATGGCGAGACGTTTTCCATCGGACGAGAAAGCAACGCTCCAGCCTTCCACCGCATCGAGCGGCAAATTTGTGTTGCTCTGCCCGGCCAGATTTCTCACGGAAACGTCTCCTTCCACACCGACCTCGACCATGAGCCGTTCATCCGGCGACAGGCCGCCACCTTCAAGTGTCGGGGGAGCCGCCCAGGATTGGATTTCCCGATTCGATTCCAAGTCCCATTCAAACGAACGATTGTCAATTCTCGACCAGCCGATCAATCGGTTTTCTCCGGCAAGGAAAGCTGCGGGAAACACGCGCCCGTCGCCGGATTTGAATTCACGCCATAAATCGCGGCGCGCTAAATCCCAGACAAACATATTTCCATTGGTTGAACCGGTTGCCAGAAAACGCCCATTCCGTGAAAAGCAATAGAAGACTTTGTTGTTGACTTCCAAATTGGTTGCAATATCCAGCAACGATTCTTTTTCCTGAAAATCAATCCCCGACCATCGCGCCACTTTGCCTTTTCGATCCAACGTCAAAATGGACTGGCTGTCCGGCGCAAATTGCCAGGCCAGCATCTTGTCCGGCCACGTAATTTTTCCCTGCCGGGGATGAGTGACCGACATGTCCCACAGGCAGACCATGCCGTCTTTGCTGGCGCTGACCAGCGTTTTTTCGTCCGGCAACAGCGCCAGCCGCCAGACTTCCAGACGATGACCGCGCATCACGTCCAGACATTTTTGACCGGCGATGTCCCACGTGCGAAGGGTTTGATCCGCGCTGGCCGACGCCAGTTTTTTCCCGTCCGGCCAGAACACCAGAGAGCCAACCCAGGATGTATGGCCTTCCAGCTTTCCGGTTTCCTGGCCCGTGGCGGCCTCCCACAAGCGAATGCTCGATTCGTCGAAACCGGCGGCGGACGCCAGTGTTTTTCCATCCGGTGAAAATGCCAGCGCCGTGATGTATTCTTTCGCTGCCGTGACTTTCCAAAGTTCCTTGCCATTGTGCAAATCAATGACGTGAATCCGCCCGTTCCTGTCTCCATACGCCGCCACGCTCAAATCCGAAGTGGCGGCGAAGCTGGTTGCCGGATTGAGGTCGAATTGTTCCGAAGAATAACTGGCCAGCCTGGTGCCTTCGGATACTTTCCAAACAGTGATTTGTCCTCCCTGACCCGAACCGCGATCAGTGGAAGTCACCAAAGTCCGGCCGTCTTTGGAAAAGGCAAGACCCGCGCAATAACCGTCCAAAGGAAATTCGGCGACGGTTTGTCGCGTCGCTGCGTTCCAAAGATGCAAAGTGGCTTGCTGATTTTCCGACGCGAGCAAATAGCCGCTGGTGAACGCCAGCAAAGATTCAGCCGGCGAAAAGGCGGCGCGCACTCTGCCCTCGCCGGGCGCGAGATGAGCGACCTGTTGCCGGGTCTGAAGGTCATACACAAACAAACCGTCCTTGTGCGCCAGACCAATCGCAAGCCATCGGCCGTTGGCGGAAACCGCGAGCGATTCGATCTCGCTTTTCTGGCAAAGCGTGAACAACGCGTCACTGCGGGTTTGCCGCCAGAGATAACGCCATTCCCAGCCGCGCAAATCCTTTTGCCCCGCAAGCGGACGCTGGCGGTTCAACAAATCCTGCGCGCGGCCGAGATTGCTTCCGGCCAGCGCCTGCATCGCGACATTCATGTCCGAGGCGTAAGCGCGCTGGCGCGCGGCGAGTTCGACCTCCGCTTCAGCTTTTTGGGCTGCGACCGCTTTCTGCTCGTTGGCCTCGGCATTTTTTCGCTGAACGGCTTCCTGTGCTTGCGCCGCCAATGCTTCCTGTTTGGCGTGAGTCGCCCGCACCGCCTGCCAGGTGCTGACCGCAATGCCGAGCAACAAAGCAATCGCCACCGCCGTGACCGCAACGAATGCAAGTTTGTTGCGGCGAACCATTTTTTGAAAACGATACGTCGCACTTGGTGGACGCGCGGCCACCGCTTCGTTGTTCAAATGCCGTTTGAGGTCAACGGCCAAACCGTTCGCCGTTTCGTAACGGCGCGTGCGATCTTTTTCCAAACACTTCATCACGATCCAATCCAAATCGCCGCGCAGCAAGGCAATCGTCTCCTTAATTTGTAGCAGCCGACGTGAGGAGGCTCTGACTTCTTCCTCGGTTGTGGGTTTGGTTTCGGAGGATTTGAGCGAACTGACGTTCGCTGCTACGAGCGTTTGACTCAACTTCGTGCTCGGGCGCGGCGGTTCTTTTTCGCGAATCGCCTTGCGCATCGCGTCAATGCCTTGCGACATCAACTCGTTCGCATCAAATGGCGTGCTGCCGGTAAGAAGTTCGTAGAGCAAAACGCCGAGTGAATAAATATCGCTGCGCGTGTCAATGTCCAGCCCGCTCATTTCCGCTTGCTCCGGCGACATGTAAGCCGGCGTGCCGATGAATTGTTGCAGTTGCGTGTAAAGCGTTTTATCCGTCAAATCCTGTTGCGTCGCCTTGGCAATCCCAAAATCAATCACCTTGGGCACCGGCACGCCGTCGTGCAGCGTCACGAGAATGTTGGACGGCTTGATGTCGCGGTGAATAATGCCTTTCTGGTGCGCGTGTTGAATCGCCTGACAGACTTTGATGAACAAATCCAGCCGCTCACGCGTGGACAATTTGTTCTGGTCGCAATACTCGGTGATCTTGATGCCGCGCACCAGTTCCATGACGAAGAACGGCCGGCCATTTTCGGTCGCGCCGGCGTCGAGCACCTTGGCGATGTTCGGATGGTCCATCAAGGCCAGCGCCTGCCGCTCGGCCTCGAACCGGGCGACGACCTGCCGCGTGTCCATGCCCAGCTTGATGATCTTGAGGGCGACGCGGCGTTTGACCGGCTCTTTTTGCTCCGCCACATAAACGACGCCAAATCCGCCTTCGCCAACTTTCTCCAGAATTTTGTAACGGCCAATGACCGCGCCCGGTTCCTCGGTCGGCGGAATAACGAGGCGGATGGTGGCGTTTGGAGCGGCAGACGCGCCTGTGGCCATCAAGTCGTTGGATTGCTCATGCGCGGCCAGCAACGCTTCAAGCCGCTGGCGCAAGGCGGGGTCGCCTTCGCACGTCGCGTCCAAAAATGCCGCGCGCTTGTCCGCCGGCTTTTCTAGCGCGAGCGCAAACAGCATTTCATCCCGCATTTGAGGTGATGACATATTTGATTGGCGTGGGCGCATTCAAACCTATACGCACATCTGCCCGGCTAAAAGCACAAATAAATCTTTGTGTATTTTTGCAACCGGTTGACGCATGATGCCGCCCATGAGCGCGAATGAATTCAAATTCTATTGTTCCCATTGCGACCAGCCGTTGAAATGCGAACCCTGCCACGCCGGTCGTCAGATTCAATGCCCGGCCTGCCAGCATCTCATCCGCATTCCCAAACCGCCCGCCGGCATGGGGTTCACCCACGTCCAGCCGCAATCGGGAAGCACCTGGGACACGCATCCGCCGAAAGGCAACAAAATCTGATTCGTCGAGGTTCGAATGGTCAGTGCAATCTTGACGGCACGCCTTTCATCACTGGGAACCTCCGTCGCCTACGCGCGCCACCCTGCCTCTGATTTCTTTTCGTGTGTTTCGTGTGTTTCGTGGTTAAATCTTCGCCGTGAAAATTTTGTTCATCGGCGACATCGTTGGTAGCCCCGGACGCCGCGCGGTCAAAATTCTTCTGCCGAAATTGCGCGAGCAGCACGGTCTCGATGTCATCATCGCAAATGGCGAAAACTCCGCCGGCGGCAACGGCATCACGCCGGACATTGCGGCGGAACTGTTCGGCTACGGTGTGGACGCCATCACCACCGGCGACCATTTGTGGGATCAAAAGGAAGTCATGGAGTTGCTGCAAAATGAAAAGCGATTTCTCCGTCCGCTGAATTATCCGCCCGGCACGCCCGGCAAAGGCAGCGTGATTTTGAAGATCCGCGACCTGCCGCCTGTCGCCGTGATGAACGTGCAGGGCCGCACCTTCATGCAACCGCCGCTGGACAATCCGTTCACACTCGCGCTCGACGAGGCGAAATGGCTGCGCCAGCATACGCCCATCATCTTCGTGGATTTTCACGCCGAGGCGACCTCGGAAAAAATCGCGTTCGCGCGGATGCTGGACGGCCAGGTCAGCGCCGTCGTCGGCACGCACACGCATGTGCAGACGGCGGACGAGCAGATTTTCCCCGGCGGCACGGCGTATCTGACCGACGCCGGCTTCACCGGCCCGCACGAAAGTGTTTTGGGCCGGGAAATCATGCCGGTCGTCACGCGTTTCCGCACCGCCATGCCGCAACGGTTTGAAGTGGCGCGCAATGACGTGAAAGTGCAGGGTGCGGTGGTTGAAATTGACAACGCCAGCGGCAAGGCGGTGAAAATCCAGCGCGTGTCAGAAGCCGTTCAAGTCTGATTGTTCTTCCGCCGCCGTCGTTTTATCGGCAGCTCGTTTCACGCCAATGGCAACGGCGTTTTCGGGAACTTGAAAACCTTGTCCGGCGAGCAATTGCCCGATGGTTCGGATTTGAAAAATGGGAATTTTCTTTTTTCCAAGCGGCGTCGTGTAAAAACCCATCGCGTCCGCCTCCTGTTTCATTTTTTCTGTCGGCTCTTGGAGGCAGATGAACAGGCCAAGCGTGGCTTTTTCGCGATGAATGACATGGGCAAAATCGCGGAACTCGCCGAGCTTCAATGAACCGCTCTTGACTTGAATGACGCATTTCTTTGGCTCGACGCGCGGGTCGTCGTTGAAACGAACAATGCCGTCCATACCGGAATCCGCGCCTTTTTTATCCTGAAACGGAAAGGCGCGCGGAACTTTTGAAAGCGCCCAGCGTTGAAATTCATTTCTGTCCTGCGCGGCCAACGCCTCGGCTTCCGCTGTTGTGCTTGGTTCGCCAATGACGTGATAATTTTTCCCCTCCTTTAATTTCAGCGCGTCCGAAAGCCGGTATTTAATAAGCGCAATCGCCAAATGTGTAATGTCAATGCCAACCCATTTTCGCTTGAGATGATGCGCGGCTTCAATGGTCGTGCCGCAGCCACAGAAGGGATCAAACACGATTCCATTCGGCGGGCAGGCTGAAGCAATGATTCGCTTCATCAAGCCAACGGGCTTTTGCGTGGGATAGCCGAGCCGTTCGGGATCGCCTTGCGAAACGAGCCAGCGAACATCTTCGTCAATTGCTTCATCGCTGCCTTCCAGCACGTCGCGTGTGTGCGGCTGATAAGCCCAGAGGTCTTGCAACGGCATCCCAGGACTGGTTTTCAAATACTGGCGATACGTTGGCAGGCTGTTTTTGGATGCCGGATGGTCAATTGAACCCGCTTCATCCAGCGCGTCCAGCTTGGCGAGGACGCCGAGCTTTTCATTGATGCCAAGCTCTTCAATAATTTTTCCGGGAATCGCCCAATGCCGCCCTTTCGCCGAAGGATCATAGCCCTTCCATTTTTGTCCGCTTTCGCCGTGGCGCAAGCCCGCACCTGTGATGGAATTCGTCCAATACCTTCCGTTTGCATCCTCCTGCTTAAAATAAGATTTAACATGGCCTTTGGTGTAAGGCCGGTAAGTTGTTTGGAAGCGATAACCATCACCCTTGGCGTAGAACAAAATAATGTCGTGAACTGGACCGAAGCGACGCGGACTGTTGTGCGAACCGGTCCGCCGCCACACAATTTCGTTCAGAAAATTGGTCGGGCCAAAAACCGCGTCCAGCAAAGTTTTCAGGTAGTGGCTCGCCGTCGGATCGCAATGCAGAAACAATGTCCCGGAATTTTTCAGCACGCGATGAAGCTCGACCAGTCGCGGCGACATCATCACAAGATAGGCCGTCATTTCGTTGCGTCCCAGCGTGTGAACGTAACCGTTGATGAGTTCCACCAGCCTTTGGTTCGCGCAGCTTTCGATGAAATTACGGAACGCCAGTTCGCTCCATTTCCAAGTGTCGGTAAACGCCTTGATTTGTCCCTGCGCTGGTTCACCGCTCTGTTCGCGGAACAAAATATTGTAGTCCGCGTTGGAATTAAACGGCGGGTCAAGATAGACGAGGTCAACACACTCGTCGGGAAAATGTTTATGGTTCTGGAGAATCTCCAGATTGTCACCATAGAAAAGCGTGTTGGCGCTGGCAGCCTTGATTGCGGGAGGCGACATTTATTTGGGAATTTTTACAGCGTTCAATCTACGGATAATGAATTGGAAATCTGATGTTCAAACAAGTCAAATCGCAACGGGACTTCGGCGCGTTGTTTCCGCCAGCGCGTTTTCAACCGGGCCGTTCGGAAGTTGAAGCGGGCTGAAGTCCGCGCGCCGGAGCGCGGCGTTTACGCCGCTTCACGCTTGAAATTTTTTTTGATGCGAGCAAAAAACTTCTTCGGCGGGAATGCCTTTGACCTTGCCCGATTCAATCTCCTCAATGCGCCGGTTAATATTGGCATGAATTGAATTTACCTTGATACAGGACAGATTCAACTTGAAACTTCGCAGACGAGCGTGGCTTAATTGATTTTGAATTCCATGAGCAAACAAACCAAATCGCAATCGAACTCCGGCGAATCTCCGATGGAGCCGAAGAGATGGTCACAACCTCCCAAGTATGCGCCGTGGCGACGAACACGGGGACGGTTGAAAATCATCCGTAAAAACCTCACTAAAACCGACGCGGAAATCGGCCGGATTTTCGGCATTACTCGCGCTGCGGTGTATGCCCTGCGCGTTCGGTTCGGAATCGCCAAGAAAAGAGCTAACATACAAAGAAAAGAAGGCTTCATCAGTTTGGTGCGTAAAATGCGATCTGGTCTGACTCCACAGGAAATGGCATCGAAACTCGAACTGCCGGAAGTGCAGGCGCGTTATTATGGGAACTTCGCGGGTTATCGTTATCGTTTCCTCGACAGAAAGGAAAAAACGAATCGTTATTGGAACAACCAATTGAAATCTCTGCCTTCAGGTTTGACAATTAAGATGACGGCGCAGCGGTTGGGGATTTCTTACCATTACACCTTTTTCTTATGCAAAAAATTTCACCACGAAGTTCTGGATGGGCGCAGTTCCAAGCCACGGATGCGGGTGCCTGGGTGTCATTGATATGAGCAAACAAACCAAATCGCAATCGAACTCCGGCGCGGTATTTTTATTCATCGCCATTTTATTTCTCGCCTTCGCCGCGCGTTGCGCCGATGCGAATTTCGTTCCGTCGCCGGTGGCTGATCCGGCAAATGATTGGAAACTGGTCTGGCACGATGAATTCAACGGCCCGGCGGGCGCGGGCATTGACACGAATAAATGGACGCCGGAAACCGGCGGCAACGGAAACGGAAACCAGGAATGGCAATTTTACACCACCGGCCAGAGCAACGCCGCGCTCGACGGCCACGGTTTTCTGGACATCACCGCGTTGAAATCGCCGCCGCAGACGTTCAAGACAAGGTTCGGCGACGGCGCATACAGTTCCGCCCGCTTCAACACCCGGAAAAAATTTTCCGTGAAATATGGCCGCATTGAGGCGCGCATCGAGATTCCGGCGGGACAAGGAATATGGCCGGCGTTTTGGATGATGGGCGAAAACACTGCGACAGCGGGCTGGCCGGCGGGCGGCGAGGTGGACATCATGGAAAACATCGGCAAGGAGCCGGACACCGTCCATGGCACGGTGCACGGGCCGGGTTATTCTGGCGCAAAAGGTCCGTCGGGGTTGTTTCGTCTGAAGAATCAAGGGCGCTTCGCCGACAATTTTCATGTGTTCGCCGTGGAATGGGAAACCGACGAAATCCGCTGGTATGTGGACGGCCAGTTCTATGAACGTCGCACGCCCGCCGATTTGCCCGCCGGGAAAAAATGGGTCTACAACCATCCGTTCTTCCTGCTGCTGAACTTGGCCGTGGGCGGCGGTTGGCCCGGATATCCTGACGAAACCACGAAGTTTCCCGCTGTCATGGCAGTGGATTATGTCCGCGTGTATCAACGGTGAACGGCGTTAAAAATTTTTCAATGAACAAGCAACCCAAATCGTTCAGCGCCTTAATTTTGTTCGCCGCGCTCGCCGCCCATTGCGCCGAAACGAAATTCCCGCCGCTGCCGCTGGAGGGACAGACATTCATCCATGACCCGTCCACCATCATCAAGGACGGCACCAACTATTTTATTTTCGGCACCGGGCGGGGCATCCTCACCAAGTCGTCGCCGGATTTGATCCATTGGGAGAACGGCGGTTCCGTTTTCCGCGCGCCGCCCGCGTGGACAATGCAAGCCGTTCCTGCATTTCGAGGTTTCATGTGGGCGCCGGACGTGATTCACGTGAACGGAAAGTATTTTCTTTATTACGCGGTCTCTTCGTGGGGCAAACAGGTTTCCGCCATCGGCCTGGCGACCAGTCCCACGCTCGACCAGTCCGCAACTAACTTTCTGTGGTCGGACTGCGGCCCGGTCATCACGTCCACCAACGCGAGCGCGTTCAACACGATTGATCCGGGTGTGTTTCTGGATGCGGACGGGAAATTGTGGCTGGCGTTCGGCTCATATTGGGAAGGAATTTTTCTGATGGAATTAAATTCACAAACCGGTTTGCGCGTGGCGACGAACTCGCCGCTGTATCATCTGGCGTGGAACAATTCCATCGAAGCCGCCTGCCTGACGCGGCATAGTGATTTTTATTATCTCTTCGTCAACTGGGGGCAATGCTGCAAGGGCACCAACAGCACTTACGAAGTGCGCGTCGGGCGCGCGGAAAAAATCACCGGGCCGTATCTGGACCGCGACGGGAAAAATCTCGCGGACGGCGGCGGCTCGCCGTTTCTGCAAAGCAGCGGACGCTTCATCGGCCCCGGCCACATCGGCATCGTGAACGACGGCGCCAGCGGCCCGACGCGGTTCAGTTATCATTATTACGATGCCGACACGCAGGGCCGTTCGCGGCTCGCCATTGGGATGATTGACTGGTCGGACAGCTGGCCGGTGGCGGTGAATGATTCAACGAATGATTGGAAGCTTGTGTGGTCCGACGAATTCAACGCCAACGGGCCGCCCGACCCGGCGAACTGGAATTACGAGCGCGGCTTCGTGCGCAACAATGAACTGCAATGGTATCAGCCGGAAAACGCTTTCTGCACGAACGGCCTGCTCGTCATCGAGGCGCGGCGCGAGCACGCGCCGAATCCTAATTTCTCAACCAACAGCACGGACTGGCGCGCGAGCCGCGAATGGATTGATTACACGGCCGCCAGCCTCACGTCGCGGCGGCTGCGCGAATTCACCTATGGCAAATTCGAGATGCGGGCGCGCATTGACACGCGACTCGGAAGCTGGCCGGCATTCTGGACGCTCGGCGCGACACCCGGCCCCGGCTGGCCCGCGTGCGGCGAGGTGGACATCATGGAATTTTACACCGGCACCGTCCTGGCCAATATTGACTATGGACTCGATGGAAAAAGCAAATGGTCCACCGTCAAGAAGCCCATTGTTGAACTCGGCGGCGAGGCGTGGTCGAAGGAATTTCACATCTGGACGATGGAATGGGACGAGAAGAAAATTGACCTTCGTCTTGACGGCAAATTGATGAACCATTTTGATCTGGCGGAGGCCGACAATGCCGACCGCAGCAATCCATTTCACCGGCCGGTTTATTTCATCTTGAACCAGGCCATCGGCGGGAACTGCGGCGGCGATCCCGCGCAGACCAAGTTTCCCGTCCGCTTCGAGGTGGACTGGGTGCGCGTTTATCAGCACGACGGCGGCAGCGGGAAATGAAACCTGTTCCGGCTTCGAGGTTTGCCTCCGAAGCGTGGGCGTCAGACCGCTTCAATGTGCAGATGGTTTTGGGCGGTGAAGCGGCATAGACGCGCGCTCCTCAATCCAAGATGCAAACCGGGTTGGCGCGTTAAATGTAACCTTTTCTGCCCCGCGATGGTCTGGTCTGGGAAGTTTCTCCAGTGCGATGATGAATGCATCCGGGAGCAACTTAAACAACTAACTAACTAAAAAACATGAAATTGACCAAACTCACGAAAATCATATTGGGCGCCGTGCTGCTGCTCGGCGCAATGACCCAGGCCCAGGCTGACGACAAAACGGTGGATCCATCTGGAACTTACATCTGGACCATGCCGGGCCGCAATGGCGGGGCCGACCGGACCAACACCCTCGTGCTCAAGCTGGACGGCGACAAGCTGACGGGCAAGCTCGCCATGCCAGGACGCGGCGGCAAGGTTAATGAAACGGAAATCGCCGACGGCAAAGTGACCGGCGCGGATGTTGCGTTCAGCGTGGTGCGCTCCTACAATGGCAACAGCATGACAAACAGCTATTCCGGCACGATCGCGGACGGCGCCATCAAGGGTAAAATTAGTTTTGTCACCCAGAACGGCGATGCCCGGTCCCGCGACTGGGAAGCCAAGCTGCAGAAATAATCCGCCGTTAAATCCAAAAAAAATTGGCGCGCAGCCGCGAGGCTGCGCGCTTTTTGTTTGGAACTTTTTCCACTTCCTCACCACTTCCTCCCGAAAATGATTTGGTTGATGACGCCGCGAATGTTTTCCTCGTCCTCAAACGTCGGCGGGTCGTGCATGCCCGGATCGAACTCGCCCCAGCCGGGATTCTTGGCGGCTTGGTTCAACTGGTTTTGCAGCGCGGTGATTTGCACTTGTTGCGCGTCAATGAGCGCCTTGAGCGCGTTGAACTGCGTGCGCAGTTCCGCCGAGACAATTGGCGCGTTATTGCGTTAATGCTGATAGGAAACCATCATGCCGTTGCCGTCCAGCACAAAATCCAAGTTCGTGGAGGTCATCACACGATAGGCCCCGCTAGCTACAATGCCGCCAGCCTCAACCATGACACCTCCCTCCATTGAACTGAACGGGCCTGTCGGATGAATGGAGATCTGGTCCGCAGGATAATCAAGGCCCGTGTTTTCCAGTGCTCTTATCCAAGACGGAACCATCCGTGTAGAGAATGTTCCCGTCAATCGGGCAAACGGCCAGCACGTTGCTTGTGGTTGAAAAAATGTAAGAGACGTTTGATCCGCTCAAGCTGGCCCAATCCTTTGCAGGGACCTTCGACTTGTCCTGCGGACAAACTAGGAGGAGCGGGGTCGTGAGCTCATTGGACATGCACTGGAAAATCAGATATCCATTTTGTCGCATTCCATCCTTCTCGGTCACCAACGCCATCACCCCGCCGGCATTTGTGGAGACCTCGAACGGATTCTTGTCCCTATGGTCGCCGGACCAGAGGTAAAATCCGAGGCCAATCTGCTTGAGATTGTTGACGCAGGTCACCTGCTGGGCAATTTTTTCATCGGTATAGTTGCCCGATTTCCCGCAGCCGACCAATAGCGCCAAGGCGCCCACAAAAATTAGGTGTTTCATTATTCAGTGCCGTTAGTGCTGATAGGACACAAGCTGGCCGTTGCCGTCAAGCACGAAGTCCAGATTGGTAAAGGTCATTACCCGGTAAGCCCCGCTGGCTACAATGCCGCCGGCTTCGACCATGACACCGCCCTGCATGGCGCTGAACTTGCCCGTTGGATTAATTGAGATTTGGTCAGCGGGATAGTCGATGCCAGAATCAGCTTTGAGCAACCCTGTAATCACCTGACGCGTGGCCGGCGTCGAGATGTCATGTTGCGTGGCTCCATTGCCAACTGAGTTCAACTCCCGGCTGGCCTCCTTGATCATCATGTAGAATACATAAGTGCCGCGTGGTCCGTCGTAAACACAGAAGGTGGTATCCCCAATCATGAACGTGTAAATGAAGCCCGCCTCCTTGGAGTGAAATTTGTCTGGGGTTACATCGCTTGCGGCAAACGGGATACGACCGGCATAGACCTTGCACCATCTGGCAATCTCCGGCTTGAACCGCTTCTCGAATCGGTTGGTAAAGTCGTTCCAGTCGGCCACCTGCGCGCGTCGGATATGGTCCAGTCTCGACTGTAGGGGCGGCGCAGTCTCGATTTTTTTGGGGGAAACCGGACCAGTATCCTGCGGTGATTGGACCTTGTCGGGCCTGCTCGTGGGCATGAGCAGCCAGATTGACAACGCCGCCACAACCGCTATCACTAGCAAAATACTGGCCCAGTTCTTATTCTTCATGGACTCTTACCGTGTTTTGACACCGGAGGTGTCGAGGTTTCTCAATGCTTCATCCTGCCAGGCGTCATAAACGCAAAGCGGGAATCCAGCCAGCGCCGGTGTTGCTTTGGCGAGGTCAGGATATAATCCCATCGCCGCCCGTATCGCCCACTGGAAGGAATATGTCGGGTCGCAGCCACCAGGATACTCGTTTTCCCCGCAGACCCATGCCTGATCTACCAATTCCACCACGTCCGCCGTGCCCATGGCCTGACTTGTTTCCGCGTTTATGTAGCCCTGTGGCAGACCACCGACAAAAAACAATCCACAGTTCTTATAGGTCAAGCTGGTTTGTTGGAATCCGGTTGTGCGTATGCCACAAGCCCCCGGCCACGAGACATATTGTCCGGCTGTGCTCAACGCGAGGTCAGCATTGTAGCAGGTGAAAATGCAAGCCTTGCGCAGCCTCCAGTTGTGGGGCGTGCTGCAGTTTTTGACGTTTAGCGCGAAGTCCTGCACCCAAACAACGTCATGCAGGTAGGAGCCGCCACCGATAGTGGGACCGGAACCGTGGGCTTGTGCCATCGTCAACTCCGAGAATACGTCGCTGTTGGTCATGCCGTAAGCTAGGATGGCGTTGAAGGACTTGTAGGATGCATTGTAGGGCAGGCACTGCGCCCAATTTCGGTTTGGGCCCACCATCCAGTCGTAGTATTCCGTCAAGCCCCACTGGTCGTAGATGTCTTGATAGAGGTAAAGTAAGTTGCCTGCTATAGCCGTGTCAGCCCGCTGGTCGAGAAAATTGCCGCCAGTCGTCGAGGGGTCTTCCCACTCGTAGGTCAAGAAATCCCCAGCCGGCACGCGAATGTTTCCGCCTTTGTCAAGCGAGTTAGTGGAGACCCACGTTACCGGGTCGTATGCCGTAAAGGTGACGACGTAGGTGTCGTTAGAATATGGCGTCACCCCATCCGCTTCCGTCATGTTCCAAGGAACGGCGACCAAACCTGCGGTCACATTGTTAGAATAGGTCGCCACTACCCGGCCATCAACCGGGGACGAGATGGTGCAGGCAATGGGCTGGTCTTTGGACAGGTAATAGTAGATGTAGTTCGTGCCAGCTTCCGGGGGACACCAGTCGGACGCAAAGGTGAGATACTGGTCGTTTTCAAAATCCAGTGGGATTGAGCCGCTGGACGTGAAGAAAATCTTGGCGTTGTCCGGTGGGTTGTTTGTGTCAAAGATGCGGGCTTGGTTGCCAACTGTCAGGTAAATGTTGTCCAAGCCGTCAACATTATACTTGGTGTCAAACGTGAAAGTGTTGCCTGCTCCAAGGGCATAACGAGCCTCTGCTCCATCAACATTGATTGTCCAATTCTCATTCGTTACGCCGCTCAAGTCTGTGACGATGGCCTGTAGCGTAACCAAGTTGCTGACGGTATCGAATGGGTTGTTTGTTCCGGCCAATGTCACGACTGGACCACTGTATGGAATGACGCGGAAGAATGCGTTGTAGACGGTAGAGAAGTTGGACACGACCAAATACATCGGATCGGTGACTTGCCACCCGGGAACCGAGCCTTGCACGAGCCAGCCGCCGTTCTGGATGTTGTTGGAAGGCGCGTAGAGATCAATGTTCTTAAATAAAGGCATCTCCATCTTATCGCATACCGCGCCGCAGAAATCCCTCGTTTCGGCGGAGTAGTCAAAATGGCTGGCCTTCAAGAGCAGGCAGCCGGGTTGATATTGCACAATTTGCAGCACAGGAACGGTGTTCGTATCGTCACCAAAGGCCACGCAGGCATTGTAAAGATTGGTGTCATTGGCGGCGGCGTCATTCGTATCAATCACGGAAAACGACTGCGCCATGTATTTCAGATAGTTTGAGATGTCTGGCGGATCGTTGGGGCTATCTCCGGGGCTGTCGGCTGGGCTGAAATCACCGGGACCCAGCGGCGAACTCAGGCTCGTTGCCTGCATCGTGGAACCAGACTTGGAACCGTAGTTGTAATTCACATCGTTCAAAAGGAAGGAATCGGAACCGCCCATCTGCTAGGCGGACAATCCGAGGTTCTGCGGGAGAGGCGGCCATTCCGGGTGGGCCAACGAAAAGAAATTTCCGAATTTAGGAACCGCGTCCGCAGACAGTTGCGGCGTGGCATCCAACGCATCCAGGAATGAATTCAGTTGGACATCCGACATTTTTTGCAACGACTGACGCCCGTCGCATTGATTGAAGTTTGCGCATGAAGTTTTGAAGTCAGACAGAGGGCGAACACACAACCCAGAGCCAACCTCCCGATGAATGTTATTAGCTTTTGCATAGTTTTGTCTGTTTAGGTTTTAACTGGCTTCTTTGTAGAACCGCTTTCCAACCCATAACGAGAATGTCTGTGGCAAGTAATACGCGCCCAGCGCATCCCCGTTCTAGGCCACATCCACGCGGCCCGGCCAGAAAACACGCCGGGACACGCGATTGCTCGCGCATCGAGGCGAATTTCTGGCCCATGAAGTTCAAACGTGTGGATGTGTTTAGAACAGGATTCGAGTCCTCGCAACGCAAAGACTCTGCCAAAAGCACATAATTGACTTTTGGCTATGCAAAGAACTGGCGAAGGTTTAAGCGGTTCACAGAAAAAAGCAAGCGGTGATTTTGTGCGGGCTTAATTATTATCCGCAGCTAAAAAATAATTCTGCATTCACCTCACGGCACGGACAGCCCATCCAAAATTTTCTGCCTGGCCGTTTCGCTGATTTTCCTCGGCCTCGGCTTCGTAGGTGAGAAAAGGGCAGGGATCAGATTTTCCCGAACGCTTCCTCAATGACCTGCTTGAAATTGTTTTCGCCCGGTTTGACGATGCCGAATTCACGTTTGGCATTTTCTGGGGAATCGCTGGCGTGGGCGGCGTTGACCATGATGGTGGAGCCGAATTCGCGGCGGATGCTGCCGGGCGGCGCCTTGGATGGATCGGTCGGCCCCAGCACATCGCGGATTTTGTTGACGGCGCCGACGCCTTCGTAAACGAGCGCGATGCACTTTTCGGTGCCGGGCTTGTCCCAGTCGCTCTGCGGAATTTCGCCGGGCGCGTGGCCGGACATGAAGCGGACGATGCTATCAAACTGCGAATCGCCTTGCAGCGGCCCCAGAATTTCGCCGAGCGCCTTCTGGATGGCTTCGGAGATTGTGAAGCTGAATTCTTTTTCAAGGATGTCCTTGGCCTTGGCGCTGACGCCTTCCTTGAGCTTGGTGCGGAGGAATTCTCGGACGGGGCCGTAAAATTCCATCGCCTGCGCGGTGCTCATGCGCAGGACTTTTGCGCCGACGATGAACAGGCCGGTGCGCGAGAAAAAGTCAATGACATTCCCGGGCCGGCCGGTGGCAAATTTGAAATTGTCCGGTTTGATGAGGACGAGCGTGCGTTCGCCGGCGGTGCCGGGCGCGTAGGAAATGATGTTTTCCAGCAGGCCGCCGTCCTGGTCGGAAAAGCGCGCCCAGAGCTTCAATTTGTTCTCGGCTTCCTCTGCGGTAGGGGAGGCGAGCACCGCCGGTTCAAAGTAACGAACCGAGCCGTTGTCGTCCAAAATCAGGTCGCTGTAGGTGTCGCGGATGGTTTCGCCCATGCGGCGGTCGGGACTCAAATTGCCGACGACGGAACGCACCTTGCGCACGGCTTCGTCGCCGCGAAAGAGCAGCATTATCACGCGCCGGCGGCGGCCGGTCTTCGGGTCGGGCGAAAGATTTTGGCGGACGTATTCGCGGAGCAGTTCCTGGATTTTCCGGTCCTGCGTGTCGTGGGCGGAGACGATGGTTTCGGCGTATTGCCTTACGAGTTCGGCGCTGGGGGCAAACATTCGCAGGCCGACGAGGTCAAGACCGGTGCGGGTGATGAGGCGGCTCAAAATGCCGCCGGTGCGGGATTTGTAAAGCGAGTAAGGGGTGACAATGACGTAGGCGAGCTGTTGCGACATAATTAAACGGCGGGCGGTGGATTGCCGGGTGTCGGGGGATTGGGAGCCGGTGTGGCGGCGGATTTTCCCAGGATTTTGAACATGACCGTGCCACAGGTCGGGCATTTGCCCTTGATGGCTTTCCGGCCATTTTTCATCGTTTCTTCAACGCCATCAGAAATTTCTTTCTTGGCCTTGCATTTGACGCAGTATCCTTCAGCCATAAAACATTTGCCGTCCGCGCATCATGCGCCAGACAGTGACAGGAGGCTACCTGCAAAGGCCCGCAGCGTCAATTGCAAAGGGAAAACCATTGGAATTCGCTGAAAAAGGCCGCAAATCGCCGGTGCAAAACAAAACCAGCGGGGCCGCAGCCTCGCCTGAAATGTTCGTGCGCGAATTATTTGGCCGCCGGCGCCGCCGCCTTTGCTTCCTTTTCCTTGACCAGCGTCGCGCCCTTGCCGATGCGTTTGCGGAGGTAGGTGAGCTTGGCGCGGCGGACGTCGCCCTGCCGCTCGACTTCCACCTTGTCCACGCGCGGCGAGTGCAGCGGGAAAATACGCTCCACGCCTTCGCCGTAGCTGATGCGGCGGACGCAGAAGGTCTCGCTCATGCCGGAGCCGCGTTTGCCGATGACGATGCCGGAGAAGATCTGGATGCGTTCCTTGTCGCCTTCGACGACCTTGGTATGCACGCGGACGGAGTCGCCCACGTTGAATTTCGCGTCATCCTTGCGAAACTGCTCCGATTCAATTTTTTTCAACAATGCCTGGTTCATAAATTTTTTTAGTGAGTGACAAGTGGCGGGTGATGAGCATTCGAAATTCTTTGCACTCATCACATATCACTTGTCACTGCATCAAATCCGGTCTCTGTTTGTTTGTCCGCAGCTTCGCCTGTTCGCGCCGCCACTTCTCGATCTCGGCGTGGTTGCCGGAGACCAAAACGTCCGGCACCTTCAGCCCGCGAAATTCCGCCGGCCGCGTCCACTGCGGATATTCCAGCAATCCGTGACTGAACGACTCGTCGGACGAGCTTTCGTCGTCGCCCAAAACTCCGGGCAGCAGGCGCGCCACCGCGTCAATCACCACCATCGCCGGCAGCGCGCCATTCGTCAGAACGTAATCGCCGATGGACAACTCATCGTCCGCCAGCGTTTCCCGGATCCGTTCGTCAAAGCCTTCGTAATGGCCGGTGACGAGCAGCAAATCTTTTTCCTGCGCCAGTTCGCGCGCGATGGCCTGGTCGAACTTCCGACCCGCCGGCGAAAGCAAAATCACTTTCGTCCCGACGCGCTTCAAGCTCTCCACCGCTTCAAAAATCGGTTCCGGCTTCAGCAGCATTCCCGGTCCGCCGCCGAAGGGCCGGTCGTCCACGGTCTTGTGCCGGTCGTGCGTCCAGTCGCGCAACTGGTGGATTTTCAAGTCCAGCCGGCCCGACTTGCGCGCCCGCATGATGATGCTTTCGTCCAGCGGCCCGGCGAACATGGCCGGAAACAGCGTGAGCACGTCAATTT
>Ga0209483_1000961_pt1 | contig 23229 bp, 19 predicted proteins | sample NGEPerA_FD_184508 | JGI IMG/M metagenome (GOLD analysis project Ga0209483, IMG submission 184508) | Arctic peat soil microbial communities from the Barrow Environmental Observatory site, Barrow, Alaska, USA - NGEE PermafrostL2-A... | ecosystem: Environmental > Terrestrial > Soil > Wetlands >... | reverse complement strand
CGCCGCAGTATCCCAAGGAGCCGAACGTGCACACACACCATGTCGACATCAACCGCTACATCCAGACCACCGAAGGCACCCACAGCATCCTCATCTGGATCGTGATCGGCCTCATCGCCGGCTACCTGACCGGCCGCATCATGCGCGGCGCCGGCTTCGGCCCCATCGTGGACATCATCGTCGGCGTCGTCGGCGCCATCGTCGGCGGCTTCATTATGATCTCGATCGGCTACGCCGGCTCGGGCGGCTTCCTCTACACCATCTTCGTCGCCGTCATCGGAGCGGTCCTGCTTACCCTGCTCCTCCGCCTGGTCACAGCGGGCCGCGTCCGCAACTTCTGAGCCTCGGCCGGCCCCTCCACCGCAAGCGCGATAAAAGCTTGACACGCGCTGTACAATTAAATGAGCCGAGGAAACCGGTAGAGCAGCCCATCGCTCCCGGAAGTCGACCCTTTGGTATCAAGATTTGCAAAGCAAAATCTAACCGAATCAAGAATTTGCGCCCTAAGGTACCCGGGGGGGAGGCGGGGGGGGCCACCCGGGTCCAACCATCCGTCCGCCCACTTTTTTCTTGACGCAACTCCCAAAAGGCATAACACTTTAGTTTCGGACGGAGGTTACCATTCTCCGGCTGTCGAGTTACCACCCGAAACGCCATAACTTTCCGCGTCATAAGGAGTAGAAATGCGCTTCAAGACCGTCCTCTTGCTGACAGCCGCCTTCCTCGTCCCATGCAGCGTCATTTCCGCAACCACCATTGATCCCAGCCAGATCACAGGGATCGTCTCGTTCGGCGACAGCTTGAGCGATGCCGGCAACGCCTCCATCGCCACGCTTGGGTCCGAGCCCGGTCCGGGCTACGCCACCAGAGCTGTGCCCGGCGTTCCGTTCCCCGTCGGCTACTTCACCAACCCCCAGGTCGGCGGAGGCCGGACCGGTCTCTGGATCGATCAACTCGCCGCAAAACTGGGTGTAGCGGATCCTTCACCGTTTCTCGCACCGGGCGGCGGTACGAACTACGCGATCGGCAGCGCCATGACCGGCGGCGCAAACCCCCAGGACATGGCGAACCAGGTCGGCGCTTTTCTCACCGCCAACCTAACCGGGGCGCTGGCGAGTGACTTGTACACCTTCTGGGGTGGAGCGAACGATATTTCAAACGGCCAGAACCCGGTTACGGCGGCCGACAACATCGCGAACGAAATCGAGGCCGTAGCCGCTGCTGGGGGCAAGAACGTCCTTTGGCTCAACCTGCCAGACCTCGGCGACCTTCCCGCTTTCAGTGGCAACCCGGGGGGCGCTGCCGCTGCAAGTCTCGCTTCCCAGGCATTCAATTTGGAGTGGGCCTCAAAAGTCGCCGCCCTGGACGCTCTGGGCATCAACGTCATCGGTGTGGACATCGACAACCTGTTCAACAATATCCAGGCCGATCCCGGCGCGTTCGGCCTCACAGACATAACAAGTCCCTGTGGTTTGACTCCGGGCTGCAACCCCAACACGTCTCTCTACTGGGACCTGGAACACCCAACCACCAAAGGCCACTCTCTCGTTGCGAATCTCGCCTTCGTCGATGTTTCCTCGGTTCCCGAACCTTCCACGTTCGTTCTTCTCGGCACCAGCGTTATAGGTCTGGCAGGCGTTCTGCGGCGCAGAATCGCGCAGCCACCGGCCAGGCGCTAAACCGTCTCGCTCCGGCGCACATAACAGTCGCGTCCGGCGGCTTTGGCGGCGTACATCGCCGTATCGGCCGCAGCGACCAGGTCCGACGAGGTCATATCGGGATTGTTGGTCTCGGCGACACCGATGCTTACCGTTATCGGTTGCTGCGCCCACGGCACTTCGCGTATCGCCCTCAAAAGCCGCCGTGCGAGGCCGGCCGCGTCGCCCTCGGAGGCGTTGGGCATCAGTACGACCAGCTCTTCGCCGCCGTAACGCGCAGCGACTTCGTGTCCGCGGACAAGCCGCCGCAACAGCGCCCCCATCTGGCGCAGCACCTCGTCGCCGTCCTGGTGGCCGAAGGTGTCGTTGCGCTGCTTGAAATGGTCGATATCGAGCATCAGCAGCGCGAGCTTCCGTCCGCGGCGCACGGCGGTCATTTCCGCTGCCAGCCGCTCGTCGAACACGCGGCGATTACCCAACCCGGTCAGCGCATCGGTCACCGACAGTTCCTGCAGCCGAACGTTGGCGGCCTGCAACTCAGCCTGTGTTCTATGCAGCGCAATTTCCTTGGCCCGCGCCTCGGTGACATCGACCGCAATAACTCCGAGGAGCGTCGCTCCGCGCGAGTCGACGCACGGAAACTTGTACGACCGCCAATGCGCGACGACCCCTTTGTCGTCCGGCACGTCCTCGTCCATGACCTGTAGCGTTCCCGCCATCAGGACGCCGATATCGTGCTGGCGAACGATCTGGGCCTGCTCCGCGGGGAAGAGGTCGGAATCGGTCTTGCCCAGCCACGCCGTGCGCGAGACGCCGAAGCGCTCCGCAAACCGCTGGTTGTAGAAGACCAGACGACCGTCCATGTCCTTCATGAAACTGAGGAACGGGCTGTTGTCCATGAACATGCGGAAACGCTCTTCGCTGAGGCGCAGTTCGTTTCGCGAGCGTTCCACTTCGACCAGGGCAGCCTGTAGCTGGCGCCGCTGCTGCCGCAGCTCCATACGCGCATTCACCTGTCGCGCAAGCATGGTCAGCATGTCCACCTGGAGCTGAGTAAGCTGCCGAGGCTTGCTGTCGATGACGCACAGCGTCCCCAGCGCAAAGCCATCGGGACTCGATATCGGAACGCCGCCGTAGAAGCGGATGTGCGGCTCGCCGGTGACCAGCGGATTGTCGGCGAAGCGCGGATCCACGGTCGCATCCGCGACGACGAACATGTCCGGCTGCCGGATGGCGTGGGAGCAGAAGGCGATGTCGCGCGGCGTCTCCGTGGCGTCCATGCCGATAGCGGCCTTGAACCACTGGCGGCGCTCGTCGAGCAGCGTGACGAGGCTGATCGGGGTGCCGCAGATTGCAGCGGCCAGTTTGATCAACTCATCGAACTCCGGTTCCGGTTCGGTATCCAGGAGTTCCAAGCGTTTCAATGCTTCAAGGCGTTGCTTTTCGTTGTCAGGCTTCGCGGCGATCATAGGTCCCATTTTCTTAGGACGCATTTAGTGGCGTATGTTGTCCAGCATACTCTCGCCAGCCCGGTGGTCCGTTCCGGGACTGCTGAATGTAAGTTACTTCACTGCCGCGCCAGTTAGGTACCCAATGACCGAGAATGGCGGTTACCTAAGTGCTCCTTTGCGCGGCGATGCTCAAGATAGACTTAAGCAGCACCGGCAGTTCAAAGGCCCTGTCTCCTTCTTATGCCCATCGTCGAGCTCCACAATATCCGCAAGGTCTACGGCAGCAAGATCGCCGTCGAAGGCCTGACCCTGACTATCGAACCCGGAACCATGTTCGGCCTGCTTGGGCCCAACGGCTCCGGCAAGACGACCTCCATCCGCATGATGATTGGGATGACCGTCCCCGATTCGGGCTCGGTCAGCCTGTTCGGCAGGCCGTTTGTGCGCACAGCGCTGCATCGCGTCGGCTACCTGCCGGAAGAACGCGGTTTGTACAAGAAGATGAAGGTCCTGGACCAGCTCATCTTCCTCGGCCAGCTTCACGGTTTGGACGAGACTCTGGCGCGCTCGCGGTCTCTCGCGTGGTGCGAACGTCTGGAGATTTCCGAGACGATCGCCAAGAAGACCGAAGAGTTGTCCAAGGGGATGCAGCAGAAGATCCAGTTCATCGCGTCGCTGCTGCACGAGCCCGACCTCATCATCATGGACGAGCCCTTCAGCGGGCTCGATCCGGTCAATGCCACGCTGCTGCAGGACACGCTGGTCGACCTGCGCAAACAAGGCAAGGCAATCCTGTTCTCGACGCATCGCATGGACCAGGTCGAGAAGCTGTGCGACTCCATCGCGCTCATCTCACGCGGCAAGCTGCTGCTTTCGGGCACCATGCGCGAGGTGAAGTCCCAATATCCTCGCAACCATGTGCAGATGGTCTTCGAAGGCAGCGACGCCTTTCTACAGCACCCAGGCATCGAGTCGGCCAAGAACTACGCCGGCCACGCCGACATCCTGCTGCGCGACGAACCCGCAGGCCAGCATGTGCTTGCCGCTGCAGTCGCGAGCGGCGTAAATATTACTCGGTTTGAAGTGATCGAGCCCACGCTTGAAGAGATCTTCATCGAAAACGTCCGGGCTAGTTTCGGCGACGCGGAATCCGGAGGTAAAGTCGATGCATAACGTATGGCTGATCGCAAAACGTGAGTATATGGAGCGCATTCGGGCCAAGAGTTTTCTGATCATGACCATCCTCATTCCTCTTCTGATGGGCGGAATCCTGGGTGGCGCGGCGCTGATCAACGGACGTAGCGGCTCCCTGAAGCACATAGCGGTTGTCACCGACAATCCACAGTTTGCCACTGACTTCGGGACCGAGTTGTCCGACAAGAACCAATCGAAGGTTGGCGTGGATGTTTATCCATCGTCTAAACCCGGGATCCTGACCACGCTCGAAGAGCAGCTTAAGGCCAAGGACAGCACGCTTGACGGCTACCTCGTCGTCGTCCCGCCCGCTGCGAGTGGCGCAAGAGAGACCTTCCAGTGGCAGCCGAGGTCCAAGGCGGACGTGATCGGCCGCTCGCGGGTAGCCGATGCTGTTGGCGCCACGCTCACCCGCGAGAAGCTGATTCACTCCGGCATGGGCGCGAAGGAAGTCGAGGCTTTGCTCCAGCCCGTTCACCTGGACAGTCCAGGCAAGAAGGACGCTTCCGCAGCAGCTTTCGGCAGTGCGTATGGCATGTTTTTCCTGATGTACTTCGTCATCCTCTTCTACGGGATGAACGTCGCTCGCTCCATCATCGAAGAGAAGACGTCGCGGGTGTTCGAGGTACTGCTCGCGACCATTCGGCCGGAAGAAATGTTGGCCGGCAAGGTAATCGGCGTCGGCGCGGTCGGCCTCACCCAGGTCGGCATCTGGATCGCCGTCGCGCTGGGAGTCATCCAACTCAAGCTGGTCGGCTCGGATATACACATTTTTCCATCGCTCAGTCAGACCATCTTCTTTCTCGTCTTCTTCCTGCTCGGCTATCTGTTGTATTCGAGTGTTGCCGCGGCGCTGGGCGCCATTACCAACTCCGAGCAGGAATTGCAGCAGATGAACATTTTCCTGATGCTGCCCTTGATTGCGTGCTCGGTGGTCATCTTCACCATCGTCACGAACCCCGAAACCATGCTCGCGAAGGCCTTTTCGTTCTTTCCGTTCTGCACACCGCTGATCATGTACACGCGCATCGTGGTGGGCAAACCGACGCCGTTCGCGATTGGGTTCTCGATTGTGGAGCTTGTGGTTACCATCGCCATCGTTCTGTGGATTGCCTCGCGCATCTACCGCGTCGGCATCCTGATGTACGGCAAGAAGCCCAACCTGCCCGAGATCCTGCGCTGGCTGAAATACAGCTAGCGTCCAAGTACACTCAACATCGTGCCTGTTTACAGCCGCAAGCAGCGTCTCGCGCTCGCCGTCGTTCCGCCGCTCGCCGCTGCGCTGATCCGGCTGCTTGGCTCGACGCTGCGTTACCGCGATATCAACGCGCCGGGAGTTCCCGTGGGCATCGAGATTCCCGGACCGGTAGTATTCGCCTTCTGGCATCGCACGCTGCTGACGTGTGCGCATCGGTTCCGCAACAAGGGCATCGCGATCCTGATTTCCCCGTCGTTCGATGGCGAGTTGATTGCCAGGACAGTCGAGTATCTTGGGTTTTATCCGGTGCGTGGGTCGAGTTCGCGCGGCGGCGCCGTGGGTCTTCGCAACATGGCGCAGGCCTATGCCGAAGGCCATCGGACGGCGATTACGGCAGATGGCCCGCGAGGGCCGAATATGGTTGCAAAACCCGGCGTCGTGCAGGTCGCGGAGCTTACCGGAGCAACGTGGATCGGCGTCTACTACGCACTGCCAAACCGCGCATGGGAACTGAACTCGTGGGACAAATTTCTGATTCCGAAACCGTTTTCGACCGTGACGTTTACCTGGCCTCCGCACGTTGCGCCGGAGCTTGGCGCGGTGCAGCGGGCGCTTGACGAAGCGGTGCAGATGGCACAGATCGAAAATTCGTCGCGCCCTACAATCAGCTAAGCGATGCTTGTCTCCGACTTCCACTTCGATCTGCCCGACGACCTGATCGCGCAGCAGCCGCCCGCGGTGCGCGGGTCGAGCCGGATGCTGCAACTCGATCGTGCGACTGGAGCGTTTACGGATCGCAAGTTCAGCGACTTGCCGGCGATTTTGCGGCCCGGCGATTTGCTCGTGCTGAACGATTCGCGAGTATTGCCAGCGCGCCTCTTTGCAACAAGAGCGGGCCTGACGACGCAGCACAATTCGCCCTCGCCGAGCGGTCAGGTTGAAGTGCTGCTGACGCAGGCGTGCGTGTCTCATGAGGGGCACAACGACTGGAACGCGCTGGTCCGTCCGGCGAAGAAAGTGCAGCCCAGCGAAACGCTTTTATTCGCCGCGGCGGAAACGCCGGGCGCCGCGGTGTTGCGTGCAACGGTGCTCACTGCGGGTGAATTCGGCGAGCGCACGCTGCGCTTCGAGCCGGTTGCGGACTTCTATGCCGCGCTCGAACGCATCGGCTATTTGCCGTTGCCGCCGTACATCCACCGCCCGAAATCCGAGCCCAACACTCCCGAAGATCGCGAGCGTTACCAGACCGTCTATTCCCGGCAATCAGGCTCCGCTGCCGCACCGACAGCCGGGCTTCACTTCACGCCAGAAATCTTCGCCGCACTCGAAAATCGCGGTGTCGAGATTGCCCGTATCACGTTGCATGTAGGGCTCGGGACTTTCCAGCCTGTCCGCGTCAACCGCACTGAAAATATTCGCCTCCACGCCGAGCCGTACACGCTTTCAGAGGCCGCCGCTTCGGCGATCAATGGAGCAAAGCAGGAAGGGCGACGCATCGTCGCTGTCGGCACCACGACCACGCGGACACTCGAACACATTGCCCGCGAATCGGACCGCACGAGCGAGCCAATCGCCGCGCATTCCGGCAGCACCAGTCTTTTTCTTTCGCCCGGAGTAGAGTTCAAACTTGTCAGTGGGCTGCTTACGAATTTCCACTTGCCGCAATCGACGTTGCTTATGCTGGTGAGCGCGTTTGCGGGCAGGGAAGCGGTGCTGCGCGCGTACGCCCACGCCGTCGCGGAGCGATATCGGTTCTTCTCCTATGGCGATTGCATGTTGATCCTTTAGCCAAGCGTCTAAACTGAAGAGTGACCATGCCGACCAACACCGACAAACCGCCAATCTACCTGCTCGACTCGATGGCGTTCATCTTCCGTGCATATCACGCCATGCAGCGGTCGCGGCCGATGACCACGCGCACCGGGATTCCGACGGCGGCGACGTATGTGTTCGTCAACATGATCAACAAGCTGCGCAAGGATTTTTCGCCGCTGTATCTTGCCGCGGTCTACGACGTAGGCGCGCCGCTGCATCGCGCCGAACTCGCCGGGCAGATGAAGGACGTAAAAAAGTTCAACATCAAGACGCAGGAATTCCAGACCATCGAATACGGCGGCTACAAAGCCAACCGCACTGAGACGCCGCCGGACCTTATTCAGCAGCATCCTTATATTCGGCGCGCCTTGGAGGCTTTCCGTATCCCCATTTTGTTTTATGAGGGCTTCGAAGCGGACGACGTAATCGGCACGCTTTCCTGTCAGTTGTCGGCGCTGGGGCACCACGTGTATGTCGTTTCGTCGGACAAGGACATGATGCAGCTGGTGAATGAGAATGTGTCGATCCTCAATCCGACGAAAGACAATTTGATCCTCGATCCGGCCGGAGTGGAGGGCGTGCTGGGCGTGCCGCCGGAGCGCGTGATCGATGTCATGGCGTTGCGGGGCGATGCGATCGACAACATCCCCGGTGCGCCGGGGATCGGCGACAAGGGTTCGGTTGAGTTGATCCAAACGTTCGGGAGCGTGGAAGCGGCTCTTGACCGCGCGGAGGAAGTGAAGAAGAAAACGTATCGTGAATCGCTGCAAAATAATCGTGACAACATTCTGCTTTCAAAGGAACTCGTAACGATCCACACGAGTGTGCCGATTGAGTTTTCGCTTGATGACATGAGAACGCAGCCGGTTGATAATGCTGCGTGCCGCGCGCTGTTTACCGAGCTTGAATTCACAACGATGCTGAAGGAACTTCCAGCCGATGTGGGAGCTACAAAGACCACCTACAACACCCGCGCCACCGCCGCGGATTTGGCCGCGCTGATCGCGGAAGCGCACGCCGGGGGCGGCCTGTCTATTGCTCTCTTCGAATCCGCCGCCGTCATCGCTGCTGAAATCCACGAATCCACCGACCCCGACGCCAACTCCGACATCGAAAGCGAGCCCGAGCCCTCGCCGCCGCAGACCATGAACCTCTTTGGCGATGCAGGACCCGCCGCCGATACTCTGCCCGCCAATCCCTATTCCCTGATCCCTGATTCCTCACCACTCCCGGATCCCGCCTGCCGTTTCGGTCTCGCAGTCACTCCGAGCCACGCGATCGAGCTTGGCCTCGACACCCCGGGTCTCCGCGAAGCTCTCACCGACGCCGTGCTCCCCAAGCGCGTGCATGATCTGAAGGCTGTCCTGCGCGCGCTTGCGCCGCATGACGTTACGCTTGCCGGGCCGATCACGGACGTAATGCTACAGAGCTATCTTCTGAACCCGACGCACGGATCGCACACGCTGATCGACATCGCGGCGCGCAGCACGAGCGTGGCGTTGCTGCATCAGCCGACCAAGGACAATCCGAATGATGCGTTACGACTACCCGAAGCCGCTGCCGCTGTCGCGCGACTTGCGGACACCCTGACAGTACAACTGACCGAAGCACCTGCGGTGTATGTGGTGCCGAAGGATGACCCGGCGCTTGGCGGCGCGGCGACGAAGGAAATGCTGTTTCCAGAGAAGGTCCAGAACGCGGGACCAGCCGCGAGGGGCAAGGCTGCAAAATCCTCGGGCGCGGATGATGAAGCTTCGCTGAATGACCGTTCTTCGCTAACCGACGTTTATACGCATCTCGACCTGCCCCTGGTCCCGGTGTTGCTTCGCATGGAGCAGAACGGCGTGCGCGTTGACGGTGGGCTACTGCGTGAAATGTCTTCGCGCCTGGCGGTCACGATCGACGATCTTGCCGAGCGGATTTACGCGTCGACCGGCCATCGGTTCAACATCAATTCGCCGAAGCAACTCGGCGATGTGTTGTTTAACAAGATGGATCTGCCCAAGCCGCAGAAGTATGGCAAGGGCAAAGTCATTTCTACCGCTGTAGATATTCTCGAAGACCTGGCGCAACATCATGAAGTCCCAGCGTTGGTGCTTGAGCATCGGCAACTACAGAAGTTGAAGGGCACGTATCTTGATGCGCTGCCCGCGCTCGCCGACGCGAATGGACGAATACATACGACGTTCAACCAGGTCGGCACGGCGACCGGTCGCTTGTCGTCGACGAATCCGAACCTGCAGAACATTCCCATTCGCACTGCTGTGGGCCGCGAGATTCGTGCGGCGTTTATTGCGTCCGAGGGAAATTTGCTGATGTCCGCCGACTACTCGCAGATCGAGTTGCGGTTGATGGCGCACTTCTCTCAGGATCGATTGCTGCTCGATGCGTATCGGACCGGCAAGGACATTCACACGCTGACGGCGGCGGAAGTTTTTGGCGTCGATGCCGCGACGATGTCGAAGGAAACCCGCGCTCGTGCCAAGGCGGTGAACTTCGGGATAGTCTACGGTATCTCGCCGTTCGGGCTTGCCGCGCAGTTGAATATCGATCAGAAGACGGCGCGCGAGTATATCGAAACCTATTTTGCGCGCTACACCGGCGTCGCTGTGTTCATCGAACAGACACTCGAAACCGTGCGCCGCGATCAGTCGGTGCGAACGGCATTCGGGCGTGTGAGGCCGATCCCTGACATCCAGTCGCGTAACCCAAATCAGCGGGGATTCGCCGAACGGACGGCGGTCAATACGCCGTTGCAGGGCACCGCCGCCGACCTGATCAAAATTGCCATGCTGCGGATCGACGCCGCGATGCGCGAGCGAAAGCTGCGCTCGCTGATGACGCTTCAGGTACATGACGAATTGCTCTTCGACGTTGTCGCCGACGAAGCGGAGCAGTTGAGCGAGTTGGTGAAGAGGGAAATGGAATCCGCTGCTGCGTTCTCGATTCCCATCGTCGCTGACGTCGGCGTTGGCGCGAACTGGCGCGACATCAAAGGCTGACGGGCGCTACTGTTCGTGGTAGTTGCGCATCAGGCCGCCGTCAATGACGTAAGTCGAGCCGGTGATGTAGCCGGCTTCCTCGGAGGCGAGGTAAGCGACGAGGCCGGCGACTTCCTGCGCCGTTCCCAGACGGCCGAGGGGGATGTTGCGGAGCAGCGGATCGAGCTTCGATGGGTCGGCCATCATGGCGGCATTGATGGGGGTGGAAATCGCGCCAGGAGCGACGTTGTTGACCGTGATGCCGAGTGGGCCGAGCTCGACCGCGAGATCGCGCATCAACATTCTCATGCCGCCTTTCGATGCGCAGTAGGTGGCGAAATGTGGAAAGACCATGTCTTCGTGGACCGAAGAAATGTTGATGACGCGGCCCGGCTTTTTGGCATCGCGCAGCCGGCGCACAAAGGCCTGCGTGAGAAAGAAGGGACCTTTCAGGTTGACAGCAAGGACCGCGTCGTAGTCGGCCTCGGGCGTGTCCCAGAAGTCCGAGCCCCTCTCGATGCCCGCGTTATTGACGAGGATGTCGCACCCGCCGAGCTGCTGCCACGCTTGCTCGATGAGGTTCTGCGTGTCGTCGATTTTGGTGACGTCGGCGCGAACGAGAATCGATTTGCCGCCGGCCGCGGCGATCTTATCCACCGTGACCTGCGCCTCCTCGACATGGTCGCGGTAGTCGACGACGCAGTCCGCGCCTTCCTGCGCCAGCCGCTCGGCGATGGCCTGGCCTATGCCGGAGCCCGAGCCGGTGACGATGGCAACCTTTCCTTCGAGTCGTGACAAGGTATTTCCTTTCGGCTAGCTCTTTGTGGACTTCTTTGCGGACGATTTCTTCGCGCTCTTTTTCTTCGCGGATTTTTTGGCTGGAGCCTTGCCTTCCTTTTTGCGCAGTATGTCCTTCGCGTTCTCAAGAGTTTTCTTGCGCTCCGGCGAAAGGTTTTTGCCTCCACGATTTTCATAGAAGCTGAGCATCTGCATGGCCTGACCCGGGCCTTTGGGAGAGACACTTTTTTTGGCGAGGCCTTGTGCGATAGCTTTAGCGCTCTTCTTGAAGAGGCCGGGGCCGGGCTTGGTCGAATCCGTCTTTACTTTGGCGGACCATCGCTTCGAGGGCGGTGTCGTGGACTTCTTACGGGCCGATTTCTTTGCCGGGGCTTTCTTCGCTGCCGCTTTACGAGTTGCCATGGGTAGTTTCCTCCGTCATCAAGTCTGATGCGGAGTTGGCGGCGGCGGTTTGTGCGGCGCGGCGATTGCGGAAAAATGTTGTGAGCAGCGCGCTGCATTCCTCCGCAAGAACACCCTCGACGACTTCGACGCGATGGTTGAGTGCGGGATGGTTCATAACCGAAAGCACCGAGCCGCACGCACCGGCTTTAGGATCGCGGGCGGCAAAGACCAGGCGCGCGATGCGCGCGTGCAATATGGCCCCAGCGCACATGGCACATGGCTCAAGCGTGCAATAGAGCGTGCAGCCGCCTTGGGGCGCCAGTATCCGATAATTGTCGAGCGTCTTGCCGGCGGCGCGCAGGGCGACGATTTCCGCGTGGGCTGTGGGATCGCTGGTTCGCAGCACCTGGTTGTTTCCATGGGCAATAACGTCCCCTGAGGGCCAGACAACGATTGCGCCAACGGGAACCTCGCCGGCAGCCTCGGCGGAGAGGGCTTCAGCGAACGCGAGGCGCATGAAGTCGAGATCGGTTCGGGCGAGTGGCATCCTTCTTGAGGGTATCGCAGACGGCGATAAAGGCGCCCCTGAATTCACCGCCTTCCTGTTGTATTGTGAAGCTACACAAGTCTCATCGGAGGATTCGACAATGGGGGAAATTTTGGCCCTGACGTTCCTTATTGACGTGGTGGCTGGGCTGCGTGCGCTCACTCCGCTCGCGGCGGTCGCATGGGGTGCGCGGCTGAACGAATGGCCGCTGATTGGCACGCATCTGGCGTGGATGGGCAACGCAATTATGCCGTGGGTGTTCAGCGTGCTTGCGCTTGGAGAGTTGATCAACGACAAGCTGCCGACAACGCCGAGCCGCAAAATTCCGCCACAGTTTATTGCTCGCGTCGTCAGCGGGGCGCTGTGCGGAGCGGTGATTGGAGCGGCGGAGGATTCGCTGGTCGTCGGCTTGATCGCCGGGGCCGTTGGCGCGGTTGTCGGAACGCTGGGCGGCGCCGCCGTGCGCACAAAACTGGCCGCCGCGATTCGTAACGATCTGATCGCGGCGCTGATTGAGGATGTAGTTGCGATCGGGTTGGCAATCGCGGTGGTGGCGCAGATCTGATGGCGGACCTCGACGCAAGTTTCGACGCGATTATTGTGGGCGCGGGGCAGGCGGGACCCTCGCTCGCCGGCAAACTTACAGCGGCCGGCTGGACCGTCGGGTTCGTGGAGCGACAGTTGTTTGGCGGGACCTGCGTGAATGTCGGTTGCACGCCGACCAAGACGCTGATTGCCAGCGCGAAGACCGCCTACGTGGCCCGCCGTGCGAAGGATTTTGGGGTCAAGGTTACGGGCGAAGTCGTCGTTGATATGCGTGCGACGAAGGAGCGTAAGGATGCAATTGTGGCGAGATCGCGCGATGGGATTGAAAGCTGGTTGCGCGGCATGAAGGGCTGTTCGGTTTTTATGGGAACGGCGAGGTTTGAAGGCCTCGGAGTGATGCGAGTGGGTGACAAACTCCTGGGGGCGAAGAAGTTTTTTCTCAATGTGGGTTGCCGCCCTTCGCTGCCGGAATCGCTGGGCGCGGACAAGGTCAAGCACCTGACGAGCTCGTCCATTCTCGATCTCGATACACTGCCAGCCCACCTTATCGTGGTTGGCGGAAGCTATATCGGGCTCGAGTTCGCGCAGATCTATCGACGGTTTGGATCGAAGGTGACTGTCATCGAACGCGGGCCGCGCCTGATTGCCCATGAGGACGAAGAGTTTTCGGCAGCGGTCCAACAGCTGCTCGAAGCCGAAGGCATCACATTCCGACTCAATGCCAATTGCATTCATCTACAGCAAATTGGCGAGGGCGTCAGCGTCGAACTGGATTGCGATGACGAAGACCTTGAGGTTTTCGGAACGCATGTTCTGCTCGCAATTGGGCGCACGCCGAATACAGATGATCTGGGTCTGGAAACAATTGGCGCGGCGGTGGATGAACACGGGTACATCAGGGTCGATGATGAATTGAAGACTTCGGTCGAAGGCGTTTGGGCGATGGGCGATTGCAATGGCAAAGGCGCGTTTACGCATACTGCGTTCAACGACTTCGAGATCGTTGCGGCGAATGTGTTGACCGATGAGCGGCGCAAGGTGAGCGACCGCATTCCGTGTCATGCGCTGTATATCGATCCTCCGCTGGCGCATGTCGGGATGACGGAGGCCGAGGTGCGGGCAACAGGGCGGCCGGCGTTGGTTGGGGTGCGTCCGATGACCAAGGTGGGACGTGCTGTCGAGAAGGGCGAGACGTTCGGGTCGATGAAGGTGCTGGTTGACGCTGAGACGCGGAAGATTTTAGGCGCGACGATCTTTGGAGTCGGCGGCGATGAGGCGATCCACTCGATCCTTGCGGCGATGTACGCGAAGCAGACGGCGGACTTTATGACGCACTCGATGTATATCCATCCGACCGTGGCGGAGTTGATCCCGACGGTGTTTGGAGAGTTGAAGCCGCTGGCCTGAATGTGTGTTTATGTGTTTATACTCACATCAGGCGGTTGGCTATGGGAACTTCTGCAACGCGATGGAACCTTGTGATATCGATTGAAACGGACTCCGCCCTTCGGCAGTATTTAGCAAGTTCAGGTGGTGGCCGCAAGGGCGATTTGTCAAAGTTTGTCGAGGATGCTGTTCGCGCGCGTGTATTTGAACTTACCGCGCGACAGGCACGCGAGGAGAATCGCGGCCGTACCCTCAGGGAAATTGAAGACGCCGTAGCCGAAGCTTTGGCATGGACCCGCGGGCAGTCATGATTGTTGTTGTCGACAGCAATATCTTTCTCAGCGCGTTGATTTCACCGGTCGGGCCTCCGGCGAGGATATTTGAAGCATGGCAGGAAGGCCGCTTTCAGGTTGCTACTTGTCCAGAGCAAATCGAGGAGCTAAGGAATGCCAGCCGTTATCCGAAGTTGCGAGATATTTTGAAGCCGCATTTGGTGGGGAAACTTCTGAATACGCTGCAACTCACTCATATTTATCCACACATGCGTAAGCGGCACGCTACGGATGATCCGACAGATTCGTACCTGTTGGATCTCGCAGATGCCGCTGGGGCACACTATCTTGTGACTGGAGATAAGAAGTCCGGTCTGCTGAAGCGGCGAAAATTGGGTACTACGAAAATACTGACCGCAGTGGCATTTTGCAGGTATGGTTTGCGCGAATCGTCGCAGAATTCTTGAGGTGAGAAGCTGCGGACCTGCGGTGAGGCCAGGGGGCAACTATACGGGCTCCTGTTGCGTCATGCAGTGCAGCGCGCCGAGACCCCAGATGAAGTCGGTGCAGTGGATGCCGGTGATGGTGCGGTCGGGGAAGCAGTCGGCTAGCGTGTTGAGCGCGATGCGGTCGTTGGGGTCATTGAACGTGGGGACGAGGACGAGGGAGTTCGCAATGTAGAAGTTGGCATAGCTCGCGGGCAGGCGCTGGCCTTCGAAGGCGACGGGAGCAGGCATCGGAAGCGTGCGGATATGGAAGGGCTGGCCGCTGCGATTACGCGCGGCGTGGAGGCGCTCCAAATTTTCGGCGAGTGGTAAGTGATTTTCGTCCGCGGTGTTGGCCTCGACGGCGGTAAGGATGACGTTTTCGGCGACAAAGCGGGAGATGTCGTCGACATGGCCGTGGGTGTCGTCGCCGGAGCAGCCGCGGTTGAGCCAGATGGTTTGCTCGATGCCGAGGTAGTCGCGGAACGCCTGCTCCAGTTGCTGCTTTGAGACGCCCGGGTTGCGCTGCTGGACTTCTGAAAGAAGACACTCCTCTGTAGTGAGCAGGACGCCCGCGCCGTTTGTGTCGATCGCGCCGCCCTCCAGAACGAGGCGCTTGCCATCGATCTCCGGTTCAAAACTTTTCATGTTGTAAAGCCTTGCGACTTCGGCCGGGATAAGATCGTCGTTGAGGTGGTTCGCGTACTTGGCCCAGGCGTTGAACTTCCAGTTGGTGATGGCTGTTTCGCCGGCCGGATTCTTGACGAAGATTGGCCCGGAGTCGCGCAGCCACACGCGGTCTGTGCGCCACTGGTGGAAGTGCAACCGGGCGATGTTCGCGCCCTGGCGGATGAGCATGTTGGTCGCGCGTTTCTCGGCGGCAAGATCGTTGACGAGGATATGTACATCCTCGACCTGCGAAAGGTGGCGAACGATTTCGCAATAGACCCAGGGAATGGGCTGGAATTTGTTGGGCCAGTCCTCGGGATTGTGCGGCCAGGCGATCCATGTCGCAGCGTGCGGAGCCCACTCGGCGGGCATGCGGAATTTTTGCCGATACGGTGTTTGAGTCACAGTTCTATTCTAGAGACGCGTTCGCTGTGGCGGTACAAGGAGAAGCCAATTTGATGAAACCGGTTGCGGTGATTACGGGGGCGTCCAGCGGGATTGGGTTGGAGTTCGCGCGGAAGCTGGCGAAGACGCACGATCTGGTTCTGGTGGCGCGGCGGCTCGACCGGCTGGAAGAGGCGAAGGCGGAGTTGGAGAAGGATTTCGGCGCGCAGGTGGAAGTGATGGTGGCGGACCTGACCGACGACAGCGACCTTGCGGCCGTCGAGGCGAAGATTGCTGGGGAGCAGCGGTTGGGGCTGCTGGTCAATAACGCGGGGATCGGGTTGGGCGTCGGGCCGTTCTGGGAGAAGCCGCTGGCAGCGCACGAACAGATGTTCAAGCTCCATGTGATCGCGACAATGCGGCTGAGCCACGCGGCGTTGGGGAATCTGGTGGCGAAGGACGAAGGCGGCGTGATCAACGTGGCATCGGTGGCGGGGTTTCTGGTGCGGCCGTGTACGGCCAGCTACTCAACGACGAAGGCGTGGATTACGAGCTTTACCGAGGCGCTGTCGCTCGACCTACGAGCCGTGGGTTCGCGGGTGAGGGTGCAGGCGTTGTGTCCGGGGTTCACGTATACGGAGTTTCACGACGTGCTGAAAGTCGATCGCAAAAGGGTTGCGGATGAGCAGTACTGGATGAAGGCGAGCGATGTGGTCGATGCTTCGCTGGCGGGGTTTGCCAAGGGCAAACTGGTCGTCGTTCCGGGATGGCGGTATAAGGCGCTGGTGGGGGTATTGGGAAGTTTGCCGCGGTGGCTGAGGCAGGTGGCGATTGAGGTGGGGACAGGGAAAAAATAGAGAGCACTTCGCTGAGATGGCGTATTCTTCTCTAACTTGGTTACCTTGAACCCTAATATATAGTTGCCCGAGCGCAACTCAGTATCTCATGTCGAACAATCGCTCCTATCTCGTGTCGTTGATTTTGGTCCTGCTCCGATTGCGTCAATCAATCAGGCTGTGGATGCAGGACTTGTGCAGAGTTTCCAAGGTGAGACTCTACATCGAACGAACATTGCTAGTGCGCGTGGCGGACGACAAGAATGATGCTGAGTATGAGCAGAACGACGGCGATCAGCATGACGATCAGCAGCAGCTTTGCGATGCGGTCGAGCCGGCGTTCGAGATTGGCGACGCGGGCCTCGGCGGCCTCGGCCGCGGCGCGCGCAGCGCGAGTTTCTGAGGAGATTTCGGCGAGCTTTTCGCTGTGGTCGTTGAGCTGGCGATAGAGCCCGGCGTGCGCGGCGGTGACTTGTCCGAGATCGCCGCGAAGGCCGTCGGCCATCGCTTCCATGGCTCGGCGGTTCGCTTCTTCACCGGCAGTTTTGGACTGGAAAAACTTGTCGGCCACAGGCAGCAGCCGTGCAGCGTGGGGAAGAAGCTCGAGAAGCTGCGCGATCGCTTTAGGCCACATAGGTTGATTGTAGAACGGGGTGTCATCAGTTCTGAGTCATGAGTTCTGAGTTGTGAGCTGGACCAGCGGGAACTAAGAACTCACAACTACAGCGGAGTTTGCGAAGCGGCGTTTGCGGCGGTGGTCGAGGATGAGGGCGATGATCGTGACGAGCAGTGTCGCCGAAATGATCGCCATCGACCAGACGCAGTAGATGCACCATTTCTGGATGACGTAGGCTTCGAGGTAGCTGAGGAACGCGGCGAAGGCGAAGCCGATTTCAGCGGCCTGTAGCGTGAGCCAGAGCCGGTTCGCCAGCGCCAGAATCAGGATCAGCGCGTAGCCGACAATACCCAGCGTCGCGACAGGAACGTGGACTTTATGCGCCGCAGGATCCTCGTCAAACGACGTCGGCGGAAACGTCGCGAAGCGCGAGTGATTGACCGCGCCGCAGTCCCAGTTCGCGTTGACCGCGCAGGGTGGCGCGACCGATGGGTCTTCGTTATGAATGCGGAGAGCGAGCGACGAAATGACGATACCGGCGACAGCGAGAAGTGCGATGACGTAGCGCATAGCTGAACTTATTGTAGCTTCGGTTGGACGCGCACCGTGGCCGAAGGTTTCGGCATCCAGTTATAAGTGAAGTAGCATCACCAGAGTTGAAGGAGTTGTAAACGAATGAGCGCACAAGCGGCAACGCTGGACGAATTGCATATCTGGAATGGCGGAACGACGGCGGACGACGCTCGCAAGTGGACCGGGCACCATCTGGCGGAGTCGCGCGCGCGCGTCGCGGAGTTGCTCGGCGTCGAAGGTGCGCGGACGGTGGAGAATACGCTGGCGCCGTTCGATCGCGCGCAGTGGCATTTGCGCATGGCGGGCAGCCAGACGGGCGTCATGTTCATGGTGCATCCGGCGGCCGACGTGCGCGACGCGGCGCAGGGCCTGGCGCAGGAGATCAGCGCCGAAGGCGTCGCGTTGAGTTTGGACCGCGATGTGTACCGGGCGCTCGCGGCGGTCGACGTCAGCGCGGAAGACGAGGCGACGAAGTATTACATGGAGCGCGTGCTGCTCGGCTACAAACTGGCCGGGGTCGACCGCGACGATGCGACCCGCGAGAAGGTTCGCGAACTCGCCGACCGCATGACCGAGCTCAGCATGGCCTTCAGCCGCACCGTGCAGGACGATGTGCGGAAGATTGCTGTTGAAGATCCGAATGAGTTGATTGGATTGCCGCAGGACTACCTGACGCGGCACGGGGTGCGGGCTGTCGCTGTCTCGGATTTGCTGGTAGCGGATGAGGCCGTGATGCTGACGACCGACCCGCCGGATATGTCGCCGGTGATGAACTATGCGGCGAGCGCAAAGCTGCGTCGCAGGATGTATCTGGCCTACAACGATCGCGGATACCCAGCCAACAAGCAGGTGCTGCACGACCTCCTGAGTCTTCGCCAGGAGATGGCGGAACTCCTCGGCTTCCGCAGTTGGGCGGACCTCGCGACGGTCGACCAGATGATGGGATCGGCGGCGAATATGCGGAGTTTCCTGAAGGAAGTGGAAGCGGCGGCGCGAGAGACGGCGAAGCATGAGTTCGCGGAGCTGGAAGCGTTTGTCGCGGTACACAACCGCGAGGCGCTGCCGTTGACGCTCAGTGATGCGCGCTTCTGGGAGGAGCAGTACCGGCGCGAGAAATACGATTTCGACTCGCAGAGCGTGCGGCCATATTTTCCGTATGAGCAGGTGGAAGCAGGCATACTTGCGACCGCCGGAAAGTTGTTCGGCGTGCGATTTGAGCGCGCCAAAGATGCGCCAGTGTGGGACGCGTCGGTGAAGGCGTTCGAGGTGGTGGACGAAAGTTTGAGCCAGCCCACCTTAGCCGATGATGAAGCCATCGGCGAAGATGGGTCACCCCGGTCCGGTGTTGTGGTCGGCAAGATCTACCTCGACATGCATCCCCGCGAAGGCAAGAGCAAGTGGTTTTCGGAGTGCTCGCTGGTGAGCGGCGTGCTTGGGCGGCAGGTGCCGGAGGCTTCGCTGGTGTGCAATTTTCCGCAGCAAACCGAGAGCGATCCGGCGCTGATGCAGTACTCCGACGTGGTGACGTACTTCCATGAGTTCGGCCACCTGATGCACGAGGTGCTGGGTGGGCGGCAGCGCTGGGCGGGCCAGAGCGGGATTGCTACCGAAGGCGATTTCGTCGAAGTCCCATCGCAGATGCTGGAAGAGTTTTTCGAAGATGCGGAGCTGCTGCGGACGTTTGCGAAGCACTATCAAACAGGCGAGCCCGTCCCCGTAGAAGCAGTTGCGCGGATGACTCGCGCCGCGGCGCATGGTCGCGCGCTGAGTACGCTGACGCAGGTGATGTACGCGACGTACTCGATGGAAACCCACGACCGCCGGGCCGAGGCGCTCGATCTCGATGAACTGCTGCGCGAGGGCTACGACCGCTTCTCGAGCTACGAGTTTGTCGACGAGAACCGCATGTACGCGGCCTTCACGCACCTGGTCGGCTACACGTCGAACTACTACACGTACCTCTACGACAAGGTGATGGCTCTGGAATTCTTTGCCGAGTTTGCGAAGTCCGGCGAGAAGACTTCCCTGGGCGGCGAGACGGCGATGCGCTATCGGCGGCAGGTGTTGGAGCCCGGCGGCACAAGTCCGGCACGGGAGCTGGTAGAGGCGTTCCTGGGACGTGAGGTGAGCATGGAGGCGTTGCGGAGGTGGATTGCACAGAGCGTGGCGTAGGGGTTGTAAGTTGTAAGTTCTCAGTGGAACGGCATTGCGGCAGATTAGGTCTGAGAACTGGCAACTGAAAACTGACAACCAAGCTACTTCCGTTCTGGCCACAGGCGGTGTGGCAACAGGTATGTGAATCCTGCGAAGCTTTGCCAGCGTGTCGAAGTTGATGTGAAGCCGTGCGAGAAGCCGGCGTCGATGACGAGGTTGGGGCGGACCTGGTAGCTGGGGGCGATGAGCAGATCGAAGAGGTTGGCGCGGGCGATGGGGAGGGCTGACGCGGTTGCCTCGACCAGTGGCTGCGAGAAATGGTAAAGCTCGACCGAGACCTGTAGGTTGGGATTGAAGGCGGCGTGGTTGACGGAGAGCGTCTGCGCGAACTGCGCGCGGTGTATGGTGCGGGGGCCGAGGTTGCTCTCGCCGTCCTGCTCGTTGGCAATGAAGTTGGTGTCGTAGTGGAATGCGCCGACGTCTCCGCTGAAAAGCAGCAGCAGAGTGTTGGTGGCGCTGCCGAGGTCGATGTCCGGCGCGGTGCCGCCGTAGACCGTGTGGTAGTAGCCGACGGCGACGGTCGGGATTGGCGATTTCTCCGCTTCGGGAGCGGCGTCGGCCGGGGATTTCGCGGGCGGCGCGGTGAGCGTTGGAGTAAAGAGAACGGCTTGGAATCCCGCCTGAACAGCTCCGGCGTCGCGCGACGTGGGGCTGCCGGATTGCGCTACGTTCGCCGCGAAGGGCTGCGACGACACGACCAGCAGCAGGCGTGGGTGGACGGCCAGCTTGGTCGTCTGGTTGACGCCGTATTGCGAGGCGGTTTCGGGGGAGTTCAGCGAGCCCAGATACCCCTGCTCGAACTGAAGATACCCCACCGGCGGCAGCGTCGCTGGATTGGTGACGGTAGGTCGGCCGGGGTTGGCGCCGGGTGGAGCGTCCGGCGCGGCCTGGGCAAACGCCGCGGTCGCGCATAGAAAAAGCGCGACAGCGGGCAGAGTGTGGATCGTAAGAGATGTCACCGTTTCTTAGGTTTCGGCTTGGCTGCGGCTTTCTTCGCGGGGGCCTTTGCGGCGACTTTCTTTGCAGCGGGCTTCGCCGCCGGTTTCGCGGCTGCCTTCTTGACCGGCTTTGCGGGAGCCTTCACCGCTTTGGGAGCAGGCTTCGCTGGTGCTTTCGCGGCTGCCTTCGCCCGAGCTTTCGCGGGAGGCTTTGGCGCAGCTTTCGCCGGGGCCTTCGCGGCGGGCTTGGGCGGCGCCGCAACCGCGTTAGCAGGAGCAGCAGGCGGCTTCGCGACGGGCGCCGCCGGGACGGGTTCCGGCTCAGCCGGCTTCGGCCGTTCGCCCTTCGTCACAGTCGGTAGCGGCGCCGACGCCTCTCCCGCAGCTTCCGCGGCCTGGCGCAGCGAGTGCAACACAACCCGCAGCATTTCTTCTTCGGGAGCGGGCTTGCCCGTCCAAATCTCGAACTGCCGAGCGCCCTGCTGGACGAACATCTCGACGCCCGTAATGACCGAAATGCCCTTCTGCCGCGCGGCGCGGAGCAGCGCCGTCTCCAGCGGGTTGTACACCAGGTCGAAGACCAGCTTGCAGGTCAGGTCCTCGGGATGCAGCAGCGGCGCGCTCTTGTTGCCCGCCATGCCGACCGGAGTGGCATTGATGACGATGTCGAACCCGGCCTTGGCGACGGCTTCGCGCTTGATGGTATGCGCGCCGGCCTGCCGCGCCAGCTTGGTCGCAGTCTCCGGCGTGCGGTTCAGAATCCAGACCTCGGCCCCCTTGTCGCGCAGCCCGAAAACAGCCGCGCGGCCAGCGCCGCCAGCGCCTAGAACCAGCACCTTCGCACCAGCCAGCGGCATCCGGCGCTCCAGCGGCGCGATAATTCCGGCAACGTCGGTGTTGAAACCATAGAACTTACCATCCTGCGCCCGGAAAATCGTGTTCACCGCGCCGATTTTCGCCGACAGAGGTACCTGGCGCTCCAGCAGAGGAATGACGTCCTGCTTCAGCGGCATCGTAATGCTGACGCCCTGGATGGGAATCTCGCGGACCAGCTTGAAGAGGTCCTCGACCTTGTTCGTCTGGAGCGCCAGGTACACAGCGTTGACCGTCTCGCGGCGGAACGCCGTATTCATCATCAGCGGCGAAAGGCTTGAGCCGATGGGGTTTCCGGCCACTCCGTAGACCTTGGTGGCGGCGTCGACCTGGTCCACGCGGTACGTCTCGCGCAGGGTGCGAGCGGCGATCTGTCCGCTCCCGGTTTCCTCGCCCTGGGTGGCGGCGGCGAAGGTGAACGCAGACCCGGCACGCAGGCCGAGCACCCTCGAAATCACCCCGGCTTCACCCATGCAAATGCCGATAATGCTGGAGTTATGGCTATCTTCGACCCGTTCCAGGAACCGCATCATGGTAATGTTGTCGGCCAGCGAGCGCGCCGTGGAGACGATTTTGATGAACGCCGGAGCGAAAGGCGTGATGCGGGCCAGGATGCCGTCGAGGTCTTTGGTGGCGTGGAAATCGTGGTAACTGACGATCAGGGCGACGCCGGTGGCGCGCAGTTTTTCCAGCGTTGTTTTGGGAAGTTTTTCAGCGGACTCAAGTTCGACATCCACCAGTTGAAACCCTGCTTCCGCAGCTCGGTACAAAATTTCCGCCGCTTCGGTATTCGACCCGGTAAACCGGCCTCCGTTGCCGTCGCAGCGACAGGTTGCGATGGCCGTGGCGGCGCCGTTGTCGGCCAGAAATTGCTTCAAACGCGGCAGCGCGGCCGCCGGTTTGGTCAGGTAGTCAAGACGAAATTCGAGAAATGTGGTCTCTTTAAGGACAGTTGCGGCCTTTTCGAGCATTTCATCGGCGGTCGATCCGGTTATGGCAACACAGATCTTGCCGATGCGCGAACGAAGGAGGTGGGAGGCGATCTGATTAGGTATAGTCATGCTTTGCAATCGCGGTATCGTAACGCTGAATCGAGTTAGATGCAACCGTAGAGCGTGGATATTCATCAATTTGAGTTGTGGGGAGGGACTTTTCCGGTCGATCCTGTAGACCGGTCTTTACGAAATTTTTACAGAAAAGTACGTTTTCCTCTGCGCCCCTCCGGCATCAGGCAACTTCCCCGCAACCGTTTGCGTCTACTCTTTAACCGAGAGGCTACTCAAACTGTCCCACCGATGTAAGTTCCTTTTCATGCCCGAAATTGGGTACCCTTCAGAATTTCCTCAGTAAACTCCCTCCCCAAAGCCTCTTATGAGCCCGCTGGAAAGCGGGCTCAGAACATTTAAGCCGC
>Ga0209483_1000960_pt1 | contig 23234 bp, 22 predicted proteins | sample NGEPerA_FD_184508 | JGI IMG/M metagenome (GOLD analysis project Ga0209483, IMG submission 184508) | Arctic peat soil microbial communities from the Barrow Environmental Observatory site, Barrow, Alaska, USA - NGEE PermafrostL2-A... | ecosystem: Environmental > Terrestrial > Soil > Wetlands >... | reverse complement strand
CGAAGGGCAGCGAGCCGATGATGGTCGCCGAGGCGCGCGCCTCGGCCGAGAAGGTGCGCACCTTGAGGTGCAGCTGGCGGCGGCGGCGCAGGATATTGTCGAGGTTTTCAAGCGTTTCGGCGAGATTTCCGCCGGTTTCGCGCTGGACCGAGAAGGCGATGGCCATGAAGTTGAATTCCGGCAGGTCGATGCGCTCCGATGCCTCCCACAAGGCGGTTTCGAGCGGCTGGCCGAGCTGGATCTGGTCGGCGATGCGGCGGAACTCCGCGCCGACCGGGTTGCCGATCTCGCGCGTGACGCCGATGATGGTTTCCGTGATCGGCAGCCCCGCTTTCAGCCCGCGCACCATCAAGCCGACGGCGTCGGGAAAGACGGCGATGAATTTGGTGGCGCGCTTTCCGACCAGGTTGCGGACCAGGGCCTTCGGCGACCACAGGGTGATGCCGATGCCGGCAGGCCAGACGATGAACGGCGAAATTCCCATGAAGAAGAGACCGGCGGTCACGGTCGCGCCGGCGACCAGGCCGAACACGACGAGCCGGGCGATGGTCAGGCTGGTGCCGGTCTTCAGGATCTCGCGGCGCCATTTGTCGGTGTTGGGCAGGAAGCGGGCGGCGAGCGCGTCGAAGCGCGACTTCTTGTCCTCGCGTTTCAGCGTCAGCGCCTCCTCGATCGGCGGCGCCTTGCCGATGAAGCGGTCGCGGATGGTCTGGGCGCGCCGCGCGACCGAATCGCGCAACCGGCTCGTGTCGAAGGTCAGCCAGAACAGGGCCAACGCGCCGAACACCAGCACGAAGACGGCGAGCGCGTAGAGCACGTCCATCATGCGACTTATCCCACGGCCTCGAGCAGCGCGCGATCGAGCCCGAAATATTCGGCGCGGGTGATGAAGTGAGGCCGCAAACCGCTCGAGACATAGCTGCCCTTGAGCGAGCCGTCCGGCATCTGGCCTTCGTACTGATAGGTGAAGAGATCCTGCGTCGTGATGACGTCGCCTTCCATGCCGACGATCTCGGTCACGGCGATGACGCGGCGGATACCGTCGCGCATGCGGCTGATCTGGATGATGAGATTGACCGCGGCGGCGATCTGCTGGCGGATGGCGCGCGACGGCAGATTGACGCCCGCCATGCCGACCATGTTCTCGAGGCGGGTCAGCGCCTCGCGCGGCCGGTTGGCGTGGATGGTCGAGAGCGAGCCGTCATGGCCGGTATTCATCGCCTGCAGCATGTCCATGGCTTCCGCGCCGCGGATTTCGCCCAGGATGATGCGGTCGGGGCGCATGCGCAGCGCGTTCTTCAGAAGGTCGCGGATGGTGATCTCGCCCTTGCCTTCGAGGTTGGGCGGACGCGTCTCGAGCCGTACGACGTGCGGCTGTTGCAGCTGCAATTCGGCAGCGTCCTCGATGGTGACGATGCGCTCGCCCGGGTCGATCATCTGCGACATGGCGTTGAGCAAGGTGGTCTTGCCCGAGCCCGTGCCGCCCGAGATCAGAATATTAAGGCGCGAGCGCGCGGCGATCTTGAGCACCGTCGACATCGCCGTGGAGATGTTCTTCTGCTTGGCCATCACGTCGAGCGTGATGCCCTTCTTGGAGAATTTGCGGATCGAGATCGTCGGCCCGTCGAGCGCCAGGGGCGCCGTGATGATGTTGACGCGGCTACCGTCCTGAAGGCGCGCATCGACGAGGGGGTTCGTTTCGTCGATGCGCCGGCCGACTCCGGTGACGATGCGGGTAGCGATGCTCATGACATGCGCGTTGTCGCGGAACGCGACGCCGGTCAGCTCGAGCTTGCCGCGGCGCTCGACATAGACGTTCTTGGCGCCGTTGACCATGATGTCGGTCACGGTCTCGTCCGCGAGCAATGGTTCGAGGGGTCCCAGCCCGAGCATGTCGTCGAGCAGGACGGTGATGAGCTGGCGCTGCTCGGCTTGATTGAGCTGGATGCGCTGTTCGACGACGATCTCGCCCACCATGTCGGCAAGCTGGCGCGCGAGCTCGTCGCGGTTCAGCTTGGCGGCGACCTCGGTGTCGATGCGCTGCAGGACGAGCGGATAGATCCGCGGCGCCGCCTCGTTGACGTTGGCGCTCCGCATGGCGATTTCGCGCGGCGGCGCGGGCGTCGCGCGCGGCACGGCCTGAGGGCTTGGCTCCTTGTCGGGCTTGGCGGGGGCACGCGATTCGGCGTTGCGCGGCGCGAAGCCGGGCAGCGAATCGGTTTGCGGCGGCGGCACGTCCAGCGCGCGCGGCAGCGGCTCGGCCCCGTCAGCGTTGGCGCCGCGGCGTCCGAACATCAGGCGCTCCGCTTGAGGAAACTCGGCAGCAGGGTGCGCGGATTGAGCGAAGCCGGCAGCGCGATATTGGGCAGCGGCAGTTTGCCGAGCAGGGACGGTTTCGCCGTCTTCTGCTCGATACCGGCCAGCCGCATGGCGATCTCGCGCATTGTGGCGGCGGCAACGCTATGGCGCAGGGCCGCGGACAGCACGTTGCCGGTCGAGGCGGTCGTCAGGGCCGCGGTCGGCTCGAAGGCGATGGCGTGGTCGATCTTGATGGCGGTGACGCGCTCGAACTCGGCCCGGGCGATCTCGCCGCGATGTTTGGCGCCGACCTGATTGGCGATGACCAGATGGCGCGCGGCCGGGGTCAGCGTCTTGACGAAGTCGGAAAGGCGCAACAGATCTCGCGCCGAGGCGAGCGACAGATCGGTGACCAGCGCCACGGTGCCGGCGAGGGTCATCATGCGGCGCGATTCCTCGGAGAGGGAGCGCGGCAGATCGACCAGCACAAAATCGTAGTCGCCGCGCAGCACGTTCAGCATGGTGTCGATCGCGCCGGGGGCGACATGGATCTGGTCGACCAGCGGTTCCTCGGCGGCCAGCACCTTGAGGCGCGGGCTCTCCTGCAGCATGGCGCCGGCGAGCAGGCGGCTGTCGATGCGCGTCGGATATTCGAGCGCCTCGCGCAATCCGGCCGCGGGCACCAGGTCGAGCGTCAGCGCCAAATTGCCCAAATGAAGGTCAAGATCGATAAGGGCGACGCGCTTCTGATAGATATGCGCCAGGCACCAGGCGACCGAGCCGGCCACCGTGGTCGTGCCCAATCCGCCGCGCGCGCCGATGAAGCTGACGAGCTGCGCCTGATGCTTGGCGGCGAGGCCGCCGCCGTTGCGTTTCTCGGCGCGGATCGCCCGCTCCAGCATGGCGAGGCTCACCGGCCGCAACAGGTAATCGGTCACGCCGAGCTCGATCAACTCGCGGTAAAGCGACAGCTCGTTGCGCTTGCCGATGGCGATGACGGTCATTTCCGGCGGGCACAGCTCGGCCAGCTCGCCGAGGGCCTTCGCCGGATCGTCGACGTCGTCGATGTCGACGATCAGCAGATTGGGCGGCGCCGATTTGGCGATGTAGTCATGCGCGGCGACGACGCCGCCTTCGATCGTGACCGGGTTACGCCAGCCCTGCGCCGCGGCGAGGTCGCGCGCGATCTGCCGCGTCTCCGGATCGGGAACGCAGGCGAGCAGCCGGGGACCGGCGCTCTGGCCGATTTCTTGCTCGCTGTTTTGTTCGTTATTGTCCATTGCTACTGTCCGCCTGAGGAGCCGCCTGAGGAGCCGGTGGTGCTAGCCGTGCCGGCGCTGCCGAGGGCCGGGGGCGCGGGCGGCGCCACCGAGTTGCGATAGGCGTCGACCGCAAGCATGCCGGGCTGCGCGTCGGCCGGGCCGAGCGGGCGGCCGGAAACCAGGTCGCGCGGGTCGGCGACCATGAGATAGAGGTTCGTGGCGTTGGCGCAGCCGAGATTGCTCATCGGCTTGTTGTCGGGGTCGTAGGTGCCGAGCGAATGCCACACCGGACAGATCGGCGGCACCGCGGCGATGCGCTTGACCCGCACCAGAACGGCGTCCTGGGTGAAATCAGGGTCGGTGGTCGTCGCTTCATGGGCGTAGCCGAGCCGGCTCAGCGCGTCACCGACCATGGCGCGGCGCGACGCGGCGATGGCGCCGTCGCCGGCCGTCACGTTGACGTCCTTGACCTTGGTCAAGCGGCCTTCGCCCATGAAGGTTTGCAGCGACTCCGCCTCGCTGCGGGTCAGCACGGCGCTGCCCGGCGCGAAATAAACCGGATGGACCGCCTCGGTGGGCGTCACGACGATCTTCTGCGGCGGCTCGTTCATCGAGGTGATCGAGCTGCAGCCCGGCACGAGCAGCGCCGCGATCATCGCGGCGAGCAGGGCCCAGCAGGTACGGGAGCGGATAAGCGCGTTCATGGAATTCTTCCCTAATCGAGCTCGAAGCCGACTTGACCGAGGGGCGCGCCGGCCTTGCGGCCGTCGGGCGTGACCATTGCGGCCGGTCCAGCCGCGGGATTGACGGGCGGTGTGGACGGGGATCGAGTCGGCGGATTTTTCGACGCGCCGTTCATCATGCTGCGGAGAATCATGTCCGAATCGGTCGGCGCCATCAGGCCGTCGGTCGGCATCGCCATCTGCTCGGAAACCGGGCGGACGACATAAGGCGTCACCAGGATCACCAGCTCGCTCTCGTTGCGCTGGAAGGCTTCCGAGCGGAAGAGCTGGCCCAGGATCGGTATATCGCCGAGCCAGGGGAATTTATTCATCTGCTGCGTGACGTTGTTCGACATCAAGCCGCCGATGGCGAAGGTCTGGCCGCTGGCGAGCTCGACCGTGGTCTCGGCGCGCCGCGTGCTGACGCCGGGCACGTTGACGCCGGCGACCTGAATCGCGGTCGAGGTGTCGATCTGGCTGACCTCGGGCTCGACATGCAGGCTGATGCGGTTGCCGCTCAGCATCGTGGCGATGAAGGACAGGCTGACGCCGAATTGCTTGTAGTCGATGGTGACGACCGCGCCGCCGCCGGTGCCGGATTGCGGCACGGGCACGGGGAATTCGCCGCCGGCGAGGAAGCTCGCCTTCTGGCCGGAAACCGCGGTGAGATTGGGCTCGGCCAGCATCGTCACGAGGCCCTCGTCCTCGAGCGCCGTGACGAGCGCATCGACGCTCTTGCTGCCCACTTTCACGCCGCCGAAGAGGTTGCCGGGGGAGCCGCTGCCGATCAGCGCGCTACCCTGGGTATTGAAGAACTGGGGCGCGGTGGAACCGCTGTTAAAGCCGGGAAGAAACGGCGCGATCTTGGTCACGTTCGTGCTGGCGGCGGCGACGGCCGTTGCCGCCGGCACCAGGCCGAAGGCGGCGGCGCCGGTGTTGGCCGCGGTGAACCAGTCGATGCCGAACTGCTTGACGACGTTGCGCGACACTTCCGCGATGCGGACGTGCAGATTGATCTGGTTCGGCGCCGCGAGCTGCATCTCGTTGACGAGCTGCTTGTCGTTCGGCACATAGCGCGCCGCGATCTTGCGGATGTCGTCGCCCTCGGCGGCCGATTTGACGGTGCCTTCGAGCACGATCGAATCGTTGACCGAGCGGGCCCTGACGTCGGTGCCGGGAATGAGCTGCTGCAAGGCGCGCTGCAGGCCCAGATTGTCGGAATGCACCTCGACCGGGCTGTTGAGCAGGACCTGGTCCTGCTTGTCGAGCGCGAACAGCGTCGTGGTGCCGGCGGCCTTGCCGAGCAGATAGATCACGGTCGGCGACTTGATCTGGACGTCGGCGACGTTCGGGTCGGCGACGAAGACATTCCCCGCCGGACGGTCGAGCCGCAGGATGACGCCCTTGCCGACATCGACGTCGAGCAGCATGCCGGTGGGCGCGATCACCGACGTCGCGGCCATAAGCCGTGCCGGCGCCAACGCCAGCGTCAAGGCGGCGGCCAGGGCGATGCCATGGACCAGCGTTTTGCCGAAGCGGAGGATCATTTGTAGCCACCCTTTTTCGGGTTCGGCGCGGCGCTCTGGATGGCGCTGGCGGCGCCGCCGAGGGGCGCGATGGGCGAGGCCGCGGGTGCGGGCGCGGGGCCATCGCCGGTTTCGCGCGCAATGCCGGTGGAGAAATCGACCACCGATTTGGCGGTGCCGCGCATCACGCTGACCGCGTCGTTGCCGCCCGGATTGCCGGTGGCGGCGGTCTGCCTATGCTTGAGGAAGGGCAGGTCGGTCGCCTCGTTGTCCCAGGTGATGCTCGGCTCGTGCGCCAGCGCGTCGTTCTCGGCGCTGCCGACGCTGCGCAGCGTCATCGACAGCTTGCCCATGTCGGTCAGCAGCGTGACGATCTCGGCCTGCTTCGGCGTCACTTCGAGCGTGGTGGTCTTCGCCGTCGGCGCATCGGTCGCCTGATCGTCGAGCCGCTGGTCGACCGCGATGACGCGGATGTCCTGCAGCGCGGTCTCGGAAACCCGGCGCTCGACCGCATCCTTGCCGGCGGCCGGCAGGGTCATGGTCAGGATCAAATCGACGCGGTCGCCCGGGATCACCAGGCCGGAAAGCCCGGCGTTCGCCTGAAGCTGCACGGTGATGGCGCGGAAGCCCGGCGCCAGCACGGCGGCAAGAAAGCCGCGGTCGCCCTTCTTGACGATGCGGACGTCGGTGATCGGCTCGCCTTGGGCGATGCCGTTGCGCACCACCGAGCCGACGATCACGTCGGGGGCGACGGCGCCTTGCACCATGTAGGCGGGCGGCGTGTTTTGGTCGGGCCAGCTCTGCCAGGCGAGATCCTCGGCCTTGATGAAATGGCCGGCGGGCAGCGACTTGGCCGCGACCATGACCATCTTCGGCGGCGCGACCGTCTCGGCCTGCACGACCGGCGCCGCGGCGGCGCGGCGGGCATTGTCGACCCAGGCGCGGATGACCAACGCCGTCACCAGGGACAGCGCCATGGCGGTGGCCAGCAGCATCAGCCGGCGGGGCGGGAAGGAAGCGAACATCAGGCGTTACGTCCTCTCAAGCGCTCGGCGGCGGAGTGCCGCGAGCCCTGTGAATTCTGGGAGCAATTCTCGACGATTCTGGTTAACGGCCAGTGAAAACCACGCGGAATCATGCCGTTGTCGCCTGCGTCATTCATGTGCACTCGGGTTGATGCTGGCGGCGTTCTGCGCCGTGGCCGTGGCCGACGGGGCGGCCGCGACCGCGCTTTGCGGCGCGGCGGCCTCGGCATCGGCCGCGCTGCGGCTGAAACGGATGCCCATCAGGGCGCGATCGACGCCCTCGCCCGGCATGTCGGCGAGCTTCTTATAGGTCGCGAGGTCGGCGTCGAGCGCCGCCAGGTCGATGTCCTGGCCGGCAACTTCGCGCGCCTTGGCGAGATCGCCATGCACGGCATAGACGAACGCCAGGTTGCGGCGATAGCTCGGCTTGGCGTTGGGCAGCGCCACCAGCCCGGTCAGCGTAGTCACCGCGCCGTTGAAATCGCCGGCGAGAAACTGCGCCATGCCGAGATTGTTCAACAGGCCCATATGGCCGGGCACCAGCTTGAGGCCCGAGTGATAATTGGCGATCGCCTGGTCGTATTTGCCCATCATGCTGTAGGCGACGCCGATGGCGCTGTAGAGCGCCGGATTGTCCTGGCGCTTCGCCAACGCGATGGAGAGCTGGTCGATCGCGGCCTGGGGCGAGCCGCGCATGATCATCAGCTCGCCGAGGCGGAAGGCCGCTTCGGGGTCGTCCGGCGTCAGCACCTGAAGGTCGTGATAGGTCTGATAGGCGGCGGTGTAGTCGCCGGCCGCCACCTGGGCTTCGCCCTCGCGGCGCAGCGGCTCGGCGGCCTGCGGATCCTGCTCATGCGCTTGGCGGAAGAATTCGGCGGCGGCTTTGAGGTCGCCCGCGGCGGCGGCGTCGATGCCGCGCTCGAGCGGCGGCTTCGCCTCTTCGGTTGCCCGCGCCTGGGCCTCGGCTTGAGTCTTGCTGTCGAGCGCGTGGCTGCCGGTGCTGCAGCCGGCGAGGGCCAGCGCGCAGGCGGTGAGAAGCGCCAGCGGCCAATAGGCGTCGAGGCCGTGGCGCGGTTGCAGGGCGAAGGCGGCGGCGATGGCTTTGGCTGGCACGGCAATCCCCTCGGTTCCCGAATGGCTCAATGGGTCCGAGTGTCGCGCTTTGTAGTTAAACAAGGCTGAAGCCGGCCGTAACCCCACCTTGAGCATAATTTTCCGGCGCCCGGCGCGGTCCCGCGTCAATAATCGCGGCAGTCATCAATCATTTATTAATAACATTACTTAACTTTGTCTAAAGTTTTAGACGATATTGCTTTGAGTTGTTCGGGAACGGCGTTACTTTCCTTTAACACTTGGGAAGGAGCACCGTGCCATGCGTGATGTTCTCCGCCGTCTCGCCCGCGACGAAGCCGGCGCCACCGCCATCGAATACACGCTGATCTGCGCCCTGATGGGCCTGGTGATGGTATCGAGCCTGCACGGCGTGGCGCAGGGTTTCAACGACACCTTCCAGACCCTGTCGCAGGCGCTCACCCGCTGAAGGCCGCCGGCGCTTTAGACCCCGGCCCCGACTCGAAATTGCCTGCAACCGCGCCTTAATCCCACCCTGCCAGACTGCCGCGATGACGCGGCTGTGGACGATCCTGGTTGTGCTCGCGCTGGCCGGTTGCGCCGCGCGCCCGCCGGAGCGCGACCGCGACGATCTCGCTTGCCCGCGGGGGGTCGCCGGGACCTACGCGCTGGTCTTTACGACCCGGGCGCCCACAAGCGACGATGCCAAATCCTTCAAGGATCTCTCGCAGCAGGGCGAGCTCGGCTTCGGCCATGTGGCGCTCGGCCTGACCGAGGTCAATCTCGCGCTGGCAACCCACTACACCTATAGCGTGGCGCCCGCCCTCGCCGATGGCGTCTGCGCCTATCCGTCGGCTGTCGCCTATCGGCTGAGTTTTGCCGATCGCGTGGTGCATGTGGCGCATGAATTCGCCGGCGAGCCCTGCCTCCGGGCGGCGGTGCTGGAACACGAGATGCGCCACGTCGCGCTCGACGATCGCATCTTCGCCGCGGAAATCCCGCGTCTGAACGCCGGCCTGGCGGCGCGGCTCGATGCCGGGCGCGGAATCTGGGGCCGGGATGCGGCCGAGGCGGATGCCGCGCTGCGCCGGCGTCTCCAGGAGGCCGGCGCCGCCATGGTGGCGGAGCTCGGCGCGATCCGCCGGGTCGAGCATCGCCAACAGATCGACACGCCGGAGGAGCAGCAGCGCATCCGCCAGGTTTGCGGCGGCAGGCTGCTGCAGCTCGACACCGTCGCCGCGCGCTAGGGTTAAGTCCCTGCCGCGATGCGCGCTTCGATCTCGGCGCAGAGGTAGTGGTAGACGCAGAGGTGAAGCTGCTGGATGAGCGGCGTCGCCGTGGCGGGAACGTCGATCAGGATGTTGGATGCCGAGGCCAGCTTGCCGCCGCCGGCGCCGGTCAGCGCGACGACGAGCATGCCCTTCTTGCGCGCGGCCGCGGCGGCGAGGATGACGTTCTTGGAATTGCCGCTGGTCGAGAGCGCCAGCAGCACGCCGCCCGCCTCGCCATGGGCCTCGACCTGGCGGGCGAAGACGGTGTCGTAGCTGTAATCGTTGCTCCAGGCGGTGAGCACCGCCGCATCGGCGGCCAGCGCCATGGCGCGCAAGGCGCGGCGCTCCTTCAAATACCGCCCGACCAACTCGCCGGCGATGTGCTGCGCATCGGCCGCCGAGCCGCCATTGCCGCAGATCAGCAGCGGCTTGTCCTTGGCCAAGGCGCCGTGCATCGCGGCGGCCGCCTGCTCGATGCGCGCCTCGTCGAGGCTGCTCATCGCCGCCGATAAGGCGTCGCGCGACGCGGCGAGATAGTCCTTGAATGCGCCCATGAATCCCCGGTGAGCCCCCGGCGCTATATGGCACAGCGGGCGGACGGCATAAAGCGGACAAATCGATCGCGTCTCCGGCCCTGGCCCGGTCGGGAACGATCTCGGCATCGCGACTGTTGCTTAAGGTCAAGCGGCCACAAGACGACGGAATTCGGTGATCGAAATGACGCGTGCCGTTTCGGTTTCTCTCCTCGGGTCCGAGCCGGCATCTTCTGGCTCATGTTGCTCCTCGCCTTGTTGGGTGGCGATTACCTGACGCGGTCGCAGAATCCCGTCGGCTGAGCCGCCGCCTGCGGCGTTACGGACTCACTGTTTTCAACCCTTAGGCAAATTATCGCCGATTCCGAGGATGTGATGCAGCGTCGCGGTGCGTGCCGCGGCAATCACGCCGTCAATGAAATCGGCATACTCATACGAGTCATCTTCCAGCGCATCGTGTTTTTCGACTACGGCCCCGTACACCCCGGTCGATGTAAAAATGTCGAAGGCCCTTCCCATGTAGGGGCATAAAAAAATGACGTAAGAGTCCGCTTCATTCTCGGCCTTATCGCGGGCAGCGCGCCTGATCTGAAAACTGCCGTCGCCGTCGGGGTTCGATTCGATCAGCAAGCCGCACAATTTCTGCTCGCCCCCTTCGGAGTTCATGCCCGCTTCGGTTTCCCATACTTCGCGCGGGTATATCCGCTCAATCGATTGCCGGTCACCAATATTGGCAATAGCCATGGCCGCACCTTTTTGCTTCATGAATGGGTAAATGATCGATTATCCGCGATCGTTCTTCATTCAATCCTACTGTCTGATATAGGGATATGAAGATTAACGGCTGCCCCTGCGGGGCGTTCCGTCCGGCCCGACGAAAACTCAGACTGACGCGTGGTCATCGGCGAACTGCGCATGCGTTCACTGATATGCTTCGTCAGGCTTTTCTGCAGCCGTGTCAGCATGGCGACGGACCAGCTTCCAGCCGCCATCCTGCAAGCGGAATAGTTCGATAATGCGCAACTTCATGTGCAACATCTATTCGCTACCGTCCATCCGCGCTTTTGACATTCTGAAATCCCGTCCAGAACGCGATATCTTAGTCGGCCCCGGCTGAAGCACATCGAACGTGCTGGAGGCGCCCGGCGCGAAAGATTTCGCTCCACGTCATATCGCGCGGTAATTTCTTTCGTTCCATGCACGCCCCCGTCGGCCGGTGGAAAGAAGTCGACGGAAGAATGGATTCCGCAAAATATGATTAGTCTTGACTAACTAAATCAGCGTCCGCAAAATCGCGAGATAACGGGGCGCGTTTGGAACCCTCCGGGTAGTGCTGTCGCTCGACTCACTGCAAAAGCGAGACGACGTACCGGTCCGGCAACAAAGCGAGAAGGCGATGCTCATTCGTCGTCGTGATTTGCTGACCAGCACAGCCCTCTACCTCGTTCTTTCAGCCTCCGCCGGCGCACGAATCGTCAGTGGCGCCCTGCCGTGGAAGCCTGACGCCGGTTCACCTCCGGTGCCCGCGCAACCGGGTTCGTGGCAGTTTTTCACGCCGGAGGAAGGCACCGCCGTCGAAGCCATCGTCGACCGGCTGATACCGCCCGATCCACAAACGCCGGGCGGAAAAGATGCCGGCTGCGCGCTCTTCATCGATCGCCAATTGGCGGGCCCCTATGGCAGCTCCCGTGGGCTCTATATGCGGCCACCCTTCATGGATGGAACACCACAGCAGGGCAAACAATCGCCACTGACCCCGGCGGCACGCTATCGTCAGGCGCTGGCCGCGCTGGATAAGTATTGCCGCGCCGCCTATGTCGGAAAGTCCTTTGCCGAGCTGGCCGACGGCCAGAAGGACAAGGTGCTCACCGAGCTTGAAAAAGGCCCGATAACCTTCGAGGGCTCGAGCGCTACCGCTTTTTTTGAACTCGTGCTGACCAATACGCGGGAGGGCTTCTTCGCCGACCCTGTCTATGGCGGCAATCGCGACATGGTCGGTTGGAAAATGATCGGCTTCCCCGGCGCCCGCTACGACTATCGAGACTGGATCGAGCGCCACAACGAACGCTATCCGCTGCCGCCCGTCGGCATCGCCGGCCGGCCTGAATGGACGTCGCGGTGACTATCACCTCCACTTTTCAGGACTGAAATCATGGCGCGCAAGCTGCCTGCAACCGATGTGGTGATCATAGGGCTGGGCTGGACCGGCTCGATCCTGGCGCATGAATTGACCGGCGCCGGGTTGAACGTCGTGGCGATCGAGCGGGGCCCGTGGCGCGACACGGCGACGGATTTTCCCACCACCTATGCCCAGGACGAATTGCGCTACCACATCCGCCATGACCTGTTTTTGCGCCCGGCACAACAGACGCTGACCTTTCGCAACAACGCGAACCAGACGGCGCTGCCGATCCGGACTTGGGGGTCATTCATGCCGCCCAACGGCGTGGGCGGCGGCGGCGTTCACTGGAATGCCGAAACCTGGCGCTTCCTTCCCAGTGATTTTCAGCTGAAGACGCATCTGACCCGACGCTATGGCCAAAAATTCCTGCCCCAGGACATGACGATCCAGGATTGGGGTGTCACTTACGACGAGCTCGAGCCTTACTACGACAAGTTCGAGTACCTGTGCGGCACCTCGGGCAAGGCGGGCAACATCAAGGGCGAGAAGCAACCGGGTGGGAATCCTTTCGAAGGCGCCCGCGCCCGGGACTATCCGACACCGCCTCAGAAACAACCCTACGGCCCTACGCTGTTCGCCGACGCCGCGAAAGAGTTGGGCTACAACCCCTTTCCGCAGCCGTCCGGCAATCTGTCGCAGGCCTACACCAACCCATTCGGCGTCAGGCTGGGGCCTTGTACCTTCTGCGGTTTTTGCGAATGGTTCGGCTGCGGCAATTACTCGAAGGCCAGCCCCCAGACCACGATCCTGCCCGCGCTGGTGCGCCGCCCCAATTTCAAAGCGCGCACCGAGTGTGAAGTAACGCGGATCAACCTGGATAAATCGGGTAAGCGCACCACCGGCGTCACCTATGTGGACAGCAGTGGCGAGGAATGGGAGCAGCCGGCCGAGATCGTTCTGCTCTGCGCTTTCCAGCTCTTCAACGTGCACCTGTTGCTGCTCTCGGGAATCGGCAAGCCCTATGATCCGTCGCGTGGCGAGGGCGTAATCGGACGCAACTATTCCTACCAGGTGACGTCGAGCGTCAATGCATTTTTCGACGATAAGAACTTCAATCCATTCGTCGCGTCGGGTGCCATTGGCATGTGCGTCGACGAGTTCAATGGCGACAATTTCGACCACGCCGAGCTGGGTTTTGTCGGTGGCGGCTATCTTGGCGCGGTGCAGACGAATGGCCGGCCCATTCTTGGGACGATCACGCCAAAAGGCACGCCCAAATGGGGCGCGGCGTGGAAGGAAGCCGTGACCAAGAATTATCTAAGCAGCTACACGGCCTCGACGCATGGCAGCTGTTACAGCTACCGCGACGCGTATCTGGATCTCGACCCGACCTACACCGATCCTCTCGGCCGCAAGCTGATGCGTCTGACGTTCGATTTCCACCAGAACGAACTCAAGATGTCGGAATTCCTAACCGATCGGCTGGGTGACATCGTTCAGAAGATGGGGCCGCGGCAGCTCGAGAAGAATCCACGCAAGGGTCCTTACGATGTCTCGGTTTATCAGACGACCCACACCTGCGGCGGGGCGATCATGGGCACCGACCCCAAGATCAGCGCCCTGAACCGGTATCTCCAACACTGGGACGTGCCCAATCTGTTCGTGACGGGAGCCACGGCTTTTCCGCAGAACGCCGGCTACAACCCGACGGGAACGGTTGGCGCACTCGCCTTTTGGGCAGCGGACGCGATCATCAACCAGTACCTGAAGGCGCCCGGCCCGCTGGTGAAGAGTTAAGGGGGACACAGGATGAAACGTGTCGGCGTCGTCCTTCTGTTTCTCGGCATGTTGCTCGGTACATTCGCCGCCGCTGCCGGCACGGATGACCAGTCATCCAGCGAGATCGCGCGCGGCCGCTACCTGGCAACCGTCGGCGATTGCGCGGCCTGTCACACCAAGCCGGGCGGCAAGCCCTTTGCCGGCGGGCTGACGATCGAGACCCCATTCGGCAATCTTGTCTCCGCCAATATCACGCCTGACCCCAAGGCCGGCATCGGCGACTGGAGCGACGATGATTTCGTGCGCTCCATGCAGCAGGGGATCGCGCCGGGCGGCAAGCATCTTTATCCGGCCGAGCCCTATCCCGCCTTTACCCATGTGACGCGCGAGGATCTGCTGGCGTTGAGGGCTTATCTCGCCACCATCGATCCGGTGAGCGATGCGGTCGAGACCAACCGCTTGCCCTTCCCGTTCAGCATCCGCTCCAGCATGATCGCGTGGAACCTGCTCAATTTCACGCCCGGCGAATTCCGCGCCGACCCGGCCAAATCGGACGAATGGAACCGCGGCGCCTATCTGGTGGAGGGGCTCGGCCATTGCGGTACGTGCCACACTCCCATGAACGTGATGGGCGCCAACAAGAAGAGCCAGCCCATGGCGGGTGCGACGTTGCAGGGCTGGTACGCGCCGCCCCTGAACAACGATCAGCGCACCGGCTTGGGCGCTTGGTCGGCCGACGACGTCGTCGCCTATCTTAAGACAGGCTGGGGCGGTGGACAGGTGGCATCCGGCCCGATGGCGCTGGTGGTGGCGGATTCGACCTCGAAGCTGACGGATGCCGATTTACAGGCGATCGCCGCCTATCTCAAGGACATCGCAGCACCCGCGGGGACGGCACCCGCGCCGCTGGCCGCAAGCAACTCCGTCATGCAAGCGGGCCGGGCGCTCTACGTCGTCAACTGCGCCGCCTGTCACATGGAATCCGGCGCGGGGGTGGCGGGAATTTTCCCGACACTGGTCAAGAGTCCGGCCGTGCAGGCTGCCGATACCGCCACGCTGCTCGACGTTGTGTTGAACGGCGGCCACGCGGTGGCGACCGAATCCTCGCCGACCGCGCCCGGCATGCCCGCCTTCGGCTGGAAACTATCCGACAATCAGGTCGCTGCGCTGTTGACCTATATCCGCAACGATTGGGGCAATGCGGCGAACGCGGTTGCCGCGAACGACGTGAACGCGGCGCGCGCCCACCCGGCCGCCGCCAATTAGCGCGGTGAGCACCCACCCCGTTCCGCCCGCGCATGATCCGGTTGCGGCGAAGCTCAGCCCGGCGGACGACCGCGTTCTCCTCAACAACTGGTTGCCGCCGCAGGCCGGCGTCGTGCCCAAGATCAGGATCGGCCGGCATTGGATAAACCTGCTGTGGGCCTTGCCGCTCGGTTTTGTGCTGGCCGTCATCGGCGTGGCCGCGGCGCAAGCCTTGCGGGAGCTTCCCGCCGTGCAGGATTTTCTCCTGCGATATCCCGGAATCCCGCAAGTCGCGCGGCCCGTCGTCACCGGCTTTCCGGCGTGGCTGCGGGTGCAGCACTTCCTCAATCTTTTCTTCATGGCGTTCATCATCCGCGCCGGCATCCAGGTCCTCGCCGACCACCCGCGGCTCTACTGGAAGCGCGACTGCACCCCCGGCACCGAGTGGTTTCGCTTTCAGAAGGCCGTTCCAACCGGACGAATCTGGACCGCGAAGGACGATGCGGTGACCATACCCGGCTGGCTGGGCATCCCGGGCGTCCGGCACTCCATCGGGCTCGCCCGCTGGTGGCATTTCTCGTTCGGCCTGCTGTGGATGATCAACGGCATCGTCATCTACGCCTTGCTGTTCTGGACCGGCCAATGGCAAAGGCTGGTGCCGACCACCTGGGCGGTGTTCCCGAACGCGGCCTCGACCGCGCTGCAGTACCTGTCGCTCGCCTTTCCCGTCGATGAAAGCTGGACCCGCTACAACAGCCTCCAGCAGCTCGCCTACTTCATCACCGTGTTCGTCGCCGCGCCCATTTCCATCCTGACGGGATTCATGCAAGGGCCCGCGATCTCGAATCGGCTTGGCTGGCTCGGCCGGGCGTTGAATCGCCAGCGCGCTCGGTCGATCCACTTCCTCGCGCTGTGGTGGTTCCTGCTCTTCATCCTGGTGCACGTGACCTTGGTGTTCATCACCGGCGCCCGGGTCAATCTCAACATGATGTTCGCCGGGGTACATGACGGCTCGTGGCGCGGCTTCGCGATTTTCATCCCGGCCATGGCGCTGGTGGCCGTGGCGTGGTGGCTCGCCTCGCCCTTCACCATCCGGCATGCGCGCATCGTGCAGCGCGTCGGCGAGCTCATGATGTGGCCCTTCAACGCCCTGACCGAATGGTGGGATCCGAACAGCCAATTGGCGGAAAAGGATATCTCGCCGTATTTCTGGCCCAACGGAACCATGCCGAACTCGGCGGAGTTCGACGCGCTCGTGGCGGAAGGCTTTGCCGGGTTCGTGCTGCGGGTCGGCGGCTTGGTCGAGGCGCCGCGGGCGTTCTCCTACGCCGAGCTGAAGGCGATGCCGAAGCAGGAGCAGATCACGACCCATTTTTGCATTCAGGGGTGGTCCGGCGTCGCCAAGTGGGGCGGGGTTCCCATGCGTCACATCCTCGAATTGGTGCGCCCGACGCCCGATGCCCGCTACGCCGTCTTCTACTCGCTGGCCGAAGGCAGCGACGCCGGGCGCTACTATGACGTGCATGCAATATCCAACATGCGTCACGAACTGACCATCCTCGCCTATGAAATGAACGGCGCGCCGGTCAGCGTGCTGCACGGCGCGCCGCTGCGGCTGCGCTGCGAAAACGAGCTGGGATTCAAGATGGTGAAGTGGATCGCGGCGATCGAGTTCGTCCATGATTTCGCGGACCTTGGCGCCGGCCAGGGCGGCTATAACGAAGATCACGAATTCTACGGCTACCGGATGCCGATCTGATTTTGGACGATGCTCGATCCAGGCAGGCCGGAGCCGGGTCAGCCTGTTGCCTTAACCGCCTCGTCCGCGACCGGATAGACGAGCGTCCCGCCGGGCAGCGACCGCACGCCGGGCGTGGGCTTGGCGGGGTCGATCTTGTCGTGTCCCATGATGTGCGCCACCGGAAATCCTTCCGCCAACAGGTAGTCGGCGATGATGCGGCGGTGGCAGCGCCACCACACGGCTTCGGCGCACATGATGGCGCAGCAATGGTCGCGGGCGAGCGTCCGTAATTCGTCCAATCCCGTTCGGAACGCGTCCGTTGCCGCGTAATCGGCGTAGTTCCGGAAAGCCGCGACCCGCCAAAGCATATTGGGCGACGGCGGCGCTCCCTTTTTTCGGTGGCGCAGACCGCCGAGGGCGGCCAGATGACGGTAGGCGATCCCAGCGCCGGCGAGCGATTCGGGAAGCGCATCGGCGTTGAACTGCGGGTTCGTCCGCGAGCGGGGGATCGAACGCACATCGATGAGCAGATCGACGGCAACCTGCCGGAGCAAAGCCACGAATTCGGCGATTGTGCGCGTCGAATGGCCGATCGTGAAGATCGTCGGCAACGCCGGGGGCTGCCGCGCCGGTTTTTTTACGGCCATTTACATCAAGCCAATCATGCGAATGCGGAAACGACGATCGGGGCAGGGACAGTCGGGCCCAAAGGGCCGGCGAGCATGGGCCGAACAATATGTCCAATTGAGGGCTAGGAAGCGGGCCGAGAGACTCTCCCTCGTGCCGCTTTTTCAGCGCTGATCCTTTGTAGCGGTTGCGCGTCTGCCGGCCGAAGATCGCAATCGGCGCCAGCGGCAGCCTCGCTTCCGGCTCTGGCCCGGTCGGGAACGATCTCGGCGCCGCGGCCGTTGCTTAAGGGGAAGTGGCCCAAGACGACGAAATTCGGTGATTGAAATGACGCGTGCCGTTTCGGTTTCTCTCCTCGGGTCCGAGTTCGACGACTTTCTCTATGCGCCGGTCGGCGAGGACGGCAATGGCATGCGGCTCAGCGTCCTTTCGGCGCTGGCGCGGCTGGATGTCGACCCGTGGCAGGAGGCCGCCAAATTGGCCCGATTGCCGGGGAAAACGGCGATTGAGAGATTGGCCTCGTTGATTGCGGCGCTGCCGGACGGGCCCTCGGCGCAGCGCGACGCCGGACGATCGCCGCTCGCCTGATCGCGCTGTTGCCGCGGGCGGCCTCCAATCTGCCGTCGCGCGAGACGTTGCGCGGCGCCGGTGCCGTCGCCAATCCCCAGGCCGTCCGGTACGCGATCTATTGCGCGATCGTTATCGCCGTCGTGCTGGGCGCTCAATACATCTTCGCAAGCCGTCAACCGCCGGCGCCGGCTGACAAGGCGCATGCGCAGGTTTCCAGCACGGCCTCTCCGCCGGTGCCGGTGGCGGATTCCGGCCAGTGACGATCAAGCAGCCGGGCGATTGCGGTTTCGGAACCAACGAGCGCGTTTCTGATTGGTGTCGCCGTGCAATATGATTTCACGAAAGATTCGGTCCTAAAACCCGCCTATGATTATTGGCGGAGCAAACGCGGCGGCCGCACTATTCCGCGCCGCCGCGACATTGAACCAACGGAAATTCCACGCCTGCTCCCCAATATACAAATCACCGAGCTGCTGGACGGCGGCAAGCGCATCCGCTTCCGCTTGGCGGGTAGCGCAATTGTTCATGCGTATGGATCGGAACTCGCCGGAAAGCATTTCGACGAGATTTTCACGGGCGAGCGACTCAAATTCGCCGAGGAAAATTATCGCATCATGTGCGAGCGGAAGCGGCCCGTCTTGGTGGTTAATCGCTATCACTCGGCCCGGGATGTCGAGCTCATTTGCAACCGCCTGATCATGCCATTGTCCGACGATGACGCAACGGTCAATCAATGTCTCACGGCCATGAGCTTTGAATTCCCCGGCAAGTCCGGGCAATCGATAGGTCACTGGTCCGAAAATAGCGCTGATTTCGATGTGGCCATGTCGTACTGCAAGGCGATTGAAATAGATCAAGACGGCTGAGGCCGATCACGTCTGAATCCGCCCCCATACCTGATCGTCCATCACATCCCCCGTCTATTGCCGCGCCAAGGGGCCGTGCACGCGCGCCCTTTATTTTATTTGGGCAGCATGGGCCGGCCTTCATGGGCGACCAGCAGGTCGTGCATGTCGTCGGCGTGCTCTTCCTCGACCGACAGGATCCACTCCAGCATTCGTTTCGTGCTCGGATCGTCCTCGCCGAAGAAGCGGATCAGCTCGCGGTAGTGATCCACGGCGATGCGCTCGGCGATCAGATTCTCCTTGATCATGTCGACCAGGTTCGAGCCGGCGGAATATTGCGAGGCCGAACGGCTGGCGAGCCCCTCGGGATCGAAATTCGGCTCGCCGCCGAGCTGGGTGATGCGCTCGGCCACCGCCATCATGTGCTCCTGCTCCTCCTTGGCATGCTCGGCGAACTCCGCCTTGACGCTGTCGCTGGAGATGCCCGCGGCGCTGACGGCGTGCATGGTATAGCGCAGCACGCAGACGATCTCGGTGGCGAGCACCGACTGGAGGAGCTCGACCGTCTGCTTGGGGTCGCCTTTATAGGTCGAGGTCATCGCGCCATCGGCGAGGTTCTTTCGCGCGCGATCCCTCAGGGTCTTCACGTCGCTGAGGAACGGCTTGGTATGCTTTGCGATGGTGTCGGGCATGGGCTCTCCGGTGCTGGGATGGGGCGCGAAAGCCCTCGTTAATGCGGAACGGGTAACTGAAAACGCGGCGAGCCGAGAATCGTTCCGTTCGTGAAATGTGCCTGCTTCTCGGTTGTCGCCGAACGGCCTGCTTTGTGCCAAGCTGATGCGTTGCAGCAGGAGACCTGTCGCCATGAGCAATAGTCGCGCCGTTATTCTCGCCCTGGCCCTCTGTGCCGCCGCATCCGTCGCGATAGGGGGCGCCCCGGCGCCGGTTCTGGCGCAGACGGCGGCGCCCGCGCCGGACCCCGCGCGCGACGCGACGCGGGAGAAGATGAGGGCGCTACTCGACATCGAAGGACCCAAGATCGGGGTCGCCTTCAACCAGAGCACCAAAGAGCCCTACAATTTCGCCGGGATGCTCACCCAGGGGCTGCATAATAGCGACTCGATAGAGATCGTCATCTCGGTGACGAAATCCAACACCATCGGGTTTCGCATCTATCCCCATTACAAGGGCGCGTACATCAACCTCGGTCGGGTCAAGAACAGCGTGGATTTCGCGCACCGGCTGCTGCGCTACAGCGACGAGAACTTCCTCTTCTGGGGGATCGACAACAGCGGCGACACCTTCACGGGGTTCACCATTACGCTGGAATCGGGCTTCCCCAACGAGGCGATCGACACGGTGATCAGAAGTATCCCCAACCAAGACAAGTTCGTCGGCCAGATGCGCCCCGCCATTGACGGCAGCGCCGCGCAATAGTCGCGCGCGGAAAACCGCCGACCTGAGGCCAAGGAGTTCAGCCGCGCCGGACATAACCGATTGAAACTGGTGCCGACGCGCAGGTTCGAACTGCGGACCTACTGATTACGAATCAGTTGCTCTACCACTGAGCTACGTCGGCGTGCCGCTTCAGGCTGCGGAACTTATAGCCGCGCCCTCGGCATCGTCAATGCGCCCTTCGTCGCCTAGCGCTGCAGCGCGGCGCCCAGCCGATCCAGCAGCGCGCCCGTGCCGTGCTCGCGCGAGCCTTTGTCCTCATAGCCGTCGAGGAACACGCCCTGCTCGGTGACGATCAGCCGCGTGCCGCCGCCCGCCGGCTTGAATTCCACCGTGGCCAGTGGGACCGAAATCCGCGCCACGTCGAGATGCATCTCATAGGAAACGCTGGCGCGAATTGCAGGCGATCTATCTCGACCGCTACAAGCTCGAAGGCGTGATGCTCGATCCGCCGCCGGGCCACGGAAGCTGAGCTTGCCCGGCGCCGACGAGAAGCGTCGCCGGCGCCAGCATCCCCGGCGTTGTTAATGCGCCTGGCCGCTTGCGCCAGACGAGCTGGTCGAAGCCGCGGCAGCGCGGGCAGAGCGCCGACCAACTCGCCGTTGAATAGCCGCAGGAATTACACGCATAGGCCGGATCGGGCAGCTCGCCGCGCGCCGCCCGGTCGAGCCAGGCGCGGGCGCGCGGCCCGTCGCCATGCTCACCCGCCTCGATCTCGGCCAGCAGCCGCGCGATGCGCGGCGTCTCGCCGCCGGCCGCCTGCAGGTGCCGCCTGGCCTCGCCCCACAGCCGCGCCTTCAATGCCGCCCGCGCCAGGGCGATGCGGCTTTCGGGATTCTCGGGCTGGAGCTCGAGGAGTTTTTCGAAGCGCTGCACCCGCGCGAGATCGGTCTCGTCGGCGTAAATCCCGCCATAGGCGTCGGCCAGATCGGGATGCGGCGCCGCCTGCCACGCCTGCTCGAGCGCCTTGCGCGCGCGCCGCTTGTGGCCCTGCGCCAGAAGGTTGGCGGCATGCCACGCCGCCACCGGCGCGAGGTCGTGCGCCAGATTGAACGCCTGCGCGATCAGCTTGGCCGCCTGGTCGGGCTGGCCGCCCGCCTTTGCCGCCAGCGCCTTCTCATGCGCCAGCACGGCGCGGTGATGGCGCGCCTCGGCGGCTTCGATCGCGCGGCGCTTCTGCGTCTCGGCCAGCGCCGCCTCGGCCGCCTCCCAATTTCCGGCGCGCGCCAGCAATTCAAACCGCGCGCGCAGCACCCAGGCGGTGCGCGGGCGCATCTGCCGCGCCTGGTCGATCAGCTTCAGCGCCAGCGCGTCATGGCCGGATTTCAGCGCCTGGACGATCAGCCCGCGCAAGCCCAGGAACGCGGTCTCGGGCTGGTCGAGCATGGCGGAGAAATAGCGCCGCGCCGCCTGCTCGTCGCCCTTGAGCTGGGCGGCCTGCGCGGACAGCAGCAGCGTCAGCGGCGGCTCGTTGAGCAGAACATTGGCGCGGCGCGCGAAGCGTTCGGCCTCGTCGGGCTCGCCCGCGGCGACCGCCGCCATGCCCTGCGTCAGCGCGCGATAGCCCTCGCGGCGGCGGCGCTCGCGCCGCGCGCGCAAAAGGTTTCCCGGCAGGCGCCACAGCCGGCGCAGCAGCACGGCGAGCCAGCTCGCCGCCATGGCGACAAAGGCGGTGCCGAGCGCCAGCACCGCGACCGACGTATCGATCCGCCAATGCGACCAGACCAGCGTGACGCTGCCCGGCCGGTCGGCGACGAACACCGCCGCCGTCACCAGCGCCGCGCATATAAGAAGAGACGCGACAAGCCGGATCACGGCACCTTACTGCCGTCGGCGCCGCCCGTCTTGGCAACGCCATTCGCGATGCCCTGGGCCACGCTCTGCGTCGCGCCGGCGACGGCCGCCTCCGCATCGAGCCTGGCCTGCGCCGCCTTGAGCCAGGCCAACGCCGGGGCCAGGGTTCCGGCCGGCAGATCGGCCAGGCTTTTGACCGCGCCGGCGAGGTCGCCCTTGGCGAGGGCGGCCTGCGCCCCGGCCACCGCCGCCGCGACCGGATCGCCCGATGCGGCGGGCGCATCGACGCGGCGCACCACGACCAGGCCCTGGAGCCGCGCCAAGGCGCGCCGCCACCAGCTTTCGTCGGCTGCTTCGGCCTCCGGCGCGCGGCGCAACAGGGCCGGCGCCGCCTCGGTATCGAATTGCTGCGCCAGCGCCGCGACGCTCGGCATTCCCGCCGTTGCTGCCGCGTCGAGCGTTTCGAGCTTGGCCAGGATCTCGGGCCGGTTGCCGGAAAGCGCCTCGGCGGATTTCAGCTCGCCGGAAAACGGCCGCGAGCTTTCGAGCGCCGCCGCCAGCTGGCTCAGCGCGACGAACAGCAGGCGGTCGGGATTGTCGCTGAGATTGCCGATGCGCGTTTCGAGCGCCGCCAGCCGCTCCTCGTTGCCGCCGAGCGCCGCCTCGAGCGCATGCGTCACCTGGTCGAGGCGCTTCAGATCGGCCGACGGCTGCTGCGCCTGCTGTTCCAGCCGCGCGAGTCGCGCTTCTATATCGGAGAGATCCGGCGGCGCGGCCGAAGCCGGGCTCGGCGGATTTTTGAGCTGCGCCTCGGCGGCGTCGAGCCGGTCGGCAAGCGCCTGGAATGAGGCATTCGATCCGCCCGCCTGGCCCCAGGGCAGGATCGACGACATTGCGGGCGCCCAGCTCGGCGACGTGCCGACCAGCGCCAGCGCCAGAACCAGCGCCGCCGCCAGCCAGGTGATGACGCCGATGCGCCGGCGCTTGCGCCGCGCCTCGCGCCCCGCATCGGACAAGGCGTCCTGCGGCGCCGCCGTGCTGCCCTCGGTGGTTGGGCCGATGGTTGGGCCGATGGTCGGGCCGGTCATCCTTGTCCCCCTTTTTCGCGCAGCGCCCGGTCGAGCGCCGCGAGCAGCGCCGCTTCGTTTGGCGCGGCGGCGGTCGCGATGCGCCGCCAGGCCAATTCCGCTAGCGCCTTTGCCACGGCGGGGCTGAGCGCCACGGCCACGCTTGCGCCGAGCAAATCGGCGATGCCCGCCCGGCGCGCAAGCGTAACAAAGGTCGCGGCGGTGCGGGGAGAGAAAAACAGGGCCGCGCCGATCTCGCCTTGGGACAGGGCGCGCGCCGA
>Ga0209483_1000959_pt1 | contig 23247 bp, 21 predicted proteins | sample NGEPerA_FD_184508 | JGI IMG/M metagenome (GOLD analysis project Ga0209483, IMG submission 184508) | Arctic peat soil microbial communities from the Barrow Environmental Observatory site, Barrow, Alaska, USA - NGEE PermafrostL2-A... | ecosystem: Environmental > Terrestrial > Soil > Wetlands >... | reverse complement strand
GACGGCCCGTGGCCACCGACCACGCCAAAAGTGCTGGCGGCATTGGCCGCGCAATGCGTACGCGCGACATTTTTCCTGATCGGCAAACCGGCCTCAGAACACGGCGAACTGGTGCGCCGGATCGCCGCCGAGGGCCACAGCATCGGCTATCACACCTGGAGCCACCGCAGCCTGATGCGAATCCCATCGAGCCAGGCCGTAGACGAGATCGACCGCGGCATTTCAGCGGTCGAAATGGCGCTGCATGACGTGGCGACCACCGTCCCCGGCACACCGTTCTTCCGTTTCCCTGGTTTCGAGTCGACGCCGGCGACGCTTGCACTCATGCGCTCGCGCGGCATCGTGGTATTCGGCGCCGACCTCTGGGCCAGCGACTGGAACGCGATGACCCCTGCCCAGGAGTTGAAACTCGTCACTGATCGGCTCAAGGCCGCTCGCCGCGGGATCATCCTGTTCCACGACTCCAAGGCGCGAACCGCGGCCATGTTGCCTGCTTTCTTGCGCTATCTGGATCATAACGGCTATCGGGTGGTGCATCTGGAGCCGACCGGCCCCGGGGTCGATTTCGACGGCGTGCCGTGAACCGGAAATCATGTGCGGAAGTCAAACTTTAAGCCGCCATTCATGGCGCGGCGTGCAAGGATTGCTTACTTGGACTGGGAATGCAGACGGGGTTTCATGATCGGTAAGGCGTTGACTGGGCTTCGGACACCGCACTGGGCTTTTCTGTGTCTGGGACTGGTCGGAACGGGATTGTTCGGCTCGCCTTCGGTCTTGGCCGCCGATTGTCCCGGACATCCCGACGCGATCGGCACCTCGCGCACGCTGGTCGTGGATCCCAGGGAACATCCGCGCATCGGCACCATGCAATATCCGCAGACGCTGCCGCTCGCCGATCACGAGGTGGTGCTGAGCTTCGATGACGGACCGCTGCCGCGCAACAGCAACCAGATCCTGGACATTCTCGCAGCCAATTGTGTGAAGGCGACTTTTTTCGAGATCGGCCACATGGCGCAGGTCTATCCCGAAGGTGTCCGCAAGCTCGTCGAGGCCGGCCACAGCGTCGGCACCCACAGCCAGGATCATCCGCTGACGATGAACCACATGCCGATCGAGCGCGTCAGGCAGGAGGTCGACGAGGGGATCGCATCGGTGAAGGCGGCGCTCGGCGCCAATGATGCGGCGCTGGCTCCGTTCTTCCGCGTCCCCGGCCTGCTTCGCGACGACGTGGTCGAGGAATATCTGGCCTCGCAGGGCATCCAGATCTGGAGCGCTGATTTTCCGGCCGACGACTGGCGGCACATTTCGTCTGCCCGGGTCTATGAGCTCGCGATGAAGCGGCTGGAAGAAAAGGGCAAGGGCATCCTGCTGCTGCACGACATCCAGCCGCGCACGGTCGCGGCCTTGCCGAGAATCCTGCGGGAGATGAAGGCGCGCGGCTATCGCATCGTCCATGTCGTACCGGCGACGCCGGGAAATCCGGCAACGCCGACCGAGCCGCAGGACTGGCAGTTGCACCCGCCGTCGGAGAACGTGGCGATCTCGCACTGGCCAAAAATTCCCGATTTCGTCTATGCCGATGCCGGCGCCCTTCCCGGTCTTTCGCTGGCGGATCTCGACTGGCGCGACGAACGGACGATCACGCTTGCCGAAGATCGCGGCAAATGGTCCGGACGTGGCGCTCCGATGCCGCAGCCGGCGCCATGGCCCGCCTGGTGGACAGTGCCGTCGGATAGTGTCACGGCGTTGCCGATCCCGGCGCAGGGTATCTTCGGGATACAAGAGGGATTGCGCGTGGCGATGCGCACCGGCGGACCGCGGCCTCACCATGAGCAGGTGGCCGTCGCGCATGAACCGGACCCGGTCGAGAGCCGTCACCCGCGGCATGCGATGCGCGGCAAACACCATCAGGGACGTATCCGCCAGGCGGCACGTCATACCAAACACTCTATCGCCCACGTCCATCGCGGCCCGCTGAAACATCTGGTCCAGGTCAGGAAGCGACGCGCATAAGGCCCGTTATCGGACGCGTTTTTCTCGACGCGAACCGGCATCCACTCCGCTTGAAAACGCTCTCTAATTCGTCACGATCTTTGAGATGCAGATCAGCGCGATCATCGCAAGAAACAGCAGGTCGATATAGGCGTTCATCTCGCCGGTCCGGCGCAGCACGCTGACGTCATTGACGATCTGCTTGCGCGCGGCTGACGCGTTGGGCCCTTCAATTGCAACACCGGCCAGACGCCGCGCCTCGAATTCGAGCCGCTCGATGCGCTGGTAGAAATAGAACGAGCGCAGCGCCGAGGCCGCGCGCATCACGGAATAGACCAGCACCATGATCGCGAGGATCGCGCGCTGCGGGTATTTTTCCATGAAATTCAGGCTGTAATAGACAAGCGCCAGGAACACGAAGTTGGAAAAGAACCGATAGGCGTGACCCAGGAATTTCATGCATGGATTCCCATCGATGATCGGTGAGGCTTGATCGAGCTTGATTTGCGGCAGAATTGGCAGGCGGGCCGGAATCGCCGGCCGCCTCGCATGTCGCCGCTGTACCCCAACGTTGTTACAACGGAGCTTCGGTTCTGATTGCGTTAGAACCGATGCTCTGGATTCTGGTCTTGACGCGTCTTCTCCACGCGAACCAGGCTTCGTTCGAAAACGTGCTTTTGGGCAACGGATGCGCTTTCGGCGTCGCCACAAAGGCAACGCATCGCACTTTCACGTCCCGGTTCCAGGCCGGCGCTGTGCCGTCACACGATTTTCCTTCTGGCGCGCTCGGAGGGCGGTCGCATTCGTTGCATTTCAATGGCTTGTTTGAGCATACCATCTAATAACGCGCTTATCATGCCTAAAAGTGCCTTTCCGCGGGCACCCACGCCTACCACCGGCTGTCTTTCAAGGCCAGGGTCTGGCGCCAAGCCGCATTGACTGAATATGCCGGAATTGGCATAGTCGGATAATGAAGGAAGTGAGATGGCATGGCAGCAGTCGATCCGACGTCGAAGCCTTCCCGAGCGACGCGCGACGCGAAGCTGGATATCAATTGTTTCAGGTTCAAATCGGCGAAAATCCTTCTGACTGGAAACCCATGCCGTCGGTCGGCCCCGGCGTTCGCGAGATCAGGATACGTCAAGCCTCCGGCGCTTACCGGATCATCTACCTGACCACGATCGGTGACGTAGTTCACGTGCTGCATGCGTTCCAGAAGAAAACACAGGCAACGGCCAAACGGGACATCGACCTCGCCAAAACACGGCTCAGACAGATCAGGTAACCATAATGGCAAGATCAGTATTCCACGACCTCTTCTCCGAGGAAGAAACTGCAGAGCTTGAAATGCGCGCCAAGTTGCTTTCCGGCATCAACAAATGGCTGAACAAGTCCGGATTGACGCAGACCGAGGCGGCGGAACAACTCGGCGTTACTCAGGCTCGGGTATCGGAGATCAAGAACGGAAAGATCAACCGGTTCAGCCTGAGCATGCTAGTCCGGCTTGCACAGCGCGCTGGGCTGCGCCCCGGGATCAAGTTACAGAAGGCGGCGTGACAGGCCAATCAACTTGAAAGACGACGAAGATGAAGACAGCCGTCCAACTGAACCACGGGAAGGATAGAACAGCGGTATATCAAGGAGCCGCTCGGGCAGCTTTTGTAACCCACATCAGTAGTAACTGGACGAAGAAAGTTTAGCGATTTCAACGCCAAGTGTGGGGTGGTGCGCTCGGAGGGACTCGAACCCCCACGATGTTACTCACTGCCACCTCAAGGCAGCGCGTCTACCAATTCCGCCACGAGCGCTTGGGAAACCGGCGCCGGAATGACCGGGCCGGATCAACGGCGCGGGATGTAACAAATCGCAGATGGGGGGACAAGGCCTTGCGAAATGCCGGTTCGGCTAGCGGGTGCCCGGCGATTTCGGCAGCATCTGCTTGACTTCGACCGCGATCCGGTTGCGATCGACCAGCACCACGCCGCTCGCGATCGGCAGGTTGTTGGCGAGGATCTTGACCTCGTCGGCTTCGGTCGCGTCCAGCTCGATGATGGCGCCGCGGGAGAGCCGCATGACCTGATGAACCGGCATGGTCGTGGTCCCGAGCACCACCATGAGGTCGACACTTACTTTATCGAGGGTTGGCACGAGCGACCCGGACTGACAGACAAACGCAGAATTGCGTAACCAGACATCACCACGTTATGGTTAGCCAATGGTTAATGTCCGCCAAAGCCTTGATTTGACGCCGCTCTCGCGCCCGCTCGGCGGCCGGCCGGTAGAGTGGTTGATATCGGGAGCCCCGGTTCCCTACCCCGAGGCCCTGGCTGCCATGGAGGCCCGCGCCGCCGATATCGCGGAAGGCCGGGCGGGCGAATTGGTCTGGCTCCTGGAACACCCCCCGCTCTACACCTCCGGCACCAGCGGCAAGGCCACTGACCTGCTCGAACCCCGCTTCCCGGTATTCGATACCGGACGCGGCGGGCAAATCACCTATCACGGTCCCGGCCAGCGGGTGGCCTATGCGATGCTCGACCTCAAGCAGCGCCGCCCCGACGTGCGGGCCTATGTGGCCGGGCTCGAGGAATGGATCATCCGAACGCTCGCAGCCTTCAACGTGCGCGGCGAGCGGCGCCAGGATCGCATCGGCGTCTGGGTGAAACGGCCGGACAAGGGCGAAGGCTTCGAAGACAAGATCGCGGCTATTGGCGTGCGGCTCAAGCGCTGGGTGTCGTTCCACGGCATCTCGATCAATGTCGAGCCGGAGCTTGCGCATTTCGACGCTATCGTGCCCTGCGGGGTCAAGGACCCGCGCTTTGGCGTCACCAGCCTCGCCGATCTCGGCCATCTCGCCACTATGGCGGATGTCGATATCGCGCTGCGGACCGCATTCGAGGAGGTGTTCGGCGCCATGCAGGCGCCGCTGCGGGAAGCCGCGGTCTGACCAATTGCCATGAATAGGCGCGAAGCCGTTGATGCTCCCGTTACGTTGCGCGGCCGCTATTTTGCGAGGCCCGGCGCGACACGCATCTTCCACAGGCTCCAGATGCGGTCGAGCACGACGAAATTGACGGCGTCGGCCCTGGCGCCCTCGCCGGCGGTCAGATAATTGACCTCGCCGCCGAGCGCGATGGCCTGCGACTGCAACTTCGCATCGATGTCGGAGTAATAGGCGCGGAACACCGCCATCTTCACCGACGGGCCGACCGTCACGTCGCCATGGCCGCGCATCAGCACCACCGATTTATCGCCGAGCGTTGCGGCGAGCGATTTGCCGCGCGCGCCATCGCGCACCAGCATATCGGTCTCGCCAAAATCCTTTCGGATGTCCCAGACAGGCGCGCCGGCAGCGAGGAACGCTGCGTTGTGGAACATCGCGCGCAACGGCACCTGGCTTACGCTGAACGGGATGACGCCGGCCGAATGGGTGTGCACCACCGCCATCACGTCCGGCCGCGCCTTGTAGATTTCGGCATGGATGAAACGCTCGAGGAAAATCGATCGGCCGCGGGCATCGACTGCGTTGCCGTCGAGATCGAATTCCATGATGTCACCGGCGGTGACCAGCGCCGGCGCGAGCGAACGCGACATCATGAAATGATCGGGATTCTTGGGATCGCGGGCGCTGACATGGCCAAAACCGTCGAGCACCCCGAAATCGGCGAGCACGCGACTGCCGATCACGATGTCCTCGATCGCCATATCGGCGCCGGCGATTTGGGCGCGCGTCGGCGCCAAGCCGCACAGGACTGCAGTCGTGACGACCGAGCCGAAGCTCATAAGTCGACCGCCCAGATGTTTTTTCATGATCACCTCTCCATCAGGCCGACGAACCAGGCGCCGATCTTATACCGTCGCCAGCACCGAAAACCGCTCGCCCGGCCGCCGCAGGTTCAATTCCTCCGGACTTGCCGCGCCGTCCTCGACGGCCTCGACCTGCGCCGTTGACGGCCCGCGCCGGCAGGAAGCCACCATTTGCGACACGACGTCCTCAGGCCCCGCGAACAGCGCCTCGACGCTGCCGTCCCTGCGGTTGCGTACCCAGCCCTCCAGCGCATGCGCGGTGGCCCTGTGCTCGACCCAGGCGCGGTAGCCGACGCCCTGCACCCGGCCGCGGATCAAGACCCGGCGGATCGCGCCGCTCATCTATCGCTTGAGCCCCAGAAATTCCGTGCTGCGCGCCTTCACGTCGGCCGCGCGCGTCACGCGGTCGGTCAGCTCGGCCGGGGCGAGGCCTTTCAATTGCTTCGGCGGCAATCCCTCATGCAGCGCTTTGAGCGTCTCGTAGACCGCTTGCGTTGCCGCGGCGAACGGCGCGTGCCCCTGCAACGCGATCCGCACCCGCTTGCCCGCGAGGTAATCGAGGTCGTTCATTTCCTCGGGCGCCCCGCCCAGCACGATCGGCAATTTCGTCGCCACCGAGATGGCTTCAAGCTCGGCGCGGTTCTTGATGCCGGTGAAGAACAACCCGTCGACACCGGTCCGCTCATAGGCCACCGCGCGCGCAATGGCGTCGTCGAGCGAGGCGATCGACACCGCGCCGGTGCGGGCCAGGATCACCAGCGCCGGATCGCGGCGCGCGTCGACGGCGGCCTTCATCTTGCCCACGCCCTCCTCCAGCGAAATCAGTTGCGTCTTGTTCTGTCCGAAGGCCTGCGGCAGCAGCGTGTCTTCGATGGTGAGGCCGGCGGTGCCCGCCACCTCCAGTTCCTCTACCGTGCGGCGGACGTTCATGGCGTTGCCATAGCCGTGGTCGGCGTCGACCAGCACCGGCAAAGGAGCCGCGCGCGACATCCGGCGCACCTGCTCGGCGAGTTCGGTCAGCGTAATCAAGGCGATGTCGGGATCGCCTAACACCGCGAGCGAAGCTACCGAGCCGCCGAACATACCGACCTCGAAGCCGAGGTCATGCGCGATCCGGATCGAAATCGCGTCATAGACCGATCCCGGCCGGATGCATTTCGATCCCGTCAGGATCGAACGCAGGGTGTTGCGGCGTTGTTGGAAGGTCATCGGTCAGTCCCTTTTCTTGTCATTCCGGGGCGCGCGAAGCGCGAACCCGGAATCTCGAGATTCCGGGTCTGGTCCTTCGGACCATCCTGGAGTGACGGGGCTTAAGCAAACTCCAGTATCAGCGCATCGACGGCAAGCGTCGCGCCCGGCGCGGCGTGGATCTTCTTCACCGTGCCGTCGCGTTCGGCGCGCAGCACGTTCTGCATCTTCATCGCCTCCACCACCGCCAGCGTTTCGCCTGACTTGACCTCCTGGCCTTCGGTGACCGCGATCGACACCACGAGCCCCGGCATCGGGCACAACAGCTTCTTGCCGGTATCGGCCTTGGCGCCGACCGGCATCAGCCGGGCTGCAGACGCCTCCTGCTCCGTGAAGACGTTGACGGCAACTTCGTAGCCCTGATGCGCCAGTCGGAAGCCATTCGGGATCGGACGCACCTGCATTGCGACGGGATGACCGTCGATAGTGCCCTGCCAGACAGGATCGCCCGGCGTCCAGGGCGAGGCCAAAAGATGCGGATTGCCCAGCGTCCCGTCGGCGTCGACGAAGCGCACGACCATGCCATCGGCTTCGCGCGCGACATCGAGTGCGATCTCGTTGCGGTCGAGCCAGACCGCACGGCGACGCTCGCGCTGAACCAGGCGGCCGTTCATCTGGCCGGAAATCTGCCGCTTGCGCTCACCAAGCACGTGATCGATGGCGGCGGCTACCGCGGCAAGCCGGCGCGCCACCTCGCCTTCGGGCACGCGGACCGCAAAACCCTTGGGAAACTCCTCGGCGATGAAGCCGGTCGACAAATTGCCCTCGCGCCAGCGCGGATGCAGCATCAGGGCCGACAGGAACGGAATGTTGTGGCGGATGCCGTCGACATAGAATGAATCGAGCGCGGTGGCCTGCGCCTCGATCGCCGCCGCCCGCGAGGGCGCATGGGTGACGAGCTTGGCGATCATCGGGTCGTAATAGATCGATATCTCGCCGCCTTCCTGCACGCCGGTGTCGTTACGGACGGTGATGCCATCGACGCTGCTTTCGGCCGGCGGGCGGTATTTCACCAGCCGCCCGATCGAGGGCAGGAAATTCCGGAACGGATCTTCGGCATAAACCCGCGATTCCACCGCCCATCCCGTCAAGGTGACGTCCTTCTGCGCCAACGACAGCTTTTCGCCGGCCGCAACCCGGATCATCTGCTCGACCAGGTCGATCCCGGCGATCAATTCAGTCACGGGGTGTTCGACCTGCAAGCGCGTGTTCATTTCAAGGAAAAAGAAGCTCTTGTCCTGGCCTGCGACGAATTCGACGGTGCCAGCGGAATCATATTTCACGGCCTTGGCCAGCGCGACCGCCTGCTCGCCCATCTTGCGGCGGGTGTTTTCGTCGAGCAGCGGCGACGGCGCTTCCTCGATGACCTTCTGGTTGCGGCGCTGGATCGAGCATTCGCGCTCGCCGAGATAGATGACATTGCCGTGCTTGTCACCGAGCACCTGGATTTCGATGTGGCGGGGATCGACGATGAATTTCTCGATGAACACCCGGTCGTCGCCGAACGAGGATTTGGCCTCCGCTTTGGCCAGGTTAAAGCCCTCGGCGACTTCCGACTTCGAATGCGCGATCCGCATCCCCTTGCCACCGCCGCCGGCGGAGGCCTTGATCATGACGGGATAGCCGATCTCGTCGGCGATCTTGACCGCATGCTTCTCGTCTTCGATGACGCCGAGATGGCCCGGCACGGAGGAGACGTTGGCTTTCGCGGCCGCCTTCTTGGATTCGATCTTGTCGCCCATCGCGGCGATCGCACCGGCATTGGGGCCGATGAAGACGATGCCGGCCTTTTCCAGCGCGCGCGGAAAGGCCTCGCGCTCGGACAGGAAGCCATAGCCGGGGTGAACTGCCTCCGCGCCGGTCTTGCGGCAGGCTTCGATGATCTTCTCCATCACCAGATAGCTCTCGGCCGCGGCCGGCGGCCCGATCAACACGGCCTCATCGGCCATTTCCACATGGAGCGCGTCGCGGTCAGCCTCGGAATAGACGGCGACCGTCTCGATCCCCATCCGGCGGGCCGTCTTGATGACACGGCAGGCGATCTCGCCCCGATTGGCGATCAGAATTCGTTTGAACATGATTTTGCGTACTTGCGGCCTCTGACAGAAATTTACCCGCAATCTGGCATGCGGGATCGACGGTAACAATTCTGTCGTACAGCAAAATCAAGCGGAGACAACGGTCGCGGGGCCGGAAATCCGGTTCTCAGGGCAGATATACGGAAATTGCGACGACCTTTCGAGGGACGAAATGCCCGGGTGCGTCACGGCGCGGACGGAAACACGGTTACCCGCGAAGCCGCCCCCTCTTCGCTCTCGGCGTTGGCATGCTGCAATTCGCCGGCGGCATCGAGCACGGGATAGGCCACCGAACAGATATGCGAATGGATACGCCGGAGATCGCGCAGCACGTCGAGGTGGAGCGAGGTGGTCTCGATCGTCTCGGGCCTGCCCTCGCGCAAACGGTCCAGATGGCGTTCGGTGGCAGCCAGTTCGGTGTTCCGCAAGGCGACCTTCTCCGCCAGCAGCTTGCGCGCTTCGTTGACGTCGCCCGACATGAAGACGCCGAACGCGATCCGCAGCGAATCCGTGGTCCGCTTGTGGAACGCCGACAATTCTTCGGCGCCTTCCGGCGAGAACTGGAACCTGCGCTTGATCTTCTTGGTCGCGAGCTCGCTCAGATTCTTGTCGATGATATCGCCCATGTGCTCGAGGTTGATGGCGAAGGAAATGATTTCCATTGCCCGCTTGCCCTCGCGTTCGTCGAGGCTGCCGCGGGTCAGCTTGGTGACATAGAGCTTGATCGCCTCGTCGAGCCGATCCACGGCATTGTCCATCTTGGACACCTGGTCGACCAGCGCGCGGTCGTTGGTCATGATCGCGGCCATGACGTTGCGCAGCATGACTTCGACGAGATCGCCCATATGCAGGGTTTCACGCGCGGCGTCCGCCAGAGCCAGCGAGGGCGTATCGAGCGCGCTGTCATCGAGATAGCGCGGCCGCGACGGGTCGGCCACCTTGACCCGATCCGGAACGATCTTCCGGAGCAGCGCGGCCATTCCGTCGAGCAGGCCGATGAAGATGATCGCGGTGAACACATTGAAGACGATGTGAAACTCGGCCGTGAACTTTGCGAGGTCGGGCTGCCACGCCTGGCCCACTTCCACGATCTGGCGCAGGAACGGCGCCACCAGCGCAATGCCGATCAGCCGGTTGACGAGATTGCCGAGCGGCAGCCGGTAGCTTGCGGGGTTGTCGCGGCGCGCGCCCTCGAACAGCGGATTGATCGCGCTGCCGAGATTGGCGCCAAGCACGAGCGCAAGCGCCGCCACGGGCGAGACGAAATGCGCATAGGCCAGCGACATGACAAGGAGAACGCTGGCGACGCTCGAATGCACCAGCCAGGTGACGAGCGCGCCGATGACGATGCAGAGCACGGGATCGCCGGTGATGGCGCCCAGGAGGACGCGCACGCTCGGCGCGTTCTCCGCGGGCGCGAGTGAGTCGAGCAGGATATGCAGCGCCAGCAGCATCAGGCCGAGGCCGATCGAAACCCGCCCGACGTCCTTGATCCGCGAACGTGCGCCGGTGCGGAACGCGACCAGTCCGATGACGAACAGCACCGGCGCCGCGGCGGAAATGTTGAACGACAGCACCTGAACGATCAGCGTGGTGCCAACATTGGCGCCGAGCATGATCGCCAGCGCCGGCACCAGGCTGACCAATCCTTCCGCCGCAAACGAACTCGTGAGCAGCGCGGTCGCGGTGCTGCTCTGTAACAGGGCCGTCAGCCCGACGCCCGCCGCAAACGCGGTGAACCGGTTCTTCAGCGCCTTCGCCAGCAGCAGACGCAAATCCGGACCGAACGCGCGCAGGATCCCGCTGTGGACCATGTGCAGGCCCCACAGCAGCAGCGCGACGCCGCCCATCAAGTCGAGAAGAACCATGCTTCCCATGGAGTTTCGTTTCGAAATTTGAGTCGAATGATGACGCTACCAGCAAACGGCCGGGGATCAATCTTTTAATACCGCTGAGGGACATATGGGGTCCCGCCCTCCGGATCAAAACCCGCCGGCGATCTTTACCGGATGTTGCAGGGGCGCAAACGATCACGGTCGAAGCGAACCTTCACAGCACCCTCGCCCTGACCGTGGTGACGACGATTTCCGCCAATATCACGACGACAAGTATGGCCAGCAGGACCACTGCGACCTGGTCCCAGTAGAGCAGATCAAGCGCCGTATCGAGCGCAACGCCGATGCCGCCGGCGCCGACAAGGCCGAGCACTGCGGATTCGCGGATGTTGATGTCCCAGCGGAACAGGGCAATCGACCAGAACGCCGGACGCACCTGCGGCCAGTAGCCAAGGACCAGCGTCGAGAGCTTCGAGGCGCCGGCTGCCGTCAGCGCCTCGATCGAACCACGGTTGGATTCTTCGAGTGCCTCGGCGAATAGCTTGCCGGTGAAGCCGATCGAGCGAAACGCGATGGCGAATGTGCCGGCCAGCGGTCCGGGACCGAACACGGCGACGAACAACAGCGCCCAAACCAGCGAGTTGATGGACCGCGAGGTGACGAAGATAAATTTCGCAAACAGATTCAAGGCGGGGTTCGGCGTGACGTTGCGCGCCGCAAGCAGCCCCACCGGCACCGCCAGCACAATCGCGATCACCGTCCCGACGGTTGCGATGTGCAATGTTTCGACCAGGCTTTTCAGGGTCGGCTTGATGTAACTGGGATCGAGCGGCCACATTCGCCCGAACAGATCGGCCATCTGCGCAGGCGCGTCGTAAAGAAACTCCGGGATGACGTCGATGGTCTGCAGGGAAACCACCAGCGCCGCGACGGCAAAGAGATAGAAGGCAAAGCGTGACAGGCGCCTCATCGGCGTGAAGCGCTGCCACTCCCGATCAAGCCGCGCTGTGACCGTCACTGGAACACCTGCCGCGCCCAGCCGGACACGATCTCGGCGACCATGATGAGGCTGACGATCACGATCAGGATCGCCAGCACCACGTCGAAGTCGAACCGCTGATAGGCCGTGAACAACGACGCGCCAATGCCGCCGCCGCCGACGATGCCGACCATCGTCGAATTCCGCAAGTTGGAGTCGAGCTGATAGGTGGCAAAGCCGATGAAGCGCGGCAGCACCTGGGGCTGCACGCCCATGATCAACACGCTGAGAAATCCGGCGCCGGTGGCGCGCACCGCCTCGACCTGCTTGGCGGAGATTTCCTCGATTGCCTCGGCGAACAGTTTCGAGATGAAGCCGATCGAGGCCACGATCAGCGCCATGACGCCGGCCAGCGCGCCGAAGCCGATCGCCTTGACGAACAGGATTGCGACGATGATCGGATGGAACGACCGGCACAGCGCGATGAAGCCGCGCGTTGGCCAACTGATCCAGGCCGGCATCAGGTTTCTCGCCGCCATCAGGCCGACCGGCAGCGACAACAGCACGCCTGCGAAGGTCGCGATCACCGCGATCTGCAGGCTCTCGGCAATCCCGCTCGCGATCAGCTCCCAACGCCCGAAATTCGGCGGAAACATGCGCGCGATAAAGCGCTGACCGTGCTCGATGCCTGCGGAAAAGCGCTCGGCGCTGAAGCCGAGCTGCGAACAGGCATAGACGAGATAGACGGCGAGCACGCACCAGCCGATCCGCGCACCCCAATTCGCGGCGAACGGTTTCGACCGGTCTGCAGATGGTTGCGTGACGTCGCTCATTCCATCCAGTTCTCGCCGCCGTAAATCTGCTTCAGATGCGCGTCGGTCAGCTGTTGCGGCGGCCCGTCATAAACGATACGCCCTCCGGACATCCCAATGACGCGCGATGCAAAACGCCGCGCCAGTTCCACATTGTGGATGTTGACGATGACGGGAATGCCACGCTCGGCGGCGAACTTGCTCAGGATCTCCATGATCTCGACGGACGTCTTGGGATCGAGCGAGGACGTCGGCTCGTCGGCCAGGATGATCTCGGGCTCCTGCATGATGGCGCGCGCGATACCGACGCGCTGACGCTGCCCGCCCGAAAGTGCGTCCGCCCGCCGCGTGGCGAAGCCCGGAAGTCCCACCGCGTCGAGCAGATCGAAGGCACGCGCGATATCGCGCGCGGGAAACTTGCGCAGCCAGGCGCGCCACGCCGAAACATAGCCGAGACGGCCGCAGAGCAGGTTCTCCATCACGGTCAGACGTTCGACCAGATTATATTCCTGGAACACCATTCCGATCCGGCGCCGCGCGTTGCGCAAGGGTCGGCCTGAAAGCGTTGCCAGGTCCTGGCCTCCCAACAGGATTTCACCCGAAGTCGGCTGTACCAGCCGGTTGATACACCGGATCAAGGTGCTCTTGCCGGTGCCGGAGGGACCGATGATCGCGGTCAATCCGGAACCCGGCAGCACCAGGTCGATGCCGCTGAGCACCGGTGACCCCTTGCGATACTCCTTGGTAAGCCCGCGCAGCACCAGCGCGCGCGGGTCCGCGGGCTCCCCATTCGGCGATGAGTCGAGTGCCGGCATCACGGCTTCTTCGGCTGCTCCGCCTTTTTCCTGGCGGCTTCGGCTTCCCGCGCCGCTTCCTTTTCATAGGCCGCCTTGTTGTAGGGCGTGCCGGAATCCTCGGCCACCTTGCGAACGATCGCCCACTCCTTCTGGTAGGTGATCGGAAAGAAGCGATCGTCGCCCTCGAAATCCTTCTGCATTTCAGGCGGAAAGCGGAAATCGTAGAAGCATTTCTTCAGTTTCTCCGCGATGTCGGGCCTGAGGTCGTGAGCGTAGGCGAAGCCGGAACTCGGGAACGTCTCGCTGCGATAGATGATGCGGAAATCGTCGCCCTTGACCGTACCGCGCGCCACCATGCGCTCGAACACGTCGGAGGCAACCGCTGCGGCATCGTAGTCGCCGGAATCGACGCCAAGCACGGACTTGTCGTGACCGCCGGAATAGACGAAGGGATAATCCACTCCGGGCTTCAGCCCCTGGTCCGGAAACAAGGCCTTCGGCGCGAGGTTGCCGGAGTTCGAGGATGGCGAGGTGTGCGCGAATTTCTTGCCCTTCAGATCGCTCAGCTTCTGGAATGAGCTCGACTTCTTGACGATGACGATGAGGTTGTAGCCCTCCAGGCCCTTCGCTGTGCCCTTGGCGGCGAAGGGAACCGCACCCGCCATGTTGACGGCGAAGCCGACCGGACCGGTCGAGAAACCGGCGACCGTGAGGCGGCCGGAGCGCATCGCCTCGATCTCGGCCGAGTTCGACTGCACGGGATAATAGACCACGCGCTTGCTCATGCATTTGCCGAGATATTCGGTAAACGGTTTGAACGCGTTTTCGTAGACCGCGGGATCCTCGACCGGCGTATAGGCGAACACGATCACGCTGGGATCGCGGGTCTTCGCCGGAATGTCGGCAACGAGATCCTTGTTCGCATCGCAATAGGCTTCGTCGAGTTGACCGCGGTTCGAACAATTCTCGGCCGAGGCCGCCGACGGCAGCCATGTCGCGGCGACAAACGCGAAGACTGCTGCGATGCAATATTTTTTCATTTCGATCACTCCCCAGAGACGACTGAAATCTGTCTACTCATCCGGAGGATCGATGGCAATTGTCACTGCCCGAACTGTTGCTCGCCTTAAGTCGCAGGTCGGAGGCAATGCCTTGACAGTCGAAGGCCCGGACTCAACAGTGCCGCAAACAACACGAATTATTCGCGACCACCGGAGGGAATCATGACTACATCCAGCATGCGGCGTATCGCCTCGCACGGGCTCAGCAGGCGTGCTTTGCTGGGATCGGCGCTCGCTACACCCTTCATCGCGCGCGCAGCCTTTGCCGCCGACACGTTGAATGCCTATTCGATCTGGCCCGAAAACTACGCACGGCCGATGATGGAAGCTTTCGAGAAGGCCTCAGGGATCCACGTCAAGTTCATCCGCTTTTCCTCCGGCGAGGCGTTGGCGCGGGTCACCGCCGAAAAGGCCAATCCGCAAATCGACGTGCTGTTCGGCGGCCCGATCGAAACCTTCACCGCCGGCCAGACCCAGGGAATCTTCGACAATTATGTGCCGCCGGCAGCAGCCGACTTGCCGGCGCGTTTCAAGGACAAAAGCGGCGCGTGGACCGCGATCGCCGACGATCCCCTCGTCTTCATGACCAACACGCAATTTTTGAAGCAGAACAATTTGCAGGCGCCGGCGTCCTGGGACGACCTGCTCAACCCCGCCTACAAGAACATGCTTCAGATGGCGGACGCACGCACCTCCGGCACCGCGGTGACGCGAATCTTTTCCATCCTGCAGGTGCACGACCGCAAGGAGGACGAAGCTTTCGCCTACATGAAGAAGCTGCGGCAGAACGTGCAGGTCTACACCAAGAGTGGCGGCGGCGGCACGCTACCGGTCGGGCTCGGCCAGGCCGGCGGCGGCATCTTCTTCATCGTCGATGCCCTGTTCACGCGCCAGCAGGGTTACGACGTGCAGATATCCTTCCCGAAGGAGGGCATCGGTTCGGCGGCCGAATGCATCGCGCTGGTCAAGGGCGCCAAGAACCCGGAGGCCGGCAAGAAGCTGATCGACTGGGCGACCAGTCCCGCAATGCAGTCACAACTCGCACCCAACAAGATCAACTTCATTCCGGCCAACCCCAAGGTCGAGACCGAGGCCGGGCTTGCGGCGATCCTCAAGGGCGCCAAGATCATCGAGATCGATGACAATTGGGCCGGCGCCAACCGGCAGCGCATCGTGCAGCGCTGGATCGCCGAAGTCCTGAACGCCGGCTGATCCGTGGCCGCGGCGCGCGCATGGACGCGGTGGCGCGGCGCGAGCGATCCGCTCCGTCTGTTCGTGGTGATCGTGCTCGCGGTGCTGCTGGCGCTTTTCGTCGTTTATCCGCTGCTGGAACTGACGGGCCGCGCGCTGAGCGACGATCGCGGCTTCACTCTGGCGCCGCTGATAGCTGCGATCAACAGCAAGAGCAATTTGCGCGCCTTCGCCGACAGCCTGCTGCTGGCGACGCTGGTCGGCGTTTGCGGCACGTTTTTCGGATTCCTGTTCGCCCTCACGGTGGAGCGGACGCAGGCGCCGCGGTTTTGGATCAGGCTGCTCGACGTCGCGACCCTGCTGCCACTGATCTCGCCCCCCTTCACTACCTCGATCGCCTTCATCTTCTCGTTCGGCCCGCGCGGCTTCATTACCCACGACCTCCTTGGCATCAACAACGCCACCGTCTACGGCCTCACCAGCACGCTCGCGGCCGAAACCCTGACCTATTTTCCGTTGGCCTATATGGCGTTGCGGCCGATGCTGGCGGGGATTGGCGGCGACCTCGAGGAGATGGCCTTCAGCCTCGGCAGCTCGCGCTGGCGGGTATTCCGCACCGTGACGCTGTCGCTGACAGTCCCGGGGCTTGCCAACGCATTCCTGCTGCTGTTTGCGGCCTCTCTGGCTGATTTCGCAACGCCGCTGATCCTGGCCGGCAACGACTTTCCAGTGCTGCCGACGGAAGCCTACCTGCAGATCACCGGCATGTTCGACCTCAAGGGCGGCGCGGTGCTGTCGCTGCTGTTGCTGGTGCCGGCCGGCATCGTCTATTTCCTGCAGCGCCAGGTCGTCGGACGCCGGCGCTATGTGACCATGACCGGCAAGGGTCGCGCCGGCGCGTCGCAGGACAGCGTCGCGCCGCTGATGGGGAGGATATTGATGGGCATTTGCCTCGGCATCGTCCTCTTCATCCTCTATCTCTATGCCCTGCTGTTGATCGCCTCGCTGGTGATCTCGTTCGGCGCCAATTACTCGCTCACACTGGCCCACTACCGCGTGATCTTCACCGAGGGACTGCCGGCGATCGAGGACACGCTGATCATCGCCCTGATCGGCATGCCGATCGGCGGCCTCTATGGCGTGGTCGTCGGTTACCTCGTCGCCCGTACCGAGTTCATCGGCCGGTCCGCGATGGAAATCGTCACCATGCTGAACTACGCCCTGCCCGGCACCATCGTCGGCATCGCCTATCTGATCGCCTTCAACCAGCCGCCGATCCTCCTGACGGGTACCGCCGCCATCGTCATCGCCTGCTACGTGTTTCGCTACAGCCCGACCGGAATCCGCACCACCATCGCTCTTCTGCAGCAGATCGACCGCAGCATCGAGGAAGCCTCCTTCAGCCTCGGCGCCTCCAGCTTCATGACCTTTCGCCGGATCATGCTGCCGTTGATCATGCCCGCCTTCTTCGCCGGCCTCAGCGTGGTCTTCATCCGATCGATGACCGCGATCAGCGCCACCATCTTCCTCGTTTCGATCAACTGGACGCTGATCACGGTGCGCATCCTCGAAAACATGACGGAATTGTCGCTCGGACCGGCCGCGGCATTCTCGGTGTTCGTGATCGTGGTGGTCATCATCGTGACGGCTATTCTGAACCAGGTGCTGCGGCGTCTCACGGCGCCGGGCTTGCGGCTTCCCGCGGTCGAGGGTTGAGCATGGTCGAGCGCGGCGAACCGGCCGGTATCCGTCTCGAGGGCGTGTCGGCGACGATGCAGGACCGCAATCGCGGCGAAATCATCGCGGTCCGCAACATCGACCTGGAGGTGCGGCCCGGCGACCTGATGACCCTGCTCGGCCCAAGCGGTTGCGGCAAGACCACGACGTTACGCATGATCGCAGGCTTTCAGGCGCCGAGCAGCGGCAGGATTTCGATTGCGGGACGCGACGTGACCCATGTGGCCGCGAACCAGCGCGATATCGGCTTCGTGTTCCAGAACTACGCTTTGTTTCCGCATCTGACCATTTTCGGCAATGTCGCCTACGGGCTGCAGGTGCGGAGCAGATCGGCCGGCGAAACCGGGCGGGCTGTCGCGGAGGCGCTGGAACTGGTCGGGCTTGCCGGGTTCGGTGAGCGGCTGCCGAATGAATTGTCGGGCGGCCAGCAGCAGCGCGTCGCGCTGGCCCGCGCCATCGTCATCCGTCCCCGCGTGCTCTTGTTCGACGAGCCGCTGTCCAATCTGGACGCAAAGCTGCGCGTCTCGATGCGCGGCGAGATCAGGCGGCTGCAACAGGCCCTCGAAATCACCACGGTCTACGTCACCCATGACCAGGAAGAGGCGATGGCGATTTCCGACCGGATCGCGGTGATGGAGAGCGGCCGCATCGTCCAGCTCGATGGCGCCGAGGCGCTTTACCGCCGTCCCGCGTCCGCCTTTGTCGCGGGCTTCATCGGGCGCGCCAACCTGCTGCACGCCACCGTCGCAAGCGTGAGCGGGGACGGCGTGACGCTCGACATCGGCGGTCAAAAACTCCTGATGCGCCCGCCAGGCGCACAAGCGGCCGGCGCTGCCGTCCGCGCGGTCGTTCGCCCCGAGGCGATCGCGATCGTTTCCAGCAACACAGGCCTGACCGGCGTGGTGCGGTCCCGCATTTATCTCGGTGACAAGATCGAATACGAGGTCGCCTTTGGCGGGCAGATGCTGACCATCGTGCGCTTCAATCCGGCGGAGGACGAAGGGTATTTACCCGGCACGACCGTTTTCATCAGCATTGCGCCGGCCGATGTGCGGCTCGTAGACTGAGCCCCAGGCTTCGCAAACACGGATCCCCTCATGAGACCAGGCCTCCTGGCAAATACCGCCCGCGCGACCGTGGCGCCATTGATGCGCGCCATTGTCCTGATATCGGCCGCTCTCCTCCCCATTACTCCTGGTTTCGCCGCCGGCGCCATCGTCAGGGATGGCGGCGCCATTCAGCTCGGCGGGGTGACCTACCGGCTCGACGGCATCGACGCGCCCGAACTCGACCAGATCTGCATCGACGAGAAGGCCGACCCCTGGGCCTGCGGCGTGGAGGCGCGCGACCGGCTCACCAAGCTGATCGGCGACCGCAATGTGCATTGCGACGACCTCGGGCTTGCGCCCTACAAGAAGCGGCATATCGGGATTTGCAGCGTCGAGGGCGAAAGCCCAAGTTTGAGCGCGCTGGCCGTTCGCGAGGGGCTTGCGCTGAATTTCGAACCCTATGCGCGCGGCCGCTTCAAGGACGACGAGGCCAGCGCCAGAGAAAACCGGCGCGGCCTCTGGAGAGGCTGCTTCGTCGCGCCCACGGAATTCCGCCGCGGCAAGAAGGACGGCGCCCTGCTTGGCGGCGCCTGCCGGGCCGACAAGGATCGCGAAATCCGCGCGGTCTTGTTTCCCGCCGATCCCGTGATGCCGCCGGGCTGCAGCATCAAGGGCAAGCTCGCGCTGCGCGCCCGCGTCACCGGCAATGTCGGCGTCTATCACCTGCAGGGCTGCCGCAGCTATCCGGCCTTGACCAGTCCGGATCGCTGGTTCTGTTCGGAGCAGGACGCCCAGGCGGCCGGCTTTCGCAAGGCCTATAATTGTGGAACGGGCGGCAAGAAGCCGATGTAACAAATCTCGTACAGCAAACATAAACAGGGGCAACGGCCGACAGGCCGCAAATCCATTTCCCAGGGGAGATCTCTATGCGCCGCTCACTCGCACTGCTATCGGCCGGACTGACACTGTGCTTCGCCGCCCCGGGGCTCGCGCAAAACAACCCACCGCACAACCTCATCCTGTTCGTGCCGGACGGATTGCGCGGAGACATCGTTTCCCCCGAGCGAGCGCCCACCCTGGCCGAGGTGCGCGACAAGGGCGTCAATTTCCAGAATTCGCACTCGCTGTTTCCGACCTTTACCACCGCCAATGCTTCGGCGATGGCGACCGGCCACTACCTCGGTGACAGCGGCGACTTCTCCAACACGATCTACACCGGCTATCCGGTCGGACCCGCGAACGGTACCGTCACCCCATTTCTGGAATCCGATCCGGTCATTATCGACGCCGACGAACATTTCGCAGGCGACTATCTCAACGAGGAAACCCTGCTGAAGCTGGCGCGAAGCCAGGGTTACAGCACGGCCGCGATCGGCAAGCTCGGCCCAACGCTGATTTTCGATCACACCGACAAAATCGGAACTGACGGCCTCCACTCGATCGTCATCGACGATTCCACCGGCGGCAAGAACGGCGTTCCCTTATCCGAGGAAATGAAGGCCGCGCTGACCAAGGCCAATCTGCCGCTCGCCACGCCCTCGCGCGGCGAAAACGGCAAGTCCGGGGATGCGAAAACGCCGGGCACCACGGTGCCGAACATCGCGCAGCAGGCCTATATGGCCGATGTCGCCAGCAAGGTCGTGCTGCCGATGTTCAAGGCGCGCAACAAGCCATTCGTGCTGGTGTTCTGGTCGCGCGACCCCGACGGCAGCCAGCACAATAACGGTGACAGCCTCAACACGGTGACGCCGGGCATCAATGGCCCGACCTCGTTCGCCGGCATCAGGAACGCCGACAACAATCTGGCGCAGTTGCGCAAGGCGCTCGACGACCTCGGGCTTGCCGACACCACCAACATCATCATCTCGTCCGATCACGGCTTCTCGACGATTTCCAAGGAGAGCAAGACCAGTCCCGCAGCCAAAATCGGCTACGAGGACACACCGAAGGATTTCCTGCCCATGGGCTTTCTTGCGATCGATCTGGCCAGGGCGCTCGGCTTGCCGCTGTTCGATCCGAACAACAAGAATGCGCGGGTTGACGAGAACGCTCATCCCAGGGCCGGAAACGGCTTGCTTGGCAGCGATCCGCTTAAGCCCGATCTCGTCGTTGCCACCAATGGCGGCTCGGACCTGATCTATTTGCCGAACAAGGACCGCAAGCTGGCGGGACGCGCCGTCAAGGCACTGTTGCAACAGGATTATGTCAGCGGCATCTTCGTGGAAGACGATCTCGGAACATTCCCCGGCGCGCTCCCGCTTTCCCTCCTCAATCTGCGCGGCAGTGCCGTCACGCCGCATCCATCGATCGTGGTCAATTTCCGTTCCTACGTCGCCGGCTGCGACCAACCCACCAACTGCTCGGTGGAAGTCGCCGATACCGTGCTGCGGCAGGGCCAGGGCATGCACGGAAGTTTCGGGCGCGGCGACACCCGCAACTTCACGGCTGCCATCGGGCCTGATTTCAAGTCGGGCTATGTCGACCCATTGCCGGTCAGCAATGCCGATGTCGGCTTTACGGCCGCGCACCTGCTCGGTCTCATGCAAAAGCCCAAGGGCAGCCTGATCGGGCGGGTGTTCACGGAGGCGATGCCGAACGGCGCAACCCCAAAGGGGTTATCCGGCACGGTCAAATCGAAACCCTCCGCCGACGGCCTGCGCACGGTGCTGAATTTCCAGCGCGTGGGAAAGCAGCGCTACTTCGACGCTGCGGGCTTTCCGGGGCGCACCGTCGGCCTCGATGCGGGAGACGGCAAGCAGAAAACGGCGGGGAAATAACGCTGCCGCCTCTGCTCTTAAAAGCTTCACCCAAGCGGGCAGAACTCGCCGCCGAACGGCGGTCATCCGTCGCCCTCGAACCCGAAGTCATGATAGGCTCTCAACCGTTGCGCCATCCCTAACCCGCAATCGGCGAGGTCAAATGGAGTTTGCAAGGCGGCACTTCATGGCCGCGCTCGGCAGCCACCTGGCCACTCGCGGCGCGCGCGCAGCAAGCCGATAAAATGCGGCGTGTCGCTCTGCTGCCAGCCGGCTATCGGCAAACCGACCCGGAAGGTCAGGCCCGCATCGCGGTGTTCATCGAGACGTTGGGCAAGCTAGGCTGGACCGACGGCCGCAATGTCCGGATCGAGATCCGATGGGCGAGCAACGAGATCGACCGGCTCGCGCAGGAAACCGCAGCGCTCTTCAACTCGGCGCCGGATGCGATCGTGGTCAGCAGCAACGCGGCCTTGTCCGCGCTGTTGAAAGCCGACAAGACCATACCGGCTGTCTTCGTCCAGGTGTCGGACCCCGTCGGAAGCGGATTCGTCGGCAGTCTCTCGCATCCCGACCGCAACATCACCGGCTTCCAGAATTTCGAGCCGGCGATAGGCGGCAAATGGCTGGGGCTGCTCAAGGAGGTCGCGCCGTCGCTGACACAGGCTGCGGTGATCGCGCATCCCGACACGGCGGTTCACACCCGATTTTTGCACGCGGCCGAAGCGGTCGGGCCATCGCTCGACGTCCAGGTATCGGCGATCCGCGCCCGCGACGGCAAAGAAACCGAGCGCGGCATTGCCGAATTCGCCAATGACCCGAATGGCGGCCTGATCGTGCTGCCGCATCCCGTCAACATCGACAATCGCGCTCTGATCGTCGACCTGGCGGCGCGGCTCCATTTGCCGGCGATCTATCCGTTCAATTATTTCGTCACCGCGGGCGGGCTGATGTCCTATGGATTCAACCAGCTCGACCAATGGCGGGGAGCTGCCGGCTACATCAATCGCATCCTGCGCGGCGCGAAGCCAGCCGACCTGCCGGTGCAGGCGCCGACGACATATGAGCTGGTGCTCAACCTCAAGACCGCCAAGGCGCTCGGGCTATCGATCTCGCCGTCGCTGCTCGCCACCGCGCATGAGGTGATCGAATAGCGCGACGCGTGACCCCGACCTCCTCCTGGACTTCGCGGATCAGGGCCTCTTCAAGGCCCTCGCCTTCCTCCACGTGCCCGCCGATCGTATCCCAATGACATGGCCACGTTTTTTTTCGAGGGCGAACGCAGCCCGAGCAGGACCGAGCCATTTGAGTGGATCAACAGCGCTCCGACGGTTCTGGCGATTTGATTTTGCATCGCGAACGGTGTCTCGTGTGAGGTGGAGACGGACATTACAGGGGTGAGCTGCGAGACGGCAATCGCCGACGACGTTTGGCAAAGTGTCCGTTGCCTCCCATGGGAACGACTGGAGACCTCATGAGCTACCTCAGGATCGCGGTCGCCGCCTTTGCCGTGATGGCGGCGACGACGTGCACGGCCGGCACCGCGGATGCCGCCGAAATCAGGGTGCTGGCATCGGGCTCGCTGAAGGCCGCGCTATCCCTGCTGCTTCCGGACTTTCGCACGCCCTCCGGCGACACCGCGATCGTCGAATATGGCCCGGCAGGCGCCATCGTCGGCCGGGTTCAAAAGGACGATGCCGCCGATGTGGTGATCGTCTCCAGATCACAGATCGAGAAGCTGGAAGGTAACGGCAAGGTCGTCCGCGGCAGCCTCGTCAATATCGCCGGAATTGCGCTGGGCGTGGCGGTCCGAAAGGGAGCGCCAAAACCGGACATCAGCAATGTCGAGGCGTTCAAGCGGACGCTGCTCTCCGCCCGATCGATCGGGTATCGCGATCCCATCACCGG
>Ga0209483_1000958_pt1 | contig 23252 bp, 27 predicted proteins | sample NGEPerA_FD_184508 | JGI IMG/M metagenome (GOLD analysis project Ga0209483, IMG submission 184508) | Arctic peat soil microbial communities from the Barrow Environmental Observatory site, Barrow, Alaska, USA - NGEE PermafrostL2-A... | ecosystem: Environmental > Terrestrial > Soil > Wetlands >... | reverse complement strand
CGGTTGGTCTTCGTCAACGGCTTCTTCGCCCCAGAGCTGTCATCGATCACCGAGCTGCCGGAGGGTGTCACGGTGACGAACCTGGCCTCAGTTCTGGCTGAGGGAGGAGCGATGCTCGAACCGTTCTTCGCGCACCCCTTCTCCGAGTTCGACCACGCATTCACTGCGCTCAATACCTGCCTGTTCGAGGACGGGGCATTCATCCATCTCCCTGCCGCCGCCCATGTCACCGTGCCCATCGAGTTGGTGTACCTCTCGGAGGCCCAGGGGTCCCCCGTCGTCTCCACCCCGCATTCCCTGATCCTGGCCGGCCCGGGCAGCCGGGTGGCGGTCATCGAAACGTATGCCGGGATCTCCGGCAACACCACGTGCACCAACGCGGTGACTCAAGTGGTTCTCGAGGAGGGAGCGCACGTCGAGCACTACAAGATCCAGGACGAACTCGACACCGGGTTCCACCTTGCACTGCTCGACGTCCGCCTGGGACCCGACACCCGATTCTCGTCGGGCTCGGTGGCACTGGGGTCGAAGGTCGCCCGCAATGAGGTGCGGGTGCGCCTCGAAGGCGAAGGGGCGGGCGTCAGCATCGATGGGCTGTACCTGCCACGAGGCGACCAGCACCACGACAATCCGGTCCTGATCGAGCATGCCGTCCCCCGGTGCACCAGCCGCCAGCTCTACAAGGGCATCGCCGACGAGCGCGGTCACGGGGTGTTCAACGGGCACATCATCGTGTGGCCCGGCGCTGAGGGTACGGATGCCAGCCAGACCAACAAGAACCTGCTGCTGTCCGACCACGCCGAGATCGACACCCGACCGCGACTCGAGATCTTCACCGATGACGTGAAGTGCACCCACGGCGCAGCCGTAGGGGCCCTCGATGAGGAAGCACTGTTCTACCTGCGCTCGCGAGGAGTGCCCCACGAGGCGGCGAGGGCCCTGCTCACCTATGCGTTCGCCCGCGAGGTGCTGGATCTGATCCCCTCCGAGGCACTTCGTGCCCACGTGGACACGCTGGTCGCCGGCCAGCTCTTGACGGACGATGACGCGACAGGGGCACGCTCCGATGAGTAATGATCTGGGCCACATCTGCAAGGAGATGATCAGCGACCACGTTCGCCATCCCCACAACTGCCAGAGACTCGAGAGTGCGACGCGGACAACCGAAGGCGTGAGCCGTCCGTGGAGCGACGAGTTCACCGTCCATCTGGAGCTCAACCACGGTCGCACCAATGACAGCGGCTTCGAGGGATCAAGGAGGTGCATCCCGCATGACTCCGCTTCGCGGATGACCACCATGTCTGCCGGCAGGAGCGAAGCGGAATCCCTCGCCCTGTGCGGGGACGTCCACGCCACAATCACCGAGCGATCCGACAGCGAGATCGGCTTGGCGTACCTGGGCCGTTTCGCCGTCCGCGCCGGACTGTCGAAGTCCCGATGGGGATCAATTGCGCAACGTTCGCGCTTCGAAGCGCCCTCGAAGTCGACGACGCTTGCATCACCAGGAAGTAGGCACCGATGAGCTCACCGCGACACACACCGATCGAACTCGGACAGGACTGCGATGTCACGCTGATTCCCAGCGGCCAGAAGGTGACGCTCCAAGCGGGCGAACGGGTGGTGGTCACCCAGGCTCTCGGTGGCACCATCACCGTCCAGACCGAACGTGGCCACCTGGCCCGGATCTCCTCCGAGGATGCCTACACACTGGGGCTCGACGGCGAACCGGACGAGGAGGAGACTGCGCCATTGGGCCCCTTCGAGCTCGAACGGGTATTCGAACAGCTGAAGACGGTCTTCGACCCGGAGATCCCGATCAACGTGGTCGATCTTGGGTTGATCTACGCGTGTGACGCGCATCTGCTGGTAGACGGAAGTCACCGGGTGGAGATCAAGATGTCGATGACCGCCCCGGGTTGCGGCATGGGCGACGTTCTCAAGGATGACGCCTGCGCTCGGGTGCAAGCGGTTCCCGGCGTCAGCGAAGTCGATGTCGAACTGGTGTGGGACCCGCCGTGGGACCAGAGCCGGTTGACCGAGGTCGCCCGCCTCGAACTCGGACTGTATTGATCGGATGAGGCGGCGTCGCGCATTGCCACCAAAGGAGAACACTTCACCATGAAGGTCTGGATCGATCAGGATTTGTGCACGGGCGATGGGCTCTGTGAGGAGATCGCCCCGGCAGTCTTCACGTTGCTCGACGACGGGCTCGCCTATGTCAAGGAGGGCACCGACGTGAAGAACGACCCGGGCGGCGCTGAAGGCCTGGCCCAGGTGCCCTCGGAGCTCGAGGAAGCGGTCACCGAGGCTGCCGAGGAGTGCCCGGGTGAGTGCATCTTCATTGAGCCATAGATGCAGGGGCACGGATCCACATATCGGAGTGCAACGGCGAATGCAGCACCGATCCGCTCCGGGATCGGGTTGTGCGCTGAGCGCCGACCGTTCGAGGCCGTAGACCAGACTCTCCATGAGATGGAGGTTCATTCCGCAGACGAGTTCGGTGAACTCCTGGGCAAGGGCACCAAATGGGCAGTTTGCTGACTTCACGCCGCTCGTAGCCGAAGTCGTCCAGAACCCCGATCATGGCGGCCAGCAGAGCCGGGCGACTGTCCATCGCTCCACTTCGTGGCGGGCTGCCGGCCGAGTTCTTGGCCGACCAGTCTGGCGGCGCAGACCAGAGCCTCTCCGACAGGGATACCTTTGCGTTCGACGTCGGCCACGGCAGTGGCAAGCAGACGCCCAACGCGCTCGTACCTACGGGCCGGCAGGCTCATGGCCAGCTGCCGAGACGACCCACGGCAGAGCTTGGCCGGTCAACCTGCACCCGGTCCTCCCCGCCCCGGCGGGCGTCGAAACTCGCACTCGAGAGGCCCGTCATGGACCAACTTGTCGAGATGGAAATTGGCGGGCTGTAGCTCCACGAAGCAGTACAAGGATCGGCGCACCGGTTTGGCCGATGCAGCGATGCCGGTCACCTGTGCATCGAACTCGTCGGAAGGCGATGACACATCGATGGGCGCGAGGCATTCCCCATTCGTTGCGTGCTCTTTCTAAAAGTGATGATTGTTGACGCAAGAGGACTTTCCGTCTATCGTTCATTCCATTATCCGTTAGAGATGGAGACAACCCGGTGACCAGCACGCTGACAGGCTCGACCCACTCCGTTTTGCCAGCTCCGACCGATGCTGAGGGCACCTCCCTCCGGCAGCGACTGCCGGACGCTGAGCCGGCAGACCAACCGCTAGAGATGGCCCGTGACAGGCGCCTACCGGTTGTTGGCGAGGAGATGACGGTGGATGCGCCCGCCGCTGAACGCGCCGTCAGGGATCTGCTCATCGCTCTGGGTCGGGATCCCGCCGACGAGCATCTTGCCGCCACCCCCCGGCGGGTTGCCGCGTCGTTCATCGAGCTGCTCACCCCCGAGCGTTTCGACCTCACCACATTCGCCAACGAGGAGGACTACGACGAACTGGTTCTCGTCCGGGATATCCCTTTCCGGTCGCTGTGCCAGCACCATCTCTTGCCATTCCACGGGGTTGCGCACGTCGGCTACGTGCCCGGCGATCGCATATTGGGACTCTCCAAACTCGCTCGCGTCGTCGAATTGTTCGCCAGCGATCTCCAGGTGCAGGAGCGCCTGACCAAACAGGTCGCCGACTGGCTGCAGGAGCATCTACAGCCCAAGGGAGTCGGGGTCGTTCTGGAGGCCGACCATCTGTGCATGTCGCTACGGGGCGTTTCGGCTACTGGTAGCCGGACCGTCACCTCGGCTGTGCACGGCTTGCTCCGCGACAATGCCAGCTCCCGGCAGGAATTCTTCACACTCACTCATGCGGGTCGATAGCGAGCACTGCCTGCGCGCCCGACCGCATGTACCTACATTGGAACTGATGAGGGGAGCCGCGATGGTCACGCTGCATCCGTTGACAATCCCGAGGCCGAGCTCGGCTGGTGCCGTCGCCGCCGAGACCCTCCGGCACGAGGACTTCGGCGGCACGGTGGTCCTGGTGGGCGAGGAGCCGGTCCGTCCCTACGAACACTCGCCCCTGTCGGAGGGCCATCCACCCGGCGGGATCGACCTCGACACTGCCGCGGTGCACTCGGCACCCTTGTCCGGGGACCAGCATGGTTCGCTGCCGACCTCGACCACGGTGGGCGCCATCGACCTGGTGACCGACACGATCTCCGCCCTCCCCGGAGTCGATCTCAGCTGCGACCAACCACCACTCGGCACCGGTGTGGCTCCTGGGACGATGCCGATTCCCGGAGCCACGCTGCCCTGGAATGACCGCCTGTGCAGCCTGGCCAGCCAGGGCCGACTGGAGCCAGCACGGCGATCAGCTGATCATCCCGTCTGGAACAGGTTTCAGTCCGACGGATTCCCCGGCAAGCACGTCGCGGAAGCTCTGCTGTGACCAACCTGCAGCGACTGTACGACGACCAGGGACAGAGTCCGTGGCTCGACAATCTCACCCGCACGTACCTCCGTGACGGCACCTTGGCCCGCTTCGTAGACCTTGGCATCCGCGGCGTGACCTCCAATCCGTCCATCTTCGCCAAAGCCATCGAAGGCTCCGATGCTTACGATGAGCAGTTTGTGGGGCTCATCGGCTCCGGCGGAACGGTGAACGATGCCTATTGGGACCTTGTGATCGACGACGTGCGCGACGCACTCGCACTCCTGCGACCCACCTTCGACGCCAGCGCCGGCAACGACGGATTCGTGTCGATCGAGGTGGCACCCGAATTGGCTCGGGACACCGAGGGCACCATTGCCGCAGCCCGCAATCTTCACACGCGGATCGATCAACCCAATCTGTTGGTCAAGATCCCTGCAACCGCTGATTGCGTTCCCGCCATTCAGGCTATGACGGCCGAAGGGCGCAGCATCAACATCACCTTGATCTTCTCCCTTCCCCGGTACCGCCAAGTCATCGAGGCCTACTTGTCGGGGCTCGAGGAGTACGCCCAGGTCGGTGGCGACCTGGGCACTGTGCACAGCGTCGCCTCGTTTTTCGTGAGCCGAGTCGACTCAGAAGTCGATCGGCGCCTCGGAGCCATAGGAACACCCGAAGCGCTCGCGCTTCGCGGCCGAGCCGCTGTCGCCCAGGCCAAGCTCGCCTATCAGCTGTTCCGGGAACAGTTCACTGGGAATCGGTGGACGGAGCTAGCGGAGCTCGGCGCTCATCCACAACGACCTCTGTGGGCGTCCACATCGACGAAGAACGAAGCGTACGCCGACACGCTGTACGTCGACAGTCTCATCGGCCCTGACACGGTCAATACCCTCCCAGAGACCTCCATCACCGCCTTCGAAGACCACGGCACTGTTGCCCGGACGGTCGACCAAGACGCCAGCGGCGCGGGAGCGATGCTGAAAGCCCTCGAGCTTGTCGGCGTCGATATGGACGCCGTGGGCCTCACTCTCGAGGACCAGGGTGTAACTAGCTTCCATGAATCGTTCGCCCACGTTCTCGACACCCTCACCACCAAGGTTCGTCAACTCGGAGAACACTGACATGGACTGGGGCGGTTGGGCGCTCTTCGGGCTCGTTGCGACCGCCGTGCTCACCGCGGTCATGATCGCCGCCCAGCTGGCCGGTCTCACCCGGTTGGATCTGCCGTTGTTACTCGGCACCGTCCTCACCGAAGACCCGGACCGGGCGCGTGTCGCCGGGTTCTTCGTCCATCTCACAATCGGGCAAGTCTTCGCATTGGGATACGCCGCCGCCTTCGCCTTGCTCGATCGCGCCACGTGGTGGCTCGGCGGACTGTTCGGTCTGCTGCAGGTGGCGCTGGCCTTCACCGTGTTGGTGCCGCTGCTCTCCGGGGTCCATCCTCGTATGGCGTCTGAACGGGCCGGCCCCTCGTCGACTGCAGTTCTTGAACCGCCCGGATTGTTCGGACTCAACTACGGTCCGCAAACTCCACTTGTGGCCATCATCGCCCACCTCGCCTACGGAATCGCACTTGGCGTGCTGCTCACTGCGCACTGAGATGTACCAACCATCCCCCAGCTCCGGCGAGGCCGACTCAGCCAAACCGGCAGTCACACGTGCACGGGAGCGACCATGACCGCCGACATCAACGGCGCCGCTGCCCTCTCTGGAGGATCACGAACCCTTGGCGGCTGGGCCAGCATGACCACGTGCACACCGCTGGGTTGCACGGCTGACATGATCCTCGTCGGCGCTGCCACTGGGCGAACCGAAAAGCTGCGGCTCCACTTTCCCTGCAGAACTGCACCAGATCGGTATGGGGATTGGGAGCTGGAACCGGCGGCATCCGTCGCGATGACCGCCAGCGATTGTCGAGCGCACGGGTGTTCGCCGATTCCTACCAATGGCGAGCCGGGTCGCGCCGCCATCGACCAGAGACCGGCAAGTGCCGCAGGTCGAGGTCGGAGCGCCGCGGTAGTCGGCGTCGGAATATCCGGTGACGACGGGGTCGACCTGGTTCCCGCGACCGGCTCACACGGCGAACTCGGTCACGATCCCGTATTGGCCGACGTCGCGCCCGGGGTCACCGCGCCACTCACGAGATCCGGTCTGCTTGACCGGCAGTCTCACGTTTTCGGGGTCGGCAGCTACCCCTACATGGGTTACCGAGGATGATGATGACAAGCGGGCCCGCCGACCGATCGACTCGCGGTGAGCGACCCATTGAGGACTACGGGCTCATCGGCGATACCCGTTGCGCCGCCTTGGTCGCCTCCGACGGCTCCATCGACTGGATGTGCGTGCCCCGGTTCGACGGACCACCCGTCTTCGGACGTCTGGTCGGAGGACCGGACGCAGGAACCTTTGGGCTGGGTCCGTCGGGGAAAGCCACTGTCATCCTCCGCCGTTACCGACCGGAAACCGCCACCCTCGAGACGACTTGGAGGACCACGAGCGGGCACCTCACGCTCACGGAAGGAATGATCGCCGAGCTCACCGGCGCGCTGCTGCCTTCCACCCTGCTCGTGCGTCGGCTGACGGCGGAGGGCAGCCCAGTCGACGCCGTCGTCAACTTCGATCCTCGCCTCGGCGAGCACCGTCGCGCACCAGTCACTCAGCACCGCGGGAACATGCTCGTGTGCAGTTGGGCGGCGACCGCCATCGCCGTGCATTGCCTGCCGCCGGTTCGGCTCGTGCCCGGCCAACCGACCACCGTCACCATCAACCCGGGCGAGCCCCTCACGATCGTCCTCGCGGTCGCTGAGCGCGAGCCGATCGTGTACGTCGATGCCGATGGTGCCTGGGCTGCGCTCAAAACCGACGAGCAGCGCTGGCAAGCGTGGTGTGAGGAGATCGACGACGGACTGCCCCACCGAGACATTGCCGTCCGCAGTCTGCTCACCTTGCGCTTGTTGACCTATTCGCCGTCCGGTGCGCCAGTCGCCGCGCCCACCACCTCGCTGCCCGAATGCCTGGGCGGGATCCGCAATTGGGACTATCGCTTCGCGTGGCCTCGCGATGCCAGTATCGGCGTTGGTGCGTTCCTCGGCAGCGGAAAACTGGATGAGGCTCGCCGGTTCCTGGCGTGGCTACTCAGCGCCAGCCGTCTCGACCGTCCTCGCCTCCCTGTGCTGTTCACCCTCCATGGGCGCCAGCCCACCTCCGAGCACGACGCTGAGGGTTGGCCCGGCTATGCGCAAAGCATCCCTGTTCGGATCGGCAACGCCGCTGCCGACCAGCACCAGCTCGACGGGTACGGATGGGTACTCGATGCTGCGTGGCTACTCGTCCGAGCCGAGCAACACCTCTACTCGGAGACGTGGCGAGCCATGCGCGGCTTTGCCGACGAGGTCGCGAATCGATGGACTGAGCCAGACGCCGGCATTTGGGAGATCCGAGGGGATGGCGCCCACCACGTCCACTCCAAGCTCATGGCCTGGCTGGCACTGGACCGCGCTCTACGCATTGCCGTCACCCACCGAACTCCGGCCCGCCAACTGGCTCGATGGCGGGCCCAGAGAGAGGCTATCGCCGCTGAGGTCACCACCCGCGGCTTCAATTCTGCCCTGGGAAGCTATACCCGCTCCTACGGCTCGACCGATCTCGACGCCGCCGTGCTCCTGCTCCCTCTGCTCGACTTCGAACCTGCCAGCTCACCGCGTCTGCGTGGCACCATCGACGCCATCGCGCAGCAACTCGGTGCCGGCGGACCGCTCATCTACCGCTACCCGCCCGGTCAAGACGGCCTACCAGGCATCGAGGGTGCCTTTCTCCCCTGTTCGTTCTGGCTGGTGCAGGCCCTCGCCGTCACCGGACGCTCCGCTGAAGCACGCGAGCTATTCGATCAGCTCTGTGCGCTCGCCAGCCCGCTTGGGCTCTTCGCCGAAGAAATGGATCCGGCAACCGGCCGGCATCTCGGCAACTACCCCCAGGCCCTCACCCACGCCGCGTTGCTCCAGGCAGCGCTGTCCTTGCGTACGAGATGACTCGTTCGTCGAACTCGACAACTGGCGTGGCTTCCCGCAGGCGGCAAACGCCTCGGCTGCAGTTCGAGACTGTCGATCGCCACCAGGAGCGTGGGCCGGTATCCTCCGGAGATACCAGGCCGCTTCAACTTGCAACGCTCGGCACGGAAGCGGCGGTGCTTCATGACGGTGTTTCATAACCTCGCTTTCCGGTTCGCTTAGGCCTCACTAGCGCCAGACAAACCAAGAGGACCGATCATGGCAAGGACTGCACCGCCGGTAGTCCTTGGCGCACGAAGACCACAGTTCGCTGAGGGTGTAGTTGGGCAGCACCCAATAGAACCCACTACAGCCCCATTGACAAATCTCTTGTCGAGAGTCACCGATCGAGCGCCTCGTCACAGATGCCACTTGACTCGGTCAACTCGACTTCGAGAACGAGGCACCCGACGGTGTTCTGGGTACCCCACATCCTCAGGCTCATTACTACGGCGTCTGTCCTACCCGCAGGAAATCGCTCCAGGTCGAGCGGAATATGTGGGTGAGTTGGCAGATTGTCGAGATTGATCCGAGAACCGATCGGCAGTGGTAGCAAACCTTCGATCCACAAGAGATGATCTCCAGTTTCCTTCTCCTGAATCAAGGTTTCTACCGGCATCCGAACGTGCGGCGGGTCAACTGGCTTACCCGTATTCATGACCCTCCTCTCGTTGCTGGTGATTCCGAAGCAAGGTCCCCGAGCCGCCGACTAAGTTCCTGCTCGCGAGCACGCCTCGCGGTTACGTCCCGGATGATCGCCCCTACGAAGTGCACAACCCCGTCTGCGCCCGACAGCAAGATCACGCTGAACTCGATCGATATCCTCCTTCCGTCTGCGGCAATGGCGGGTACGGCCAACAAGTCGTTCTCGCCGTACCTGGTGGTTCCGCGTGCCATGGCTGCCAAGAATCCTTCACGATGGCGCTCCCTCAGTCGCTCCGGGATGATCACCTCCAAAGTGGTGCCCATCACCTCTGACGCATCGTGTCCGAAGATTCGCTCTGCGCCTCTGTTCCAGTAGCGGATCAGACCTTGATGGTCAATGATCACGATGGCATCGGGTGCTCCGGCTGTCATACCCAGCACTACCTGAGGATCCAATTGATCCACGTCATCCACCTCGAACCGACAACTTCAACTGTTCGCAATAGTGAGGCGCTTGGCATCGGCAGTACGATCCGGTATCGGTTAGTAGGCTCAGCTGGAGCAGCGGCGTCGTCACGGTCGACCCTCAAGCGGCGCGGATTCGACCGCTGATCTCGCGATGCGATAGCCATCTCGTTGAGATCTGGCGGCCTTCACATCGAAACCCTGCGACCGCCAACGAGTCGCTTCCTTGGCGCCGAACCCAGCCCGGTGCCAACGAAGCCCTTCCTCGGAGCACAAACCCGCCTGCTTCCATCTGCCGGCCGTCGCTCGTAGTTGGCTGCGATAGTCGACTGCGAACTGGGGGGTATACCCATCCCCTTGTGCGATTGCTGCCTCAAATGCATCGAAGCCCAATACCTTCCACCCCTCGACATTAGTGAGGTGAATGTCGAAGGTTTCCCAGTCTTCAGGGTCTGAGACCTCGCCTTTCGGCACAAGTATTCGGCGTTTTCGCACACGTTGACGCACCGCTCCCCATCTCGCGTTCACCGTTGGTTCAAGGGCCCTTGCGACCGCTGCGGCCATTTCGCGTTGTGGCATGCCATCGGACGCGTTAGCCCCAATCGCACAGTCACGTTCGGAATGGAATGCCTCAACCTGCGAATGCGCCACTCGCGAACCCAACGGCAGGCCTCATCCCGCCCCGCATATCCCGAGGGACGGGTGCGTTTCGACGCCTCTATCTCAATAGCCGCTGAAGGCTCCATCGCCCACTCTCTTGTTCCTCTTCCTGCTTTCATTGTATCCTGTTTCTCTAGCAGTTTCTAGAGTTACTTCTGGCCTCGTCAGTACTCATCGTGAGCAGACTGAGGTGCCAAGCCAGCGAGTTCAACGCTCCAGAGCGGGCGCGACGATCGGCAGCGAAGACCTACGTCGGGTTCTCAGAGGAGTTGAGTCGAGGCACTCCGCCTCGAACCCAACGTAAACACTCGAACGTCAAGGTTTCAGGATCCAAGACTCAAGGGCAGGTTCCATAGGGCCTCGCCAAATTCCTCCTGGCGCTTACGGGGTCCCGGGCCGCGGGCACGACGTCACCGGCGCGTATGACCGGTGTTTCCGGTCCGACCGTGAGTTGGACGAGAGCACCCCCACCGCCACAAGTTCGGTTCCCTTGAACGGAAATGGTGGCGCACCCTCGGCACAGGCCAACACGATCCGGCATCGCAGGGCCAAGGACTGGGCAGACGAACGTCGCCGTGCCCAACGCTCCACGGTCTTGCGCTCATTGCCGGTCAGCTCGATCTGGACGGTCGGTCGACCACGACGTGCCATGGGTTGCTCCTTCTGTCAGGGTCTCTATCTGACAGAAGGCGCCCCGGCTTCCGAGATTCGATTCTCAGGATTTCTTGGGAGAACAGGCTGACAGCACACTGGGTGCGTGTCACCACCAGATCAGAGGCGTCCGCGGGCTCAGTCCGGGTCCGGCGATTCTTTCGCCACGAGCGTCACGCAGCATCGCCCCGGTGCCGGATCCAGGTTGGCCGAAGTGTCGGGCAGGTCTGCAGCCTGGACTACCCCCTTGATTATCTCGTAGTTCATTCCACACACCAGCTCTCGGTGCTCGTCGGCCAGGGTGTGAAAGGGACAGTTGGCGAGGGTCATCGTCCTGCCCGCCATCCGCGGTTCGTAGCCGTGCTCTGCAAGAAGGCCGCACAGCCGTTCCATCGACGACGACGATCGCTTCTCCGCCCAGTTGACTCCGGCTCCGAGAGTGCGCCCGTACTCTCCGGCAACGGCCCGGAGGGCGTCGATGACGGCCACCGATTCGTCAGTTGCCTTCTCAACAGCCCGGGCCAAGAGGAGGGCTGCGAGATCGTAGTGGCGTTCGGGGACGCTGAGCGCGATCTCGCCTGCAGCCCGGCTGTACATCTTTGCCGGCCGGCCGGCTCCGGGACCCCCCCGTCCTGGTGGGCGGCGGTACTCGACCTGGAGAAGACCGACGTCTGCCAGCTTGTCGAGGTGAAAGGCCGCCACGGATCGAGCCATTCCCAGCGTGGCGGCGGCATCTTCGCGGCTGACCGCGGACTCCTGCGCAGCGACGTAGCCATACAAACGACGACGCATCGGTTCGTTCAGGGCGGCAAGGGCGAGCAGGCGGCCGTCGACGTTCTCCATGTCCCCATTCTAAAACATATTTCGGTTGACACAATACCCTGAGAGTTCTAAAGTCAATAATTATAACCTTTAGAGAAAGTAGTGAGAGCTGATGACAACGACGACCGCACCCGAAAGAGAGGCAAGTTCGCCCGGTACCTCCCGGCGCCTGCCATCCGTCCCAACCGAGAAGCTTTCGGACCCCAAGTACCAGGCCTACCTGATCCTGCGCACAGCATTCATCGCGGCGCCGATCCTCATGGGAGTGGACAAATTCTTCAACTGGATGACGTTCTGGCCCAAGTACCTGTGGGTGGGCTTTCCCCATTTCGTTGGCGTGGGTCCCCAGCACTTCATGTACGGCGTTGGCATCATTGAGATCGCCGCCGGGCTAGGGATCCTGCTTCTGCCACGCCTCGCCCCCTATGTGGTGGTCGGTTGGCTTGGAGGCATCATCACAAACCTGATCATCTTGAGCGTTCTCGGCCACGGCCATGCCAACGTCTTCTGGGACATCGCTCTCCGCGACTTCGGCTTGCTCCTCGCCGCCCTGGCACTCGCCCGGCTAGCGGCCGCCTTTGCTCCACACCGACTGTTCCACTCCAATCGCAGCTGACGCCAGCTGACATCGTGCCCGCGCTTCCCACGTCCAGCCTTATGCCGGACACCGGTGGTTCGCTACAGGGAGCCGCCGATGTCCGCAGGGGTGGGCCAGGTCGAATTGGCAGACCGTCGTCACCGGCAATCGAGACAGGTGAACATGCCCGATCCGCGGTTGAGTCTGAGGAATGGGCATGTTCCCCACCACCAGCGTCCGCCAACGAGTTGTGGTCGCCAGCGTGGCCACCCGGGTGCGTCTGAACGACGAGCACGGGATTGGGATGGCCATTGTGTCGAGACGGCTGAGGAGGTCCTCCTCGGCGACGCAACCGACACAGCGTGCGGTGAGTGGCGAATCATCGGCACGCCGGGTGCAGGCGGGGGTGAGCTCCCGCCACGGTGAGGGCAGGCTGGAAGCGCTCTTCGGCTGCCGGTAGGTCGACGGAATGAAACACCGAGCTGTCTGCGATCACGGTCATCGTGGTCCAGGCTGAACAGGAGGCAACATGACATCGAATCGGACGTTTGTGATCGCGGGAGCAAGCCTGGCGGGAGCCAAGGCAGCTGAGACCCTTCGCACGGAAGGATTTGACGGTCGCATCGTGCTGATCGGAGACGAGGCTGTTCGTCCCTACGAACGACCGCCGCTCTCCAAGGAGTATCTGCGCGGTGAAAAGGGATTCGACTCCGCGGCCGTCCACGATGAGGGCTTCTACGAAGCCAATGCGATCGAGTTGCGGACCTCGACACTGGTCACGGCTTTCGACACGAAAAGGTCCGAGGTGACGTTGGGCTCAGGCGAGCGCATCCGGTATGAACAACTTCTGCTGGCCACCGGAACCAGCCCTCGACGCCTGTCGACGCCCGGTGCCGAGCTCTCCGGGGTGCACTACCTGCGCCAACTCGTCGATGCCGACGCTCTGCGCCGAGTCTTGACTGCCTCGCGCAGGGTGGTGGTCATCGGCGCGGGATGGATCGGTTCCGAGGTGGCCGCCTCGGCCCGTCAGCTCGGCGCCGAGGTGGCAGTGATCGATCCTGGATCGGTACCGCTTGAACGTGTCCTCGGTCCCGAGGTGGGCACGGTCTACCGCGACCTGCACGCTGAGCACGGGGTCGAAATGCACTTCGGGGTCACCGTCGAGTCCATCAGAGGCACAACAGCCGTCGAAGAGGTCCGTCTGACCAATGGGACCGTCTTACCGGCTGAAGTAGTCGTCGTGGGAATCGGTGTGACCCCGCGGATCGAGCTCGCCCAAGCTGCAGGCCTTGTCACAGACAACGGAATCGCCGTCGACGAACACCTCGCCACCAGTGCTCCTGGCATCTATGCGGCGGGCGATGTGGCCAACGCCTTCCACCCCCTGTACGGCACACGCGTCCGCCTCGAGCACTGGTCAGCCGCCCTCAATCAGGGACCGGCGGCGGCGATGAACATGCTCGGAGAGCCGACCGTCTATGACAGGGTTCCGTACTTCTTCTCCGACCAGTACGACCTAGGGATGGAGTATCGGGGCTGGGCTCCGATCTGGGATGAAGTGGTCTTTCGAGGGGACCCAGCCACCCGTCAGTTCATCGCTTTCTGGCTTCTTCGCCGCCGCGTGGTCGCCGCCATGAACGCCAATACCTGGGACGCTGGCGATGCACTCGAAGCGCTGATCCGCACCCGACTTCCCGTCGACCACGCTCGGCTGATCGACCCGGCCGTAGATCTAGCCAGTCTCGCGGCCCCCTCGACAAGCTGAGCAACCACCGTCGTAACCGCTCTTGGCGCTGACCATAGGTTCGCTCCCGCCTGAACCCCGGAGTCTTTTGGCTTGAGCCGCGGAATCCCTGCACCGGGGCGCTCGGGTTGGACCTTGACTTCGCTCCCATGGTCCCGCCGGTGGGACCACCCATGAGATGGGGGTGGCACATTCCGATGACGGTTCGATGAACTCTCCGGCGAGGACCTCGAATCAGCAATGTGCCGGCATCACGCGACGGTGAGCATGCCTACCTAGTGAGGTGCTTCTTCTAGCTTGTGCTGTAACTACGACTACACTCCGCAGTATGCAGATAGGAGTTCGGAACGAGTCCGCCCCACTGATCCATCAAGGAGACAGTGTGACGGTCGGCGAGCAACGGCCGCTCCGGACATCCATGGGCGTACCGCGCTCCCCCGCCGACACCCACACCGATCTCGATACGAGAGCTCAGATTCACCACATGGTCGTGGCGTTCTATCGCGAACTCGTGATGGACGAAGTTCTCGGACCTATCTTCGAAGAGGTCGCCGAGGTCGACTGGAGTGAGCATATTCCTCAGCTGATCGACTACTGGTGTCGCGTGTTGCTGGGCGATCGGTCGTACCGAGGGGCGATCCTGGCGGCCCACCGGCACGTCCACGATCAATTGCCATTCACCACCGAACACTTCGATCGCTGGTATGGCATGTTCGCCTCCACTATCGACCAGCAATGGTCCGGACCGTACGCAGACATCGCCAAGGCCCACGCAGCAAGGATTGCTGCGTCCCTGGCTCGCCAGCTCCCGCGGATCGCTTGGGAGCCGACACCATCGTCGGAGGGTTCCTCGATCATTTGAGGGCGGGTGGCCACTGATGGCCAGGATCACTTCGATAGCCAGACACGAGGCGCAGCGATCTCGACCCCCGAGACCTCCCACCAGCTCGCTTGCTCTCGCCTCGGCACGACTCCGAGAGGCCATGGTGTCGGCGATGGACGGTGAGGTAGCTTCGCCATCCTCGTTCTGCGCTGGGTTACCCATCGATGCTCTCGAGCGGCGATCGGTCCCGGCTGGACAGGCGAGGCTCGGACAGTCGCCGAGTCCTACGCGTCCGGCTGCGGCGTCAGTCGCAGGTAGGGCTTCAGCGTCCGGAAGCCCTTGGGGAACTTCGTCTTGGCATCCTCGTCGGAGATTGCCGGCGAGATGATCACCTCACCACCCTGCTTCCAGTCGACCGGGGTGGAGACGGAGTAGCCAGTGGTCAGCTGAAGTGCATCAAGTACCCGCAGGATCTCATCGATGTTGCGACCCACCGAGGCAGGGTAGGTGAGAGTCAGCTTCACCTTCTTGTCGGGACCGATGATGAACACCGTGCGGACCGTGGCCGTCTCGAGAGCCTTCGGATGAATCATCCCATAGAGGTTGGCGACGGTCCGGTCTTCGTCACCCACGAGGGGAAAGTTCAAGCCTTGGCCCTGGGTTTCCGCGATATCGACCGACCAGTTCTTGTGCGACTCGACCGAGTCGACGCTCACCCCGATGATCCGGGTGTTTCGGGAAGTGAACTCGTCCTTGCGGTTGGCGAACGCCCCGAGCTCAGTAGTACAGACCGGGGTGAAATCCGCCGGATGGGAGAACAGCACCCCCCAGTGGTCACCGAGGTATTCGTAGAAGTTGAGGCGGCCCTCGGTCGTCTCGGCAGTGAAGTCCGGCGCTGTCTCACCCAGCTGAATTGTCATATTTCGATCACTCCCTAATCTGTTCTTCTAGTGCTTGCTAGTATATCAGTGCCGATTCCGACTGTCGCCCTGTCCAGTCCAGTCACGTTTCGGGAAGTGCGGGCGGTACGTTGTCTCCCATCCGGTGGGTGAGCTGCGCCAGGTCACCCGTGCAGCTCGCTCTTGATGCGGTCCTCCCCGATGCCGAGTGTGGCGAGCGCCGCTCGCACCGACGTCACCATCGCCGGAGGTCCGGCGACCAGTACCGACGGCAGCGCCGGACTCCGCAACGCGAGCCCATCGATTACGTCATCGATCATTGGCGCATCGATTTGGCGGTGATAGCGAGCCGATGGGTCCCACGGGCTTCGGGTGAAGGTATGCGTCACCGATACTCGGTCCTCGTGGCGATCGAGCTCCTCCAATGGTTCGTAGAGAAGGACTGATGCCCGTTCCCGATTCGAACAGAGCAGTGCCATCGGCACCGTCGACTTGCAGGCTGAAGCGAGCCTCATGATGGACGTCATCGGCGCAATACCACTGCCCGCACCGATCATCACGAGCGGGCCTCCGTCGGCTTCGCTCCACGTGAGCGTGCCGAAGGGTCCGTGCAGGTGGAGCTGATCCCCCGCGCCCACCTGCCGAGTGAGTACGGGGGACACGCGGCCACCAGGGACGTCGCGAACGGTGATCTCGATCTCCGAAGACGGTGGCCATGGCGACGACGAGACCGAATAGGCCTGCTCGACACCCTTGGGGGTGGCGTCGACTCGCATGCGCACCAGGTAGTACTGCCCGGCGGCGAAGTGCGCCGGCCTTGGTAACTCCAGTCGCAGTGTCGCGGCATCGGAGCCGTCGAGGCGAACCCCGAGCACCGTCGCCACCTCCCACAGTCGGCCCAGGTCGGGGGCGAGCCACCGTTGGGTGAACTCGTATGATCTCATCGGCTACGGGCCAGGTGGCGCTTCGGTGCTGGCCGGATCAGCACCGGCGTCAGGTGACACCTCGTCGGAGGCCACCTCCGCTCGCAGATTGCGAGCCGCCGTGACCATGTGGTCCAGCGCCGGAAGCACCTGGCCGTAGCGGCGGGTCTTGAGCCCGCAGTCAGGATTGACCCACAATCGGTTGGGCCCGAGACCATCGAGGGCCCGGCGGAGCAAACCCTCGATGGCAGTGACCTCGGGGACCCGCGGCGAATGCACGTCGTAGATGCCGGGCCCTGCCCCTCCTTGGTACGAGGCACACTGCAACACGTCGACAGCCGCCATGTCCGAACGCGCCGCCTCGAAGGACAGGACATCAACGTCCAGATCGTCCAGCACGTCGACGATGTCCCCCAGCTCCGCGTAACACATGTGGGTGTGCACCTGCGTTCCAACGGCCGCCGCGGAGGTGACCAGTCGGAAGGCGCGAGTGGCCCATCTCAGGTACTCCGGACGATCATCGAGGCGTAGAGACAAACCCTCCCGCAATGCCGGTTCATCGACCTGGATGATGGCAATCCCGGCTGTCTGGAGATCAACGAGCTCGTCGCGTATCGCCAGTGCCAGTTGGTCCGCGGTCTCGCGCTCAGGCTGGTCATCTCGCACGAACGACCACCGCAGCATGGTGATCGGACCGGTGAGCATGCCCTTAACCGGCTTCGACGTACGCGACTGGGCGTAGCGAGCCCAGTCCACCGTCATCGGGCCGCGGCGCGCCACGTCGCCGAAGAGCACGGGTGGCCGTACGCATCGTGACCCGTAGGACTGGACCCACCCCCCGTCGGGGATCACGAATCCGGTGAGCTGGTCGGCGAAGTAGCGAACCATGTCGTCGCGCTCGGGCTCCCCGTGGACGAGGACATCAAGCCCGATCTCCTCTTGGATGGCCAGCACACGATCGATTTCGGCGCGGAGCGACGCGTCGTAGTCAGCATCGTTGACATGTCCGGCGCGCCACGAAGCCCGTGACCGTCGCAGCTCGGGCGTCTGGGGGAACGAACCGATCGTGGTCGTCGGCAAGGGAGGAAGCGCCAATGCTGTCCGCTGGGTAGCGGCCCGTTCGGGGGATGCCTGGGGCCGATGGGGATCCGCCTCACCAAAGGACGCGACACGCTGTCGAATCACCTTGTTCGTTACTCGGGGCGAGTTCCGCCTGGTGGCAATGACGGCTCGGTTTGCGTCAAGCTCATCGGCAACCGCCTCACGACCGTCGGCAATGCCTCGTGCCAGCACGGTCAACTCGCCCAGCTTGTCATCGGCAAAGGCCAGCCAGGGACGCACCTCGTCGTCGACGTTCTCATCGGCCGCAGACCCTAGGGGTACGTGCAACAGTGAGCACGATGTGGAGACGACGACCTCGCTGGCGAGTCCCGTAAGCTCGTCGAGCAGATCGAGACTGGCATGAAGATCGTTGGCCCAGACGTTTCGACCGTCCACCACACCGGCAAAGAGCACCTTGTCCCCGACGCCACCAGTGGATTGGAGCAAATGGAGGTTCTCTCTACCTCGACAGAAGTCGAGGCCGACGGCCTCGATCGGCAGTTCACCCACCTCTTCCATGGTGGATCCAAGATGGCCGAAGTATGTCGACAGCGCGATCTTCGGGCGATCCGCGTGGTCCCCCAGCCGTCGGTAGACACGGCGCAGTGCCGCCAGTTCGTCGTTCGTGCGCTCCTCGACCAGTGCGGGCTCGTCGATCCGAACCCAGGTAGCACCGTCCTTCTTGAGCTGGGACAACACCTCGATGTACGCGTCGACAAGGGGATGGAGCAGTCTCAACATGTCAACATCTGGGTGCACCGGGGTGCTCCGAAGGACCAGGGTCAGTGGACCGAGCAGCACCGGGGTGGTGTGAATGCCGAGTCCGGAGGCTTCGGCCAACTCTCCTCGTGCCTTCGTCGCATCGGGGGCGAAGACGGCGTCGGCGTCGAGTTCGGGCACCAGATGGTGGTAGTTGGTGTCGAACCACTTGGTCAGGTCGAGAGGGACGACCGCCTTCCCATCGATGTCACCGCCTCTCGCCATGGCGAAGTAGTGCTCGCGGTCAATTGTCCTGCCACCAGGGACGAACCGGGCCGGGACGGCACCCACCATGACCGCAGCATCGAGCACGTGGTCGTAGAGGGAGAAGTCGTTCGAGGGGACAAAGTCCACGTTGACAGCAGCCATGCTCTGCCAGTTGTGCCGGCGGATCGATGCTGCCACCTCGTCGAGGTCCGCGGCCGACATCGTTCCGGCCCAGAAGCTTTCGAGCGCCCATTTGAGGGAGCGGTCTTGGCCGATGCGGGGCATTCCGTGAACTGCTGTCTTCATCTGGCTTCCCTCCGGGTGGTGCCGATACAGCCGTTGGTCGAGGCCAGGGCATGGCGCAGTACATGGCCGACGGAGGGTGCACGTCTCACTGACGGCTTAGGGCTCGCGCCGAGTTGGATTGAACAAACCCTGCGGCATTCGCGCTGGTCGCGGCATCGGAACTGCACAATCAATCCGGCCTCGGGGCCTTACGTTCCATCCGTACCCACGATGACGTCGCGCAGGACGATTGCTCCGGAGTGCTCGATGTCCCGCGTTGCGGTGAGGAGGACGAGTCGTCGTGTCTCACTCGTCTCCCGAAGCTGCGATACGACCCCCGACCCCGGTGGCAGCGCGAGCTCGGCCCGGTAGCGCCGTGTGAACTCGGAGAAGCGCTTCGGGTCGTGTCCATACCACTGCCGCAACTCGGTACTGGGCGTGGCGTCCTTGACCCATTCATCGTGATCAACCGCACCCTTCGATTGCCCACGGGGCCACAGCCGGTCGACGAGCACCCGATACTCGTTGCGCTGGCGCCCCGGGTCGTCGTAGACGCGGACAATTTCGACGTCGCGCTTCACCACACCCACTGGTTCCCGATCCACTCGGATGAGACAATCAGGTCACAGTCCACCGACAATGGATGCGCGCCCGGTATTGAGGCTCGAGAGCACCTTGCTGCTTCTGTCATTTCCGAACCCGAAATCCGAGCGCCGCTGCCGCTTCTGCATCGATCAACGCGGGACTCCAGGGCGGGTCCCACACGATGCGCACGCTGACCGCGGTCGGGTTCCCGACGGACTGGGAGATTGCGGCCCGTGCCATCTCCGGAAGGCTCTCCGATGCCGGGCACCCAGGCGTAGTCAGCGTCATCTCGACCACGATTGTCCCGTCCTCCTCACGCACGTCATAGACGAGGCCCAGGGATACCACGTCGAGGTACAGCTCCGGGTCGTAGACGGAACGGAGCGCGCTCCACGCCACGTCGATGGCGTTGTCTGCTGGGATCTCTGCTCGGTCCATCCCGATCGCGACCGGCCCGCTCATCTCGTCCCCAGTACTCATGACTGCCTCCGAAAGGTGACCTGCCAATCGCCGGCACCCAGCTCGACGGCTTCGTAGGAGAATCCCTGCGCGCCGAGGACGCCTTCCAGCGGGACCGGTTCGAACGGTGCCAGGACAACGAGGTCCTCATGCTCGTCGAGGGCCGCCACGGTGGCCATGATTAGGTCGAACGGCTCGTCACCTGCGGCGATGAGCGGACGGGCGTCGATGGTGGCCATGACAATCCTCCTGCGGCAAACGATCACGATTGCTGTAGTTGTTCTGTTTGTTACTAGAGTTATATCATGATCATGGTCAGAGGTCATCAGAGTCGTGGAGAACAGGAACATGCCCGGTGAAACGCATCAGGTCATCCCAGACATCGACGCCGACACCGTCATGGCGTTGCTCCACGTGCTGCTCGATCCGCCCGACGGGGACGACTCGAACATCGTGACTCTGGCCGACCTCGGCATTGACGACGGCGACGCGTTGGACTTGTGGCAAGCGGTGTGCGAAGAGTTCGGCGAACGCACGCTGGGCTCGGAGATCGATCCTGACCTGCTCGATCCGACAATGACCGTGGTGACCGCGGCCGCGGCCATGGCGGCCGAACTCACCAACGGTTGCCATCATGACCTCTGAGGCTGTGCCCCCGGCGCCGAGCGCGGGAGCGTGGCAGGGACGTCCGGCCGGGCTCCCGAGCGGGATCCCACCGCCTTCAGTGCCCCTGAGTTTCCTCGCTGCTGCGTCCCTCGGACTGGTGGCGTGTGGCGCTGCCTTGATCTGGTCACGGGCCTACGGAGTCGTGGACCCCACCGACGACCAGGTGGTCGCAGCGGCCCATTTCGGCATGTTGGCGACCCTCTCGATGGGCGTGCTCGGAGCCATCCACCAATTCACACCGGTGATCACCCAACGGCCGTTACGGTCGGTGCGGCTTTCCCGCACCACATTCCTGACCTGGCTAGCTGGTGCGTGGCTGCTGCCATTCGGCTTTGCCACCCAGCAGGAGTACGTTGTCGAGGCCGGAGGGGCGTTCGCCGCCTTGGCGGTCACCTTATTCGTGGTCAATAGTGCCCAGCCATTGTCGGTGCAGGGCAAAGGGGCCCCGGTAACCGGCCTGCGTTTTGCCATCGCCGGACTCGTGGTGACTGCCTGTTTCGGGGTCGTCTACGTCATCGACCGTCAGGGAAACTGGTTCGACCTCGCCGGGCATGTGGTTTTGGCCCACGCCTGCGTCGGGCTGTTTGCCTGGTTGGGACTCGCCTACGTCAGCGTGTCGGAGAAGCTCTGGCCGATGTTCCTCCTTGCCCATGTTCCGGGTCGGCGCCGTTCGGCGTGGCTTGCCGTATGGGCAGTTCCGAGCGGGGTACTCCTGCTTTCGCCCGGGCTGCTCTTCGGCATGGTGTGGCTCGCGTGGTGCGGGGCGGCGATCCTGGCAGTTGGGCTCGGTGCGCACCTCTTCTCCTTGATGATGCACATCCGGTATCGCCGACGTAAGGCCGATCTGCACTTGCTGTTCGTGATCACGTCGGCAGTCTGGTTGGTCGTCGGTGCCGCCCTCGCTCTTGCGGCAGAGCTGATTATCGGCCGACATCACCATGTCGGCGTCGCACTGATGGCAGCAGCGGTGGCGGCCTTCAGTGGTTGGCTGCTCATTGCCCTGGTGGGCCACGCGCACAAAGTCGTACCGTTCATCCTGTGGTCAGCGCTTCGCGGGCGCGGCGTAGCGAAGAAGGCGGACGGGACGCCGCTCATGTTCGCCGATCTCTATGACCACCGTTGGGCCGCCATCGTCTACGGTCTCGTGACCGCAGGTGTTGCCGCCGTCTGCCTGGGCTTTGCCGCGTCCCTTGCAATCGCCATCGCAATCGGGGGGGGTCTGTTCATCGCCACTGGGCTCTGCATTGCCGCGAACCTCTCTGCGAGACCCATCCGACTGCTGTCTGCCTCGGGCGCCGACCGCCTCATCAGCGCGGAGGAGCGGACGGCTCCCTGACCACTCCGCCCGGAGCGAGGATCCGGGGGACCTCGCAAAGGCACTTGGAGATTGGGGTCCTGTGGTCGACCGCGAATCTACGCTCGACAATCCTCCGACAGCCAGGACGGGGCCTCGGCTCCGGTTCGCGTCCCCATGCAGAACCAGCCTACGTCGATGTTTCTCTCCGAAGATCGCGTGGCACAGCGCTGGGCCCCCACCCTCATGCGTCAGCAGGGTTGCCGCGGTCAGCCTGCCGCTCGAATGAGGGGCCTTCCGATTCGCACCCGCCACACCTCGGGCCCCGACTCGAGATAGTCCCAGGTGAACTCACCGGCGTGCTCGGCCTCGAACTGGTAGCGGAGCGGTCTGGGATCGTGGTCGTTGACGATCACGAATCCACCCCCGGCCACAAGGTCGTCATAGGTGGCGAAGATCACGTCATGGCGCTGTCCGTGGGGGAGAACGCGCACATCCAGCTCCTGGTGCCCCGGACCTTCACAATCGTATGACCCACCGGCGGTTGCACTGTCGAGTGCCGGCCTCCCGATGCGGACCCTCCATACCTCGGGTCCGGACTCGATGGTGTCCCAGGTGAACTCACCAGGGTGCTCAGCTTCGAACTGGTAACGGAGCGGTTTGGGATCGTGGTCGTTGACGAGCACATAGCCAGTTTCGGGGGCGAGGCCGTGGTACGCGGCGAAGATCGTCTCGTGGCGCTGTGCCGGCGGCAGATGGCGCACGTCGAGTTGACGATCCGCGGCAGCGCCGCTGCCCTCCTCCGGCGTGTGGAATGCGACCGGCTCACTGGTCACCAGCCTCACGAGCCGGTGCAGGCTTGCCGTGGTCCTGACGGCGAGCGCCGGTCTGGGGGTCCGCAGCGCGGCCCATGCCGACGCGACAAGCTGGCACGCCCGATCGCTGTGGCCCGCATGTGCCAGCTCATTGGCCGCCTCCAACAGCAGTGACACCACCACCGCTTCGGAATCAGGCGATGACGCATCCTCGACGAATGGGGCCTCCTGGGCCGCTTCGGTCAGTCGGTGCATCTGCACCAACAGCTGTGCCAGGTCGACATCGTCATCCTCCAGAAGTACTGGGAGCAGCAGATCGTTCTCCTTGTTGACGTGAGTGGTGAAGAGGGTACCGATCTGCGTGGCGTGCTCGAGTGCCGCAGGGGCCGTTGCCGCATTGGCCAGCGATTCGGTGGCGGAGGTGAGGAC
>Ga0209483_1000957_pt1 | contig 23281 bp, 24 predicted proteins | sample NGEPerA_FD_184508 | JGI IMG/M metagenome (GOLD analysis project Ga0209483, IMG submission 184508) | Arctic peat soil microbial communities from the Barrow Environmental Observatory site, Barrow, Alaska, USA - NGEE PermafrostL2-A... | ecosystem: Environmental > Terrestrial > Soil > Wetlands >... | reverse complement strand
ATCATGCGCCGATGCGTCTCGGTTCGCTCAAGCTGGAATCCAACCTGTTTCTCTCGCCGCTGGCCGGTTACACCAACCTGCCCTTCCGCCTCGTCGTGCGCGAAGTCGGCGGCGTCGGCCTTTGCACCACGGATTTGGTCAACGCGCGCTCACTGTTGGAAAAAAATCCCAAGGCGTTCAAGCTGATTGAAACTTCGCCCACCGATTCGCCGCTTGCCGTGCAACTTTTCGGCAGCGTGCCGGAAGAGATGCGCGACGCGGCGCTGATTCTCGAAAATCTCGGAGTTCAATCCATTGACATTAACATGGGCTGTCCCGTCAAAAAAGTCTGCAACGTCGGCGGCGGCTCGGCGATGATGACTGAACTGGACAAAACTTCCGCGCTCGTGAAAAAAATGGTGGACGCCGTGAAAATTCCCGTCACCGCAAAAATGCGTCTCGGCTGGGACGACGACAATCTCACCGCGCCCGATTTGGCGCGCACTTTGGAAGATGTGGGAGTCGCTGCGATTTTTGTGCATGGCCGCACGCGCGAACAAGGTTTCGGCGGCACGGTGAATCTTGCCGGAATTCGCAAAGTCGTCGAAGCCGTGAAAAAAATTCCCGTCATCGGCAACGGCGACATCATCACGCCGCAGGCCGCGAAAAAAATGTTCGACGAGACCGGCTGCGCCGGCGTGAGCATCGGACGCGGCGCATTTTACGACCCGTGGATTTTCAAACGCACGCTTGAGTATTTAAGTAGGACAGGCTTCCAGCCTGTCCAGCGAGCGCTTCAGCGCGAGCATGAAAGCGAAAGTTCCGTTGGCTCCGCCAACGGTGACAGGCTGGAAGCCTGTCCTACCTTGCCGCCCGAACCTTCTTTCTCCGAGCGCACGCGCATCATGTGCCGCCATCTGGATTTGATGATTGAAGTTTTTGGCGAGGAACCCGGCTGCCGGATGTTCCGCAAAGTCGCGCCGTGGTATGCCAGGCGGTTCGGCCCGTGCCACGAATTCAACAAACGCGTCGTGCAGATTTCCACGCGCGCGGAATTCCACGACGTGCTGGAAAATTACATCCGCTGGCGCCGGCAATTTCTCGACGAGCACGGCGAATTGCTTCCCCGATTTCAACAGCCGCCGATGGTCGCGTCCTTCATGCGCGAACCCGCCTCAACTCAACGCGAACAAATTCCCGTGCCGAAAGGGCCGGTGGAAGTTTGGTAAAATTTTGAATACAATTTTTTCTCGACAAAACATAACTCTGGCAAACAATATTTTTTATGCTGCGAATCGGACAATGCTATCAATGGTCAGAACTTCCGGGAAAAGGTCATGGCTATGTTCGATTTGAAAACGGCCATGTTGTTTGCGCAAACTTGAAACCCGAACTAAACCCAGACGCACCGAAAATTATTTTAGTCGGTCAAGGTCCATTACGCGAGAAGTGGGCAAGAATGCTTTGCGAACAAGATCGCAATATCGCGTTTGAAGTATATCTCAAGCAAGCTCCTAATAAATGGATGTATCAAGGTGAGTTTGTTGTCGAAAATTGGAGTGAAGCGGCTGACATAATTCACCAACACGAAGCGAAATCAAAACGCCACGATGTCGTAAGAGTGATTTATTTAAGAAAAAAATAAATTTATGAAATGCTTGAAATGGCTTCTTAACAGTTGGTGGGGCAGACTATTTATTCTTGTCCAGACCGCTTGCTTGATAATTACTATTTATCTTGCAATAAACTTCATCATAAACAGCCGTCAAGAAGAAGATAGTGACATTGCGGCTACTTTACACGCAGAAGACGTAAGCAGGGATTTTGGAGAAACGATTCAGACACCGGATTTAGAACATCCTTTTGAGAAAGAAATAGACAGAATAAAAAAAGAAACGCAGCGAAGAAAGGTTAAGAATACCAACTTATTACTTGCTGACTAATTTGGCATTCCCAGCAATTTGGTGCATAGGTTTATTTATTTGCAAGGGATTGCCAGTAAAGCCACAAAGCACGGCGAAGTAAATTATTTCCCGATGCAAAACTGGCTGAAGATCGAATCGAGCAAATCTTCCGTCGCCGTTTTGCCTTTCAAGAATTGTCGCGGATGAAACGCGCGATGGCATCGTGATTGCCGGCGGTCACGAGAATAAAATCGTCTTCGTCAAAAACAAACAGCACGCGCAAATCGCGTTCGATTTCCGCGCCCAAACCTTTCATCTCCGCGTGTTCCAAAATATGCGCCAGCCGCTCGTCCGTGAACCGGACTTTTTGGCCGAAACAATCTTGCAATGTTTTCATCGGCGCGGTCGTTCAAATATATTTCGCAAGGATCGGTTTCAATTCGGCCACGGTTTTCTTTGGCCAGAATTTTTTGTCGGTCAGGAATGAATTTTTCAGCGCGGAATGGCAGGGCCAGTTCGGTTCCGCCGGAATTTTTGCGATGGTCTGCGCGACGATTTTTTTTGCCGTGTCGGCGTTGCGGTGCAGGTTGGCGATGACGATTTCGAGCGTGACGTGTTCCTCGTCCGTTTTCCAGCAATCGTAGTCGGTCGCCATCGCCATCGTCGCGTAGGCGATCTCCGCCTCGCGCGCGCATTTGGCCTCGCCGAGGTTCGTCATGCCGACCACGTCGTAGCCGGAAGCATGGTTCGCCAGCGATTCGGCGCGCGTGCTGAACGCCGGGCCTTCCATGCAGACATAAGTGCCGCCGTCGTGAACGGAGTGACGTGTGACAAGTGACGAGTGGCGAGCCTGCGATTGCGCGGTTTGCAAAATGATCTGCCGCAGTTCTTCGCAAACCGGATCGGCGAACGCGATGTGCGCGACAATGCCGCGCCCGAAAAATGTGTGCGCGTGGGATTGTTTGGTGCGGTCAACAAATTGATCAATCAAAACAATGTCGCACGGCTTGTATTTTTCCTGCAACGAACCGACGGCGCTGACGCTGATGATCCACGCGACGCCGAGTTTTTTCATGGCCCAGATGTTGGCGCGATGGTTCAGTTCGCTTGGCAAAATTCTGTGGCCGCGTCCGTGACGCGGGAGAAAAACAACTTCGCGTCCGGCGATTTTTCCGGTGAGCAAATCGTCGGACGGTTTGCCGAATGGCGTTTTGACTTTGACCCATTTCTGGTGGGTGAAGCCTTCAACGTGATAAAGCCCCGTGCCGCCGATGATTCCGATTCGATGTTTCGACATGACGGGATTTTGCATTGGACGGCAAATGGCCGCCAGTGTTTTCTCGGCTGGCGTTTGGCGGGGAATGGATTATTCTGCGGGCATGGAACTCTTCAGTAAAATCCTCAAGACGGCCGTTGATGGCGGCGCGTCGGACATTCACATCAAATCCGGAACGCCGGTGATTTTCCGCATCAACCGCGAATTGATTTCCATCGAATGCCCGGTGCCGACCGAGCAGTGGATGAACAAAATTGTCGAAAGCGTCACGCCGGTGCATTTGAAGAAACGGCTGGAGGAGGATCGCGAGGTGGATTTTTCTTATTTCGTTCCGGGCGTGGGCCGCTTCCGCACCAATCTCTTTCAGCAGCGCGGCCAGTGGGCGCTGGCGATGCGTTACGTCAAAAACCATGTGGCGAGTTTCGAGGAACTCGGCCTCCTGGAGCAGATCAAGACCATCGCCGAGTCGCCGCGCGGCATCGTGCTGGTGGCAGGCTCGACCGGCTGCGGCAAATCCACGACGCTCGCGGCGATGATCGAACACATCAACGGCAATTTCAAAAAGCACATCATCACGCTCGAAGACCCGATTGAATTCGTGTTCGAGGACAATCAATCGGTCGTCGAACAGCGCGAAGTCGGCCTCGACACCGTTTCCTTCCATCACGCGCTCAAACACGTTTTACGCCAGGACCCGGACATCATCATGCTCGGTGAAATGCGCGACGACATCAGTTTCGGCGCGGCGATGAGCGCGGCGGACACCGGCCACCTGGTCTTGTCCACGTTGCACACGACGACAGCGGCGCAATCCATCACGCGCATTTTGGATTTCTTCAAGGCGGACGAACGCGAACAAGTCCGCCGCCAGCTCGCCGGCACGTTGCGCGGTGTGATCTGCCAGCGCATGGTTCCGACGGTGGACGGCAAGATGACGCCCGCGCTGGAAATCATGATCAACTCGCCGCTCATCAGAAAAATGCTGGAAGAAAACCGGCTGGACAAGCTGACCGCCGCCATCGAGACCGGCACGGACGACGGCATGCTCACGTTCAACCAGTCGCTTTTCAATCTGGTGAAAGCCGGCCGTGTCACCGAAAAAGAAGCGATGGGCAAGGCCACCAATCCGCAGGCGCTGGAGATGAATTTCAAAGGCATCTTCCTCAATGAAGGCGGTCGTATTGTGGGTTAACAAAGACATTTGAACACTGCGGAGAAATTACTTGGTTGACTTAAAATCAACTGGAATTATCGTCTTAACAAATGCGAATTTCAAAGAAAACAGACTATGCGCTGCGTGCCTTGTTCACGCTCGTGGATCATTATGGCGGGGCACCGATTCCCATTCGGGAACTTGCTCGTCGCAACGATGCTCCCAAACGATTTCTCGAACAAATCATGCTGGCGTTGAAAACGCAGGGCTGGGTGGACAGTTCGGCAGGCATTCGCGGCGGCTACTTTCTGGCGAAAAACCCGGCCAAAATCACCATGGGCGAGGTGGTGCGATATTTCGATGGAATCCTTGCGCCGATTGACTGTGTTTCGGTCACGGGCTATCAGCGCTGTTCGCAGGAACCGGTCTGCCGCTTCCGGCGAGTTTTTTTTGACGCGCGAAATTTTGTGGCGAATTTGATGGATCGTGCGACGCTCGCGGAGGTGGCAAAAGGCCTGCCGCTGGCAAAACGCGAAATTTCCTCTGGTTTCATGGGCGGCGAAGGCATCTAAAATAATTTCAAAAAAACAGTTGACAACGGAGACGGTTTGTGGAAAATAGCTACTTAATTAGTCGTTTATAGAACTGTTAATTGATTTAAGACGAAAGTTATTTGATCTTAACTCATTTCAAAATGCCGGTTGTTGAACCGGTTTTTATTTTTAACTTAATAACGACAAGTTAAGTAGTTTTTTAACTGATATAAAAATGCCGACCACAAAAAGTGGAGGCTCAAACTAAAAACAAAATGAAAACAAATCAGACATGGCTGGCGGTGATTGCGGGGGCGCTTGTTGCCCCCGCATCATACGCAGCGGACGGCGGCGACACCAACTCCGCGCAGGCGGCGGAAATTGAAGCTCTGAAAAAAGAGGTTCAGGTGCTGGAACAGAAAGTTGACAGCCTGGAAAAGCAGTCCGCGCCGGAACAATCATCCGCGCAAGTTCAGGCGCTTGACCAGAAGGTCCGCATTTTGGAACGCGAGCGCGAAAATGACAGGGACGACGCGGCGGCCCTGGCCAAAGCGCAGCCGAAAATTTCGCTAGGCGCGAGCGGTTTCAGTTTTGGCTCCGCCGACTCGAATTTTGTGGCCACGCTGCACGGACTCGTGCAGGCGGACAGCCGGACTTTTTTTGGTGATCGTGGACTAATCAACGGCAACGACAGTTTCCTGCTGCGCAAGGCGCGTCCGATTTTCACCGGCACGGTGTTCCACGATTTTGACTTCAACTTCACGCCGGAACTTGGCGGCAATGTCGGAACGGTGCAAATCCTGGATGCTTATTTGAACTATCGTTACAATCCGTCATGGCAGTTGGAGGCGGGCAAATTCAAGTCGCCGGTCGGGCTGGAACAGTTGCAACCGGATTCGACGACTGCGTTCAACGAACGCTCCATCGCAAACAACCTGGTGCCAAACCGCGATCTGGGTGTGGAATTGCATGGTGATTTGTTTGGCGGCGTCTTGAGTTATGCCGCCGGAATTTTTGACGGCGCGCCGGATTACATCGGCACGACCGTCAACGCGGATTCGGACGACGACAAGGCTTTTGCCGGACGCCTTTTTATTCAACCGTTCAAGAAAACAAAAATCATTCCGTTGCAAGGCTTGGGCTTTGGTGTCGGCGGCAGTTATGAAGACGACCGTGGCGGCACCGCCGCCGGCACCCAAACCGGGCTGACGTCAGGTTACAAGACGGACGGCCAGCAAACTTTTTTCAGTTACAACAGCACGGTTGTGGCCGCAGGCACGCATTGGCGCGTTTCGCCGCAGGCATATTATTATTACGGACCTTTGGGCTTGCTGGGTGAATATGTGGTTTCCGACCAGAGTCTCTCAGGCGGTTCGGTTCACCCCAAAGGCGTGGTGGATTTGCAGAACACCGCCTGGGAAATTTCCGGCGGCTGGGTGCTGACCGGCGAAGACGCCTCTTACAGTGGTTTGACGCCGCGCAATCCGTTCAACCTGCACACCGGCCAGTGGGGCGCGTGGCAGGCCGTGGCGCGTTACGGTGAACTGGACGTGGATGACAATGCGTTCAAGGACGGTTTCGCCACGACGGGTTCGGCGTCCGAAGCCCAGGCGTGGTCAGTCGGATTGAACTGGTATCTCAACAAAGACATCCGCGTGAACGCGAGTTTTTCGCGCACAACTTTTACAGACTACCATCATGCCAGCACGGCTGTGACCAAGTATCCTGAAAATGTGCTGTTCACGCGCATTCAACTGTCATTCTAATCATCGCTAAAAATAAATATGAAAACATTTCTAAAAGTCCTTTTGGTTCTTTCGCTCGTCGTTTCGGCAAACGCCAAGGAGGTGAAGCTGCTGAATGTTTCCTACGACCCGACGCGCGAGCTTTATACGGAATACAACGCCGCGTTCGCAAAATACTGGAAAACAAAATCCGGCGACGACGTTGTCATCTCGCAGTCGCACGGCGGTTCCGGCAAGCAGGCGCAATCCGTCATCGCCGGGCTCGAGGCCGACGTGGTGACGCTCGCGTTGTCTTACGACATTGACGCGATTTCGCAGCAGGCGAAATTATTGCCCGCGAATTGGCAAAGTCGTTTGCCGAACAACAGCACACCTTACACTTCGACGATTGTGTTTCTCGTGCGGAAGGGAAATCCGAAAGGCATCAAGGATTGGGACGATCTTGTCAAAAAAGGTGTGACCGTTGTCGTGCCGAATCCGAAAACTTCCGGCGGCGCGCGGTGGGCTTATCTCGCGGCTTACGCCTATGCGCTGGAAACTTACGGCCACGACGACGCGAAGGCGAAGGACTTCGTCACGAAGCTCTACAAAAACGTCCCGATCCTCGATTCCGGCGCGCGCGGCTCGACTATCACGTTCGCGCAACGCGGCATCGGCGACGTTCTGCTCGCGTGGGAAAACGAGGCGCACCTCGCGCTCAAGGAATTCGGCGACGACAAATTTGAAATCGTCACGCCGCCGTTGAGCGTTTTGGCCGAGCCGCCGGTCGCCGTCGTTGATAAAAATGCGAAACGCCACGGCACGACGGAAGTTGCGAACGAGTATTTGAAATATCTTTACTCCGACGAAGGCCAGGAAATCGCGGCGAAGAATTTTTATCGTCCGCGCAATCAGGACGTCGCCGCAAAATACGCCGCGAATTTCACGCAGTTGAAACTGGTCACGGTTGACCAGGAATTCGGCGGCTGGACAAAAGCGCAGCAAACCCATTTCGCTGACGGGGGCGTTTTCGATCAAATCTATCAACCGCAATAAATCCATGACAATCGCCGACGCTCCAATCAAAATCGCCGCACAATCGCCGCGCGCAAAACGCCGTTCCATCGGCGAACTGCTCGCGCCGCTGGACAAAATCGCCGCGACTTCGCCGAACCTCGTTACGAATTACGAGGCGCATTTTGATTCCGAAGGCGAGCACTACGAACTGCCGCGCTATCTTTTTGTCGGGCCGCGCGGCGGCGACACGCCGATCCGCATCGGCATTTTCGCAGGCATCCACGGCGACGAGCCGGAAGGCGTTCACGCGATTATCCAGTTCATCAAACTGCTCGAAGCCAAGCCCGAACTTGCCGCCGGATATTATCTGTCGTTTTATCCCGTCTGCAATCCGACCGGTTTCGAGGACGCCACGCGGTTTTCGCGCGCCGGAAAAGATTTGAACCGCGAGTTCTGGAAAAATTCCAGCGAGCCGGAAGTCCGATTGCTGCAAGCCGAGCTGATTTCACGCTCGTTTCAAGGAATCATTTCGCTGCACACCGACGACACGAGCGACGGCTTTTACGGTTTTGTCAACGGCGCGACGCTGACAAAAGATTTGATTAAACCCGCGCTGCAAGCCGCCGAAAAATTTCTGCCGCGCGACGAGCGTCCGGTCATTGATGATTTTCGTGCCCGCAACGGAATCATCCGCGACAGTTACGAAGGCATTTTGTCCGCGCCGCCAAAAGTGCGCCCGCGTCCGTTCGAAATCATCTTGGAAACGCCGAACACCCCGCCAGCTTATCTGAAAGAATGCGCATTCGTCGCCGCGCTCCAAACAATTTTACTCGAATACCGAAAGTTTATCGCCTACGCGCCGAACATCTGATTAAACTCAAACTTTGTGGCCACCAGACAACTTGGAGCAAAAAAGTTGAGGGTGTTGCCGAGCTTCAGACTGACGCTCGGCTTCACTTTGTTTTATCTTGGCCTCATCGTGCTGATTCCGCTGTCGGCGGTCTTCATCAAAACCAGCACGCTCACTTGGGCGCAATTTTCGCACACGGTTTTTTCGCCGCAAGCGCTCGCGGCGTATCGCTTGAGTTTCGGCGCATCATTTTTCGCGGCGGTTGTGAATGCGATTTTTGGATTGATTGTCGCGTGGGTTTTGGTGCGCTACAATTTTCTCGGAAAAAAACTCGTGGACGCGCTCGTGGATTTGCCTTTCGCATTGCCGACCGCCGTTGCGGGCATTACGCTCGCGACACTCTACGCGCCGAACGGCTGGATTGGTCAATTGTTCGCGCCGTTGGGGATCAAGATTGCCTACACGCAACTCGGAATTTTCGTCGCCCTCACGTTCATCGGCCTGCCGTTCATTGTCCGAACCGTCCAGCCCGTGCTGGAAGATTTTGATCCCGAACTCGAAGACGCCGCCGCGAGTCTTGGCGCGAACCGCTGGCAGGTTTTCTGGCGCGTGATTTTTCCGACGCTCACGCCAGCGCTGCTCACCGGCTTCGCGCTCGCGTTCGCCCGCGCGCTCGGCGAATACGGCTCCGTCGTTTTCATCTCCAGCAACATCCCGATGAAAACGCAGATCGTCCCGCTGCTCATCATGAACGAGATGGACGGATTTCAATACGCGAAGGCGACCGCGCTGGCAGTCGTGATGCTCGTCGTTTCATTTTTGCTGTTGCTCGCCGTCAACGTGCTGCAATGGTGGAGCAACCGTTACAACACCAACAACCTCGCATGAGCGCCGCCGAAAAAATCAACGCCCCGCATCGCATGAGCGAACCACCGTTCGTGCGGCGGCTGCTCATTGGAATCGCGCTGGCTTTCATGGCATTGTTTCTTGTCGTGCCGCTCGTCTCCGTTTTCGCCGAGGGATTGCGGCAAGGTTTCGGCTTCTATTTTCAAACGCTGCGCGACCCGCTGACGTTGAGCGCGATCAAACTGACTTTGATCGCCGCCGGAATTTCCGTTCCGCTCAACTGCATTTTTGGCGTCGCGGCGGCGTGGGCGATTGCCAAGTTCGATTTTCGCGGCAAAAACATTTTGCTCACGCTGATTGATCTGCCATTTTCGATCTCGCCCGTGATTTCCGGCCTCATTTACGTTCTGGTTTTCGGCGCGCAAGGTTGGTTCGGCTCGTGGTTTTCGGATCACAACATAAAAATCATTTTCGCCGTGCCGGGAATTGTGCTCGCGACGATTTTTGTCACGTTTCCGTTCGTCGCGCGCGAATTGATCCCGCTCATGCAGGCGCAAGGCCGCACCGAAGAGGAAGCCGCGCGCGTGCTCGGCGCGAGCGGCTGGCAGACTTTTTGGCGCGTGACGATTCCGAACATCAAATGGGGACTGATTTACGGCGTGATTTTGTGCAACGCGCGCGCGATGGGCGAATTCGGCGCGGTCTCGGTCGTCAGCGGCCACATCCAGGGCCAGACGAATACGATTCCGCTGCACGTCCAGATTTTGTATGAAGGAAATAATTTCGCCGGCGCGTTCGCCGTGGCGTCGCTGCTGACATTCCTTGCGCTCGTCACGCTCGTTTTGAAAACCTGGGTGGAATATAAAAACACCGCGCTGCGCGGAACGGCATTTACACCTGTGCCAATTGGGAGAAAATAGAATTAAAATTTTGCATGAGTGTCGAAGTAAAAAACGTCACAAAAAAATTCGGCGATTTCACCGCGCTTGACAACGTGAGCCTGAAAGTCGAGTCCGGCGAACTCGTCGCGCTGCTCGGCCCGTCCGGTTCGGGCAAGACGACGCTGTTGCGCACGATCGCCGGCTTGGAATTTCCAGACAACACTGGCGACGCGCAGGTTTTATTCTACGGCGATGACGTGACGCAGATTCCCGCGAGCGAGCGCAAGGCCGGTTTCGCCTTTCAACATTACGCGCTGTTCCGGCACATGACAGTTTTTGAAAACATCGCGTTCGGTCTCCGCGTGCGTCCGAAAACAACGCGCCCGTCCGAGGAAAAAATCCAGTCGCGCGTCGGCGAACTTCTGAAACTGATCCAGCTTGAGCCGCTTGCGAAAAGATTTCCGTCGCAACTTTCCGGCGGCCAGCGCCAGCGCGTCGCGCTCGCACGCGCGCTTGCCGTCGAACCGAAAGTTTTGCTGCTCGACGAACCGTTCGGCGCGCTCGACGCAAAAGTGCGAAAAGAATTGCGCCGCTGGCTGCGGAAATTGCACGAGGAAATCCACATCACGACGCTTTTTGTGACGCACGACCAGGAAGAGGCGCTCGAAGTCGCCGACCGCGTGGCGATTTTGCGCGACGGCAAGATTGAGCAGATCGGAACGCCGGAAGAGATTTACGATCATCCCGCGTCGCCGTTCGTTTATGATTTTCTCGGCAACGTGAACCTGTTCAGCGGACGCGTTCACGAAGGCTCGGTGACAATTGGCGATTCAAAATTTGACGTTCCAGAAACCGCAGGCGAAACAGACGCGGACGCAGTCGCGTTTGTGCGCCCGCACGACATCCGCATCACGCGTGAGGCGAACGGGCAGAAAACTTTTCCCGCCCGCGTCGTCCGTTGCAACGCCGCCGGGCCGATGGCGAACTTGGAACTGGAACGTCTCGACGGCAACGGGCAATTCACCGCGCAATTGAGCAAGGAAGAATTCCAGCAGTTGCAGTTGAAAGCGGGCGAGCAGGTTTTTGTGGAGTTGAAAAACGTAAAAGTTTTCTCCGACGACTTTTCGATTTGAAGTTTGTTTGACTCCGCCGCGCGCTTGCCTATCGTTTCGCGACATGGCCGAAAAACATTATCGCAGTCTCGCCAAGGCGGTTTCGTGGCGCATCACCGGCAGCGTGGACACGCTGATTATTTCCTTTCTCATCACGGGAAAAATCAAATGGGCGCTGACCATCAGCGGCGTGGAGCTGTTCACCAAGATCGGACTGTATTACATCCATGAGCGCGTCTGGGACAAGCTTTCCTTTGGCCGGGTCAAACAGCCGGATAAGCCGAGCTTTGATATTTGAAACGGGGCGCGGACTGGCGGTTCACTGCGCCGGATAACGCCAGACCCAGTCGCCTTTCTCCCGGTCAACTGAACCGCCACTGGTCAAAGCAACTTGCCCGCCATCGTCCGTCTCGTTCCAGCCGACGGAATACAGAACGAACTGTCCGTCCGCCGTGCGGCGATAATGCAGCGGCTGGCCGCCGATGATGTCGTGCGGAATGGTTTCGATGAACTGCGGCGCGAGTAGATCGAGCGTTTCAGGATATTCGCCGTGCGCGAGATGATAACGCTCCAAAGCGCAGGCAACGCGGGCTAGATCAACGCTGGATTGAATCATGGCAAATTTTTCCACGGCTGCTCGGCCAATAGCCGGAAATAACATCAATGCTTGGACTTCGTAAGGCGAATAATGTTTCCGTTCGGCCTGAACAGAATTTTCCGCGCGTTGCAACGCCGCGGGTGAAACGATGCCTGAATTGATATCCACAAGTGGCAAAAGCCATTGTTGGATCATACGGGCGTGAGCCAGTTCGCTTTGGTAAAAATACGCGCTAGGCACCAAAGTAAGATTATTCGTGACCAAATCGCCATTTCCTTGAAGTGAAACGAAACCTGAAATGCTTTCGCGCGTGCGCCGCTGATTTTCAAACGACGCAATGGCAAAGGCCCGTTCGCCGCGCATGACAAATTCATAATCCGCCAAAAAATCCATCTTTGCCAATTCCGTTTCAAGCGCGACAAGTTGTTCGTCAGACCATTTGTGCTCTGCCAACCCTTCCCAAATCGGTTGCAACGCAATGTTCGCGATGGCCATGCGGACAAGACATGAAATTAAAAACGGCGAACTGCGAAGAGAATTGCTCAAATACAAGAACAGCTTCACGTCATCCAAGGCCTTGTCGCCTTGGCCGTCAGCGAGTTCGGCAACAGTTCGCAATTGAAGCAGTTGACTGCATCTTTTAAGTTCCGCTAAAACTGGCAACAACGATGACGCCGAACTAAATCCATCTTCATAATGGATTGGAACACTTGCATAGGGCCGCTGGCTGGCTTGACGCAATTCTTCGACTGCTGAATCGAGTTGGCTCAAAGCAAACAAGACATCGGCGGCGGCCGTTTGCTTTTGAGGTCTGGTGGGAAACCGTTTCACCATGTCTGCGTTGGTTTGATGACGATAATAATTTTGCCATGTTTGCAAATCAGTCATCTCCCTCCGATAAATGGCGTAGCCAGTCTGGCTTGCGTCCGGGCGAAAATCAGGCCCGGCGTCGTTGCCATATGGCGACATTACGATTTTGCCATTGAGCATATTCGTAAATATAGGCGCGGTGAAAAAATTCTGGTCGTCCGGCACGGCGGGCGGAACAAAAGCCTGCCAGTCAAATTTTTCGCCTTTGGCCTGCCACTCGCGTTGGTAATTTTCCCAGTTCCGTTTCCCGCGCCAGTCTTCTTCCGTGATCAAAACGGCGGCCAGCGTTGCAATGACGGCCAGCCCGATCAAAGCACGCCGCAAAGTGCGCCAAGTGAACAGCCAGCAAAAAAGACTTCTCCCCCAAAAAATGACACGCCGCAAAACAGGACTTAATAACCACAGGCAAAACGCAACTGCGAGGAGGTTGATGATTTCTTGGCAAAGAGATTCTTCGCAAAGATCTTGGTAAAGAACTTGATAAAAACCAGACTCGTCTTGAAAAAATTTTCTTTCACGAAATAAGTGAGTCGAAATCAAATTATCTGCGGCGACAAAGAATGCGATTGAGCCAAAAACCAGACACAGCCAGCGGAAGATTCGCCTGCCCGATTTATTTTTTTGTGATTCGTTCATATGATTAAAAACCGGATGGTTTCCGTCCGTGGTTTGGGCGTAAAATTTCGCGGACGGTCGGCCTCCACCGGTAAAGAACGGTCGGCCAGCAGTTCATTCAGCAATTTTTCCTGTTCGCCAAACGCCATCATCACTCCCGCTGTCGGCGCGGATTTGGCGTTGGCGTCTTGTGAACCGTCGCGCTGTGCAAAATTGATGATGAAAATCAAAATCCAGACCGCCGCCAGCCCCGACCAAATCCGGCGGCACGGCCAGATCAACTCCAGCCAGAGCTTGTTTGAACCACCAAGGCACCAAGACACCAAGTTGACTGCGCCGCTTTGTGCCTTGGTGTCTTGGTGGTTTAACCCCGCCACGACTTCGCGGCGGATGGCATCGAGCTTTGGCGCATTGGATTGATGACGGGCGAATAAAATTTCACGTGACGTTTTCATTTCTTTTCCTCCAATAATTTCCGCAGTGATTTTTTGGCGTAATGTAGTCGTGACTTCACCGTGCCAAGCGGCGATTCCGTGACATGGGAAATTTCTTCCAGCGAAAAATCCTCGACGAAATGCAACAGCAGGACGGAGCGCTGCGGCAGCGGCAGTTGGTTCAGCAAATTCATAAATTCAGCTTCCTGTTCGCGGCGGATGAGCAAATCATCCGGGCTGTCTTCAAATTCATCCGGCGTTTCGGGAATTTCATCGAGCAAAATTTCCCGCCGTTTGCGCCAGCGCTGGACGCATTTTTGGTGCGCGATGCCAAACAGCCAGCTTCCAAATTTCGCGTCGTCGCGCAGGCCGCCGATGTGCCGGGCGGCGGCAATGAACGTCTCCTGCACAATATCGAGGCCGGCCTGTTCGTCACGGACCAGTTCAAAAACATAAACATAAAGCGGCAGTTGGTAGCGCCGGAAGAGCGCGTCCCAGGCCGCCGGTTCCCCGGCGCGGGCCTGCGGCACGGGCAGTTGTTCGATGTCGGCCACTTCCGGCATTGTCAGCAAGTGGAATGTGCGAGGCGAGCAAAGGTTCAACGTGTTTGAAAATTTCCATTATTGCCATTGCCGCGTCAATCGCGCTAAATGAAGGCAATGTCAACGGTCGCAGAACAACTCCGCGCGGCGCGCGTGGCCAAAAAACTCACGGTGGAGCAGGTCGCCGACGCGACCAAAATCCGCACCGACCACGTCCGCGCGCTTGAAGAGGGAAATTTCAACGCGTTCCCTGCGACGATTTACATCCGCGGTTCGGTGAAAATTTACGCCGGGTTTCTCAAGCTTGATCCGGCTCCGCTCCTCGCCGCGCTGGGCGTGGAATTGAAGGCGACGGAAAAATTCAGCGAGCCGCCGCCGCTGGTCGAGCAGAAGAAGACCTTCCTCGACACGCTGATTCTGGTGCTGGCGAAATTGAACTGGAAGGTCGGCTTTACCGGTGTCGTGGCGATTGCGTCCGTCGTGATCGTGGGACTGTCCGTCTTCGCTTGGCGGCATCACCATAAGAGCAATCCACTGGCGAATTTGCCGCCCGCCGTTTATCAGCCCGCCGGTTCCGGCGACACGCTGCCGCTGCCGAAGCATTAAGCCAATGAAGAAGGCAGAATGAAGAATGAAGAAACGGACTTCATTTGACCGCGCATTTTTTACTTCTGCATTCTTCCTTTGAAGCGAAACGTCAAAGGTCGTCCAAGTAAAGGTGGCGGTTGCGCCAAAGATAAATCACGCCGGACGTGATCGTCAGCGCGACGGTCAGCCACAGCATGATTTCGGCGAACTTCGGAATCCACGGCTTGACCAGGTCCTTCAACGACGCCGGCCATTCTTCGCACGCGTCCACCACCAGCAGCGCGATGATGGCGACGATCTGCGAAATGGTCTTGTGCTTGCCGAACTGTTCCGCCGCCAGCACGACATTTTTTGACGCCGCGAGCAGCCGCAGGCCGGTGATCGCCAGTTCGCGCGCGACGATGACGATGACCATCCACGCGGCGACCTTGACCGGCGCGGCGGGATTGAGATGCGTGCTTTCGACGAAGGCGATGAACGCCGAGCAGGTCATGATTTTGTCGGCGAGCGGATCCATCAGGATGCCAAAGTTCGTGATGAGCTTGCGGTCGCGCGCGATTTTTCCGTCGAGGAAATCCGTCACGCCCGCCAGACAGAAAAAAAACAGGGCGAGCGTGCTCCGAAACGGGACCGGCCACGGCCAGAACAGCACCCAAAGGAAAAGCACCGTCAACACAAAGCGTGAAACGGTGAGTTTGTTGGGCAGATTCATTTGAATTTACGATTTACGATTTACGATTTACGCGACGCACTTCAATTGAGCGCGTCAATCGCAAATCGTAAATGTTTCAGGCGCCGAACTTGTCGAACATCCTCGCGTTGGCCTGCATCTGTCGAATCAAAAATTTCGATTTGAACACACCGAGCGAGCCGGAGTTCGCGCCGGTTTCGGTGAAGCGTTCCAGTTTGTCCGAGCCGCTCACCGCCGAATGCAGCAGCACCGGCTGCGGATGCCATGAATGTCCTTTCAATGAACACGGCGTCGAATGGTCGCCGGTGACGACGAACACGTCGGGTTTTTTGCGCAACAAAATCGGCAGCGCGGCGTCGAAGTCTTCAATCGCTTTCATCTTTGCCATGAAATTTCCGTCTTCGCCGTATTTGTCGGTGTATTTGTAATGGATGAAAAAGAAATCGTAGTTGTCGTATTCCTTCAGGTAACGCTCGAATTGTTCCGCGATGGTCTGCGGCCCCTCGATTTTTTTCATGCCGACAAGCTGTGCGAGGCCTTTATACATCGGATAAACTGCGAGGCACGCGGGCTTGAGCAAATAACGATCTTCAAACAGCGGAATGTGCGGCTGATGCGCGATGCCGCGCATGAGAAAACCGTTCGCCGGATGTTCCTTTGAAATAATTGGCAGCGCGGCCTTGTAAAAATCCGCGATGAGCGCGGCCATTTTTTTCTGGCCGGCGTTGTTCTCGTCGCGCGGATGAACCGTCGGAATCGGAAAACCTTCGCGGTTCGGGTCGGCGTCGGTGAGCGGCCCTTCCAGTCCCTTGCCGCGAAAGATGACGACGAAGCGATGCTCCTTGCCAGCCTTGATGATGATTTCCGTGTCGCCGATTTTTTTTATTTTGGCCGTGAGCAGCGCGACCAGTTTCTCGCAAACTTCCGTCGCAATTCTTCCGGCGCGGCGGTCGGTGACAATTCCCTTCGTGTCGAGCGTCGCAAAATTCGCGCGGGCGCAGACATCGCCGGGCTTCAATTCCACGCCGAGGCCGAGCGCCTCGATGACGCCGCGTCCGACCTGGAATTCCAGCGGGTCGTAGCCGAACAGGCCGAGATGACCCGGCCCGCTGCCCGGCGTGATGCCCGGCGCGACGGGAATCATGCGGCCTTGCGCGGAGTTTTTCGCGATCTGGTCGAGGTTCGGCGTGGTCGCGGCTTCGAGCGGCGTGAGATAATTTTGCTCCTTCGTCGCAATGTCGCCGAGGCCGTCGAGCACGACGAGCACGAGCTTGGCCTTGGTCTTGAGCGTGAGTTCGGAATAAAGCGCGTCTAAATTCATGCGCTGATTTTGCGGCGAAACCCGCGCCGACGCAATGCGATTCCATTTTGCGCCGGACGGAATCGCTGACATTATTTTGCCGGACATGAATCCACTGACGTTGCATGAATTCCATCAAAGCCTCGGCGCACACTTTGCCGAATTGAACGGCGAAGAAGCCGTGGACGATTACGGCGACTGGCTGGCCGAACACGCTGCGCTGCAAACGAGCGCGGGCGTGATTGATTTGAGTTTTCGCTCGCGCCTCTGCCTTGTCGGCGCCGACCGCGCGCGGTTCCTGCACGGCCAGGTGACGAACGACGTGAAAAAACTCCACGCCGGCGAAGGCTGCTACGCCGCCATCACCACGGCCAAAGGCAAAATGGAAAGCGACCTGAACATTTTTGCGCTCAAGGATGAATTACTTTTGGATTTCGAGCCGGGCTTGACCGAAAAGATTTCGCAGCGGCTGGAGAAATACATCGTTGCCGACGACGTGCAAATCGTGGACGCCGCGCCGCATTACGGTTTGTTGAGCGTGCAGGGGCCGAAGGTGGGAGATGTCATTCGTGCGATTGGATTGTTCTCTGAAATTCCTGCCAAGCCACTCGACTCCGTGAAAATTTCCGACGCGAGGCTTGGCGAAATTTATTTGATGAACCAGCCGCGACTCTGTCCTTGTAGGAGTCGAGGTGACGAGACTCAAATTAAAAACCAGGTAAAGACTCCTCACGTCGTCTCCTACAATTTTGGCTTCGATTTATTTGTCCCAAACAATTCCCTCGGTGCAGTCGCGGACAAGTTGATTGCGGCAGCGAAACAGATTGGCGGACGGGCCGTCGGCTGGACGGCGTTTGAGACGGCGCGCATCGAGGCGGGCATTCCGCGATTTGGCGCGGACATGGACGGGACGAACATTCCGCTCGAATGTGGCATCGAAAGCCGCGCCATCGTTTACAATAAAGGCTGCTACATCGGGCAGGAAGTCATCAACCGCATTCACAGCTTCGGCCACGTCACGCGCGAGCTGCGCGGCCTGCGGCTGGCGGATGATTTGAAAATTTTGCCGCAGCACGACGACAAATTATTTTACAACGGCAAGGAGGCCGGCCAGGTGACCAGCGCGGTGAAATCGCCATTGCTCGATGCCGGCATCGCGCTCGGCTACGTCCGCCGCGAAGCGAATCAAACTGGCGGCGAACTGATGTTGCGCACAGCGGCGGGCGAGAGTCCGGCGACAATCGTGGAGCTGCCGTTTGTCCGCACCGCGCCGGTTTGACGGCCGGCAGCGCGGCTGAAAAAATCTTAAAATTGTTCTGGAACAATTTTCCAAATGAACGATATTAGATGGGAACCCCGAATTGGTGCAGCGCGTGAAACGCACTGACTGTCATGAAAATAAACTTCAATCAGATTGGAAATTGGGGAGCGGCTGGAAAAATCGCCGCTGTCATTTGTCTTTTGGCCGCGTGCGCGGCCTGGCTTGAACTTCCCAAAAAATCCGCCATGAAACCCGTGGTGGTGACGTTGCGCGCCGGCATGACGGGCGCTGAAATCCAGCAGGCGCTGGATTTTTTGCCGGCCGACGGCGGCGAAGTGGTTTTGCCGGCGGGAGATTTTGAAATCAGCCAGCCCATCGTTTTGCAGCGCGACAACCAGACTCTGCGCGGCGCGGGCAACGCGACGGTTTTGAGCCTGGCAGATGACGCCAATTGTCCGGTGATCATCATGGGCGAACCGGTCAATCATCCGAACCGAACGGTGAAAAATCTGCGGGTGAGCGGGCTTTACATTGACGGCAACCGCTTCAGCCAGCAGCGCGAACTTTGGCGGCTCAAGGGCGAAGGCTCGGCCATCCGCAACAACGGCATCACCGTGCAGCGCGTGAGCGATTCGGTCGTGGAAGACGTGACCTGCGCCCGCTGCCGGTCCGGCGGACTGGTGACGACGCTCGATGTGAAACGGCTGGCGGTGTCAAATTTGGATGCGTTCGACAACGAATTCGACGGACTGGCGTGCTATCACACGACGAACTGCCGCTTCACGGATTTGAATCTGCATGACAATCCCGGCGCGGGAATTTCACTCGATCTGGCGTTTAACCACAACGTCATCAGCAACGCCGTTTTGAACGCGAACGACCTGGGCATCTTCATGCGCGCCAGCCACGACAACCGGTTTGAAGATGTTATCATCAACGGGAGCCGTCATTTCGGGGTGTTCATGGCGCAAGCCGAGACGCGGACGGCGCGCGGCTGGGGACTGGCTCCGCAGACCGAGTGCGTGAACAATTCCTTTGCAAATCTGACCGCCGTCAACTGCGGCGGCGCGGCCTTCCGCGTCAATAATTCCAATTGCACAAACAATGTCATCCTCCGCGCAAGGTTTGACGGGAACCGCCAGGGCGGCATTTCGCAGGCGCAGCCCGACTTGGTGACGGTGGAATGATTGGTTACGGTTTCCGCTCCGGCCTTCTGCAATTTTGCACCTTCATTTTCTGAATTTGAGATTGGCATTCGCGCCGGCATCCGTATCGTTAGCACTGACAATTTTTTCCAAACAATTATGGCCAAGAAAAAACAGACTCCGAAAATTTCCGGCGGACCGGTTTCCCGCTTCATTCAGCATCACTATCGCCACTTCAACGCCGCGTCGCTCGTGGACGCTGCGCGCGGCTACGTCGCGCATCTCGACGGCGGCGGTAAAATGATGATCACGCTCGGCGGCGCGATGAGCACCGCCGAACTCGGCCTCTCGCTCGCCGAGATGATCCGGCAGGACAAGGTGCAGCTCATCACCTGCACCGGCGCGAATCTGGAGGAGGACGTTTTCAATCTCGTCGCTCACGACTACTACGAACGCGTTCCCGGCTATCGCTCGCTGACGGCGGAGGACGAGCAGGCGTTGCTCGACCGCCACATGAACCGCGTCACCGACACCTGCATTCCCGAAGGCGAAGCCATGCGCCGCATGGAAAAAGCCATGCTCGAAGTCTGGACCGATGCCGACAAAAAGGGCGAACGTTATTTCCCGCACGAATTTTTCTACAAGGTTTTATTGAGCGGCAAATACGAAAAGTATTACCAGATTGACCCGAAAGATTCCTGGATGCTCGCCGCCGCGAAGAAAAATCTGCCCATCGTCGTGCCCGGCTGGGAAGACGCGACGCTCGGCAACATGTATGCCGCCGCCGTCATCCGCGGCGACGTGAAGAACGTTCACACCGTCCGCACCGGCATCGAATACATGATGTGGCTCGCCGAGTTTTACACGCGCACGGCCACGAAGAAAAGCACGCTCGGCATGTTCCAAATCGGCGGCGGCATTTCCGGCGACTTCCCGATCTGCGTCGTGCCGATGCTGCATCAGGATCTGCTGCGCACCAGCGTGCCGCTCTGGGGTTACTTCTGCCAGATCAGCGATTCGACGACGAGCTACGGCAGCTATTCCGGCGCGGTGCCGAACGAAAAGATCACCTGGGGCAAACTCGGCGTGAAGACGCCGAAATTCATCATCGAATCGGACGCAACGATTGTCGCGCCGCTGATTTTTGCGCATGTGCTGGGGTGGTAAGTGAAAATCCGAAAACTCTCTTAACAATCTCTCCAATCATCACCGAACGATAACCTGTGAACTACAATAGCGAACACAGGTTAACACGCATTGAACACCGTTGGAACTCGTGATTCTCCTTTGAAACGAGGAAAATATCGCTTCCGTGTAAAACAACTCAAAATTGAGTTTTCGTTATTTATTGCAAGCTGGTATGCTGAAGCAGCATAAATTGACGGGAACTCGACAACTTACTTTGGAAGAATCGTGGTAGGTTGGTCATTCATAAAATATACTAGCATCACTCGTTTGAGGAGCATGACGGACAGCTTCCAACACTGTCCAGTCATGCTCCACGCCTCGCAAAAGCCAGACGAGAAGGGCCAAAGGTCCAAACTTTGGCCCGCCTAAATTAGGAAAAACGTATGACAGAAAAGAAAACGCACAGAAAGCAAATACTTGAAAAGAAACTGGTCTTGAGAAAACAGCTCTGGCCCGAAATAAAAGATGATGATCTCTGGAATCATCGAAGAGTGGATGGATTTATTCCAATTCCTCGCGTTATGCCGCTGGTGTTGCAGATCATGAATGATCTTGCGACGCGTCCGGTTGCCTCAACGTATCTCGACCTTTGGTGCAGAAAATTTGAAGAACAGTTTGTCACACTAAATCGGCCTGTAAAAGAATACGCATTTTACGCTGGATTTTCTGGACAACGAGGTGAGCAAACTTGGAAAGAAAGGCTTCGCTATCTGGCAAAACTTGGCTTCATCAAAGTTGAAAAGGGCGCACATGGCGAATTCACATATGTTTTGATTGTAAATCCACTAAAAGTAATTCAACAACACGCAGAAAAGAAAACATCTGGCTTGCGCAAAGAATATTTGAACACCTTGCTCGACAGAGGAAATGAAGTGAAAGCCAAAGATATCGAGATAATTCCGCCATTGGCGAATGCAAAGACAAACTAAAAGCGCATTGTTGTATTCATCCGCAAAAAAAATTAACGTTTAGGAAAAATGAAACCAAACGATTTTTCCGATGCGCGCGTGCTGGTCACGGGCGGCGCGGGCTTCATTGGCAGCGCGCTGGTCTGGTCTTGCTTAAACAAAACTTGAAAAGTTCCGTTCGCAAATGTTAGAATTTACTTATGAGCAAGATTCAAGAAATCGAACAAGCCGTCGAGCAACTGCCGCCGGAAGATTTTGCGGAACTGGCCTCGTGGATTGACCGGCGGCGCGGCGCGCAGCCGTTGCGCGACCACAGCGCTTTCTTGAACAGCTACGCTCCCGAAGACGAAGGGCTTTACGATAATGTCGCGGCCCGGTGAAATCTGGCTGGCCGAGATTCCGTTCACGAACGGCGCGGCGTCCAAAATCCGTCCGGTTCTGATTCTTTGGGTTGATGCCGGAGACGCAGTCGTCGCTGCAATCACTTCGGCAACTCCGCGTTCGCCGACAGATGTTTCTCTTGCAGACTGGAAAGCGGCTGGATTGCGAGTGGCGTCCACCGTCAGGCTTTCACGGTTGGATTGTCTGGAACAAATTTTGTTGCGTCAAAAGCTTGGAATTTTATCTGTAAATGACGCTCAAAATGTAAAACGAATTTGGGCGAATCAAATTCGTTTGCAGTTCTGAAAATTTTAATTTTCAAAAAATGAAACCAAATGATTTTTCCGACGCACGCGTGCTGGTCACTGGCGGCGCGGGCTTTATTGGCAGCGCGCTCGTCTGGGCGCTGAACCGGCGCGGCTGCGACAACATCGTCGTCTGCGACATCCTCGGCACGAACGAAAAATGGCGCAACCTCACGCCGCTGCGATTCGCCGATTACGTCGAGGCCGCAGACTTGCTGCCGCGTTTGCAAAGCGGCGCGCTGGGAAAATTTGATTTGGTTTTGCACATGGGTGCATGTTCGGCCACGACGGAAAAGGACGCGACGTATCTCATCAAAAATAATTACGAGTTCACCAAAGACCTCGCCCTCTGGTCGCTCGCGAACAAGGCGCGCTTTGTTTATGCGTCGTCCGCCGCGACTTACGGCGACGGTTCGGCGGGCATGGAAGACGAAGATACCAAGCTCAACACGTTGCGGCCGTTGAACATGTATGGCTACTCGAAACATCTGTTTGATCTGCACGCCAAGCGCGCGGGGTTTCTAAACAAAATTGTCGGCCTGAAATTTTTCAACGTCTTCGGCCCGAACGAAGATCACAAGGGTGACATGCGGTCGCTCGTGCACAAGAGTTTTGCGCAGGTGCAGGGCAAGGGCGTCATCCAGTTGTTCAAGAGCTACCGCAAGGAATACAAGGACGGCGAGCAGAAGCGCGATTTCCTTTACGTCAAGGACTGCGTGGCGATGACGCTGCACCTGGCCGCGACGCCGAAAGCGACCGGACTTTTCAACATCGGCAGCGGCGGCGCGCGTTCATGGATAGACCTGGCGAATGCGGTTTTCGTCGCGCTGAAAAAAAAGCCGGTCATCAAGTTCATCGAAATGCCGGAGACGATCCGCGACAAATACCAGTATTTCACGCAGGCGAATCTGTTGCGACTTCGTGGCACCGGCTACACCGCGCCCGTCACGTCGCTCGAAAACGCCGTCTTCGATTACGTCCGCAAATATCTTGTGCTGGACAAACGGCTGGATCCATCAGTGGAGTGATTCACCAAAAATGAAAATGGCGGGAGCGGCGGGGCTCGAACCCGTAACCTCTGCCGTGACAGGGCAGCGCTCTAACCAATTGAGCTACGCCCCCGCAATGGGGAGCGTCAGACTAAAAAATAAAACGGGGAGCGTCAAGTTCTGGTTCAGAA
>Ga0209483_1000956_pt1 | contig 23282 bp, 17 predicted proteins | sample NGEPerA_FD_184508 | JGI IMG/M metagenome (GOLD analysis project Ga0209483, IMG submission 184508) | Arctic peat soil microbial communities from the Barrow Environmental Observatory site, Barrow, Alaska, USA - NGEE PermafrostL2-A... | ecosystem: Environmental > Terrestrial > Soil > Wetlands >... | reverse complement strand
ACACCAACAACTCGACCCATGGCTGCATGACTACAACTTCCACAGACCTCATGCTAGCCTCAACCTCAACACGCCAGCTTCCAGAGCCGGTATGAATCGGAACAACCTATTGAGCCTCCACACCTAGCCCTGTCCTAAAAGAACACTCTAATGTCCGAATTGAACCTGTGCAGCTCGATTGTGCATGATTAGCGTTGAACTGGCAAATTGGTTTCGAGTCAAGGAGTACGCCACCGATGATAGAAAACGCCTCATTTTCACTGGAATCTTCGTTCACGCTAAGCGGCAAAACCGCCATCGTTACAGGAGGCGGACGAGGGATTGGCAAAGCCATCGTGCAGCGCCTCGTATCGGCCGGATCGAATGCACTCGTATGCGATTTAGATCAAGAGGCATTGCAGGATATGAAGGCGTCCGTCCAGAATTCCGAGCGGGTCGCAATCATCCGTGGCGACCTGATGGAGCCTGATGTTCCGCAACAAATCGTGGAGGCGACGCTTCAGGCTTTCAGCTCGATTGACATTATCGTTAACTGCGCCGGCTTCAGTTGGGACAGCGTGATTCAGAAGACGTCGGATGAGCAGTTCCTGGCGATGCTAAACATCCACATCATGGCCCCCTTCCGTCTACTGCGCGCCGCTTCCGGCTATCTTCGCGAAACTGCCAAACGGGAGATAGCCAGCGGCCAACGCGTGATGCGCAAGGTCGTGAATATCACCTCCATCTCCGGCACCGATGGGAATCCCGGGCAGGCAGGCTATGCTGCGGGCAAGGCCGGAGTCATCGGACTTACGAAGACTCTGGCGAAGGAATGGGGCCGGTACAACATCAATGTGAATGCGGTTGGTTTTGGTCTGATCGAAACGCGCATGATTCAACCGCTCAAACCCGCAGGCGAAATCAATATGGGAGGCAAGGACATCCCGATCGGTATCCAACCTGCACTGCTCGATTCCATGGTGGCGGAGTGCCCGCTGGGACGCACCGGTACCCCCGAGGAGGCAGCGGGTGCAGTGCTCTTCTTCTGTTCCCCGCTCTCCGACTACGTCACCGGTGAAGTGCTGATTTGTAGCGGCGGATATCATTTTTGATGTTGCAGAGCACGTAATCTACGCTCGAACCCATGAAGAAAGGACATAGGAACAAGTGAATCCGGTTTGCCGAAGAAGCGCTTGGTGGGACCACGAGAGACGGTATGCTCGTAGCCGTTGGCAAGGGAGCTGGGCTACTTCCTGAGTAGCAACAGAAGGAGCTATAGAGTGACAGTGATCATGAGACGCCAGTCAACGGAATCTCTGATCAGCGGTGTTCAGCAGCAAGGAACTCCTGTTCGATCACGTATTACGAGTGAGGGCCTTCGGAGTTGTTACAGCGACCCGGAGGCCTTTTCTATTCCCACTGTCCTTCTGTGCCGCGTCAGTCGCCTACGCTTTACGGTTCAAGCTCGCGCATTTTGTGTCAAAATTGTGTCACGGAGGTTCGGGTTCGCCGGAATGAGCGGAATGGGCGTTATTTAGAATCTGTAACCTACTGATTATAAATGTGTCTCGGAGGGTCCGAGTCCCTCTCTGCCCACCACCCTTTGCCTTTCCCGCTTTGCTCTCCCCGATGGCCTCTCGCCTCATCCTCAACGCGGACGACTTCGGCCTCACTCGTGGCATCAACCGCGCCATCGCCGAACTTCACGCCGCCGGCGCGCTTACCTCCGCCACCCTCATGGCCAACGGCTCGGCCTTCGACGACGCCGCCGCCATCGCCCGCGCCAACCCGACACTCGGCGTGGGCTGCCACGTCGTCCTCACCGACGGCACACCCCTCTCGGCCCCCGAAACCATCCCTACCCTCATCGGTCACGACGGCAAGAACTTCCGCGCGTCACTCGGCGGATTTTTTTTTGCCGCCATGCGCGGCAAAATCAGCGAAGCCGACATCGCCCGCGAAGCCACGGCCCAAATCCAGCGTCTGCAAAACGCCGGCATCAACGTCACTCATCTCGACACCCACAAACACACCCACATCCTCCCTCGCGTCGCGCGCCCGCTACTCGCGGTCGCCGAGCGCACCGGTATCCGCGCCATCCGCAACCCATTCGAGCAGTCATGGAGCCTTCGCATCGGCCGCTCCAACCGGATGCGCATCGTCCAGGTCGCGCTCATGCGGCTTCTTCGTCCAAATTTCTTTCGCCTCCCGCAAATCCGCAGCGGAGTCGTCCGCACCACCAACGGCACCATCGGCGTCTCCGCCACTGGGCGCCTCGACGCCGACGCACTACGCAAAGCCCTCGCCGTTATTCCCGACGGTCTTTGGGAGATCGTCTGCCATCCCGGCTACAACGATGCTGATCTTGACGCCATCACCACCCGCCTGCGCGACTCCCGCGATATCGAACGCCTCGCCCTGCTCGAAATCTTCACCAACAATTCGCACCCTTCGGGCACCAGACTCATCCACTATGGGGAGATCGGTGCGGAAGCCGGCATCCTGTAAACCCCTTCGCCTTTGGTCTTATTCAATATTCACTCCTCTACGATTCACTGGGTCCTTATGAAGATCGGCATCACCTGCTATCCCACCTACGGCGGTTCCGGAGTCGTCGCGACTGAGCTCGGCATCGAGCTCGCAGCGCGCGGCCACGACATCCACTTCATCACCTATTCGCAGCCCTTCCGCCTCACCGGCCGTGAGGCCAACATCAGTTACCACGAGGTCCCAGTCTCGAACTACCCGCTCTTCGAGTACCCGCCGTACGACCTCGCCCTCGCCACCCGCATGGCGGAGGTTGCCGAGTTCTACTCACTCGACCTGCTGCACGTCCATTACGCCATTCCGCACAGCATCAGCGCATTGCTCGCTCGCCAGATGCTGGCTGTACGCGGAAAGATATTACCGTTCATTACGACACTCCACGGCACCGACATCACCCTCGTCGGCCTGGACCGCTCCTACCTCCCCATCACCAAATTCGGAATAGCGGAGTCGGACGGCGTCACCGCCATCTCCAGCTACCTGCGCGACCGCACCCGCGAGGCCTTCGGCATTACCGGCGAAATCGAAGTCGTGCGCAACTTCGTCAACTGCGATCTCTACCGGCGCAATCCATCGCACGTCGAGCGGATGCGTCCCCGCTTCGCCGCACCGGACGAGCGCCTGCTGGTGCATCTCTCGAACTTCCGCCCGGTCAAAAGGGTTCTCGATGTTGTAGAAATTTTCGCCCGCGTCGCCGCCGCGATGCCCGCCCGCCTGATGCTCATCGGCGACGGTCCCGACCGCTCCGCCGCCGAGCACCTCGCCGTCAAATACGGCATCGCCGACCGCATCCACTTCCTCGGCAAGCAGGATAACGTCCACGACCTGCTTCCCCTCGCCGATCTCATGCTGATGCCCAGCGAAATGGAGTCCTTCGGCCTCGCCGCGCTCGAAGCGATGGCCTGCCGGGTGCCTTCCATCTCTACCAACGTCGGCGGGGTCCCCGAGCTCATCGACAACGGCATCAACGGCCTTCTTTTCGAAGTCGGCGACGTCGACGGCATGTCCAGCGCCGCGATCGACCTCCTCCGCGACCCCGACCGCCTCGAGCGGATCTCAACCGCCGGCCGCCGCACCGCTCAGGACCACTTCTGCTCCTCACGCATCATCCCCCTCTACGAAAGCTACTACCAGCGCGTGCTCGACCGCTCCCGCACGTAAAGCCACCACAATGGGGCGCCCCACGTCGCGCATCTTCAGAGCATGAACCGGCCGAGGGTGAGCATCGAACCCCAATCTGTTCCGTCCCGCCATCCACCAAGTCTGCGATACAGTATTGTCACCATGACTGCCGCTCTCCAAACCGCGTGCTGCATCGTCGGCGGAGGCCCCGCCGGCATGGTCCTCGGCTTCCTGTTGGCCCGCGCCGGCGTCGATGTCACCGTGCTCGAAAAGCACAAAGACTTCAACCGCGACTTCCGCGGCGACACCATCCACCCCGCCACCCTCGAAGTCCTCCACGAACTCGGCCTCCTCGAAGCGTTCCTTGAGGTGCCGCATCAGAAAATCCAGGGCCTCAGCGTCGTCATCGGCGGCCAACCGCTGCCGCTCGTCGACCTCACCCACCTGCCCACGACCGCCAAATACATCGCCCTCATGCCGCAGTGGGACTTCCTCAGCTTCCTTGCCGCCGAAGCCAAAAAATTCCCCACCTTCCACCTGCGCATGGAGCACAACGTCTCCGATCTCATCCACGAAGGCGGTTGCGTGGTCGGCGCGTGCGCCAACACACCCAGCGGCCCCATCGAAGTCCGCGCTCCGCTCACCGTCGGCTGCGACGGCCGCCACGCCACCACCACCGGCGCCGCGCACTTCAGTGTCATCGAGCAGGGCGTCCCCATCGACGTCCTCTGGTTTCGCGTCTCCCGCCGCGACACCGACCCCGAGAACGCACTCGGCTACTTCAACTACGGCACCGCCTCCGTCCTCATCGACCGCAGCGACTACTGGCAGATCGCCTTCCTCATCCGCAAAGGAAAGCTCGCCGAGTTCCAGGCGCAGGGACTCGACAACTTCCGCGCTCGCCTCGGCCGCCTCGTCCCGTTCCTCGCTGAACCGGACGCCGACGGTAAATCGCGCATCGACGAAATCACCAACTTCGACCAGCTCAAGCTCCTCACCGTTCAGATCAACCATCTCCACCGCTGGTACGCCGACGGCATTCTCTGCATCGGCGACGCCGCGCACGCCATGTCCCCGGTCGGCGGCATCGGCATCAACATCGCCATACAGGACGCCGTCGCCGCGGCCAACATTCTCTCCGGCCCCTTGCAGTTCGCCACCATGTCCCGCCCCGTCCCCACCGGGACCCTCGCCGAGGTCCAGAACCACCGCGCCACCGCGGTGCGCCTCACGCAGACCTTCCAGACATTCGCCCACCGCATCCTGATCCGCGCGCTCAACAACCCGGGCGTCATGCACCCATCATTTTTTCTGCGAACGCTTTCTTCCTGGCCCGCAGCCCGCCGCTTCGCGGGCCGCGTCATCGGCATGGGCGTCAAACCCGAGCACGTCCACTCCCGCCGCGCCTGACCGCTGCCCGTTTACTTCGCGAAACTTTGCTCCCTCCGCGAACTTTGCGTCAAAGCTTTTGCTCTGCTGTGGCCCGTTCCGGATTCCACAACCACGCCGCCCCGCGCACCCCGCTGGAATCCCCATACATCGCCCGCACCATCGGCGTGTCAGCATTCCCGCCGAAACACAAATCCCCCAACCGCGCCCTGACGTTCGGATAAATCCGGTCCACCTTGGACAACCCACCCCCGACCACAATCACATCGGGATCGAGAATATTCACCACCACAGCCAGCCCTCGCGCCATGCGGTCTTCCAGCCGGTCCAAGGCCGCCATCGCCGCCGCATCGCCTTCACTGGCCGCAGCAACAATTTCCTCGCCCCGCAGCTCCCGTCCAGACACATTCTTGAAATCCAACGCCAGGCCCGTCCCCGAGATCCACATCTCCAGACACCCCCGCTTGCCGCAATAACACTCCGGCCCCGGCAGTTCGTCCGCAGTCGCCCAAGGCAGCGGAGTGTGCCCCCACTCCCCGGCCAACCCATTCCGTCCCGCATGAATGCGCCCATTCAGCGCTATGCCACCACCGCATCCCGTCCCGACAATCACAGCAAACACCACGCCCACACCCTTCGCCGCTCCATCGGTCGCTTCGCTGACCGCCAGACAGTTCGCGTCATTCGCGCATCGCACCTCGCGCTCCAGCACCGCGCTCAGATCCTTTTGCAGCGGCCTTCCATTCAGCCATGTCGAGTTCGCATTCTTCACCAGCCCTGTCGACGCCACAATCGTCCCTGGAATTCCGATTCCCACGCTGCCCACGCGATGCGTTTCCGCCTCGATCTGCCGCACCAACCCGGCAATCGCCGCGACCGTGCCGTCATAATCGCCTCGGGGCGTCGGAATCCGAATCCGCCGCAGCTCCTTCCCATCGGAATTCAGCCCAATCGCCTCAATCTTCGTCCCACCCAGGTCGACCCCAATACGCATGCAAGCTCCATCCCAATTACCGCGGCGTTACCGCTACGTCATTTTGTCCCAGACTCCCAGCATAGCGTCTGTCCGCTCCCACACAAAGCTGTATGATTGTGCTGCATCCGCCACACACGATCCGCCGTCCCGGCGTTCGCGCGATGCGGCACCGATCCTCTGGGAGATCGCCCATAAGCCCGGGCCCAGACGTCACGAAGATGAGAAGGATCCTGCGTGTCCGTTCACCTGATCAATCCCAGCGACAATTCCTTTGGCACCGCCGTCATCACGCCGCGCTGGCTCTTCGTCCTCGCCGCCGCCACTCCCCGCTCGATGGGCGATCCCATCCTGGTCGACGAGTCGCTCGAACAGCTCGATCCGCTGACGATCCAGTCCGGCGACATGGTCGGCATAAGCGTTCACACCGGCAACGCCCTGCGCGGCTACGAGGTTGGCCACATCGCCCGCGAGCGCGGAGCGACGGTCGTCTACGGCGGCATCCACGCCACTCTCTTCCCCGAAGAACCCTTCAGCCACGGCGCCGCTCACGCCGTCGTCAAGGGCGATGGAGACGTCGCCTGGGGCCAATGCCTCCGCGACCTCGCCGCCGGCACCCCGCAGCGCATCTACGAAGGCGGCAAGCTCGAAGGCGACGACTTCCTCGCGGCCCGCTGGGACCTCATGGACAAGTCGAAGTACATGTGGGCCTCCGTCCAGACCATCCGCGGCTGCCCCAAGCACTGCTCTTTCTGCTCCGTCTGGCGCACCGACGGCCAGAAGCCCCGCCAGCGCGCCTTCGAGAGCGTCATCGACGAAATCATCGACCTCCGCCGCATTGGCTTCCGCTTCATCGCCCTGGCCGACGACAACTTCTACCCTGTCACCCTCACCGACCTCCGCCTCGCCCGCGAGCAGAACAACACCGAAAAACTCGAACAGCTTCAGGCCATCCGCGCCGAGCGTTTCTCATTGATGGCCGAACTCGCCAAGCTTCCCAAGGACATGGTCTTCTTCACCCAGATCACCATGGAATCCGCCGAAGACGGCGACTACCTCGACGCCATGCGCAAGGCCAACATCAAGGGCGCTCTGGTCGGCGTCGAAGCCGTCACTCCCGAGGGCCTGAAGGCCGTCTACAAGGACTTCAACTATTCAGGTGATCGCTTAATTCAACAGCTTCAAGAGTTCCGCAAGCACGGCGTCCACGTCCTCGGCTCGTTCATCTTCGGCCTTCCAACCGACAAGCCCAGCACCTTCGACGCCACTGTCGAGCTCGCCCTCAAAGCCGGTGTCACCTTCGCCCAGTTCGTCATGATGACCCCCTTCCCCGGCACTGTAGACTTCGCCCGCTGGGAGAAGGAACAAGCCGCTGCTCCCGAAATGGTCGGCGACACCCCCATCACCCGTTACTGGCTGATCCCCATCGGTGTCCGCCCCAAAATGTTCACGCCCCACCCCATCATGAGTTCCACCGAAATCAGTGAGCGCACCCAGAAAGTCTGGGACCGTTTCTATGGCACCAGCGCCGTCTGGGCACGTTCCTCCTGCACTCCCAGCCTCAAAGCGCGCGTGGCCTTCTTCCTGCTCTCGAAACTCTACCGCCAGATGTACGCCGGCACCGGCATCTCCACCGACAGCGCGCGCAAGAAGAAAGCAAAATCCTGGGCCCGCATCATCGCCCGCCAAACCCGCCGCATCTTCCAGGCCAAACCCATGCCCGAACTCATCTACCCCGTCTGGCAACCCCGCCCCAAGGGCGTGCCCCAACTCACGCAACTCACAATCCAGTCGCCAACCACCTAGCTGGAAACTCGTAACTGGCAACTGGTAGCTGGTAGCTGGTAGCTGAAAATCGAAATCCGCGCCGCCGAATCACTTCGCCGGCCATCGCCAGTCGCGGTCCTGCGGCCGGTCGATCCCCTCGGTATACGCATAGTGGACGGCCTCGATAATCTGCCCCTTCAGCCATTCCTTCACATGCGCCCCTACCGCCTCCAGCCGAGGCACACGATCGATCACATCGATCGCCAGATTGAACCGGTCCACCTGGTTCCGGATCGCCAGTTCCAGCGGCGTATTGATATTGCCTTTTTCCTTATACCCGCGCACATGAATGTTGTCGTGGTTCGTCCGCTTATAGGTGAACTTGTGAATCAGCCACGGATACCCGTGGAAGTTGAAAATCACCGGCTTGCCCTTCGTGAACAGCGCATCGAAATCGCGGTCGGTCAGCCCATGCGGATGCTCCGTCGACGGCTGCAGCTTGTACAAATCCACCACGTTGACATACCGAATCTTCAACTCCGTGCAATGCTCCCGCAGGATCGCCACCGCGGCCAGCGCCTCCGCCGTCAGCACATCCCCGGCGCTCGCGATCACCACATCCGGCTCGGCGCCATCATCGTTGCTGGCCCAGTCCCAGATCCCAATCCCCTTGGTGCAATGAATCACCGCCGCATCGATATCCAGATACGCCAGGTGCGGCTGCTTGTCCGCGACGATCACGTTGACATAGTTCTCACTGCGTAGACAGTGGTCCGCCACGCTGAGCAGGCAGTTCGCATCGGGCGGCAGATAAATCCTCGCCACCTCCGCGCTCTTGTTGCTCACCACATCCAGAAACCCCGGGTCCTCATGGCTGAACCCGTTATGGTCCTGCCGCCACACCACCGAAGAAATCAAAATGTTCAGCGACGACACCGGAGCCCGCCAGCTAATCTCCGCCTTCGACTTCTCCAGCCACTTCGCATGCTGGTTGTACATCGAGTCGATGATGTGCGCGAACGCCTCGTACGTATCGAAAATCCCGTGGCGGCCGGTCAACCCATAGCCTTCGAGCCAGCCCTCCAGCGTATGCTCGCTCAGCATCTCCATCACGCGGCCGTCGGGAGCGATGTCGGTACCGTCCGCATCCTCCGGCTTGTACGCCGCAAGCCACGTCTTCAGGCTCGCATCGTAAATATCTTCGAGCTTGTTCGACGCATTCTCGTCCGGGCTGAACACCCGGAAGTTCGTCATATTATTCCGCATCACATCGCGCAGAAACTTGCCCAGCGTCTCGGTCGGCGACACTTCCTTCGACCCCGGATCGCCCGTAGCAAACGCATACTTGCGGAAGTCCGGCATGTCCAGCGGCTTGCGCAGTTTGCCTCCATTCGCATGAGGATTCGCCGTCATCCGCCGGTCCCCCAACGGCGCCATCGCCTTCAGTTCCGGCAGCAACGTCCCGTTCTCATCGAACAACTCCTCCGGCTTATAGCTCCGCATCCACTTTTCGACAATGCGCAGATGCTCGGGGTTCTTCTTCACATCGAGCACCGGGACCTGGTGCGACCGCCAGAAATCCTCCACCTTGTGCCCATCGACTTCCTTCGGCCCCGTCCACCCCTTGGGCGAGCGCAGAACGATCATCGGCCAGCGCGGACGATTCGGCTTGCCTGTGCTCCGCGCCTCAAACTGGATCGCGCGAATCTGCTGCACGCAGCTCTCCACCGCGGCGGCCATCTTCTGGTGCATCGCCTCCGGCTCATCGCCCTCAACAAAAATCGGGGCCCAGCCATAGCCCCTGAAAAGCTGTTCCAACTCTTCAGCAGTAATGCGCGCCAGGATGGTCGGATTCGCAATCTTGTACCCATTCAAGTGCAGTATCGGCAGCACCGCCCCGTCGCGGATCGGGTTCAGAAATTTATTCGAGTGCCACGAAGTGGCAAGCGGCCCTGTCTCCGCTTCGCCATCGCCAACCACCACACTCACGATCAGGTCGGGATTGTCGAACGCCGCGCCAAACCCATGCGACAGGCTGTACCCCAGTTCCCCACCTTCATGGATCGACCCCGGGACCTCCGGCGTGCAATGGCTCCCCAACTGCCCCGGAAACGAAAACGCCTGAAACAGCCGCAACATTCCCTGCTCGTCCTGGCTCTTCTCCGGATACACCTCGGAGTACGTGCCTTCCAAATAACAATTCGAGATCGTCGCCGGCGCTCCATGCCCCGGCCCCGCAATATAGATCATGTTGAGGTCGTACTTCTTGATCGCGCGGTTCAAATGCACCCACGTAAAACTCTGCCCCGGGTCCGACCCCCAATGCCCCAGCAGCCGGTTCTTCGTATGCTCCGCCTTCAACGGTTCACGCAGCAGGGGATTCTCGCGCAGATAAATCATCCCGGCGCACAGATAATTGCAGGCGCGCCAGTAAGCGTCCATTTTGCGAAGTTCATCAGCCTCAAGCAGCCCTTGTTCATTGTTCGTGGCAGAAGTCATCGATCCCGTTCCTGCGCTGAGAGTAGGCCGTCCAGCGAAGTTGCGGACGGTGCCTCATGCGCTCTTAGACCATTATGTTCATTGGATGCAAGCCGCGTGAGGTTGTTCTGTAAATTTCCCCAACTCCCGGGTGACCCATCTTCGGCGCGGTTTTTTGCGCCTAAGGTGGGCATCGCGCTATGCGCGACCGCTCTCTTCACCCGCCACAAATCCTCCACGCCACCACCCGCGTAAAGTGAATCTCATACCCATGCCGACCGAATCCATCCTCGTCATCAACTCCGGCTCCTCCTCCCTCAAGTTCGGCATCTACAACGCCGCGCTCGAACCCACCTTCGAAGCAGAAACCGACGGCATCGGCAAAGACGCCTTCACCCAAGCCACCAAAAACCTCGCCATCACCCCCACGGCCATCGGACACCGCGTAGTCCACGGTGGCCCCAACCTCACCGCCCACCAACGCATCACCCCAGCCCTCATCGCGGAACTGAGAGCCGCAACCCACTTCGCCCCGCTGCACATCCCACCGGCCATCGAGCTCATCGCAGCCGCCCAGCTCTCCTTCCCCAACGTCCCCCAATTCGCCTGCTTCGACACCGCCTTCCACACCACCATCCCCGAAGCCGCCTCGCGCTTCCCCATCCCTCGCGAGTTCTTCGACGAAGGCATCCACCGCTACGGCTTCCACGGCCTCTCCTACGAATCCATCGTCCACCAACTCGGGCCGAACATCCCCGGCCGCGTCATTATCGCCCACCTGGGGAGTGGCGCGAGTCTGTGCGCGGTAAAGGACGGCCGCTCCATCGACACCACCATGGGCCTCACCCCCACCGGCGGCATCCCCATGGCCACCCGCAGCGGCGACCTCGACCCCGGCATCCTGCTCTACCTCATGCGCGCGAAAAACATGGACGCCGACGCCCTGGAGCATCTGCTCAACCGCAACTCCGGCCTCGCGGGCATCTCCGGCGGCGAATCCGACATGCGCAAGCTCGAAGCCTCAGCCGACCCCAACGCGCAACTCGCGATCGACATCTTCTGCACCGCCATCCGCAAAGCCATCGCAGCTTGCGCCACAGAGCTAGGCGGCCTCAACCTGCTCATCTTCTCCGGCGGCATCGGCGAACACAGCGAGCGCGTCCGCAACACAGTCTGCACCGGTCTCAACTTCCTCGGCATCTCCGCGGACGACCAACAAAAAGTCCGCGTCATCCCCAGCCAGGAAGACCTCCAAATCGCCCGCCACTGCCACCGCTTACTCCACCCTTAAAGCAAAAGTTCCGCCACAAACCCAGTGGCGAAACTTTGCTTTTTTCTTCGCGAACTTTGCGTGAGAGTTCTCTTAGCACCGCACCACATGCGGCGCCGCAATCCCCTTCGTCGCATTCCTCGTATCCACCACCAGCTTCGACTCCTTCACAATCGCCGGATAGTCATACTGCGTATGGTCGGTCAGAATCAGCACGCAGTCGTACTGCCCAAGATCATCCAGCGGCGTCGACGTCATATTGAGGTTGTAATGCCGCCCGCGTCCCACCTTTGGATGGAAAGGATCGTTGTAGACAACGTCCGCCCCTTCCTTGCGCAGCAACTCGATAATCGTCAGCGACGGCGACTCGCGCAAATCGTCAATGTCCTTCTTGTACGACATGCCCATCAACATAATCTTCGAGCCATTCATCGCCTTCTTATGCTGGTTCAGGGCCTTCGCCACCTGCATCACGACGAACTCCGGCATGGCCTCATTCACTTCGCCGGCAAGCTCAATAAAGCGCGTATTGAAGTCGTACTCCTTCGCCTTCCAGCTCAGGTAGAACGGATCGATCGGAATGCAGTGCCCGCCCAGCCCCGGCCCCGGATAAAACGGATGGAACCCGAACGGCTTCGTCGTTGCCGCATCGATCACTTCCCAGATATCTACCCCCATCCTCAGCGAAAGCACCTTCAACTCGTTCACCAGCGCAATATTCACGCAGCGATAAATGTTTTCGAGCAGCTTCGTCATCTCGGCCACGCGAGTCGTCGACACCCGCACTGCCTTCGTGAAGATGCCCTCGTACAGCGTCGCCGCAAGCTCCGTCGCCACGGGATCGTGCCCGCCGACAACCTTGGGAATATCCCGCCGCGCAACCTGCTTGTTGCCCGGGTCTTCGCGCTCGGGCGAGAACGCCACATAGAATACGCCGCTCTCGGCCGCCGTCGCGGTCGCCTGCGCCTTCAGGCCAGCCTTGTTGCCGGCCTCCAGCAGTGGGATCAAAATATCTTCGGTCGTACCCGGATACGTCGTGCTTTCCAGACACACCAACTGCCCCGCCTGCAGCCACGGAGCGGTCGCCTGCGCGGTCTTCTCGATGTAGCTGAGGTCCGGCTCGCGGTGCCCGGTCAACGGCGTCGGGACGCACATCAGGATGGCGTCCTGCTCCGTCAGCTTGGAGAAGTCCGTCGTCGCGCTGAAACCCTTTTGCAGGGCCGCCTGAATCTCGGCCGCGGGAATGCTGAAGATGTACGTCCGACCCGCGGCTATCTCCGTGATCTTGCTTTGGTCGATATCGAAGCCGGTGACCTTGAAACCGGCTTCGGCGAAAAGAAGACAGAGCGGCAGACCGACATAGCCCAGTCCGATGACTCCGACGTTGGCATTGCGGTCTTTCAGACGTGCGAGCCGTTCGGCTGCAATCCCTGGGAGGGTGAGAACGTTCGTATTCGACATATGCCACTATTATGACATCCGGCCACGACCCAAAGAAGCAGTTTCCCACGAAGGTTGCAGTACCTTTCCGAATTTGGACAGCCGATGCGCGGGTACTATCGAAGTAAGCCTACAAAGATTGGGCAGGGAGAAAAATGTCACGTTACTTGATTACCGGAATCGCCGGCTTCATTGGATCGACCATCGCACATACTCTTGTAGAACAGGGCCACGAAGTCAGTGGCATCGACAACCTCTCCACTGGCAACCTCGACAACCTCGCCGACATCGCTTCTTCCGTCTCCTTCCAGCAAGCCGACCTGCAGGACCTGCCGGCACTGCAAAAAGCCTGCGCAGGCATCGACTACGTTCTTCACCTGGCCGCGCTGGCATCGGTCCCGCGCTCCGTCAAAGACCCCCTGGGTTCGCACAACTCCAATATCAACGGCACTCTGAACCTCCTTCTGGCGGCGCGCGATGCAAAAGTGAAACGGATCGTCTATTCCGCCTCCTCCTCTGCTTACGGAGATCAGCCCACCCAGCCGAAGCACGAAGACATGCTGCCCGCGCCGCTCTCCCCCTACGCGGTCCAGAAGCTTACCTGCGAGTACTACATCCAGTCCTTCTGCAATGTTTACGGGATGGAAGGGGTCTGCCTGCGTTACTTCAATATCTTCGGACCGCGCCAGGCAGCAGACTCGCCTTACTCCGGCGTCATCGCCCAGTTCATCTTCAAAATGATGGCCGGTGAAACACCCACCATCCACGGCGACGGCTCAACCAGCCGCGACTTCACCTTTGTCGAGAACGCCGTCAATGCCAACCTGCTCGCCTGCACCGCGCCGAAGGAAATCGCGACTGGCCGCGTCTTCAACGTGGGAACCGGCCACAGCCACACGCTCAACCAGCTTTACGAAGCCCTCGCCCAGATTCTCGGCTTCAAAGAGAAGCCGAACTACGGCCCCACCCGCGAAGGCGACGTCCAGCACTCCCTCGCCGGCATCGAGCGCGCCACCCGCGAACTCGGCTACAAGCCGCAATCCGATTTCCACGCCGGCCTGGAGAAGACCGTCGCCTGGTATTTAGAGGAGCACGCGAAGTCTGCCAAGCCATAGCTCATCGAAGCCCGAACGCAGAAAGAGCGTCCCCGCAAAGGGACGCTCTTTGCTTTTGAAAGTTCGTACAACTTTAGGAAAGTTGCCCCAACGCCGTGTTCGCATCCTTCACAACCTGCGCGGACCCACCCAACGCCACCGCCTTCTTCAACTGGGCAACCGCGTCGGCCTTCCGGCCAAGTTTGCTGTACGTCATACCCAGGTGGTAGTGGATCGACGCATCGTCGGGAGACTGCTTGGTCGCCGTCTCCAGAAGGTCGCGCGCCGAGTAATACGTTCCTTTGTAGTAGTAGACCCACGCCAGCGTGTCGGCCGTAGCCGGATTGTTGGGCAAGTTGCGCCGCGCCTCCTGCGCATATTGCAGCGCGACGTCCGGACTCTGTCCCGTGGTCACCATCAGATACGCCAGATTATTCGCCGACATGCCCTGCACGGTGGGAGTTGCGTCACTTTGCAGGGATTTCTTGTAGTAGTCCATGGCCTTCGCCTGGTCGCCCTTCTGTTCCCACAGTTGCCCCAGCATGGAAATTGCAAACCCATCGCGGGGATGGCCGCCGATCCACGCACCCCAGGTTTGGATTGCGCTATCCACGGCGCCGGTAGCGGCAAGCGCGGAGGTATAGGTGCGCACTGCGGTCTCATCCGACGGATTCATGTCCATCGCCTTTTTCGCATTGTCGCGCGCGTCGTTGAAGTCCTTCGTGTTGAGTTGAATCGCGGCCAACATGCTGTACAGGCTCGGGTTCTTGGGAGACTTCGCGATCTGCTGCTGCACCCGGGCCAACGCCTTTTCCGGCTGCTTGGCAATCATGTCTACTTCCACGATCTCCTGTAGGGCCGGCAAGTCGTTCGGGTTCTTGTCGAGCGCCTTTTCCAGCATCGCCACGGCTTCGGCGTTCTTGTTCTGCCTCAGCCGCAACTCACCCAACTGCTGATACGTTGCCGCGTTGTTGGGGTCCTTCGTCAGCGCGGTCTGGAAGTCGGTCTCCGCCTTGTCGTATTGCTTCTGATTTGCCTCTGCCATCCCGCGCCAGAGATATGCCTGCGCGATATCCGGTCGTAGTGCAATCGTCTTTTCGGCAATAGCAGCCAACTCGGAGAAATCGCCTCGTGCGTTGGCCAGTTCCGCAAGGTTTGCCTGGATATCGACGTCCTTCGGCGCGAGTTTCTCCGCCGCATGGTAGGCCGCTTCGGAAGCCCCGGCATCGCCCTTCAGCCTTGCTACCTTCCCCAATGCCAGTTGCAACTGTAGGTTGTCCGGAGCGTTCTTCGTCGCATTCTGAAGCAGATCGAACGCATCGTTCACCTTGTTGTCATTCAGCAGCATCGCGCTCTTCAGCACCTGTACCTGCGGTTGGGACTGGTTTTTCTTGTACAAATCGTCGATGACCGGTCCGGCCTTCGCAAACTCCCGTTTCATCGCCAGAATGGAGGCATAGTTGATCTTGATGGGAAGGCTCTTCGGATACTTCGACGTCAGGTCCGCAAACACGCTTTCCGCGGCGTCCGCCTGACTGTTGCGCACGTAGTAATCCTTTAGCATCTCCGAAGTCTGGGGGTTGTCCGGGATGTCCTCGACCATCTTGCGCAGCGTCTGCTCGGCCTTCGCCTTGTCGCCGCCGCGCAGGTAAAGTCCCGCCAGCGCTGCTCGCGGCTGATAATCCTTCGGCGTCACCTGGATCGTCGCCAGGTACTGCTGTTCGGCCCCTGCCTTGTCGCCTTTCTTTTCCATCAGCTCGGCCAGCAACATACGGGCATGCACGTCCTTGGCGTCCAGCGATATCGACTTCTCCAGTTCCTGCTGCGCGGAGTCCAGGCTGCCCGGGCTCGGATCGGAAGCCTCGATCAGTGCCAGCGTGGTGTGATACGAAGCCTGGTTCGGCTTGATCGACAGCGCATGTTGGATGTCCGCCAGCGCTTCCGCGTGCTTGCCTTGCCTCGCATCGATGGCCGAACGGAGAGCATAACCGTCCCCATTATTCGGGTCGGCGGCCAGCACAGCCGCCGCTTGTTGGCTCGCCCGGTCCACGACATTGCCCGCAAGCAACAGGTTGCCCAGGTCGACCCGCGCGGGCAGGTTGCCCGGCGAGAGATCCACGGTGCGCATCAACTCTCCGTAGCCTTCTCTGATGGACCCGGCCTTCAGGTATATCTTGGCCAGTTCATAGTGGGCGTCGCCGAAGTTGTGGTCCACTTTCAGTGCGTTCAGGAACTGGATTTGGGCTTCCTTCAGCTTCCCGGCGGCCTCGTAGCGCTTTCCGCTGGCCAGGTACTTCTGCTTGCGCACGTTGGGGTCACGGCTGCAACCTGTCACGAAGACGAGCGTGAGTGAAGCAGCGACAACTACCGCTGCTGCCGAAAGGCTGAACCGCCGAGTACGCTGCATGAACATGTGTATTCCTTCTTCTCGAATTGTGGCGTCGATCGATGCCTATCGGCTCGACGTAACGGACTCTAAATCAAGTAGTTGCTAATTGGGAATGAACGCAGGCAACAAGGGATTCAATTGCGTCGCAAAAGCCACGGCACGTTCGTGCGCGCTTTCCCGGCTCTCCCCCGCCCGCAAAGGCGTAACGATGCGCACCAGGGCGGCATCGGTGCGGCTGTAGCGGAGCGAATCGGCCAGCGTATACAGTTTGGCCTTGTAGTCGTTTGCGATGCTTCGCCCATGCGAGCGGTACCAGTACAAAACTTCCTGCTTCTCAGAGCCGTTGGAGATCAGGTACTCCCCAACATGGATCGGCGGCTCTCCCGGAGCATCGATCTCGGTCACACCCGACGACTCGAAGACCCATCCCGCCCCGGGCAGGCAATGCTGCGGCGAATGGATCGACTGCCCCGTCCGCTGGGTCGGAAAGTATCCAATAAACAGGCCGATCGGGGCGGCGTCGACCGCCGAACCGCTCGCGAATATCGGCGTGTACTCGCGGTTCAGAAAAAATCCTTTGCCCAACACCGCCAGAGTCTCGGTGTCCAGCGGGATATCGGTCGCGGTCCAGTGACCGATCGTCTCCGGCATCTGGTCCAGCGGCTGGCTGGGCGGCACCTTGTCGACATCGCCGCGAACACGCAGCACAACGGTCCCAGCCACCAGAAGCAACACAATCACCCAGAACCGTGAAGATCTCATGCCGCCACCGTCCGTTTCCGCGTCACCAGACGCATCGCGATGTGTACGAGATACAGCAGACTCAGAGAGACGAGAAACATTAGCCAGCCCGAAAACTCATGGAAAAAGCCCTGGGCTTTGTCCGGATCCCAGTATTGCACACACAAACCCGTTCCGAAAATACGTGCCGCATTGGCCGCCACGGCGATCGGAATCGCCGCCAATGCCAGGATCACCCGCCGCAGCGTCGTCTTTTCGATGAAATATCCATAAATGACCGCAACGGTAAACAGGCTCATCAACGACCGTATGCCGCTACAGGCTTCCGCTACCTCCAACTGCATCGCCGGCAGTTGGATCACGTTGCCTTCGCGCAGTACCGGCACGCCCACCAGCTGCAGCAGGCCGCTCGCCAGCTCGGAGGAACGCATCTGTAGTGGAAACGTAATGTGGTTCATGATCAGCACCGGCAGCGGGATCGCCAGCAGGCATACAAAGAGTATGAACTTGATCTCCCGTACCATCGCCAAGCCCAGCAGCATCCAGACGATCCCGATCACGAGGAGCAAAAACGATATCCGCGACAGGAACAGGTCGGCCCCGAAAACCCCCACAACCAGCACAAGAAATCCGAGCAACACCAACCCGAGCCCCTTCCAGCTTGGAGCCAGCGATGTCGCGAGAAGCGTTTCCCGCTTGTCCCATAGCAGAAACAGGACAAAGAACGGGATCAGAAGGCCAGCCGAATCGTCGCCGATGTTCCACCAGTCGCTTACCAGCTTGATCCCGACACGGTAATACAACAGCGCCATCAACACGCAAAGGACAGCAGTCACCATCCACGCAGTTTGGGAGACAGCAGCATCTTGCTTAGGTTTCAACGTCAAGGTTTCGGTCATTTCTGTCGGAAGTACGGTGCCGGGAGGAATCATTGCGGAGACAACCGGACTGTTAAGCATAACGTGTTCAAGCGACCCCATGGGTACAACTTATATACCAGAGCCAATCTTACTCTTTGGTTCGCGACGGTGAGCACTCAAATGGAATATCCTATTGTTGGCGATGGCTCGACATAAGTTGGACTCGACCCGGTAACGAACGTTGGCTGCCGCGGGCGGCGATCGATGAACCGAAACGATTGGAAACGATAGGGACCACATGAAAGCTCTTCTCTCAACCATCTTATCGATAAGCCTTCTCCCGGTGTGCATCGGCGTGGCCGCACAGCAGGTTCCCGCGGCGCCAACACAGGGCGCAACGCCGCCAACACAGGGCGCAACGCCGGCGCCGCAGGACAACGCACCCGCGCCGATCCAAGCGGCAACCCCGCCGTCGACCGAAAAAGCGTTGCCTGCGTCCGCCTTTCTTCCCTCGCAGGTCGAGCCCTCCGCCGCGAACATCACTCCCTCGACGTACGTCATCGGACCGGACGATAACATCCGCATCACGGTCTGGAGAGAGCCGACCCTGTCGGGCGCGGTTCCAGTCCGCCCCGATGGCATGATCTCACTGGCCCTGGTGGGCGACATCATGGCCGCGGGCCGCACTCCGACCCAACTGAGCGCCGACATTACGGCCCGCTTGAAAAAATTCCTCACCGACCCCACCGTCGCTGTCACAGTGCTCGCCGTCAACAGCAAGCGCGTTTTCGTCATTGGCGAGGTAGCCCACATCGGTCCGATTCCCCTGACCTCCAGCATGAATCCCCTACAGGCCATCTCCGCTGCCGGCGGCCCCACTCCCTTCGCCAAACAAACGCACATCTACATTCTGCGCGGCGAACAAGGTAAACAGAAAAAGATTCCCTTCAACTACAAAAAGGCAATCAAAGACGGCGATTTGCAGGGCGTAACACTTCTTCCGGGCGACACGATCGTGGTTCCATGACTCAATTTATTTCCAATGCCGTCCTCTGTTTCGTTCCGCTCGCGCTGCTCTGTTCCCTGGCCCATGGTCAGGACATCCCTGCTGTAACAAGCGCACCCACGTATCAGGGCTTCCAACTGCCAACCGTGCCTGGCACCCTGCACTACGCACTCAGCTTCAGCGAGCTCGTGCGCACCAGCTATTACGGCACGGGCAGGGACATCTGGGGTACAAGTATCTCGGGAGATGCAGGCTACCTGTCCAAGAGCGAGAACCATCCCTTCACCATGGTGTATTCCGGAGGGTATCTCCACAACACCGGCAGCATAGCTTCTTCGATTTTTCAGAGCCTTGCGCTCTCGCAGACCTACACCACCAGCCTCTGGAACACCGTTCTTTCGGACTCTATCGATTATCTGCCCGAATCTCGCAGTTCGGGGCTTTCCGGGATTCCCGGCGTGGGAGATGTTGGCGTCACCGTTCCACCGGTCGGCGGCGATACTGGACAGGACATTCTCAGCCGCACCGGCCAGCGCATCACGAACAAGACCAACCTCAGCATTCAGCGCCGGCTCACTGGCAGCACTTCCGTCCAGGGCGACGGAGGCTATTCCATCCAAAGGTTTCTTACCGATACGATCAACGCTCTAAACAGCCAGGAGATATCCGTTCAGGGCGGCGTCAACCACCGGATCGACGCTCTCAGCCAAGCGGAAGGCGATTATTCCTACGGTCATTTCTCTTACGTGGGCCAGGACTTTACCTTCTCGATGCAGAAATTCACGGTTGGATACAACCGGCAGCTCAACCGTAAGCTAGGTGTTCATGCCACAGTTGGCCCGCAATTCGTCTCCTCTTCGGGTTCACCTCTCGCCAGTTCGTCGGTAAACGTCAGCATCGACGCCGGAGTGGCTTACGAAGCCCAGCATTACGACTTTTCGATCGCCTACACACGCGGCGTGCGTGCGGGTTCGGGTGTCATCGCGGGCAGCTTTGTCGACAGTGTCTCTGCCGAGGGCGGTCGCAGGCTTGGAGAATATATGCATATCACCGGCGACGCCAGCTACACCCACAGCTCATCGCTCGAGAATCTAACCACCCACCCGCTCGATTTTCAGACCGTGCGCGGCAATGTCCAGGTCTCACGGACCGTCTCTCGGGACTTCAACGTCTATGTCAGTTACAGTCTGCAGGACCAGCAAAGTTCGAGCCTCCTGGACACTACCGCTGCTTTCACCGGGACCTCCCAGACGTTCGGATTCGGAATCAGTTATTCACCTCGTCAGCTTCACCTCGGTCACTAAAAAAGGAACTTCTTATGCTCGGTCATCGCAAACTTGACGCAAACGATTATGTCGCCATTCTCAAGCGGCGCCGCAAGTTGATCGCTATCCCTGTCGTTCTGCTTCCATTGATCGCGTACGGCGTCACATACCTTATTCCCGCGAGATATGTTTCGCAGGCGCTGATCCTCATCGAAGGCCAGAGGGTCTCGTCGGAGATCGCTCCGTCGATTGTCACGCAGAGTCTCGACAGCCGGCTTAACTCCATGAGTCAACAGGTGCTCAGCCGTTCCCAGATCCAGCCCATCGTTCTCAAATACAACCTGCTTCCATCCAAGCGCCTCAGCATGGACGACCGAGTCGTCCTTGTCCGCAATGCCATCGGCATTAAGCCGATCAAACCCGAGGTCCAGAGGACCGGCGGCCTGCCCGGCTTCTTCATCACCTTCACTGCCAGCGATGCGCCAACCGCGCAAAAGGTCTGCGCGGACATCAGCTCCCTGTTCCTCACCGAGAGCCTCAGGAACCGCCAGGACGCCGCCGAGGACACCACCACCTTTCTCAAGCAACAGGTCGACGACGCCAAGCGCGACCTCGACGAGCACGACGCCAAACTCGCCGCTTTCCAGCAGAAGTACGTCGGCAAACTTCCCGGACAGGAAGTCCAGAACGGCACCATGCTCACCAGCCTCAACACCCAACTTTCGGTCCAAAACCAGGATCTCGCGCGCCTGGAGCAACAGAAGGATATGCAGCAGTCCATGCTCGCGCAGGAACTTCAGCAGCAGCAGAGCACACCCGCGACGACCGTTCCCGGCCCCAACGGAGCAGTCACCCCGTTGCAATTCGACTACCAGCAGTTGGCCGCCCTTCAGGCCAAAGAGGCACAACTGACCAGCCGCTACACGCCGGACTACCCCGACGTTGTCGCCATACGCCGCGACATAACCGACCTGAAAGCAAAAATTGCCAAGGAACCCCAGCAGCAAGCCGCCGCGCCCGCGGGACCCGCTTCCGCGCCCCGGCCCAGCGATTCGCTCGGCGTCATCCAACTGCGCGCCCAGGTTCGCGGCGCCGACATCCTCATTCAGGCTAAAAAGAAGGAGTTGGAACAAACTCAGGCCACCGTTGCCTTGTACCAGAACCGCATCGAGTCCAGCCCGCTGGTCGAAGAGCAATTCAAGGACCTGAACCGCGATTACGATACCGCCCAGAAGAACTACGACGACCTGCTCGTCAAAATGAACCACGCCAAGATGGCGAGAGATCTGGAGAGCGCCCAGCAGGGCGAGCAGTTCCGCCTTATGGACGAGGCCAACCTTCCGGAAGACCCCACCTTCCCCAACCGCCAGCTTTTCGCCGCGGGCGGCCTTTTCCTCGGTCTCGCCATCGGCCTTGCGCTGGCTGCTTTCCTCGAATACAAAGATACCGCCCTCCGCACCGAACAGGACGTCTGGGCCTTTACACAGTTGCCCACGCTCGCCGTCATCGCATACTCCGGCAACGTGGAAGTCAGACACAAGAAACCGGGTTTATTCGCCCGCTTCAAAGCAATGTTCCAGCGCAAGACGCCGCCTGAAATGTTGAGCAAGGCAGAGGGCTAGCAAATTTTCTGCAGGTGTATAGCGAAACTCAGCATTTATGGCCGCTTTTCCCCAGAAAAACGGCGCCGCACGAACGTTCCAACTTCGCAGTAACGGAAAATTTGCTCTAATGTACAAAAGTTTTTTCAATCTCAAAAGCGCTCCATTCGGCTCCAGTCCGGACCCGCGCTTTCTCTACATGATGCCCCACACCCGCGAGGCCCTCGCCGGGTTGGAGTACGGCATCTCCGCGCGCAAAGGCTTCATCGTCCTTACCGGCGAGGTCGGGACCGGCAAGACCACGCTCCTGCGCCGCGCTCTCGGTTCCTTCGATCAGAACCGGGTCTTCACCTCGTTCGTCTTCAACCCGCGCCTCGACACCCTCGACTTCCTCGAGTTCGTGCTCAGCGATTTCGGCCTCACCCCCGCGAACCGCACCAAGTCGGGTATGCTGCTCCAACTCAACCGCTGGCTCATCGAGCGGTTCCGCCGCCAGGAAACCTGCGTCATCGTCGTCGACGAAGCTCAGAACCTGACTACGGACCTCCTCGAAGAAATCCGTCTCCTGACCAACCTCGAAACCTCGTCCGAAAAGCTCGTGCAAATCGTGCTCTCGGGCCAGCCCGAACTCGAAATGATGCTCCGCCAGCCCAATCTGCGGCAGCTCCGTCAGCGCATCGCTCTGTGGTGCCGCACCCGCGCGCTCTCCGCCGAGCAGACCGGCGCCTACATCGCCCAGCGGCTGCTCATCGCCGGCACGTCTGAGACCATCTTCACTCCCGACGCCGTGGCCGCGATTCACCGCGCCAGCCGCGGTATTCCTCGCGTCATCAATCTCATCTGCGAGCACTCGCTGATCTCCGGTTACGTCGAGCAGGTTCACCTGATTCCTGAAAGCACCGTTTTCACCGTCGCCGAGGACCTGGATCTCGATACCCAGCCATTCCTGGTGTCCACCGCCAACCACGGAGGAGGCTTTCCTACCAGCAATTGACCGGGCGTCCGTTCCAGCACGCCGCGCCAAATCGAATTTCAACAGAAGAACGAACCACCACTGAAGGCATACGAAGGCATATCGATGAGCAAAATTTACGAAGCTCTACTCCGGGCAGAACAAGACCGCACAGCAACGGGCGGCAAAGAGCCCGCATGGGAAAGCGCTCTCGACCCGGCCCCCGCCCCGGTCGTCGACGACCCACGGGAATCCTGGCCGCAATCCGGCGCCGCCCCGACAGACGACGCACCACCTCCGCCGCCGCGCGCAGAAAACCGCGCCGCACCCGCATCCGACCGCTCTGCCTCATCCGAACGCCCCGCCACACAGCAGCGCCGCGCCAACGACTTCGACCTCTCTACCATCT
>Ga0209483_1000954_pt1 | contig 23310 bp, 26 predicted proteins | sample NGEPerA_FD_184508 | JGI IMG/M metagenome (GOLD analysis project Ga0209483, IMG submission 184508) | Arctic peat soil microbial communities from the Barrow Environmental Observatory site, Barrow, Alaska, USA - NGEE PermafrostL2-A... | ecosystem: Environmental > Terrestrial > Soil > Wetlands >... | reverse complement strand
GTCCTGCGGACACCCTCTCCCATCCGATGGGAGAGGGTGTCCGCAGGACGGGTGAGGGAACTCTTTGCGGCTGTCAAAACCAGACGCAAACCGGGCGGTGGATTTTTCGGTCGCAAGCCAAATTCTGCAAAGAAATGTGACCACCCATCGCCCGGTAACCTTTGCACGGCAAAAATCAGGCCGCCGGAACGGATCATCGTTCCGGCGTTCATGTTTTTGAACGGCACTACGCAGGTGCTTGTGCAACTGGCCCCGGTGCGCAAGGGGGAACGACTTTGACTGGCATTTCGCTGGTGCTCGCTTAATGTGTCGCCATGTTTTTGGCGATGACGAACAGGACGCGGCGGCTGCTGCATTTGAGTTACATTCAAAATGTGACGGTGGCGGAACTGGAGCGCGGCTATCCCGAAGTGCTGGCATTGCTGGCGGAATTTCCCGACGGTTTTCAACTGCTCGCGGATCTGGGTCGGCTGGAATCCATGGACATCGCCTGTGCGGAGATCATCGGCCGGACGATGGAAATGCTGGAGCAGCACGGCCTCACGCGGGTGGTGCGCGTGATTCCCGATCCGGCAAAAGACATCGGCCTGAACATCATCGGCCTGTTTCATTACTCGAAAAAAATCCGCATCGTCACCTGTGAGACGATGGTGGAGGCGGCGAGGGTGCTGGAGCTGTAAATCATTTCGATTTTTTGAACAGATTGAGCAGGTGGGAAACGGGCGATGCGTTGGTGCTTGAATTGGAGTTGGTGCGGGATGTGGATTTGCCGCCGAACAAGTTCTCGACGGTATTGGCCACGGATTTGGATTCTTGCACGGTCGCCCCGCCGATTTCTTTGCCGAGACCGCCGCCGGTTTTGGCCACGAGCAACAGCAGCCCGCGTTTGTTTAAGTCCGTTTTGGCAACGCCGACGGTGCCTTTCTCGGTCAGAAAATCGGGCAAAGCAATATACATTGCATTGGTTGGCGTATCGGAACTGACGAGGCCGATCTGATCTGCCAATGAACGCCCCAGCCGGATTTGGACGGGGATTTGAATCGCCGAATTTGTCAGGATGGGTTCAATGGTGATGTCGCCCGTGGCCAGCACTTGAAATGCGGCGCTGCGGACTTCCGCCTGTTTCAATTGAATCTGGCCGGAACCGGCGTCGGCATTCAACGCGATCACGTCAATCGGTGCAGCGGTCAGTTCATCCGCCCAGCCGCTTTTGTGCGCGCCAAACAGGTTGCCAATCGTCGCTGCCGGATTCTTGATCAATTCCGGGATGGCGATGATGACGTTGATGATGGAATTAATCACCGGCGAACGGACGTTCGCAATCGAAAGGTTCATGTTGGTGGCGGTGAAATCAAACTGTCCGGCCAGGTTTTTTTGCAGACCGGCTCCGGAGATGCCCGCGCCTTTGATCTGCGCATGGGCGCTGGTGGTGCCGGCAATCTGGCCTTTGCGGTCGGGGGCGAAACTGTCCACGAGCGGCGTCAGCGGAATGGCGTCGGCACCGAAGGCGACATCGTAAGTGTAGCCGGGCACGCCGAGATTCAAATCCACCGTGGCGTTGACCGGCGCGCTGTTCAACGTCAACTCGCAGGGTTTGAGCAGGACGTGGCTGCCATCCAGCAGGACGGTCGTCCGCCAGTTCGCGATGTCCACTTCGCGCAGAAACAGGTGACCAATGTTCAAGTCGGCGGTGAAATTTCTCAACGGCAGCTTGATCGCCGCCGGCTCCTGGTTCGGATTGGAAGCTGTCGTCGCACTCGCGTTGACCGCAGGAGCGTTGGTCTTCGCAGGCTGGAGGCCGGAAAGCAGATCGTAATAACTCGTCACGTCCAACGAATCGGCGGTGACCTTGAAGTTGCCGGTGATGGCTGCGGACAAGGTGAGATCTACATTGCCGTCGAACTGTAGTGCATTTTTAGCGCGAGAAGTGGGCGCGAGCGCGAGCTGGCCGGCGACGGTGATCTTGTTTTGTTTGCTCGTGACACGGGCTTTCAAGTTAATGGCATCATTGGCCGGACTGGTTTCGGGTTTGGCCATCAATCGCAACAAGGCGGTTTGCGCGCTGATTTGAAAATCGGCGTCCTGCGTGCCGCTGTCAAACGTGCCGCTGCCGGAAACCGCCAGCACCGGCTGATCCTGGCGGGTCAGGTCCAGTTGAAAGTTGTCCAGCTTGAACTGTTTCAGATCCGCCACGCCGCCGCTGGCCTGCAGATGCACATTTCCCTGGTTCACGCGGGCGCTGCCGCTGCCGGTCGCCAGATTGTCCAGATGCGTGTCCAGCGCGAACGCCAGTTGCTCGCCGGATTTTTGCGAGGTGAGTTTCGCCTGCACGCCGACCGTCCCTGCCGGTCCGGCATCGCCGGTGAGCGATTTCCAGTCCGACAGATTGAGACTGGCGATGGTGAGCTTCAGCGTGGCATCGCCGACAGTGTTGTTGGCTTTGCCCCAGGCAATGGTCATTGGATTAGATAATCCACCCTGAAGCAGCGGCTGGGAATTTTGCGTGCCGGTCAGATTCAACGCCTTCAACATGGCGGACGAAGCGGACTGATTCACCGTCACGTCGTAGTCGCCATGCAGGTCGAGGGTGGGCGAAGTCTGGCCCTGTCGCGTAATCTGAAAGTGTGCCACGTCCAGCCGGCCGATGGCGGAGATCAAACTGCCACCCTTGCTGAACGCAATGTCGTTGGTGGAACTGATCGTGGTTCCCCCGAAATCCAAGCCGGCGGTGGTGCCGGCCAGATTCAATGCCTGCTTGTCAATGCCCAGAACCTCCACTCGGATTTTGCCTTCGGATTTGACCATGTCAAACGGCCCGCTGGCGCGGATTTCGCCCAGCTCCGCGCCGGCCTTGGTGAAACGCAGCGCCAGTTGCTTCAGTTCCGTGGACGTCAATTCGCAGTCCAGCTTGGCGGCAAACGCATCCAAGTCCGCCAGCGGGCCGGCGGCCTGTTCAACGGCGAAAGTGAGGCTGCCGTTGACCGAGGCCGGTTTCAAATCCGGTGCCAGCACAAAGTCAAATCCGCCGTTCAGCGTGGCGTGCAGCGAGCCGGCGGCGGCGTTGGTCTGCGCGGCCTTTTCCACGGCCAGTGTTGCGGCGAGCGCGATTTTCCCCGGCTGGCCGTTCTTGAGATCGCTGACCGTAAAGTTAAGTCCCGTCACCTCCGTCACGTCCTGGCCGCCGTTCTGATAATGTTTCACCAGCCGGACGGTGGCGTTGTTCAGCGCGATTTTTTTGATGTCCACCTCTGGCGGCTTGGATGACGAACTGGCTTTGGCCGGTTTCGGTGCCGGTGCCGACAGTTTGGTGAGCGGATCAAGATTGCTGGTGCCGTCGGCGTTTTGGATGACCGTAATGACCGGCGATTCGACGGTCACTTCCGACACGACAATCTTGCCGCCGAGGATGTCCCACAAACTGTAGCTGGCGCGCACGGATTGGATGGTCAACAACGGCTCGCCGCCGTGCGGCTGGACTTTTAGATTGCTCAAGCTCACCTGGCTGAACGGGCTGATCTTGGCGTCGCTGACCGTCACCTCGGAGTCGAGAGCCTTGCCGACCTTGGGAAGGATGACGCCTTTGAAAAAGGCCGCGCTGGTGGCGACGAAATAAACCACGAACAGCAGGACGACGAGGACGCCGGCGATCCAGGCCAGTTTGCGCAGCCAGCCGGCGCGTTTTTTGGGAGCGGGTTTCGTCATGGTTTCCGGCATAAAAATGATGTGTTGATATGTTTTGACCAATGCTGCCTCACGCAGCACTTTTTAATCTAGCGATGACACGCAAAATTTCAAACAACGAAATGCTTTTTCGCGGGCGAATTTTCGTTCGACCCCGGCGCGGTTTGTGGTTATCCTTCCAACAACACTATGTCACCCGACAAAATTTTATTGGAAGCGGAAGACAAAATGATCAAGACCGAGCAGGTCGTCCTGAATGAATTTGCGGGCGTGCGCACCGGCAAGGCGTCGCCGTCGTTTGTCGAAAATATCCAGGTGGAGATTTATGGCTCCATGATGCGCATCCGCGAACTCGCCGGCATCACCACGCCGGAACCGCGCCAGCTCGTCATCCAGCCGTGGGACAACGCCTCGCTCCAGCCCATCGAGAAGGCCATCCAGAAGGCGAACCTCGGCCTTTCGCCCGCCGTGCAGGGACGGCTCATCCGTCTTACGTTTCCGGAATTGAGCACCGAACGCCGCCAGGAATTTGTGAAGATCACCCGCAAGATGGCCGAGGATGGCCGCGTGGCTATCCGTCATGTGCGGCGCGACGCGCTGGAGGAATTGAGAAAATCCGTCAAGGCCGGCGAAACCAGCGAGGAAGAACAGGAAAAAGCCGAGAAGGAAATCCAGAAGCTGACCGACCAATACGTCGGCAAAATTGACGCGCACGTCGCCGCCAAGGAAAAAGAAATCATGACGGTGTGAGTTTTCTGGCGGTAATTTTCCTTCCGTTGTTGGCATTCCAAAACCAGCGAAATAGTCCGGACTTTTTTGCAGGACATTGTTCTTGTCAAGTTCGCAGAAACTTGAAAAGGTTGCGCGAGGGTAGAAACCAATTAGAATGAAAAAATAAATCATTAGGACTCGATATGAACCAGAAATTAGCCTCGATCCGTATTGGTGTTGTCGTTGTTGCGGTTTGGATTTTTTCCACCATTGCCAGCCAGGCCCAGGGCATTGCCGCCTATGCCACTCTCACCGGCGTGCCGGGAACGGGCAACACCTACAATTACACCCTGATTTTAAGCAATGCGCCCACCGCCACGACTTCCATCGAAGGTTTTTGGTATGCGTGGATTCCCGGACATTTTTTCCTGCCTTCAGCCCCGACAAGCCCGTCCGGCGGTTCATCGGGCTGGACAGCCGCCGTCAACAGCAATTCTTCCATCCAATTTCAAGGCACATCGGCCAATGCCATCGCCCCCGGCGGTTTTGCGACGTTCTTTTTTACGAGCAGCGACTCGCCGGCGACCTTGACGGGAACTTCTCAAGGATTTCCCATTGGAGACTCGGTTGCCTATCCCGGAACCATCAATTTCTCGGGCAGTTCGCCCAATGAGGAGTTTGCTGTTGTTTCTGTTTTATCCGTCCCGGAACCTTCCGCAATCTGTCTGCTGATCACCGGGTCGCTCGGACTATTGGCCGCTGGCGGACGCAAGCTGCGCGTGTGAATCATTGGGAACTCTCGCCCGTCCTGACGGAAAGTTGAGAAACTGAAACCCGTCAGCCGCTTCCAAAAAAAATTCTGCCGTCTGTCCCACGCGAAAAGATTGACGCCGCGCGCGTTTGCCCTGAATCTGCGGCTGGAAAATATGAAGGTGTCGTTCTGGAATTTGATCCCGCTGCGCAAACGCAGGCTTGCGCTCTGGTCTTTGGGGCTGCTGGTTTTTTACGCCGTCGTTGGTTTTCTGATCCTGCCGCCAATCGTCCGCAGCATCGCGGTGAAGCAGCTTTCCAAACAGCTCGGCCGCGACGTCTCGATTGAAAAAATAAAAATCAATCCGTTCGCGCTTTCGACGACGGTTCGCTGCCTTCTCATCAAGGACAAGGACGGCGAGCCGTTCGTTTCTTGGGACGAAGTTTATGTGAATTTCCAAATCTCATCGCTGTTCACGAAGGCGTGGACGTTCAAGGAAATCAGCATAATCAGGCCGTTCGCGCGGGCGCAGATGAACAAGGACGGCACATTCAATTTTTCCGATCTCGTCGCAAAGTTTTCCACCAACGCCGCGCCCGCAGCGGCCAAAACCGAACCCAAACCGCTTGTGCTGCATATCCGGTCGCTGCACATCATTGGCGCGACAGCGTCGCTGGCGGATTTCACGCCGCGCGAGCCGTTCAAGCGCACGCTCGGCCCGCTGGACCTCACACTCGACGATTTCCGCACCGATCCCGACAACAAAAATCCCTACGCCTTCAGCGGCACGACGGACGCGGGCGAGCAGATTTCGTGGAGCGGATTTTTCTATCTCGATCCGCTGCGCTCGCAGGGCGAGGTGAAGCTGTTCCATTTCACGCTGAACAAATACGCGCCGTTGTATCAAGACCTCGTGCGCTTTGAAATTCGCGGCGGCTCCATCGCGACGGACACGAAATACCATTTTGAATTGAGCGCGAGCAACCGCGTGGCCGTCGTGGACGACTCGGCGTTCGCGCTGCGCGATTTCAAGCTCGGCGCTCCCGGCGACAGCAACAACATCGTGGAACTGCCACTGTTCGCCGTGACCGGCGCGAGCGCGGATTTGCTGAGCCGCCAGGCAACGGTGGACACGGTGATGACGAAAGGCGCAAAACTTTTTTTGAGCCGCGACAAAAATGAAGCCGTCAACGTCGTGGAGCTGGCCAAACCGGCGGAATCAGTGACGAACGCGCCCGCCGGAATTTTGTTCCTGCTTCGTTCCGTGACCAACGCCGTGACGATGCTGCTGCAAAGCACCAACCAGTGGAGCGCCACGATCCGCAACGTGGCCATGACCAATTGCGCGCTGCACCTGGAGGACAACGTGAATTCGCGCCCGGCGAAACTGGACTTGAGCGGCATCACGCTCGACGCAAAAAATATTTCCAATCTGCCCGGCGCCGGCCTGTCGGCGGTGTTGTCCCTGAACTGGAACACGAACGGCACGATCCTGGCCGAGACCACCGCGTCGTTTTTGCCGCCGACCGCCGACCTCCAGCTTGACCTTGACCAGCTTGATCTCGGCACGCTCGATCCGTATCTCGAACCGAAATTCAATCTTTACATTCTCGGCAGCAAGCTGGGACTGCACGGGAAAGTCAGCCTGCGCACGCCGGCCGGCGGACTGCCGCAGGTCACGTTTCACGGCGACGCGAGCCTTGATGATTTCCAAACCGCAGACGGCGTCACCGCCGAGGATTTGTTGAAATGGGATTCGCTCCGCTTCAACGGCATTGACGCGAACCTCAATCCGCAGTCCGTCACCATCCGGGAAATTGACCTGGACGACGCCTACGCGCGGCTGGTCATAGAAACGAACAAAACGATAAACTTGCTCAACGCGCTGCGCATGACAAACGCGCCCGCGACGAATGAAACAAAAATCGCCGTTGCTGAAAAATCCGCCACGACCAATTCGCCGCCGCCGCAGATTTCCATCGGCGCGATTGTCTTTTCCAACGCCGTCGTCAGTTTCACCGACCGCTCGGTTCAGCCGAACGTGAACATGGGGATTGAACAAATGGAAGGGTATGTTGCCGGAATTTCCTCCGCGCAGCTTCAGCACGGCGACGTGCATTTAAGCGCGAAAGTGGACGGCGTCGGCCCGGTCGCCATCACCGGCACGATCAACCCGCTCAACGGCGCGGCGACGAACGACATAAAAATTTCCGTGAAGGACGTGGACTTGACGCCGGCCAGCGCCTATGCCGGAAAGTTCGCGGGCTACGGCATCGCCGAGGGAAAACTGAATCTGGACCTGGCTTATGACATCGTCGGGAAAAAGTTGCAGGCGAAAAACGTCATCACGCTGGATCGTTTTACGTTTGGCGAAAAAGTGGAAAGTGCGGACGCGACACATCTGCCCGTGCGGCTGGCGATTGCGATTTTGAAGGACCGCGAAGGGAAAATTGTTTTGGATGTGCCGATTGACGGCAGCCTCGACGATCCGAAATTCCGCATCGGCAAGGTGGTTCAGCGCGCCATCGTGAACATTCTTGAAAAAGTTGCGACTTCGCCATTCTCGTTGCTGGGCGCGGTGTTTGGCGGCGGCGGCGAGGAACTCGGTTTTCAGGATTTCGCGCCGGGCAGCGCGGTGTTGACGGCGGTGGACAAACAAAAATTGGATTCGCTGGCGAAGGGACTTTACGAACGGCCGGCGTTGAATTTGGAAATTGCCGGCAGCGTTGATCCCGACGGCGACCGCGAAGGTCTGCAGCGCGCCGCGGTCGAAAACCAAATCCGCACCCGGATTCGGATTAAGTCCCGCAAGTCGGAGCCGGTGGCAAGCTGGGCTGATCCAGTCGGTTTCACGCCCGACGAACGCGCATATTGGGTGAAGAAATTTTACGACGAGGCGCTGGCCGAAAAAAAAATCACGCCGGAACTGATTGCCGCGAACACGAATCTTGCCGCGTTTGCCGCGCAGGTTTTGCCGCGCAAATTCACGGAAGAAAAAGGCGCGAGCCTGCTGATGAAATCTGCAGCGGCGAAAAAATCAAACGCCGCCGCCGGCCCGGTTTATCAAACCAAGCTTGTTCCGCCGCCAGACCCGATGGAAGCCGTGCTGCTCGCAACCTATCCCATCGCTCAAGACGATTTGGAAACGCTCGCCGCCGCGCGTGCCAAAGCAGTTGAAGATTATCTTTTGCAGAATGGAAAAGTCGAGGCGTCACGCTTGTTTCTCACGGCGAAAGGCGGGTCGTTGCGCAGCGACGGCAGCCGCGTCTATTTGCAGTTCCGGTGAAAACAAGATTTATTTCTGGACCAGATTGTCGCCGACAAACACGCGATAATCCTTGATGCGACCGCCGCCTTCGCCCTGGCGTGGAACGTAGCGGAAACCGGAAATCGTCTGCGACCGGCCCAGGTCCAAAATCAACTGGTGCGGATGGTCCGGCGACGCGCCGCTCCATTGCGTGTGCCAGTGGTTCGCCGTCTGGCCGTCAATCGCGTTTTCCGCCGAGCCGTCCTCGCTCGCGCGTTCCTCGCTGTCCACGTAGGCAATCGTCCAGCCGTCGTGGCTGATGGATTTGCCGTCGGCACCGAGCAGATCGAGTTCGGCGACGGCGGCGAAAGGTTTGCCGTCCTGCGCGTTCAACGATTCGAGGCAGAAAAATCTTCCGGTCGCGGGCGCGGCGAATTTTATTTCCTGCGTGTCCGCGCCCGGCGCAAAAGAACCGCTGTGAACCGGCGCGGCGGAATCCAGGTTTAATTTCACCACCGGGCGGTGCGTGGCTTGAAAGTCCAGTTGCGGGCGAAGCTCGTCGAGAATCGGCTGTCCCAGTCCGGCGATTTCCGGCTGTTGCGGGCCGAGCAGATCGAGAATCACAATTTCATTTTCGCCCGCGTGCAGCCAGCAGCCGGGCGCGTAGGCGGTTTGCGTCGGGCCAATGTTCCAATAACGGCCGAGACAATGGCCGTTGACCCACAAGTCGCCCTTGCCCCAGCCGCGCAAATCCAGAAACGTGTCGCCGGCTTTTTCCAGATTGAACGTGCCGCGCCAGAACGCCGGCGCGGAATTGGGGAGCGCGCCCGCCTCGGGTGCAGCCAACGGCGCCCCCGTCGTTGGCTCGGGCGCACGGGAGACTTGCGAATTTTTCTGATCAGTGTCGCGCGCAGTGTTCGGCGCGAGGGCGCGCCGAACCGCAGCCGGGGCGGCTGCGCTCCCGGCATTTATAAATTTCAAGCCCGCGAGCATTTGAGCATCAAGCGGCAGACGGAAAATTTCCCAGCCCAAAAAAACTTTTCCCCCGATTTTTACCGGCCCGATCAAACCTTTGCGGTCGGCCATTTCCGGGCCAAAATTGATGCGGCCCATCGGTTCGACGAGGATGTCGAGTTGCGCCCCGGCGTTGCGTTTGGGCAGAACAATTTTCGCGCTCGCGTTGCGACGGTCCAGAATGCCCACGCGTTTGCCGTCGAGAAAAACATAGCCGAAATCGTGGATGGCCGCCGCTTCGAGCGTCGTGGCCGGGCCGGCGGGAATTTGCCGGCGATACAAAATGCAGCCGTAGCCCTGGTCGTAGGCTTCCATGTTGCGCGGGATTTCGTCCTGCACCGCGCCGGGCAGGTTGTCGAACACCGGCGCGACTTCCTTCAGTTCCACCGGCGCGAACGTGACGACGGGATTGGTCGCGGGCACGTCGGGCAGCGTTTCGCCGGGCAGGAGATTCAAGTTTGAGTCGGCGGCGGGCGCTGAAATCGTCAGGCACGTCAGGACGGTCAGCAGGCAGGGAATTTTTTTCATGGATCAACTCGGATGCACAAAGCTAGAGAGGCAGCGCGACGGTGTCAATTTTCCGCGCGCGGACAAAATCGAATTTGCTTTCGCCGACTTCTGCGGTCTGTTAAAAAAACGGTGTGCGCAAAATCCTTTTTGTTTTCAGTTTGTGCCTCGGCGTTCTGGTGCGGACAGCGGACGCGGAGACGCTGACCTTGACCGATGGCGGGTCGGTGATGGGCGACTTTGTGAAGTCTGACGACAATGGCCTGATGCTGCACACGACGGCGGATACTTACACCAACATCCCGTGGGGGCAGTTCTCGCAGGACTCGCTCAAGCAGCTTTCACAAGATCCAAAAATCCAGTCGTATGTTGAACCGTTCATCGAGCCGACCGAATCGCAGCGGCCGAAGCCGGCGGAAATCCGGGTCAACCCGGTGACGCGCTTGGAACGGCCGGCGAACCCGTCTCTGCCCGGCGGCCTGCTGAAATCTTCCGTGGGGCTGTTTGTTTTGTTCGTGCTTTATCTGGCGAACCTTTTTGCGGCGTATGAGATTTCACTTTTCCGCGCGCGGCCCGTCGCACAGGTGATGGGCGTGTCGGCGGTGCTGCCTTTAATCGGACCGATCATTTTCCTTTCCATGCCGATTAAGATGGATGCACTGCCGGAGGATGAGGCCGCCGCAGTTACGCCGGCGGGCGGCGCGGAGCAAATTCCGTCGGAAGAAATCCAGATCACCGAGGCGTCGTGGAATCCGCAGTCGGAGGAAAAGAAGCCGGAGCCGCAGATTTACTCGCGCGGCAAGTTCACGTTCAACAAGCGTTTCATCGAGACGCGGTTCCCCGCCTTCACGGGCGCAGGGCAGGGCGACCTGGCGAAAAAATTCACCATGGAAGTCAGGACGATGAAAGACCATTTCACCGTCGAGCGCATCGTGCAGGTCGCGCCGACGGATGTTATTTTTGCAGCCGTCAAGCGCGGGCAGGTGACCGTGGCACTTTCTGACATTCAGGAAATCAGACTCAACCCGAAGGCCGCTTGAAATACCGCACCATTCTCATGTTCGGCGCGCCGGGTTCCGGCAAAGGCACGCACGGAAAAATCCTCGGCGCGATTCCGGGCTGCGTCCATTGCAGTTGCGGCGACGTGTTCCGCAACCTGAGTCCCGAAACGCCGCTCGGAAAAATTTTCGTCGAATACTCCAGCACCGGCCAGCTTGTGCCCGACGAGCCGACCATCCAGTTGTGGCAGCAGTTCGCGCACGGCCTCACGGCCACCGGGCGGTTTCATCCCGAACGCGACACGCTCGTCCTCGACGGCATTCCGCGCAGCGTGCATCAGGCGGAAATGCTCCGCAAGTTTGTCCACGTCATCGCCGTTTTTTACATGTGCAGCGGCAATTTCAAAAACCTCGTCGCGCGGATGCAGCGCCGCGCGCTCAAGGACAACCGCCTGGACGACGCGAACATCGAGGTCATCCGCGCGCGGCTCAAGACTTACGAGAACGAAACCAAGCCGGTGCTGAATTTTTACGGCAAGGAAATCGTCCACCGCATCAACACCGACGGGACGCCGGCGCAGACCTTCGCCAAAATTCTCCGGCACGTCGTCAAGCTCCGCTGAATTGGATTTACGATTTACGATTTGCCCGCCATTGCTGCTTGGAAAAATCATCAATCATAAATCCTAAATCATAAATGAGGATTATTTTCATGGGCACGGCGGAATTGTCCTGCGCCAGCCTGGAAACGCTGGCGCGGGATGAAAATTTTTCCGTCGCCGCCGTCGTCACGCAGCCGGACAAACCCAAAGGCCGCGAACTCAGGCTCCAGCCTTCGCCGGTGAAAATGCTGGCGGAGAAATTAAAATTGCCGGTGCTGCAACCAGTCAGGGCGCGCGATGAAAAATTCTTTGGCGAACTCCGCGAATTGAAGCCGGATTTGATGGTCGTCGTCGCCTACGGACAAATTCTGCCGCAAAACATTTTGGATTTGCCGCGTTTCGGCTGCCTCAATGTCCACACTTCGCTGCTGCCGAGACATCGCGGAGCCGCGCCAATCCAATGGGCGATTGCCAACGGCGACACGGAAACCGGCGTGACGATCATGAAAATAGACGCGGGACTGGACACCGGGCCGATCCTGTCCGCGCGCCGCACGCCGATTCTCCCGACGGACGACTCGCAAATTTTGCACGACCGGCTGGCCCGGCTCGGCGCGGAACTGCTGGTCGAGACGATTCCAGCCTACGTCGCCGGAAAAATCACGCCGCAGCCGCAGCCCGCCGAAGGTTTTAGTTACGCCGCGAAAATAAAAAAGGAGGACGGCCAGATTGACTGGAACCTGCCCGCGCTGAAAATCTGGAACCGCCTGCGCGCCTTCACGCCGTGGCCGGGCGCGTTCACGTTTTTGAAAATTGATTTGAAGCCGCAACTGCTGAAAATCTGGAAAGCCGAGGTTGTCGAAAAGCCGGGCAGGGCAGGGGAGATATTGTCGGCGGATAAAACCGGCATCGTCGTGGCGTGCGGAGAAAAGGCGCTGCGGATTTTGGAGTTGCAGCGCGAAGGCGGCCGGCGCATGAACGCTGCGGAATTTCTGGCCGGCCATCCGTTGAAATGCGGCGAAACGCTGACTTAAAAATGAAAGCCGCCGCACAATTCAGGATCGTCCTCGTCACCGCGCCGGATTTGAAAACGGCGCGGGTGCTGGCCAGGGCCGCGTTGTCGGCAAAACTCATTGCGTGCGCGAATCTCGTTCCCGAAGTTGAATCGCATTACTGGTGGCGGGGAAAAATTGAATCGGGCGCGGAGGTTTTGCTGGTTTTGAAAACGCAAAAATCAAAGCTGGCCGCGCTGGAAAAAATGATTCTCGCCAAACATCCTTACGACACGCCGGAATTTTTGGTTTTGTCATTAAGCGCGGGCGGCAGAAAGTATCTGGATTGGCTGGCGGTAAGTTGCCGTTGAATTTTGTTGAACCGGCAAAGAGTCGGCGTAGATTTGTCCCATGCAGAACGCAAATGTCGTCACCGTAGTGGTGTTGCTGGCAATGAATGGCCTGGCGCTCGGCATCGGATTTCTCATCCTTGGCTGGATGCTGGCACTGCATCGTCGTCGCCGCCGGCTGGAGCAGACGGTTTTTTCGCCGGCTCTGAATTTTTTCCCGTTCCAATCACAGTCCGCGCATCGGCCGGGCTGCTGGCTGGCGGTGCGCTCGGTTTCGACGGAAGCGGTCAAGGACGCGCTGGAACTGAACCGCGCCGCGCCGTGCTCGTGGGAAGAAGGGCTGGCGGGCGGGCATGAATTTTTCATCAGCCCGCGCGTGCATGGTTGGGTCATCGTCACCGGCCTCGGCCTGCCGCATCCGAGCGACGACGTGGACGCGACTTTTCTTTTTCTGACGGCGTTGAGCCGCAAGCTCGGCCATGTGCAGTATTTTTACGCAAGCCGGCTGATGCGGCATCACGCCTGGGCGCGGCTGGACGACGGCTGCGTGACGCGCGCCTACGCATGGACGGGCGAAACGGTCTGGAACCAAGGCGCCGAGACGCTGCCGGAGATCGAGATCGGCGTGAAAGTTTTTGCCTACGACGACCACTCGGCGACGATTCTTGACGCGGAGACGAATTTTGAAAAAGTGCCGCAGCTCGCCGCGCGCTGGAGCCTGGACCCGGCGGAGGTGAAATTAAATTCCATCCGGCAGGCCACGGGCATCGCGGGAGAATCGGCGTTTATCTGAAAAATTTCATTGCGCGAAAATCGCGGCGGGCGCAGATTGCGGAAAACGAAAGGAACCCCATGTCATTCAGCATTGAACTTGAACTCCAGAAGTTTCCCAAAAAAACCGCCCTCAAGGACGGCACCGAGGCCACGCTCCGGCCGTTGAAGGCCGACGACGAAAAGGCGTTTCACCAGCTTTTCCAGGGCATTCCCGAACGCGAACGGATGTTCATCAAGCACCGCGTGCAGGACATCAAGGTGATCCGCGACTGGTGCCGGAACATTGACGTGGGACGCAACCTGCCGCTCGTCGGGCTGATTGACGGGAGGATTGTCGGCGACGCGACGCTGCACCAGCAGCTTGGCGGCTGGAAACGGCACGTCGGGCGCGTGAGCGTGCTGGTGCATCCCGAATTTCGCGGACGCGGCCTCGCGCGCGCGCTCATCGAGGAAATTCTGGACATCGCGCGCCGCGCCGGGCTGGAGAAAGTCGAGGCGGAGTTCATCGGCGAACAGGATGCCGCGATGAAAATGTTTGCGATGCTCGGCTTCAGCAAGCTCGTCCACCTGGAAGATTATGTGAAGGATATGCAGGCCATCACGCATGATTACATCCTGATGGGGCTGGATCTCAAAACGGACGAGGAATATGCCAGCGCCAGCGGATGAAAACATTTTTGATTTGCGATCTGCGATTTGCGATTGGTCGTGGCTCGCGGCGTTTCTGAAATCATAAATCATCAATCGTAAATCATAAATGCCCCCGGAGATTTGTCCCAATTGCGGCGCGGACGTGCCGCGCAACGCGAAGGCCTGCCTCGAATGTGGTTCCGATGAAAAAACCGGCTGGTCGGATTCCGTCTGCGCCAGCAATCTCGGCCTGCCGGACGAGGAATTCAGTTACGACGAATTCGTAAAGGAAGAATTTGGCAAAGAGCGGAAGCCGCGCGGCGTTTCCTGGTTTTGGTGGGTCATCGCCCTGCTCCTCGTCCTGCTGCTGTTGTTTTTATTTCTGCGTTTTGCAAAAATTTACTTCTTTTCTTCCGGCCTGGCTTCGGGTTCGGGGGCGGAAATGAAATCAACCCATTCGAGAATCGCGCGCTGGGCGGCGTCGCCGTTGCGCTGGTTCAATCTCACGATGCGTGTGTAGCCGCCGTTGCGGTCCTTGAACGCCGGAGCGATTTCCTTGAACAGGGTTTTCGCGGCAGATTCCTGGTGCAGCCGCGCGACGGCGAGGCGGCGCGAATGAACCGTTCCTTTTTTGCCGAGCGTGACCATTTTTTCGGCGACGGAACGGGCGGCCTTGGCCTTGGCCAGAGTCGTCGTGACGCGCCGATGTTCGATCAGGCTGCAAACGAGGTTGGCGAGCATCGCGTTGCGATGTTCCGAGGTGCGGCCCAGCTTGGCCGTGCGCTTCAAATGTCTCATGGCAGTTCCTTACTCCGCTTTCGGTTCTTCCTTGACCGGGGTTTCAATCAGGCCCGGCTCGAAATTCATGCCGAGCGCCAGACCGAGCGCCGTCAACTTGTCCTTGATCTCGTTCAGCGATTTTTTGCCGAAGTTGCGATACTTGAGCATTTCCTGCTCGCTCTTCAAGGCCAACTGGCCGACGGTCGTGATGTTGGCGTTGTTCAAACAGTTCGCCGCGCGGACGCTCAACTCGATTTCGTTGACGCTCATGTTGAGCAGCTTCTTCATCTTCACCTTCTCGTCGTCCTGCTTGTCGGCGGCCTCCTCGAACTCCACCGCGTTTTTGTCGTAGCCGACGAACACGTCGAGGTGATGCGCGAGGATCGCGGACGACTGCGTGAGCGCGTCGTCGGGCGTGATGCGTCCGTCCGTCCAAATTTCCAGGACCAGCCGGTCGTAGTCCGTGCGGTTGCCGACGCGCGCGGCCTCGACCGCGTAACGCACACGCGTCACCGGCGAGAACAGGGAATCAATCGCCACGATGCCAATCGCCTGGCCGGGCTTTTTGTTTTCGTCGCCGGGACAGAAACCGCGGCCGATTTTCACGGTCAGCTCCATCTCAAGTTTTTTCTTTTTGTCGAGGGTGCAGATGTGCTGGTCGGGATTGACCAGTTCAACGTTCTGGTTCAACTGAATGTCGCCGGCGGTCACGACGCCTTCCTTGCCGGCCGTCAGCAAAAGCACCTGCTCGTCGCGCGTGTGCGCCTTGAACTTGACCTTCTTCAGGTTCAGAACGATGTCGGTCACGTCCTCGACGACGCCGTCAATGGTGGTGAACTCGTGCATCGCGCCGTCCACTTTCAGCGAGGTGATGGCCGCGCCTTCGAGCGACGAAAGCAGCACGCGGCGGAGCGAGTTGCCGACGGTGTGGCCGTAACCGGTTTCAAACGGGTCGGCGATGAATTTCGCGTAGGTGGCGGTGGCGGTGGCCTCTTCCTTCTGCAACCGCTTGGGCATTTCAAAACGTCCTAGTCGAACTGGCATATTTTCCTTTCAACAATTTTAATCTGGCTTCCCCGGCAAATTTATTCCCGGCCGGCGAGGCCCGTGTAATTGTTTTTTGTTTGTGGTTTATCGGGAATAAAATTCTACGACGGCCTGCTCGTTGGCAATCGGCTGGATTTCGGCGCGCGTGGGGATGCGCAGGATCGTGCCCTTGAACTCTTCCTTGTTCAACGACAACCAGTCCGGCACCGCCCGGCTCGCAGAAATTTCCAAACCCTTGGTCGCAAGCTGGCGCGACACGTTGTTGTTCTTGACGCTGACGGCATCGTTCACCTTGAGGGCGAATGACGCGATCGCCGCCTTGCGTCCGTTGACCGTGATGTGGCCGTGATTGACCATCTGCCGGGCGGCGGCGCGGGTGCTGGCAAAGCCGAGATGAAACACGACATTGTCCAAACGGGTTTCCAGAATCTGCAACATCGTTTCGCCGGTGACGCCGCGCTTGTTCTTCGCCTTCTCATAGACGCCGCGAAATTGTTTCTCCATCAAGCCGTAATAATAACGGAGCTTCTGCTTCTCAATCAAACCGGCGCCGTAGTCGGTGGTCTTGCGGCGGGATTTCGGGCCGTGAACGCCCGGGCCGTAGTTGCGGCGTTCGAGATATTTCGTCGGGCCGAAAATCGGAATTCCGAAACGGCGGCTGATGCGGACGCGGGGACCTGTATAACGAGCCATAAAATTAGTGATGAGTGATGAGTGAAAAATCAGACGCGGCGTTTTTTGCGCGGGCGGCAGCCGTTGTGCGGAATCGGCGTCACGTCCTTGATTGAGGAAATTTCCAGGCCGATGGCCTGCAGCGCGCGGATGGCGGATTCGCGGCCCGAGCCGGGACCCTTGACGCGGATTTCAACTTCCTTCATGCCGTGCGCCATCGCCTGGCGCGCGGCGTCCTGCGCGACCTGCTGCGCGGCGTAGGCCGTGCTCTTGCGCGAACCCTTGAAGCCCACGCGCCCGGCGCTCGACCAGCCGATGAGGTTGCCCTGCGCGTCGGTGATGGTGACCTGCGTGTTGTTGAACGTGGCGAGAATGTTCGCAATGCCGGCGACGATGTTTTTCGCGTGCTTGGCCTTGACAACTTTTTTCGCGTTGGCGTCTTCGCCCAAAAGTTCGGCGGCGGTGGGCGCGGCGACGGCGATTGCTTCCGCAGGCTTGCCGGCTTCAGACACGGCGGCGGGCGCGGCGGCTTTGGCGGTTTTTTCAGCCGGGGCGGCGCCCTCGGCTTTCGCCTCTTTTTTGGGAGCGGATTTCTTTTTTATTTCTTCAGCCATACAAATTTTTCAGTGGATGCCGGTCTTGGCGTTCGGATTGCGCTGGACGCCGACCGTCTTGCGCGGGCCTTTGCGCGTGCGTGCGTTCGTCTGCGTGCGCTGGCCGCGCACGGGCAGGCTGCGCTGGTGGCGGACGCCGCGATAGCAGCGGATGCCTTGCAACCGTTTCAAATTCATGCCGAGTTCGCGGCGCAGGTCGCCTTCGATGACGTATTTGCCCTCCTGGATCGCGTGGACGATCTGCGAGAGCTGCGCCTCGGTCAAATCCTTCGCGCGGATGCTCGCGTCAATATTGGCGCGTTCGAGAATCTCCTTCGCGTTGACCGGGCCGATGCCGTAGATGTAGCGCAGCGCAATGTCAATACGCTTGCCGGGCGGAACTTCAACACCAATAATGCGTGCCATAAATTATTTTTAACCTTGCCGTTGCTTGTGACGTTTGTTGGAGCAGATGACGCGGATGACGCCTTTGCGCTTCACGACCTTGCAATGCTCGCACATTTTTTTAACTGACGCTCTGACTTTCATGTAATTGGATTGATGGATTGCTGGATTTTTGGATTGATGGGCTGGCATTTATCCAACAATCCATTTATCCAATCATCCATTCATCCCGACTTATTTTATTTATTTGTTTCCACGATCACTCGCCCCGCGCTCAAATCGTAAGGCGTCAACTGCAATTTTACCGCGTCGCCGACATTCAAGCCGGCAAAATTTTTCTTTGCCCGGCCCGTCACGAACGCCGTCAAACGGTGTCCGTTTTTCAATTCCGCGCGCCAGGTGCCGTTCGGCAAAACCTCGGTCACGCGGCCTTCAACCTGAAAGGCGTCTTCTCCGGCCATGTCAAAATCTCCGGTTCGCCGTCGGTGATCAGGACGGTATGCTCAAAATGGGCTGACAGTGAACCATCTTGCGTCACCACTGTCCAGCCGTCTTTCAAAATTTTTACGTCGGGCCGGCCCGCGTTCACCATCGGCTCAATCGCAATCGTCATTCCCGGCCGCAGCCGCTCGTTCATCTTCCGGTCAACAAAATTCGGCACCTGCGGCTCTTCGTGCATCGTGCGCCCGACGCCGTGGCCGACAAATTCACGGACGACGCTGAAACCGTTGCCCTCGACGTAATCCTGAATCGCGCGCGAAATGTCCGTCACGCGGTTGCCTGGAATTGCCGCCGCGATTCCCAGATGCAGCGCCTGCTCCGTCACGTCCATCAGCCGCTGCGCCAGAACTCCGCAGCCGCCCACCGCGACCGTCAGCGCGTTGTCGCCGATAAAACCGTTGTAGCGGACGCCGACGTCCACGCTGACGATGTCGCCGAAACGCAGTTCGCGCTCGTTCGCCAGCCCGTGAACGACTTCCTCGTTCACCGAGATGCAGGTGTGGCACGGATACTTGCGATAGCCCAAAAACGCGCTTTTCGCGCCGTGCGCCCGCATCCGTTCCGCCGCAAAATTGTCCACCTGCCGCGTCGTCACGCCCGGCCTGATGAACCCGGCGATTTCCTGCAAAACTTTTCGCGCGACCACGCACGCCGGACGCATCATTTGCAAATCGTCCCCGGACTTGAACTTTATTCCGCCCACAAAAAATTTTCAGAAGCGGCCACGGACACGGCCTTTTTTCAAAAAGCCGTCGTAGTGGCGCATCATCAGGTGCGATTCGACCTGCCGCATCGTGTCCAGCATCACGCCGACCGAAATCAAAATGCTCGTGCCGCCGAAGAACTGGGAGACGTCCGGGGGAATATCCAACTCATTCTGGAGCATGATCGGAATCGTCGCGATGACGGTCAGAAAAATCGCGCCGGCGAGCGTGATGCGGCTCATCGCGCGGTGAAGATAATCGCTCGTGCCCTGCCCCGGACGCACGCCGGGAATGTAGCCGCCGTTTTTCTTCAGGTCGTCGGCGATCTGGATTTCGTTGAACTGCGTCGCCACCCAGAAATACGAGAAGAACAAAATCATGAACGCGTAAACCGTCAGGTAAAGCCACGAGCCGTGACTGAGCGTGCTCGCCAGCAGCCGGATTTTGTCCTGCAAAAACGGCATCTTGGTCATCATGCCGGCCAGCGCGTTCAAAACCGGCTGCGGGAACATCAAGATGGACTGCGCGAAAATGATGGGCATGACGCCCGAATAATTCACCCGCAGCGGCATATAGTTCGTGCCGCCCTGATACATTTTCTGGCCGATCATGCGGCTGGCGTATTGCACCGGAATTTTCCGCTGCGCCTGCGTGATGGCGATGACGCCGCCCACCACCACGACCAACAAAATCACCAGCAAAAGGCCGGTGCCCAGCAAACGATGAGTCGCCTCATTGCCGCCGCTGGAGGAAAACATATTGATGGAGGCCCTGACCGCCTGCGGCAGACGCGAAAGGATGTTGGCCGTGATGACCAGCGAAACGCCGTTGCCGATGCCGCGATCGGTGATTTGTTCGCCCAGCCACATCAACAGCATCGTTCCCGTGGTCAGAATGATCACGGTCTGCACGAGGAACCAGACATGGTTGTTCGTCAAAACAAGGTTGCCGGTGTCGTATTTTTCATGCCACCAGGTGTTGGCAAAATACCAGCCCTGGCCGAGGCAAAGCAGCACGGTGCCGTAGCGTCCGTATTGGACGATCTTGGTGCGGCCACCTTCTTCGCGCGCCAGCTTGCTCAAACGCGGCCACACCGCCGTGAGCAACTGAAGGATGATCGTCGCGCTGATGTAAGGCATGATGCTCAACGCCGCCACCGCGCAGCGGTCAAACGCGCCGCCGGCAAACATATTATACATCCCCATCATGCCGCCGGCGCTTTGCTGCGCAATATGCTTCGCCATCACGACGCCATCAACGCCCGGAACGCGGACGAACGTCAGCAACTGGCACACGGCCAGCACGCCAATTGTGAAAAGAATCCGCGACTTCAGCTCCGGAATCTTGAAGCAGTTGGCGAACGTGTTGAAGATGTTGCGGAACATGGTTCAGTCCCGCCTCAAGCCTGCGCGGGTTCGGCCGCCTTGCGCGCGACGATTTCCACCGCGCCGCCCTTGGCTTCAATTTTCGCTTTCGCCGAGGCGCTGAACGCGCTCGCGCTCACCGTGAGTTTTTTGGAAAGCTCGCCCGAACCGAGAATTTTCACGCCGTCGGAACGGCCGTTGGCCAGGCCGACGGAACGCAGCGCGGTTTCGTCCACCCGCGCGCCGTCGTCGAACTGGTTCAATTCGCCGACGTTGACCGCGATGTATTGCGTGGTGAAACGCGCGTTGTTGAAACCGCGTTTCGGGATGCGGCGGATGAGCGGCATCTGGCCGCCTTCAAAACCGATGCGGACGGAACTGCCCGAACGCGCGGTCTGGCCCTTGCCGCCGCGACCGGAGGTTTTTCCGTGGCCGCTGGATTCGCCCTGGCCGAGCCGCTTCGTGCGGTGCTTCGCGCCGGGCCGGGGTTTGAGGTTGTGCAGTCGCATCATAAAAATTTTAAGCTGTGGCCGGAACCGCCTCGGGCGCTTTCGGCGTTTCCACTTTTCTAATTTCCAAACCGCGGCCCTGGTAAATCGCCTCGCGGGTGCGCAAGCTCAACAAACCTTTCAACGTCGCCTTCACCACGTTCGCCGCGTTTTTCGAGCCGAGCGATTTGGTGAGGATGTCCTTTATCCCGGCCGATTCCAAAACGGAACGGACGGTCTTGCCCGCGATGATTCCAGTTCCGGGCGAGGCCGGGCGCAGCAGCACTTTTGCGCCGCCATAGCACGAATAAACTTCGTGCGGAATTGTCACGTCCTTCAGCGAAACGGAAACCATCTGGTTGCGGGCGACTTCGCCGCCGCGCCGGATCGCGTCCGCGACTTCGCCGGCCTTGCCAAGACCGACGCCCACGCGGCCCCGCTTGTCGCCCACGACAACGAGCGCGCTGAAATTAAAGCGGCGTCCGCCCTTCACGACTTTCGCGGAGCGGTTGATATAGACAACCTTCTCTATCAATTCTTCGGACGCGCCGCCGCCAAAGGCATTTTCCGGCGCGTCGCCCGGCGGCTTGCGACGACCGCGACCGCGCGGGCCGCGATGATCGCCGCCTTCAGTTTTGTTGATTTCAGCCACAGTATTTTTTTTGGTTGCGGGTTAAAATTTCAGTCCGGCCTCGCGCGCGGCGTCCGCCAGCGCCTTGACCTTGCCGTGATAACGGTTGCCGCCCCGGTCGAAGACCACTTCCTTGATGCCCTTGTCCAGCGCGTTCTTCGCCGCCAGCGCGCCGATTTTTTTTGCGCCCGCGACGTTCGCCGACAATTCCTTCGTCTCGCCCTTGCCGACGGTCGAGACCGCCGCGAGCGTCATGCCCGCCGTGTCGTCAATGAACTGGACGTGGATGTTTTCGCAGGTGAAGCACGCCGCCATGCGCGGGCGCTCCTTCGTGCCGGTGACTTTCTTGCGAAGGCGCCAGCGGCGGAGCTGCTTTAATTTTTGTTTTTTTTCCGTTCTCATTTCAATGCACCACGGATTTGGCCGTGGAATAAATTTTATTATTGGACGGTCTTGCCTTCCTTGCGCTGGACGTGTTCGCCCGCATAGCGCACGCCCTTGCCCTTGTAAGGCTCCGGCGGATAGAAGGCGCGGATCTCGGAAGCGACCTTGCCGACGACCATTTTGTCCGGCCCTTCAATCGTGAGCTTGGTGTTTTCCTCGACCGTCACCTTGATCTGGTCGGGAATGTTGTAATTGATCGGATGCGAATAGCCGAGCGCGAGGTTCACGACCTTGCCGTTGACAGCGGCCTTGAAACCGACGCCCTGAATCTCCAGCTTCTTGACGAAACCTTCGGCGACGCCCTTGACCATGTTGTTGACGAGCGCGCGGCTCAAGCCGTGCAGCGCCTTGGCCTGCGCGTCCTCGCCGTCGCGACTGACGACGATTTTGCCGTCGGCAACCTTCAGGCTCGTGCGCTTGGGCAAATCCCAGTCAAGCTTGCCTTTCGGCCCTTCGACCAGAATTTTCTGCCCTTTCACTTCCACCTTCACTTTGGGCGGAATGGCAATCGGTTGTTTTCCAATTCGCGACATAAACTAAATGGGTTGATGGATAAATGGATTATTGGATTGATGGGGAAACAGCGGAGATGCACTGGCGTTTTGACACCAATCCATCAATCCACTAATCCAACAATCCGATGATCCGGTCCGTTTCATGTTTACCAAATGTAACAAAGCAATTCTCCGCCGAGGTTTTTCTTGCGCGCCTGCTGGTCGGTCAACAGACCTTCGGAGGTCGAGACAATCGCCACGCCCAGGCCGCCGCGCACGCGCGGGATTTTCGTCGCGCCGACGTATTTGCGCAGGCCGGGCTTGCTGATGCGCTTGAGGCCTTCGATGACGCTTTTCTTGCCGTTGTATTTCAGGCGGATTTTTATTTTTTTCTTCGTCTCGCCCTCGACCGCCACATCGCCGATGTAGCCTTGCGCCTGCAAAATTTTCGCACAGCTTTCCTTGACGCGCGAATGCGGCAGTTCAATCGCGGGCAACAGCGCGCGCCCGGCGTTGCGGATGCGGGTCAACATGTCAGAAATCGGATCGCTCATAAAAATGGATTAGTGGATTGATGGATGAATGGATGAATGTGGCTGCGCCGTTTTGGACATAAATCCAAAAATCCATTTATCCAATAATCCAATTATCTTTTTCATCTTACCAACTGGCCTTCGTTACTCCTGGAATGAGTCCGTTCAACGCGGCTTCGCGGAACGTCAGGCGTGAAACCCCGAACTTGCGCCAGTAACCGCGGCGGCGGCCGCTGAACGCGCAGCGGTTCACCACGCGCGTCGGGCTGGCGTCGCGCGGCAGCTTCGACAGCCCGGCGTAATCTTTCTTCGCCTTCAATTCCGCGCGGATCGCGGCGAATTTCTTCACCGTTTCCTTCTTGCGGTTGTTGCGCTCAATCCATGATTTCTTGGCCAT
>Ga0209483_1000953_pt1 | contig 23310 bp, 13 predicted proteins | sample NGEPerA_FD_184508 | JGI IMG/M metagenome (GOLD analysis project Ga0209483, IMG submission 184508) | Arctic peat soil microbial communities from the Barrow Environmental Observatory site, Barrow, Alaska, USA - NGEE PermafrostL2-A... | ecosystem: Environmental > Terrestrial > Soil > Wetlands >... | reverse complement strand
GTCCGGTGCGCGGCGGCGCGGGCAGCGGGCGGGGCAAAACCACCGGAAACCTCGTCAATCCCGGACGCCTTTTCCCAATCGCCAGCAACTTCCCCGTCCGCTATTGGAACGGCGCGGTTGTGCTCAACGAAGTTGATCTCGTCACGCCGCGCGGCGGATTTTTTTCCCATCAACGCTCCTACAACAACCAGACCTCCGCGCCGTATGATGGCCCCAACGGCTGGAACTGGTTCGTCTCGCAGATGCCGTACGTCGTTGTGAACACGGCCGGCAACGCCGTGGCAGTGGTATTCGATCCCAACAACCCATTTTGGTTCGACAAGTCCGGCACAACCTATACGCCGCACTTTGGAATGCTCGACGTAACGCTTGTCGAGGACACCGCTCACCACAAGCTTACGTTCTCACAGAATGGCGGCGGGAACACTGAAGTCGCGGTCTTCAACAGCCTGAGCGCGCCAACAGCGCCGGGCGGGCTGATCAGCTACACCGGTTCCGACGGCCTGACTGCCACGGTCACGAGTCGGTCCGGCAACTTGATTACCGAGATTCAGCGCGGCTACAGCGGCACCACGACGGTCGATTCGCTGCTCTACACATGGTTCACCAGCGGGACAGCCCTCGGAAAACTCAAGTATGCGACTTACCGCCGCGGAACCGTATCACCGATCGCGTGGACGAATATTTCGCAATGCCAATACGCCTACTGCGGCGCCTCGGACGTCAACGGCAGCGTCAACGATCTAATGAGCGCCACGCAGCAGATTTGGGATGGCACTACATGGGAGGACGTCGCGCCTCACCACTATCGATATTTCAAGCTGGGTGACGCCAACGGGTTCGTGCATGGTCTCAAGATGCACTTCGGGCCCGAAGCCTGCCGGCTGATCTTCAATGCGGGAATCAATATCGCGACGGCCTTGGACTCGGATATCGTCAAATACGCCGATCACCAATTCCAGTACGATTCCGCGCGGCGGGTCGCGCTTGAAGTCTCGGCGGTGTGCCCAAGTTGCCCCGGCGGCGGAACAACTTCCGATCAGTTCGTGTACACCGCCAGCGCGAACGCCGACGGCTTCAACTCGTGGGCGATGAAGTGCGTACAAACCCTTCCCGATGGGTCCACGATTATCGTTTACACGAATTTCGCCGGCTTGCCGATGCTGTACATCAACGTTGATCCGTCGAAAAACGCCAGCGGGACGTTCTACAAGTACGACGAGACGACCGTTACGCCGCCGGCGACCCCCACGCCATTGCTGGTATGGATTGCGATGCCGTCCGCGCTGGCGCTGCCGAGCGACCTCACCCTGCTGGATGCAAACGCCGATCTGCTTGGATACAACAGCGGCACGGGCCTATACGCCTACATGCAGGCAAGCGGTGGGCTGATCCATACCCGGGCATATGGCCCGGATACAGGCGTCCCGGCGGGATACCTCGAGTCCGAGTCCGTGCTCAACGGACAGGCGACTGGCGCGACCTCGGTCGAGCTGCGCTCATACACTTACACCTCCAACACCGATTCCGGCGGCAACGTCGTGAACGTGGTCGCCACCGACTCGGTTTACCCGGCCGGCAGCGCGATCACTACAAACATCTCATACACCTGGCACGCCGGCACGAACCAAATTCAGCAACGAACCACGACGCTCCCTGCCGTCAGCAGCGGCCAAAACGGCTCGGGCAGCGCCGATACGTTTATCGAGCAATTCGACGCCGAGGGGAACACCACGCAGACCACCGATGAGCGGTCGGTCGTCAATACATATGCCGTCGATCCCATCCTCGGCCGCGTGACCGAGCAGGTGCTGAATTATCAAAGCGGCGTGACGCAGGTCGGCGTGAACGTCACCACCGATTTCACCTGGGATAACCAGGGCCGGCTCACGCTGGTGTTGGGACCGTCTCATACGGTCGTGATCGGCGGAACGGCGACGACCATCCGGCCCGTGACCAATCAACTGTACGTCCAATCCATCCAGCCGACTCCCGGCACAACGTGGGACGTCGATCAAACTTGGATCGCGTCCGGCTACGCGACCGGCTCGCCCGGAAGTTACGCCTATACGTTGGTCAATCCCGTCATCGTCAGCAAGATCGACAAGGATGGCCGGAGTACGGACCAGATCGCCAGCAAGCGGGCCGCCGGCATGGCGGGCCTGCTGGTTCCACCCGGTATCTCCGGAGACACTTTCGCACAGACCAACTGGCAAACCTGGTCCACCACGCAATACAGTGCAATGACCGATGCGGGGGCCACCCCGCCGACCGTCGCGCACCAGATGATCTCGCAGCGCGCCTACTTCCTGATCCCCTCCTCGGGCATCGGCACCGTCGGCACAAACTTCGCCGAGACCGACTTCGGGTACGATGCCCTTGAGCGGCGAAATCGCGTTGTCGCGCCCGGCGGGACGATCACGCGAAAAGTCTGGAATACGCCGCAGCGCGTCGCGTCGGTCTGGGTCGGCACCAACGACGCCGGCGCCACCGATTCCAACCCGGCAGGCAGCGGCTCGCCGAATAACATGGTGCAAATCACCGCCAACCAATACGACGGGGGCAGCGCGGGCGGCGATGGAAATCTCACGCAGATTACAAAATACGTCTCGGCCACCTCCGGCGACACGCGCCTCACCGCCCAAGGCTTCGACTTCCGCGACCGACGTACCAGCATCACCGACGCCCTCGGCGGCTACATCGCGCTGACGTTGGACGACCTGGATCGCACCACGTTGATCCAGCAATACGCCAGCCTCGGCGGATATTTGATTGCCCAAAGCGGAACGAACTTCGACAATCGCGGACAAATCTACCAGCAGCTTGTCTACGCCGTCGATCCAACCACCGGCACCGTCGGCAACGCCCTCACCACCAACATCTGGCGGGATGCCGGCGGCAACATCGTCCAGCAAATCAACGCCGGGGATGGGAAAACCTTCACAAAATTCGCGATCAACGGCGTCGGATGGATCACCAACACCTATCGCGGCTATAACACCTCCGGCACCAGCTATAGCCAGGCGCAGATCGTGACCAACGACACGATCTTCGAGGAATCCGACTTCACATTCGACGAAGCCGGCAACGTAATCAGCGCAGTCAGTTCGCAGCGGCTCAACGATGCAACCGGCACCGGCGCGCTGTCGGCGGGCACACAGCCCAAGGCCCGCGTTTCCTACACCGCCGGTTGGTTTGACGGCTTGGACCGCGCCATCGCCAACGCCAATTACGGCGCGGCATCCAGCTTCACCCGGCCCACCACGCCGCCCTTGTCCAGCGCGACCGTGCTGGTCAATTCGATGACTTACGATGACGCCGGGCGGGAGAATCAAACCACCGACCCTCTGTTGATCGTCAACCAGATGACGTATGACAACGCCTCGCGCAAAACGCAGACCGTCGATGCATCTGGTTCCTCCACTCCCCGCACCACCAATTACACCTACACGCTAGACGACCAGATCGCGACCATGACCGCCGTCAACGCCACGACCGGCAACCAGACGACGACCTGGGCCTACGGCACCGCGCTCGCCACATCCGGCGTTGCCCGCAATGATCTCCTGTCGTCGGTCACCTACCCCGACTCCGTCAGCGGATCGGACGTGGTGGCCTATACCTATAACCGCCTGTCCGAGCAGTTCACCATCACCGATCAGCGCGGCACCGTTCGCATGCTCTACCGCGACAAGCTGGGCCGCCAGACTGACGACGCCGTGCCGACGGTCGGCACGGGCACCGACAACGCCGTCCTCCGCATCTCCACCACTTACGAAGTTCGCGGCATGGTTAAAACCATCACCAGCTACAACAATGCCACGCCGGGCAGCGGCACTGCGCTCAATCAGGTGCAATTGGATTACAACACTTTCGCGCAGTTGATTAAGGAATGGCAGGAGCATTCGGGAACCGTCACCGGTTCCAGTTTGAACGTGCAATATGCATTTGACACCGGTGCATCCAACTCCAACGAGATTCGCCTGAATCAGTTGACCTACCCCAATCTTCGCACCATCACGCCCGACTACGGCCCCTCCGGCGGCATGAACGACCTGCTGAACCGCGTCGGCGGCCTGAAAGACGGAACCACCACGCTCGCCGCCTACACCTTCATCGGGCTTGGAGCGGTCATCCGCCGCGATTCGCCCGAACCGCGAATCCGGTTCGACCTGTGGGGCGGCGTATCTGGCGTCTTCAACGGTCTCGACCTGTTCAGCCGAATCATCGACAACCGCTGGCTCAACTATTCCACCAGCACTGACTTGGATCGTTACCAGTACGGCTACGATCAAAACTCCAATCGACTTTGGAAAGCCAATCTGCTGACCACCGGCCTCGACGAGTTTTACCTTTACGACCCGCTCAATCGCCTGACCGAGATGCAGCGCGGGGTCCTGAACAGTACCAAAACCGGAATCACCGGCACGCCGCCACGCCAGATGAGTTTTGGGCTCGATATCACGGGCAACTGGGGCAGCTACCTCACCAAGACGAGCGGGACGACAGACCTAAGCCAAACGCGAACCAGCAACGCGGTGAATGAAATCACCGCAATAGGCGGCACGCCCGGCTGGGTCACGCCCGCCTACGACCCGGCTGGCAATATGACCACGATGCCGCAGCCGGCGAGCCCCGCAAACTCGTACACGGCGGTCTACGACGGCCTGGAACAGAATGGTGAAGATCAGCGCCCCCGGCGGCACGGTCGCCACCTACGCCTATGATGGCCGTGATCGCCGAATCGTCAAGGTGACGACCTCGCTCGGCGAGACCCGGCATTTCTACTTCACGAATAATTGGCAAGACCTTGAGGAGCGCATCGGCGCGCCGGCCATTGTGGAGCGCCAGTACGTTTGGGGGTTGCGGTATATCGATGAGCTAATTTGTCGGGACGCGACTCCCGGCGGCAGTTCGAGCTCGTCAAGCAGTAGCAGTTCCAGCAGCAGCTCCGGAAGCGGCGCTTTGCAGCGGCTGTACGCAATACAGGACGGCAATTTCAACCTGACGGCGATTGTGTTTACCACCGGCGGCATTGCCGAGCGATATCTGTTCGATCCATACGGCAGCCGAACGATTATGAACGCATCATGGAGCGTGATTGCGAGTAGTGCTTATGGCTGGAGCATTGCGCATCAAGGAATCGTGCATGACCTGGAGAGTGGGCTGTTATACAACCGGATGCGCATGGTCCATCCGATGTTGGGGCGGTTCGGAAGGAGGGACCCGATCAGCTATGTTGACGGAACGAGCTTGTATCAGTACGAGCGAAGCACACCCGCGCTCTATTGCGACCCCTTTGGCCTCGCTGCGGCACTGACCCTCTGTGTCGGCTATGGTACAAGTCTGGACGTGGATCCTGGTGGTGCGTATATGAAGGAGTGGTTAGCCGGATACCTTGCCGCATTAAACCGCGCTTTGGCCGTATGCCGTAAGATGGGCATCAACCTGCCCGATGCGACAATCGCCAGCAACGATCTTAAGAATCGAATTGATGACCAGAAAAACAAGCAAATCGGCACAGCCGATGCGGACATCATAAATGCGCTTGTGGCAAAAGTCCGAGGAGTGAATAAGAGTTGCATACCTGTTCTTTTTTCAAGTGTGCCCCTTGTGGACCTCGGTGGAAAGAGCGCAGCTGGGCTGGGCATTCAGGGTTCCGGGATTATGATGGGCCCCGAGCCCGGGAAACCAGAAGACTACAATGTTTTGGCGCACGAGTGCGGCCACTACGCAGGATATAACTGCGGTAACCAGACGAAGGGTAAGGGCGGAAAGGCCCATAGCAAAGACCCAGCTAACCTAATGTACCCGGATTCTCCGGATGATCCCGAGAAAATGAAGCCGGACGCGTGCTGGTGCAAAAAAATGGCGGCCGTGGCCAGCAAGTGAAAGGAATCTTATGGCGCGGCGTACCTTTCATCTTCAATTATTCGGCGTCGTAATAATAGCCGCGTTGCACGGCTGCGCTCACGCCGTCCCTCCCCCTGCGAATACGCCCGCGGAAATCGCATACGGGAAACTTCTTGTTTATGGCGACGTTTTGAGGAGGGATCTGCCGCTGCATTGGCGGCAGCACTATACGGCGATTTTTCTTGAGGGGACGCCTGCGGAGCAGCTGATTTTTCGGCGGGAGTTTAGACGTCACAACTTTCCAGTAGAGGATATCCGCTCTCGCGTTCCATTTCTGTATAGCAAGGATTCTGACGTGAACACGGGGGGCGCCGCGTTGCACTTTAGCGCGCGTCTGCTCGAGTCACCCCCCGGCGTGATGGAGTTTGACGTCACGGGATCGGGACTGATCGGCGAGAACCGAGCGACTGTCCAACGCGCGGGTACGGAATGGACCCTCGGTGAATGGAAACACAAGAATTACTCTGTGATCCCTTAAGCGAGGGAGGCTATAAAGCTGGTATCTATCGATTTGCGGATAAACGGTGGGGGAATGATACCGGGACGCAGCTAAATTTAGAATTCGTTAAATGGCGAAGGAGCAGACCGATGGACGCCACTGACGACGTTAGCCTTCCGAAACAGTACCCATCGGCCCGGCAATGCCCGCAGTGCCGGAAGTGAAACCGGGACGCAGCTAGAATTTGTTAAAATTGCGAAGGAGTAGACCCATGGACAGCACAAACGGCGATGGCCTTCCGAAACAAGAACCCGTGGCCCGGCAATGCCCGCAATGCCGGGGCAGCGGGCGGGTGGTGCTGCTGACCAAGGAAAACAAAGGGGGAAAACAAAGGGGATAAGGACATATATTGACGTAGGATGCCCGTTCCGATAGCCTCCCTGCATGCCAAGGCTCGCTCGCATCTCGCCCGGCGGGATGATCTTCCACTGCCTCAATCGCGGCAACGACCGGCGGGCGATTTTTGACGATCCCGGCGACTATGCCGCGTTCGAGCGGGTGTTGGAAAAGACGCTGGAACTCGTGCCGGTACGGCTGCTGGCGTACTGCCTGATGCCCAATCACTGGCATCTGGTGTTGTGGCCGCGGAAGGATGGAGATCTGGCGTCGTTTATGCAGCGTTTGACCACGACGCATGTGCGGCGCTGGCATCGCCATCGGCACAGCGATGGACGCGGACACCTGTATCAGGGGACATATAAGAGTTTTCCGGTACAGGATGATCGCTATTTTTTGGTGCTGGCGCGGTATGTCGAACGCAATGCCCTTCGCGCGAATCTGGCGGCCAACGCACAGGACTGGCAATGGAGCAGCTTGTGGTGGCGTGAAAACGGATCGCCCAAGGAGCGAGGAATCCTGAGCGAATGGCCGCTGCCGCGGCCGGCGAATTGGGTACAATGGGTCAATGAGCCGCAGACGGATAAGGAGCTGGAGACGATCCGTGAATCGCTTCGGCGTGGCCGCCCGTTCGGAGAGCCGGGTTGGCAGGCGGCGACCGCCACGAGGTTGCGGTTGGAATCGACGTTTCGGCAGCGCGGGAGGCCGAAGAAGGCGTGAATATGTCCTTATCCCCTTTTTGTTCTCCACATCAAGAAAACCTTTACATGGAGGTAAGACCAAACAACAATGCTAATCACTGCCCAAAAAACCCGTAGAGATGCATGCATCTCCACAAATCAACCTGATTAGTAGGTCCGGCGGGGTCGGCCGCCACTATTCGGACAGGCTGGTTATTTTCATTTTTCCGATTCGCCGAGTAACTGGGGGCTGCGCAAACATCAAAGTGAGGGTCGAGCCAATACGGATAAACGGCCGTTTGTCAATATTCCCCTGTGGCCCCGGAGGATACTTGAGGGCAGCAGCGTCACAATGAATAAACCTGATAGATATATTCTAGTGCATTGTCACGCAATGATTTTGGGGTAAATCACTAGAGTTTTACCCGCATTTGGAAGCATGACAATGCACTAGATTATAGTACCCCAACACGGGGTGATGCCGCCAAATCAAAGCACCGATTTCTGAGGTTGATAGTCATTTGGCTTATCACTTTGGCGTTTCTGTATTGGCTCTGCTATGTTATTTTAGTTTATGGCCTACATGGATTGGACACTTGATCGCGGGAATGATACCGGGACGCAGCTAGAATTCGTTAAAATGGCGAAGGAGCAGACCTATGAACAGCACAAACGGCGATAGCCTCCCGACACAAGACCCGCCGGCCCGGCGAGGCCCGCAATGCCGGGGCAGCGGGCGGGTGTTGCTGCTGACCAGCGCCGGGCCATGCGCGGCGTGCGGCGGAACCGGAATCGCCGGCGGGAACGCGGCGGGCATGGATACGCCCATCGGCCCGGTTAGTCGTAAGTACAATGAGCGGGGACGGCTGGTGAGCGAGGAATGGCTAACGTCGGCGGCGCGCATCAATTGCTTTTATGATCCAGAGACAGGGAACCTGATCCAGGTGTCGGAAACGTCCCTTGAGGCGTCCGCAGCGCGGTTGACGACATACAGCTATCATTGACGCGGGTGCTGATCCCCGACCGAGCCAAGGGGCGAAGGACAGGCGTGATCCAAGATGAACCAGGAATGTACGGGAACGGAGCGCCCTCGATCGGTCTTGTGGTGGGGACATTCGCGGCGGTGCCTTACGTGCATTGTCATTTGCTTCAAGAGCGGCCCATCGCCGGATTGGATCGTGCGTATATGGCAGCCGGCTTCGCACATCGCGTTTTTTTACACAACATTACTTACGCCGACAACCGGGACCGCCCTCCGTTTCCGATGGATCGAATCATTTCCCGCCTCGGCAATCCAAAACGGAAACGAACCGCGGATGAACGCAGATGAACGCGGATCAGAAAGAGGAAGGCTACGCTTTCCCGCCACTCTCGCGCCTGGCATAGTCCGCCGCCGGTATGCGATGCTCATGCCCGGCGTCGCCGGCGGCGGGAAAGCAGGCCAATGGCGCCAAGGCCCAGCAGCGAGAGGCTGGCCGGTTCGGGGACGGCGTTGGTCTCGCTGGTCAGCAGCACATCGTGGCCCGATGCGTTGGGGTCGCCGGTGACGTTGTAGTTGATCTCGTAGCTGATGCCGTTGGGGCCGGTGAAGCTGGAGCTGTCGGCCAGGGGCAATCCGGCGTAGGAGAGTTCGCCGCCAACAGGCGTACTGCCGGTGGTGCCGTCCATGATCCAGAACGAATCGCCCTTGACGGCATTGGGAGCGTAGGTCGAATCGTTCAGGAGCAAGTTAGCGCCGCCAAGCAACGCGGTGTTCCCGAAGGCGATCTGGTCGTACCCGATTCCCGGCGCGGCGGGGGACGCGAGCAGGATGCCCAGGGAACTGGTGTTGTCGGCGAGCGTGATTGGCCCGGTGATGGTGAGCGGCCCGCCGATCAGGCCGCCGGCGCGTTGGCTGGGGGCGAGCATGCCGCCCGAGGCGATGTTGACCGGACCGTCGATGGTTCCCTTGCCGCCCAGCGCGCCGCCGCTGTTGATGCTCAGGATGGTGGCGCTCAGGTGAGTGTTGACGCGGAGCAGGCCGGCGTTGACGGTGCCGATGCCGAACGTGCTGGTGCCGGAACCCGCCAGCAGCAAAATGCCGTTGTTGGTCTTGTTGACATTGCTGGCCGTGCCGGTGATGTTGCCGAGCGCGAGGGTACCGTCGCCGGCCCCGTTGTTGGCCACGTCGAAGGTGGCGTTGCCGGTCAGCGTGGTCGCGCCCAGCGTGAGGGAGTAGGGGGCGTTGGACGCCAGCGTGCTGCCGGTCACCTTCAGAACCGAGGCGTCGCCCATGGCCAGCGTGCCAAGCCGGGCGTTGTTGCCGTTGGACGCGGAGGCCACGTCGATCGTGGCGGCCTGTGCGGACGTGACGCTGACGGCGTTGTTCCAGCTCGCCAGGCTTGGATTAGCCGAAGCGCCGGTGAAGCCGAAATTGCTGACGGTTTGAGTGGCGTTCTGGCCGCCGGTGCCGCCGGTGAAGCCGACGTAGCCGACGTTCCCGCCGAGCAGCGAGGAGAAGTTGACTCCGGTGTAGGTGATGGTGCTTGCGGCGCCCGTGGTCTGGTCGCTGAGGTTTTCGCTGAGGGTTTGGAAGTTGGGATCGTACGCCAGTTGGATTTGGATTGGATCGCCGCTGGCGAGGTTGACGGGGGCGGTGGTCTGGTTGGCGACGATGGCGCCGTTGGTGCCGAAGGAGGTTCCCACACCGCCGCCCGCGCCGGTGTAGACGTTGAGTTCGACCGCGCCGCTGTTGGCGATGCCGCCGTACCCGAGGCTGCCTCCGCTGCCGCCCAGCGCGCCCGCGCCCAATTGCGCGTTATGGATGGTGAACGTGATGCCGTCGGCGTTATTCGTAGCGCTGTTGGGCGTGTCCTTGTAAACGAATGTTGTGCTGAATCCCTTGCTCACGTCCTGCGGCGTGGTGTAGAAGGCGCTGCGCGCCTGGCTGGCGGCGGTGGTGGTGAGGGTGAGGACGTTGCTGGCCAGGGTAGCGCCGTCGTTGAGTTGGAATCCGCCGAAATTCACCAGCGGCGCCTCGGTCTGCGATCCCAGGCGAAGGGTTCCGCCGTTGAGGGTGATCGGGCCGGTGCCCAGGGAGCCCATGCCGTTGGCGCGGAGGACGCCGGCGTTGACGGTCGATCCACCGCCGTAAGTGCCCGAGGCGTTGAGGACCATCGTGCCAGCGTTGGACTTGGTGATGCTCGAGGTGGCGCCGCCGTTGATGGCGGGGATGGTGAGCGTGCCCGGTCCGCCGCCGGCGCTGGGCGCCAGGTTAAACGTCGCCGCGCCCGTCACGTTCGAGATGCCGGTCGTCAGGCTATAGGGGTTGGCGGTGGTATCGGCGCTGGTGAGCGAGAGCTTGTTGCCGCCGATGGTGAGCGGCCCGACGGTGGCATTCAGAGATCCCGATACATCAATGTTTGAATCCGCGCTCAGCGCGACGCCGGCGATGTAATTCTGGCTAGTGCATTGTCATGCTTCCAAATGCGGGTAAAACTCTAGTGATTTACCCCAAAATCATTGCGTGACAATGCACTAGGCAGTTGCTGCAACGTGGCGGCGCCAGTCATCACCTCGGTGTTGAGCAGCGTATGGAATCCGCCGTTGCTGCCTGGCGGCGCCCACTGCACGAGCAGTCCGCCGCCCCCGCCGCCCTGGAAGTAGCCAACGGTGATCGGATACAAGCCCGGCTGGGGAAAGTAGAAGCTGCCGACGTGGTTGGTGTTGCCTTGGAAGGCGTTGTTGTTGACGATCGGCACGTTTTGGTTGTCGATATAAACCGTGCTGCCGTCGTCGCTGTTGGTGCTGAACTGGCCCCAGCCCGCCGCCGGGACATTGATATAGCCGGTGAAGGCGGCCTCATAGTTGGTCTTGTTGCCAAAACCATAGTTGGCGGTGGTCGTGCCGGCGGTACCGAACTGGGCGTTGGTGCCGTAATTGGTATTGCTGTAATCGAAGTTGGTCTTTCCGGCGGTGGTGGTATTGACCGATTTGGTGGGAGTCTGCCCGCTCAGGTGTGTGTTGAACGCCGCATAGGTGTTGAAATTGGGATTTTTGTTGCTGCCGCTGGCGGGGTTATTTCCGCCGTAGAACGAGCCGGTAAGTCCGGCGGCCAGGCCGGCGCTGGAGGGTTGTTCCTGGCCCTGGAGCAGGAGTTTGCCGCCGGAAAGGGTGACCGTGCCATTGCCAAGCGTGCCGACGGCGGTGCCATTGGCGGCAACGAGGGTGTTGCCCGCGCCCACGGAAATGCCGCCGCTAAACGTGTTCTGATTGGCGAGCGTGAGGGTTTGGCCGGCGCCCCCGAAGGCCACCGCCAACGGCTTGCTGCCGTCGGCGAATTGACCATTGAAAGTCAGGGAGGTCAGCGGCGTGCCGATCGTCAACGTCGATGGGTTAGCGCCGTTGTTGATGAACGTGCCGGCCGTTCCGATGCCGCCGGCGGTCAGGTTGTTGATCGTCTGATTGTGGCCATTGAGATCGATGCTTTGGGCATTGAGCGTGAGCGGGCTTGAAAGGGGAATGGCATTGTCCAATCCGAGCTTTAGGGTTCCGCCATTCAGGCCGCCGTTGTTATTTCCGGTGAGGTTGGTTGAGCCGGTGTAGGAAGGGACGGCGTTGAGGGTGAGGGTCGAGCCGCCGACCACGTTCAGGTTGCTATTGCCGCTCAGCGTCAGTGCGCCGAGGTTGACCGCGCCGCCGGTGCCGCCGACCGTCAGGTTTCCGCCAACGGTCGTGGCGCCCGGCACATTCAGCGTGCCGCTCGCGGGGTTGATGGTCAGTACATTGGCCGCGTTGACCGTGCTGGAGAAGGTGAGTGTGTCGGCGTTGGGCGCCAGGGTCATCGGCCCGGCAAACGAAGCGGGGCCGGCAAACGTAAAGTTAAATCCATTGCCGGCGTTCTGCGTGATGGTTGTCGCGCCCGTCGCCGTCGAGGTGAGCGTCTGGAAGACAAACGTGCCATTGGTGAACGCGCCGTTCTGGTTGCCGTCGAGCGTGAAGCTGGCGTCGGCGGTGATGTTCTGCGGGAGCGTGTAGGTGGTGGTGTTGGCTCCGCCGCCGCGCATGAAAAGGGTTCCGCCGTGAAGCACCAAGCCGTCGGCATTGCTGCCGAAAGGTTGGTCGGTGGCGAGGTTGACGTTTCCCTGGATATTGGCGGAGGCGGCATTCAACGTGACGACGCCGCTGTATCCCGTATTGCTTGCATTGAAGATGAGGGTGCCGCGGCTGTTCGTGGAGCCGGTATTGAAATTGGCGACCGTGCTGATGCCGCCCGATCCGGTGATGGGGCTGTCGAGCCGAAGGCCGCCGGCGCCGACGGTGCCATCCGAGCTATAGATGTTGACGTTGAGGTTTGACCCGCTGGGAACGGACATCGCGTTAGTCGCGCTGCCCAGGTCGATCGTGACGCCAGAGGGCTGCATTTCAATGGTGCTGGTCCCGGTGACATTGACGCTGTTGGCGTAGGCGACGTTGCCGATCTGGGTATCCAGCGACAACGTGCCGCCGCTCAAGGCGAGGGTCGCGCCGCCCAGCGGATTCACCGATCCGGTGGCGCTGCTGCCGATCACCACGGCGCGCCCGCCGGTTGGAATGGCGATCGTGCTGGCGCTGGTCATGGGATTGGCGGTGATCGTGTTATTGAAGATGAGTTGTCCGGGACCGGCGGCGGTAAGAGTCGTTCCAGCCTCCGTGCCGCTGAAGCTCACGGGCCCAACAAAAACATCCGGCGTGTTCGCGAAGGTATTGTTCGAGCCGCCCATCACGCTGGTTCCCGCCAGATGGAGGCTCGTGCCGGCGTTGCCGCTGACGGTCAGCGTTGCCGCGGCGGGAGTGGCCTGACCGAAAGTGAGCGTGCCCAGGCCGACTTGCGTAAAATTGCTTCCGTTGAGGTTGATCCCCGAATCCTGGGTCAGGGTGACGTTATTGCCCATGGATACGGTATCGAGGGTCTGAATGCCGTTGGTGATGCCGCCGGCGGGCGTCACGCTGCCCAGCACTTTGTTGGTATTTGCGGTGTCGGCGCCGTTGTAGTTGACGATTAGCCCGAAACCTCCGCCGCCCTGGATGTAGTCCACGCGGAACTCGTGAAGACCTGGCGTAAGGTTGACCGGCTGGCTGGTCAAAATCCCCATGCCATGCCCGCCATCATCGGCCACCACCAGTTTGTTATCGATGTAGAGCCGGTTGCTGTCGTCGGAGCTGGTCTGGAAGGTGTAAGCGCCGCCGGCGGCGATTTGCACCGCGCCGGTGAACTCGCCCAGGAAGTTGGTAATCGGGCCGCCGGTGTAGAACGCGGGGCCCGCGCCGGTGGGATTGAACACCAGGCCGGTGGTCGTTGTAACCGGCGTGGTGCTGGTGTTGTTCTGCCCGGACATGGAAGTGGGGCTGCCGGCGAGCACGGCGGCGTTGCCGAAGTCATTGAGCCATAGATTGTTGCTCTTATAGCCCGCCGTGCTGTACTTGGTGTTGAATTGGCCGGGGGCGCCGTTCGCGGTCGGGGTGATCTGCAACGTGCCGCCGTTCAGCTTCACCGTCCCCGCGCCCAGCGCATCGGCGCCGGTCATGGCGTTGAAATTGAGCGTGGCCCCGGAGGCCACGTTAAACGCAGTCGCGCTGTCAATTGAATTGGCCGAACCGGCGGTCGTGTTGGTTAAGGCGAACGTGCCCGAATTGACGTTCACCGCCGCGCCGCTCAGGTTGAGTTGGGCGGAAATCGTGTTGATGCCGGTGGTCCCGGACTGATTGACAATGCCGCCGCCGGCAAGCGTGAGGGTATTGGCGGCGTTGGCGCCGTTATCGATTGTGTAGCCGCCGACCAAAAAATTGACCCCGCGCGCCGTGATCGGCACACCCAGCGAAACCGTGCCGCCGGTGGTGGTGAAAACCGCACTGTCCAACGTGCCGCTGGTTTGCCCGGAATTGTTCCAGGGGACCTCGGAATTGGTCGTGGTATCAATCCAGTTGACCGTTGAGGTGTCCCACGTGCCGCTCCCACCGCTGCCTGGAGGACCGATCAGCCCGGGATCCCATGAGAGGTCGTCGCCATGGACCGACGGGGAAAGCAGGCTCAGACTCGCGGCGGCAGCCGCGGCAAGAATGCGCAGACGCATGGACTTGGAACAAGTCATTTTCTCTCCTCCAAATTGACATGTCGCGGCGAAAATGCGCCGCCAAACCTCAAATAGCACCTACGCCCCGAAAGAAAACATCTCTTTCGGGCGGATGGCGATAACCGCAAGCGCGCGGAAATGAATATCGGATGGGTTTTCTCGCCCTCGCGCCCACTCCGATCACAAGTATACCGCGTGTCCGGGGATTTGCAAGAGAATTCCGTGGCACGATGACGGGATTTTTCCCATAATGGAGGGTACATTGATGACCTGATAGGGCACGCGATGATTGAGCAAACTTCAGACAACTCGGATTCCGAGCCCGACCGCTGCCCGTGGTGCGCGGCGGCCGTCGGGCATGATCAACTCAGTTGTCCGGCGTGCGGGGCGTCACTGACCTTCACGCCTCGGCGGGATGATTCGGGATGGATCGAACTGCCGCCGATCAAGGACATGGCCCGGCTGCGCGTGGGGAGTTCCACATGTCAAATCGAAGGCAGCTATGTGCCGGTGGCGGATTTTAATCTGGCACATGGCGACAGCGTTTATTTCTCCAGCCATATGATGCTGTGGCGGGACGTGGAACTGGTGGTGCAGCCGTTGGTGTTGCCCCAGGCGATCAATCGCTGGTTTTCTGGCTTGCAGGTGGTGATCAGCGAGGCGGCGGGGCCGGGGCATATCGCGCTCTCATTTGATGAACCCGGAGAGATCATCGCGGTTCCGCTGCAGCCGGGGCAATCCATTGATGTGCGCGAGCATGCTTTTCTGGCCGCCACGCATCAGGTTTCTTACGACTGGGCCCCCACCGGCGCCTGCTTTTACACCGGCAGCGGGGAAGATCAAAAGCCGCATTTTGCGACGGGGCAATATCTGGACCGCTTCGCTGCCGCAGAGAAGCCGGGCTTGTTGCTGCTTCATGCCGGCGGCAACGCGTTCATCCGCGATTTGCGCGATGGGGAATGGCTGCTGGTGCGGCCGGGATCATTTTTGTTTAAGGATCTTTCGGTGCGCATGGGAATGCACATGGACCTGATCCAACGGACGGTGGGCTGGCAGCAATTCATCTGGCTGCAACTGGTGGGGCCAGGCCGCGTCGCGGTGCAGTCGGCTTATCCGCGCGTCGAGGGGCACGAATCCATCACCGGCACCTCCGGCCCCGTGCCCGGCGCTTGGGAAGGCCGCTCACAAGGCACGAGCCGGGAACGGCTCACCCCCGCCATCACCCGCACCGGCTCGCGCAGCTCCTTCGCGGTCCGGGCGCCCACGCCGTCCGCGGCGCGGCAGATCGTCGTGAAGCTAATTGCCGACGCGATGGTGGATGGACATGTGCCGGAATCGGCGATGGCGCGCATCACCGCCGAGGCGCGCGAGCATGGATTCACCGAATATGACGTGCGGACTCTTATCAACCACGTCAAGGCGGACGCATATAGAAAGATTGAACGCACCGGAGGACACGCATGAAATGGAATAAGCCGCGTTGTGTAACCGCAATTACGATTTGCACTTCTTTAGCCATGCTGCTGGCCGGCACGCTCGGCGGGCCGCGCGCGCTGGCACAGGCGGCCGATTCGGAAAAAAAGCCGGCCCCATTTGCCCAGCCCCAGCCTTTGCAGCCGGGCGCAAAGGTGGTGACGCTATGGCCGGCGGGTTCTCCCGCCCTCAAGTCGCTGACCGGCTACGATAAGCCCGAAGACTTCCGCCGATCCCGCAGCGCCGGCGCACGGGTGGAGGCGGTCACCAATATCCACAATCCATCCGTCGAGCTGCATCTGGCCCCGCCGGACAAGGCCAACGGCATGGCGATCATCGTGGCCGCTGGCGGCGGCAACACCACCCTCAACGTCGGCGGCGAAGGTCTCGACATCGCCAAATGGCTTAATTCCCTGGGCATTTCCGCCTTCATCGAGCGATATCGCCTGCGGCCCTATGGTTCGGCGACCGACGCCCTGGCCGACACGCAACGCTCCTTCCGCCTGATCCGCGCCAACGCGCACGAATGGAACATCGATCCAAAGCGCGTCGGCATCATGGGCTTTTCCGCCGGCGGCGAGCAGGCGGCGCGGGTGGCGCTGAACTTCGACGCCGGCAACCCCAGCGCCGATGACGCGGTGGATCGCCAGAGCGATCGGCCGGATTTTGTCGTCCTGGTGTATGCCGGCTGGAGCAAAATGGATTTGAGCAAGGTTCCGAAAAACGCGCCGCCGGCCTTCCTGACCTGCGCCGGGATTGATGATGCGTTCCACGCGCGGGAAACGGTCGAGTTTTACAACGCCTGGTTTAACGCGAAAATCCCCGTCGAATTGCATATCTATGGGCATGGCGGACATGCCGGCGGCATCCGGCCGCGCAATGGCATTCCGTTCGGGACGTGGCAACTTCGCTTCGTGGATTGGATAACCGACTTGGGGATGATGAAGCCACAGGGCGTCCCGCTTCCAGGTCGATCGTGATCTTTTTGTCGTCGGGCTTCCCGCAGTGCGAAAATCCGAAACCCGAAGCACGAAATCCGAAACAAATTCAAACGCGGATAAGCGGAAAACCCAAAAACAGAGTGGTGGGCGTCCCCGTTTGGACTTGGAGCTCGATGTATGCCTCAGATAATTCGAATCTCGCTAATCTTAAGCTACGCCATCATCGGCGTAAGCGCTTTCTCGCGCATGTGTGATGGGGAGCAAAATAAGGACGCCATCGGCAGATTCGACGCCCATGACGACGTAGGCGTCGTGCTGCATCCCGGTTCCGCGCAGTTTGACGCCGCGGCCAAGTCCTACATCGTGGCGGGCAGCGGCGAGAACATGTGGGCCGCCAAGGACGCCTATCAGTTTGTCTGGAAGAAGGCATCCGGCGATTTGAGCTTGTCGGCGGACATCTCCTTCATCGGCGCCGGCGGCGATCCGCATCGCAAGGCGTGCCTGATGATCCGCCAGAGCCTCGACGCCGACTCGGCGTACATTGATGTCGCCCTTCATGGCAGCGGCCTCACATCGCTCCAGTTCCGCGAAACTGGCGGCGCCGCGACGCATGAGGTTCAGGCGAATGTATCGGCCCCCAAACGGCTGCGGATCGAGAAACATGGGAACTATTGTTTGATGTATCTGGCCGGCGAGGGCGAGCCGGTGCATTTCTCGGGGGCGGCGGATCGGATCACATTTACCGAGCCGTTTTATGTCGGTATCGGCGTGTGCGCTCACAATAAAGATGTGACGGAGAAGGCGGTTTTCTCAAGCGTCGAATTAAATGCCAATGTTCCCGTAGTGGTTGCCAAGCCGGTGCTTTATAGCACGTTGGAAACACAGACGATTTCGTCCACTGATCGCCGGGTCTGTTACGTCACGCCCACGCACATCGAAGCGCCCAATTGGATGCGCGACGGCAAGGAATTGATCTTCAACAGCGGCGGGCGGCTCTATCGCATTGCTGCCGCGGGTGGAAAGCCGGAACTCATCGACACGGGATTTGCCACGCGATGCAACAACGATCATGGCATCTCGCCCGATGGCGCGATGCTCGCGATCAGCGATCAATCCCAGGGAAATCACCAGTCGCTCATCTACACGCTGCCCATCACCGGCGGCATGCCCCGGCTCATCACGCCAACCGGACCCTCCTACTTCCACGGCTGGTCGCCGGACTCCAAAACCCTGGCCTTCTGCGGCCAGCGCGACAAGGAGTTCGACGTCTACGCCATCCCCGCCATCGGCGGCAATGAGACGCGCCTCACGACCGCCAAGGGCTTGGACGACGGCCCGGAATATTCCCTTGACGGCAAATACATTTACTTCAATTCCGAGCGCACCGGCTCGATGCAAATCTGGCGCATGAAGCCCGATGGGAGCAACCAGGAGCAGGTGACATCCGACGACTTCAACAACTGGTTCCCCCATGTCAGCCCCGATAGCCGGCGGATTGTGTTTGTCTCATACGAGAAGGCCGTCACAGGCCACCCGGAAAACAAAGACGTCACACTTCGGCTCATGACGCTGGCCGACAGGAAGGTACTGGTGCTGGGCAAAATGTTTGGCGGCCAAGGGACGGCCAACGTCCCCTGCTGGTCGCCGGATGGAAAGCAGATCGCGTTTGTGACGTATCAGCTTCTGCAACCGCCTGCCAAATAATAGTGATGCGGCATGATGGAACAGATGGCGGTCATTCTCCCGGCGGCGGGCCGGTCGGTGCGGTTTGGCGGGCCGCGCAACAAACTGCACGAGCCCCTCGCCGGCGTCACGGTGATTCACCGCTCCGTCAGCGCATTTTTGGCGCGGGAGGACGTGGCGCAGGTGATTATCGCGACCCAGCCGGCAACGGAGATGGAGCCATCTCCGCCGCCGCCCATAGAGGGCTTTGATCGGCGCATCGAGTTCACGGCCGGCGGGGAAAGCCGGGCGGACAGTGTCTGGCTGGCGCTGCGGGCGGTGTCGGCGGATGTGCAGTGGGTTGCCGTTCACGATGCGGCGCGGCCGCTGGTGTCGCGGGAACTAATTGACCGCATTTTCGCCGCCGCCTGCAAATACGGAGCGGCCGCGCCAGCGCTGCCGGTCGCGCTAACCGTTAAGCAGGCGGATGGCCCGCTGCCGGCGCGGGTGGGGCGCACGCTTCCCCGGCATACGCTCTGGTCGATGCAGACACCGCAGATCATGCGCAGGGCCGATCTTCTGGCGGCTTACGACAAATGCCCGCTCCCATTGGAACAAGTCACCGACGATGCGCAGGTTCTGGAACTGGCGGGCCTGGATGTCTGGCTGCTGGCCGGCGAGGAGCGGAATCTCAAAATAACCACCCAAGCCGACCTTCGGCTGGCCGAATGGTTTCTGTCCCAGGGAGCGGGCTGACCCCCGAATTTCCCATACTTGAATTCTTAGTGGGAACCAGCACCTTAACCTATCACGGGCGTCTCGCCCGTGCCGATAGCGCAGTAGTTCAGCAATTACGATTTCGCGAAGCATTGAGCACCATGCACGGGCGAGACGCCCGTGATACGCTGGCGGTATCGTCATAATGCATTTAGCAAACGATAGTTATGCACTATTCCACGCCGCATTCTTTGTTGCCATGACAAGAACCCACCCCCCCACCGGGCGTAGTATGCATGCCGGCCCGCCTTGGCCTGCTGCCTTGACACGCCGCTTTGAAGTCGTTCAAACTGCCCGCCCCTCGAAAGGGGAATAGCCGTCGAAACGACAACGAGTTGCAGCGAAAGTCCGATGTTTTCGGACCACAATGTTGTCGTCGGCGAACCGTTATAACCGGCAATGTCGTCAAGACCCGCCCACGGGCGGTCGATACGACCGCCATCAAGGGGGCTGGCGACGCCGGCGGATATAAAATGGCAAAGACTGGAAAAAACCTCGTGATCGTCGAATCGCCCGCCAAGGCCAAGACGATCAACAAGTACCTGGGCGACGATTACATCGTGAAGGCCTCCATGGGCCATGTGCGCGATCTCCCTTCAAGCGGCATGGGCGTGGACCTCAAGACTTTCGAGCCGGCCTACGAGGTGCTCAAGGACCGCTCCAAGGTCATCACCGAGCTGCGCAAACTGGCCAAGGAGAGCATTCACGTCTATCTGGCAACCGACTTGGACCGTGAAGGCGAGGCCATCGCCTGGCATTTGAAGGAGGCGCTGGGCGTATCCGACGCCAAGGCCAGCCGGGTGATCTTTAACGCAATCACCAAGACCGAAATTCAAAAGGCGTTTCGCAACCCCACCAAGATCGATATCGATCGCGTGAACGCGCAGCAGGCCCGGCGGATTCTCGACCGCATTGTCGGCTACGAGATTTCGCCCCTGCTCTGGAAGAAGGTCGCCCGCGGCCTGAGCGCGGGGCGCGTGCAGAGCGTCGCGGTGCGATTGGTGGTCGATCGCGAACGCGAAATCGAAAAATTCATCCCCGAGGAATACTGGAAGATCGGCGCGATCTTCTCCGCGCTGGGCGGTCAGCAGGGCTGCTCCAAATTGGCCGGCGCGTGGACCGATTTCCTGGCCAACACCGGCAACGGCCCGCGCACCAAACAGGAGCGCGAGAAATGGCTGGGCGAGCATGGGGCCTTCGTGGCCGAGCTGATCGAGCTGGCCGGCAAGAAATTCGAGGCCGGCAATAAGGACGACGCCCGCAAGGCCGCCGAGCTCCTTGGATTCGTGATCGAAAAGGCGAACACCACCGAAGATGCCGAGGCTAAAGGTTCCGCCAAATATCTCACCGCCTTCACCGGCCACTTGGCCCATTGCCCGGATTTCGTGGTGCGCTCGATCGAGAAGAAGCGCACCACCAGCCGCCCGCCCGCGCCGTTCATCACCAGCACGATTCAGCAGTCGGCGTCCAGCCGGCTCGGATTCGGCGCGCAGCGCACGATGAAGATCGCGCAGACGTTGTACGAATCGGGTCACATCACTTACATGCGTACCGACTCGACCCATTTGTCGGCCGAGGCGCTGAGCATGGTGCGCGAGTACATTCCCAAGGCGTTTGGCAAGCAGTATCTGCCGGAGACGGCCAACGTCTATTCGTCCAGCAACAAGAGCGCGCAGGAAGCCCACGAGGCGATACGACCGACGGATGTCGCGCTTACGCCCGAGGCGGCCCGCGCGAAGCTCGGCAACGATGAATCGCGGCTCTATGACCTGATCTGGCGGCGATTCGTCGCCTGTCAGATGCCGCCGGCGCAGTTCGATCAGACCAGCGTCACGATTGTCACTCAGGCGAAAGCGGCCCAGGCGGTTTTCCGTGCCACGGGCCGCAAGCTGGTGTTCGACGGGTTCATGAAAGTGGCCGGCATCAGCAGCGACGACCAACTCCTGCCGGAATTGGCCGAGCGCGCGCCGGTCTGGCCGGTCGAGATCAGCCCGACGCAGCATTTCACGCAGCCTCCGCCGCGCTTCACCGAGGCGAGTTTGGTGAAGACGATGGAGCAGCTTGGCATCGGCCGGCCCAGCACCTATGCCAGCATCATTCACACGATTCAGGATCGTAAATACGTCGAGCAGATCGACCGGCGGTTCCATGCCACGCTGCTGGGCAGTGTCGTCACCGACAAGCTGATCCAGGCGTTCCCCGAGATCATGAATGTGCAGTTCACGGCGGGCATGGAAGGCCGGCTCGATGAGATTGAGGAAAAGCATCTCGACTGGGTCAAGCTGCTTCAGGATTTCTACGGCCCGTTCCACAAGATCGTCGAAGGCGCGCTGGATAAGCTCGACCACGCCGGCGGCGCCCCCAGTCCATACACCTGCCCCAAGTGCGGCAAGCAGATGCTCTACCGCATCAGCAAGAACGGGTTTTTCCTGGCCTGCTCCGATGCCGAGTGCAAGACGACTCAGCCGGTCGATCAGCAGGGCAAGCCGACGCTGCGCGAAGTGAGCGAATTCAAGTGCCCGGCGTGCGGCCGCGAGATGATCAAGCGCAAGGGCCGCTTCGGCGAGTTCCTGGGCTGCTCGGGGTATTCGGAGAAAAACGAAAAGGGCGAGCCATTGTGCAGCACGATCATCAATCTCGACAAGGAAGGCAAGCCGCTGCCGCCCAAGCCCGCGCCCGTTCGCACGACGGTAAAATGCGAAAAGTGCGGCAGCCCGATGCTGCTGCGCGATTCCAAGCGCGGGCCGTTCCTGGGCTGCTCCACCTTCCCCAAATGCCGCAGCACGAAGATGGTCAAGAAACTGGAGGGCGCGGACCTCAAGCAGGTGGAGGCGCTTCTGCCGCTGCTCAAGGAAAGCGCGGAAAAGGCCAGGGCGATGGCGGCGAAGGTCATAGGCGAAAACCCCGCCGCCGACAACGGCAACGGCCCCACCAACATCACCACCGACATCGACTGCGACGAGTGCGGCAAGCCCATGCTCATCCGCTCGGGACGCCGGGGCAAATTCCTGGGCTGCAGCGGATATCCCAAGTGCAAAAACACCGGGGAAATCCCCGCGAAACTGCTCGAAGAGCTGGGCCTCAATGGCAACGGCGCCAACGGCTCGGCCAAGCCCGAGATCCCGCCGCTGGGCGCGGAAGCCGAGGAAATTGAGACGGACCTGGGAATCGAATAGTTATGGTGTCCCCCATGCGTTTGCGGGGATTTGGATTTCGCGTGAAGCAAGCGGTCAGCGTATCACGGGCGTCTCGCCCGTGCCGATGGCGCGGTAGTCTGCTACACTTCCCGCATGGACAGCCCATTCCCCGGCATGGATCCGTACCTTGAGCGGTTTTGGAATGACGTGCATGGCACGTTGATCACCTACATCAAGTACGTTTCACGCATTTTTGTACACCTTGTGTCGTGGGCGGCCGCGGAGAATTTCCGCTTTGCCCCAGACGACCACGTTGCGGAACTCGGGGCTTTGGAGAAAAGTTTGAAACGCTTCGTGGGTCTCCCATTCGCTGAAGATCAGGTAACTGCCGGTGGAATGGACATCTTCATAGAGATGCGATTCGACATGACCGGCAACGGTTTTTAGAAACGCGAGAACGGAAGTGAATCCATTCTCAAATTCCGCTTCTTTCCCCGCGATCACATCGTAGTGCATGCCAATGGTTGTCATGGGGCGGATTCTAAGGGAGGGGACGGGGGGAAGAAATGATGAATGATCAACGATGAAGGTGGAAGCGGATGTGAAGGGCTTATTTTGTCGACTCGCGGTACTCTCAACCCTCGACCCACAACCCACGTAACAACCCACCACCCTACTGATCGTTGCGCAATGAAGTTTAATCTTTGAAATAGGCATAAGATAGGCATGGAAGCCACGGAAGGCACGCTGAAGGATTGGCGGCAGTGGCGTCGTTTCCAAGCACTGCGTTTGAAGCGGCAG
>Ga0209483_1000952_pt1 | contig 23314 bp, 8 predicted proteins | sample NGEPerA_FD_184508 | JGI IMG/M metagenome (GOLD analysis project Ga0209483, IMG submission 184508) | Arctic peat soil microbial communities from the Barrow Environmental Observatory site, Barrow, Alaska, USA - NGEE PermafrostL2-A... | ecosystem: Environmental > Terrestrial > Soil > Wetlands > Peat... | reverse complement strand
GGTCCACGACCGGCACCAACTTGAATGCCACCGCCCAGTCAGGCGAGCCTGCCCCGGTGACGGGGAACCCCGCCCAGTCCACCATCTGGTATATCTGGACAGCTCCGGCCACGCTGCCGATTGATTTCAATACGCGCGGCAGCACCGACACCAATGGAAACCCACTCGACACGACGCTGGCTGTTTACCGTCTGAAGGCGGCCAGCCTGACCTTGGCCAACCTTGTTTTGGTGACGAACAACGATGATGATCCCAGCGGCGGGGTGGCCAGCCGGGTCGATTTTAACGCGGTCATCAACACCACCTATCTGATTCAAGTGGATGGCTCGGCCAAGGCGACCGGCACCACCACCAATGCGCAAGGGTACGTGACCTTGAACTGGGGCGCCAGCCTGGTCGCCGGCAATTTCGGGTTTTCCGCCAGCGTCTTTCCCGTGGGGAGTCTTGACGATTACATCGCTTACAATAATGGCGCGGGCAGCATCAACCCCAGCCTGCGTAACGGCCAGGGCGGCGCCAATGTCCGTATTACGGTCACGCGCAACGGCGCTTTTACCGGACGCTGCGAAGTGCTGATGTCGTTGACTAACGGAATTTACCAAAACTTCTACGAGACGAACTACAACATCACGAATATTTATACGACCAACCTCACCACCGGCGCCTTTACCAACATACTGGTGACCAACGCCGCTTCGATTAACTTTTTTGAAGATGACGAATTCGGCCAGTTGCTTGATTTGCCTCTGGATGCCTATCAAATAACGGCGGTGACGAACAATAACGGGACAAACTCGTTTTATTTTACCAACATGAATCTGGGGAGCTTGGGTTTGTTTGATTTTTTTACCAACTTTCCTTGCACCCCCGGTTCCAGCTCCAACATGTTCACGGACTCCGCCAGCAACGTTGTGGTGAGCGTGACCAATATTCTGTGCCAATTCATCTTTACCAATGTCGCGGTCGCCGCGGCAATCAACGGCGTGCATTATACTGCCTTGCAAACCAATTTGGTCTTCGACGATTATCAAATGAGCAAGGACGTCTATGTGCAGATCATGCCCTTCCTGGGAACGAATCTAGTCTTTGCCGGACAGTCGATCGTCGATGAGTTTACTCCCGGTCCCGAGGATAATGGGGCGAACGGCGATCCCAACTATAGCTATGCCGGCTTGAATACCAGCATCAAGGTGACCTTAACCAATGCGGTCCTGGATCCGTTGGAAAATCCGGATATTCTTCCCCCCACCATTTCACAACGCAGCGCCGACCTCAATATTCTAAATTATCAGGGCGATCCGTATCCGACGTTCACCAATGCCATTGGCATCGATTATCTTAACTTTGAGAGGGAGACTTTTCGCGTTAATCGCGATGTCGGCGTGGCGGTGGTTTGGGTGCAGCGATCCTTGCGAGGGGTCAATCAATCGCACTTTGTGCATTACACTCTTGATTCCCTGCATCTTGGCCAAACAGTGATCGATTATAATAGGTGGGCGCCAGTGGCGGATGCGGATTACGCCGTGCCTTATGACGGGCAATCGGTTTATGATTTCCTTCTGCCGACCAATGCGGATTGGAATGGCGTTTATGGCACGTTGAGTTGGGCACCCAATGAGTTGAATGCGAAACCCATTTACATTCCGATCAATTTCAATGGGGCGGTGGAATTCGACCAGGACATCCTGCTGCAATTGTTTCTCTTCGGCCCAGAGGCGGTGTCAGAGGCCATGCTAACCCCTTTCCCTGCGGTGCTGGGAAATATCTCCGAAGCTCATTTAACCATCAACTTCGACAATACTCCCGCGAACGTGCAACCGGGCGGCGCGGTGGATCGCACCTACAATCCCGATAGCTCGCGCGGTTCTTCTCCGCCAGAGAACCAGGTGCCGGGAGCGAACTCTCCGGTGCAGGCAGTCGCGGTGCAGGCCAACGGCCTGTCGATCATTGGCGGAGGCTTCACAAGTTATGACGACGCGCTAAATATCAACGGCATTGCCCGCATTCAAACCAACGGGTTCTTGGACACGACCTTCAATTCAGGCAGCGGGGCCAATGGCTCTGTCTCAGCGATCGTGATTGACTCGAGTGGGCGGATTATTATCGGCGGCAGCTTTACTTCCTACAACGGCGCCAACGCCTATCACATCGCCCGCCTCAATCCGGATGGCTCTCTCGACAAGAGTTTTGCGACCACCATCGGCTTTGGTTTCAACAGCACGGTCTTGGCCCTGGCCTTGGACGGGAACGGCAATATTTTGGTGGGCGGCGATTTCACCTATTTTAACGTCGCCACCAATTGCAATTACATCGCGCGTTTGACGCCGGCGGGCGCCTTGGATAACACCTTCCTGCCCAGCAGCGGGAATGGAAACCTGCAAAACGGGACCGACGCCGACGTTTATAGCATAGCGGTCGATGCCAATGGCAATATTGTTTTGGGCGGTCAATTCTTCGCGGTCAATGGCGCCAGCTTGAGTTATCTGGCCCGGTTGCTTCCGAACGGAACCGTCGATCCGGCCTTTAACCCGGAAATTGGGCCGGATGGAGACATCTTTAGTGTCGCCGTGCAGCCGGACACCAGCATTATAATCGGAGGCGCTTTCCACAACTATAATCTCGTCAGCCGCAATTCTCTGGCGCGACTTCAGCCTAGCGGGGCCTTGGATACAACGTTTACTCCCGGTTCCGGGGCCAACGATGTCATTGATTCGGTGGTGCTTCAGCCGGATGGCAAGATTTTGGTCGGCGGCCAATTTACCATATTTAATACGACCCGGCGAGTGGGCTTCGCCCGTTTGCTGACGCAAGGCTGGCTGGATACCAGTTTCATGGATACAGCCTACAATCAATTCGCCGGGCTGATCAACCACTTTTACAACAGCAATGCCATTACCTCGGACGATCCGTTGGAAAGTCCCTACTACTACAACCAGCGCAATTCCGTGCAAGCGATGGCGCTGGAGCCCGACGGCAACGTGCTCATCGGCGGTTCTTTTCTTCGCGTCGGCGGAGGCAGCACGCGGGACGATATTCATTACCGCCAGAACTTTGCGCGGGTGATTGGCACCCCGACGGTGGGGCCTGAAGAGGGCGGAATTGGCAACGATCCGGGCAACATCAGTCTGACCCAGAATCCCTACTCAGTGGGCGATAATGGCAATCAACTTTTCGTGACGTTGCAACGGCTCAATGGCAGCCTGGGGCCGGCCACGCTTACGCTGGGCACGAACACATTCCCTCCGGGTCCCGGATCGGCCGGCCCGCAGGATTTCGGCTTGGGTATTGCCCAGGCTACTTACCATGACGTTTGGGATTTCTGGAATGTCACGCCCAACGCTTATGGCTGGCGTATCAGCGATGGCTATTACGGATTTAACAACGCCATCCAGCCGCCTCTTTCTGACAATAACACCGCCTTCGTGACTTTGACCATTAAGAATGACGTCACCGCTTTGCAGGATCTTTTGGCCAACCTTTCATTGTTGAACCTCAATGATTCCTTCGGGTTGTTGACTTTGGGCGGCGTGACCATCCCGACCGGGCCGGCCTTGGGATTGCCGAGCGCGGACTTGGATATTATCAATGACAACTCTCCTCATGGATTTCTGGGCTTTAGCGCCACCAATTACACCGTAGTCGAGAGCACGAACACTATGACCGTCACAGTGATTCGCACCAATGGGACCAGTGGGCAAGCCAGCGTGCATTACGCCACGGCCGATGGCACGGCGCGGGCCGGGACCGATTATACCGCAACCAGCGGCACACTCCAATTTGGCCAGACTGCTCCAGGTCAAACGACCAATACCTTCACCATCCACATTATCGACCAATCGACGGCGCAGCCCACCAAATTCTTCAAGCTCATTTTGTCATCGCCCACCGTGGCGGCTTTGGATACCAATGTCCCTCCGTTTGTTTCTTCCACTTCTATTGTCACGATTATTGATGATCACTTCACGCCGGGACACTTGGCCTTCAGCGCTCCGACCTTCGGTGTTTTGAAGGGGGGAGTGGCGACAATCAGCGTCAGCCGCCTGGGCGGCGCCAATGGCGTCCTGACCGTCCAGGTAGGGACGACGGATGGCACGGCAACCAACAGCCTGGATTACATTGGCGCCACGAATACTCTGACATGGAACAATGGCGACGCTCTTCCCAAGACCTTAACAATTCAAACGTTGCAGAACGGTATCGTGGAAGGCGCCAGGACGGTGAACCTGACTTTATTCAACGCGACCGTCCAAAGCAGCGGTAACACCAATGGAGTAGTGATCACCGCTCCCAGCACTGCGGTGTTAACCATCCAGGACAGCGACTCCTACGGCACGATCAAGTTTGCCACGCCGAACTTCAACGTTCTCCAAAATGCGGGGCAGGCCCTTGTTACCGTGGTTCGCACCGGCGGGACGGACGGTTCGGTTTCGATGTCTTATGAGACCCTCAACGGCACCAACGTGACGCTGCCTTATCAACCGGCTTTGGCCGGGACGAATTATGGCGCGGTCAGCGGGCAGTTTACGATGGGGCCGGGAGTCAGCAGCTATAGCTTTACCGTGCCGATTCTCTACACGCCCGGCGAAAGCAATGTGGCCAGCCGCATCCTCGATTTGGTGCTCTATAACGGCAGCCCCGGCATTGCCGGCCAGCTTCCCATCACGGCAACCCTGACCATTCTCGACAACCAATTGGTCTTGAGCCCAGCCGGGGCGGTGGATACGACAACTCAAAATGGAGTGGGCTTTAATGATATTGTTCAGTCGCTCGCGCTCCAGCCGGATGGCAAGCTGGTCGCGGGAGGTAACTTTACTTTCTTCAACCAGTACCCGTTTGATTATGTCGGGCGTCTCAACTTGGACGCATCCTTTGACAGCGGATTTCTGTTTGACATGGCGGGCGCGAATGGAACCGTCCGCCAAGTCCTGAGCCAGACGCACAACGCCGGCCAGGCAAACGGAAGCATTATGATTGTGGGCGACTTCACCCAGGTCGATCAAGTCAATCGAGCCGGCATCGCTCGTTTGAACCTGGACGGGTCGCTGGACACGTCCTTTAATCCTGGGTCGGGAGCGGACAGCACGATCTTCGCCATTGCTGAAACCTTTCTGCCTGCTGCGTTGACGAATCAGTCGCCGACTCGCGCTTACTATATCGGCGGCAATTTCGCGAATTTCGACGGGGTGCCTTGCGGTGGCATTGCGCGATTGAATGGCGCGACCAATTCCCTCGGTTATCAAGGAACAGTCGATCAGAGCTTCAACGTCGGGTTGGGCGTGACCAGCAGCAATGGCGCGGTCCATGTCCTGGCGGTGCAGCCGGATAATAAAGTCATTCTCGGCGGCGACTTTACGGCCTTCAATAACCTACCGTATCATCACTTGGTCCGTCTCAATCCGGACGGCTCCATCGATTCCACTTTCCAGGCGGACACCGGTTCCACTCCCACTGGCTCGATTCGAGCCATCCTTGTTCAGCCGGATGGCAGAATTGTCATTGGCGGTTTGTTTACCAATGTCGATGGCGCCAACTTTAATTATCTGGCGCGACTCAACACCGATGGCAGCGTGGACACGAACTTCAACGTGGGCCTCGGGGGCAACAATAGCGTCCTGGCTCTGGCCATTGATTCCCAGGAGAGACTCCTGGTCGGCGGCCAATTTAGCCGGTTCAGCGGCGTGACCAGAAATGGCATTACCCGCCTTAACCCTGACGGCACGGTGGATCCGACGATTAACTTTGGCTCGGGCGCCAACGGTTTTGTCGATGCCATCGCGGTGCAGAACAATGACGAGATCGATCTCGGCGGCGGTTTTAACGGCTTTGGCGGATACCCCGAAACCAACTTTGTGCGTCTCTACGGGGGGGCGATTGCGGGCGATGGGTTAATCCAGTTTAGCCAGGCCATTTTTGGCACGACCGAGAATGCCACCAACGTGACCATTACAATTGAGCGCCTCGAGGGCACCGCGGGCCAAAGCGTCAGCGCCACTTTCTCGACTTCCAACGGCACGGCGGTGGCGGGCCGCGATTACATCAGCGTGACCACCAACGTGACCTTCCCATTTGGCGAAACCTTCGAAACGGTCACCGTGCCGATCCTGAGCAGCAATACGGTGGGCAGTAATGCCATCGTGAATCTCAATTTGTCCAATCCTGTCGGCGGGCAACTGGGGTCGCAGGCTTCGGCGGAGCTTGTCATTACCAATGTCAATACGGCGGTGGAATTCTCCGCCGCAACCTATCGCCAGTCGGCCAACGTCGCTGGCGGCAGCGCTGTCATCCCGGTGATTCGAGTCGGGGACCCGAACACTACGGTGGCGATTACGATCTATACTGGAACAAATGGCACGGCATCGCCCTATACCAATTACATTCCAGAAACGAACATCCTGGTCTTCACTCCGGGAACAACGACCAATTACTTCCTTGTCCCGATGTTAAACGCGACGAACATGTTTGGCGATTTGACGGTGGACCTGGAAATGAGCAATCCATCGAACACTTTTGTCGGTTCGCCCAACAGCGCATTTCTGACCATTGCCAGCGTCGTTTCGGGACCTGGGATAGTGTCCTTTTCGCAAACCAACTATGTCGCCAGCGAAGGGGACACCAATGCCTATATCACCATTATACGAACCAATGGCTCCAGCAACGTGGTTTCGGTGCTGTTGACCACCTCCAATTATACTGCGGTTGCCGGCCTGAACTATTCCAACGTCCAAACGCAGGTGGTTTTTGCGGACGGAGTGACCAGCCAGACCATTGCCATCCCGGTGATCCAGCTCACTAATGCGGGGCCGGACGTGACCGTTCTCTTGAGTCTTTCCAATCCGACCGGGGGAGCGACGATTGGGGGAACCGGACAGGCGAGTTTGACTATTCTAAACGACATTGAAGACTTCAGCTTTTCCAGCCCAAGTTATTTTGTCACCGAAGGATCCACCGGCGTCACTCTGACCGTCCTGCGGGGCGGTCCGACCAATGTCGTTTCTTCGGTCAATTATACAACCTATTCTCCGCCCAACGCTTCGGAAACCAATGGTTTTGCCGTGCCTGGAGTGGACTATACCCCGGTCTCCAGTCCTCCGCCGCTGACCTTTGCGGTCGGTGAGACTCTGCAAGAGATTACCGTTCCAATTCTTCAGGGCGATACCGTCAATGGGCCTTTGACCTTCCAAGTGCTGCTGGAAAACCCAAGCCCCGGGGCGCAGACCAACGGGCTGAGCGTGGCGACAGTCACCATTGTCAGTGACATCACTGGATTCGCCTTCTCCACCAATGCCTATACCGTTGGAGAAAATGGGACCAACGTCGTTATCACCGTCGATCGCATTAACCCCGATACGGGACCCGTCTCGGTGGATCTGACCAGCAGCGACGGCACGGCTATCAACCAGTTTGATTATCTGGGAACGAACATGGTCCTTAACTTCGCCAATGGCCAGGCCACGACGAACATTATTCTGACCATTTTCAATCCCAATATTGTGGAGAGCAACAAACTATTCAACTTGACGCTCTCCAACCCATCGGCCAATTCGTTTCTGGTTGCCCCTTCCAATGCGGTGGTCATCATCACCAATGTGCTGGCCGGCATTAGTTTCCAAAGCCCGACTTATGCTGTCAGCGAATGCGGAGTGACGGCGACTATTCCAGTGATTCGCAGCGGAGCGACCAATAGTACCGTGACCATTAACTATGCAACGGCGGATGGCTCGGGATCAGCGGGGACCAACTATACCGGAACGAGCGGACTTCTTACCTTTACCAATGGGCAGACTCTCCAGACATTCTCCGTTCAGGTCATTAACAATCACGTCATTGGACCGGATCACACTGTTCGCCTGAACTTGTTCAATCCAGTGGGGGCGCAATTGCTGAACCCGAGCACGGCGGTGTTGAGCATCCAGGAATGCAATGGCGCCTACATCGTGAAAGCAGGCACCGCCTTTGTCAGTGGAAATATCTCGCCCGCCACCGGCGTCATTTATTCCAATGAGACCGTGACGATCCTCTTCGGGTTGCGCGATGTTGCGGGCGGCAATACAACCTCCCTGGTCGCTACATTGCTGCCTGGCAATGGGGTCACCAATGTGAGCGGGCCGCAAAACTATGGAGTGCTAGTCGAGGGCGGCCCCACTGTTTCCAAGCCGTTTACCTTTACGGCGGCGGGAAGCAATGGCCAGAATATTACGGCCAACTTTGCCCTGCAGGACGGCTCGCGCGCTTACACCAACGTGGCGTTTGGCTTTACTCTGGGCGGTTTGTCCACCAGCTTCTCCAATGCGGCGCCCATCGTCATCCTGGATAGCACCAATCCTCCAACCGATGCGTCTATTTACCCATCCATTATCAATGTGTCTGGCGTGTCGGGTTACGTGAGCGCAGTTACGGCGACCTTGACCAACTTCGGACACACCTTTCCGAGCGATGTGGAAATTGTGCTCGAATCCCCCTCGGGCGCGGACTCGATTCTGATGGCTAATTGCGGAGGCGGAAATTCAGTTCAGCACCTCACGTTGACCTTCGATCACAGCGCCGGCAGTTCACTGCCGCAGAACAATACGATTACCAGCGGAACCTATTTGACCACCGAATATGGGACGGTGCCCTCGTTGCGTTCGCCCGCGCCGCTGGCCCCGTATTCCGCGGATCTGACGACGTTTGTGGCGACTCCGCCCAATGGCAACTGGTCGCTCTTTGTCGCGGACGACCATCCCTTGGATTCAGGTTATATCAGCAACGGCTGGATTTTAAATATCAGCACCGGCACGCCGGTCGAGTCCGATGTCGATTTGGAATTGGCCCTGACCGCCAATACCACGGAGGCCACGCTGAGCAATGCGTTGGTTTACAGCATCACCATCACTAACTACGGGCCGTCAACCGCCACCAACGTCGTCATTACCGATCCGATCCCCGCAGGCGTCGCGTATGTTGGCAATAGCTGCAATTGCACGGTCAGCACCAATGGGGCTTTGGTCTTCACACTGCCCTCTCTTGTGGTCGGCGCTGGCGCGTCATTTAACGTCACTTTTCTTCCAACAGCGCTGGAGTACATAACCAATACAGTCACCGCAACGGCTAATGAGCCAAACGTCAATTCCAATAATGTTCAAACTGTGGTCACGCTGGTCAATTCTGTCAGCGCTGATCTTGGTGTCACCGTCAGTGGCGCATCCGCGCCGGTGCTGGCTGGAACGCCGGTTACCTTTACGGTGACAGTTCGGAATTACGGGCCTTCGACGGCCACTGGGGTCGTGGCCAGCGATGTGCTGCCGTCGGGGTTTGTTCTTAATTCGACCTCGTCTTCGCAAGGAGCCGTCGCCAACATTAATGGCGTAGTTACCTGGAGTGCGGGCGCCTTGGGAGTCAATTCCTCGGCTACTTTGACCATTGTCGCGACGCCCACCCAGCCCAATCCTTCGGCGCTCGATACTGTGACGGTGACCTCCCCGCTTTACGATATAGCAAAGGGGAATAATTTCGCCTCCGTTCAAACCGATGTCTATGCGGCGATGTTAACCGTCAGCGGCCAAGGCCCAACCCTGGCGTTGACCTGGCCGGCAGCCTACGGAAACTATATCCTGGAAGGCGCCACCAATCTGCCCCCCAACGGCGTGTGGATACCCATTACAAATCCGCCGCCCTCATTGGTGGGCGGACAATATAGCTATTCGCTGCCCGGCCCCAACGGCTATCACTTCTTTATTTTAAAAACCCAGGTGCCCTGATTTTGAAACACTCACCATGAAAAGACTTTTTGATCATTGGCGGCTGGCAACCATGGCCGCTATCTGTGCCACCCTATTTTTTCTGCCGCCATCCCAGGCTGGCGCGGCTGAAAGCCAGCTCCTTTCCGGCCATGTGCCCAAGGTGGTGGGCAGTCTGCAGCCGATTGGTTCTCTGGATGGGGCGACACGCCTCAAGCTGGCCATTGGATTGCCGTTACGCAATCAGGTGGACCTGACTAACTTGCTTCAGCAGATTTATGATCCAGCCAGCCCGAAGTACCGCCAGTACTTGACTCCGGCGGCGTTTGCCGAGCAGTTCGGACCCACCGAATCGGATTATGAGGCTCTGATTGCGTTTGCCAACGCTCATCAATTAACGGTTACTGCAAAACATCCCAATCGCACCTTGCTGGATGTCGAGGGAAGCGTGGCGGATATCGAAGCGGCCTTCCATGTTACCTTGCGGACTTACCAGCACCCTACGGAAAACCGGACCTTTTTTGCGCCGGACACGGAGCCTTCGATCGATGTGGGTATTCCGGTGCTGCATATCGGCGGTCTCGACAATTATGTGCTCCCGCACCCCAATTCCGCCTCGGTGCCCATTAGCCAACTATCGGGCGATCGTCCGGCGTTCGGTTCGGGCGCGGGCGGCACCTATTTGGGAAGTGATTTCAGGGCGGCTTACATGCCGGGAGTCGCCTTGGACGGCAGCGGGCAAAAAGTGGCTTTGGTTGAATTTGACACTTACTACCCGACCGATATCACCCAATATGAAACGCTGGCCCGTCTCGCGCCGGTGCCGCTGACCAACGTGATTGTGGATGGTTTTAGTGGGCCGCCGGGCAGCGGCAATATTGAGGTCGCCGCAGACATTGAACTATGTGTCGCGATGGCTCCGGGATTATCTCAAATTCTCGTTTACGAAGCTCCGAATATTGGGTTTAGTTCTATTGTTGACGATCTGCTGAATAAAATCGCCAACGACGATTTGGCCAATCAAGTGAGCGCCTCATGGACCTATCCTATCGACGCCTCCACCGAGCAGATTTATCAACAGATGGCCGCCCAAGGGCAATCCTTCTTCAATGCTGCGGGCGATAGCGGCGCCTATCCTCCCGGACAGGTACCCACCCCCTGCGACGATCCCAATATCACCATTGTGGGCGGCACTACTTTATTTACGACCGGTCCGGGTGGACCGTGGCAATCAGAAACCGTTTGGAGTTATTTGACAGCGGGCACAGGCACGGACGCGGGGAGCGGAGGGATCAGCTCAAGCTACGCGCTTCCCATCTGGCAACAGGGCGTCAACATGGTGAATAACCACGGCTCGACTACCTTTCGGAATATTCCCGACGTCGCATTGACGTCCGACAATATCTTTGTCGTTGTGGACAATGGCGTGCCGGCAGAGTTTTACGGCACCAGCGGGGCGGCGCCCCTGTGGGCAGCGTTCATTTCTATGGTCAATCAACAGGCCTTTACCAGCGGCAAATCCCCCTTGGGCTTTATCAATCCCGCGATCTATGCCATTGGAAAAGGCCCTCTCTATTCCGGCACATTTCATGATATTATCACCGGCAATAACACTAACCTGGTCAGTCCCCTGTTGTTTTACGCGGTGCCCGGCTACGACTTATGCACCGGATGGGGCACGCCGACCGGCAGCAACTTGATCAATGCCCTCTCTCCGATTGTCCTGACCCCGGTATTGGCCGTGGTGACCAATAGCATTTCGGGCGGCAACGGCAATGGCGTGATTGACTTCGACGAATGCAATAACCTGACAGTGGTCCTGACTAACGAAGGGAGCAGCATTGCCACCGGCATACAGGCAACCTTATATTCGACCACTCCCGGGGCCATCGTAGCCCAAGGCAGCTCTACCTATCCAACCCTTCTCCCGCGCGAGACCGCGATCAATTCGACTCTCTTTACTATCAGCACTGAACCAACTTTCGTCTGCGGCACGCCGGTGAATTTGACCTTGGTGATCAAATCCGACCAAGTCATCCAAACCAATTATATTCAGCTTGCTTCCGGGATTCTCGGCTCGCCGGTCAGCCTGACCAATAGCACGCAGATCGTCGTTCCCCCCAACAGCTTTGTCGGCATCACTTCGTCGAACCAGGTTTCGGGGCTGGACTCCGTCGGCAAGATCACCGTCTCCGTTTCTTTGGCCGCGCAATATGATGCGGGGCTGATTTTGCAGTTGATAAGCCCCAATGGCACGATGGTGACATTGTCGCAAAACAACGGCGGGCTGGGTCAAAATTACGGCACGGGCTGTGGATCGATTTTGAGCGAAACAACGTTTGACGATGCCGCTGCGGTGCCCATTACTCTTGCTTCGCCGCCTTATGTCGGAAGCTTTGCGCCGCAACAAGCGCTCTCAACCTACAACCTTCTCAGCGGCACCAATCTTAATGGGACCTGGAAACTACAGGTCATTGATGAATTTCCCGGCGATGCGGCCCAGCTTAACTGCTGGACGCTCACCATCTTCCCCGAAGTTTGTTCCGATGGCGGCGGCGAATGTCCTGGCTCGGATCTCTCCCTTGCCATGTCGGCCACGCCCAGCCAGGTATTGGTCGGCAGTAATTTGGTTTATACCATGACGGCGTCCAATGCCGGTCCAAGCACGGCGCGCAATGCGATTATCACTCAAACGCTGCCGGCTGGCGTGGGCTTTGTCACGGCCACTAATGTGCAAGGCTCCACCACGCTATCCGGTTCCACTCTTAGTTTTACCCTGGGTGATATTCCGGTCTATGGAACGGCGACCGTTTCGGCCGTCACCATTCCGACCATTCTCGGCCCGATCACCAGCACCGCCACTGTTGGATCTCCCGGCCTCGATCCGAATCTGACCAATAATACCGCTTCGGCCACCGTGGTGGTGACGGAACCGACGGCCGATTTGTCCGTCAGCATGACTGGCACGCCCTCGGTCTTGCTGCAAGGGCAATTGTTGACTTATACCCTTGCTGTCACTAACAACGGACCTTTCACCGCGACGCAAGTAACGCTGAACAATACATTGCCAGCCAACGTGAATTTCGTCTCCGCGACAGCTTCACAAGGCACTGTCTATAATAATGGGGCCAGCGCGCTGCTTGGCAACATTGGCGCGGGATCAAACGCGATAGTGACTATTGTGGTCAGCCCGACCACGACGGGTAACATCACCGCCCAAACCACTGTTTCGTTAAGCCCGTCCCAGATCGACCCGGTCAGCTTTAACAATTCCGCCTCGGTGAATACGGTCGTGGGTCCTTCGGCCGACCTATCCGTTACCGCCTATGCGACGCCCAGCCCGGTGGTTTCGAGCAGCAACGTGACTTATGTGGCGACGGTGTCGAATCAAGGGCCCAGCACCGCCACTCAAGTAACCTTTACTCAATCCCTCCCGGTCGGAACCGCCTTTGTTTCCAGCAGCCAGCCGGGCGCGACCGTTTCGAGTAACGCGATTAACTGGACGATAGGCACCCTGGCCAGCGGAAACAGTGTCATGATTTCCAATGTTCTTAAAGCCCCGACTCTGCTGGCCGGCGTCCGCACCGACCCGTTTTTCTCCACCATTGCCGTGAGCGCTCAATCTCCAGGAGATCCAAATACCAATAACAATTCGGTCACATTGCAAACGATTGCCGAACCGCCGACCGTGACGATCGTGCCTGCGGGAGCAATTTTGGTGTCCGGCACGGTTCAACCCCCGGATGGCTCCATTCATCCCGGCGAAACCGTGACTGTTCAACTGGAGTTGCAAAATGCCGGCACCGTTCCAACGACTAACCTCGTCGCCACTTTGCAAGACAGCAATGGAGTGACATTGGCCACCGGACAACAAACCTACGGCGTGCTGACCCCTGGCGCGCCCCCTGCTGCCGGACAGTTTACCTTTACGGCCAACAGCACCAATGGCGGCACGGTCGTCGCGACATTGACGCTGCAAGACGGCTCCGCGAATCTTGGCACGGCCAGTTATATTTTCACCATGCCGGTGGTCCAGACATTCTGGAATACCAACTTGATTAGTGTTCCTGCGGCGCAGTTTGTTCCCAACCCGGATAGCGGGCCAGCCGGTCCCTATCCTTCGCCCGTCGTGGTTTCGAGCGTCGTTGGCAATGTGTCCAAAGTGACAGTAACGATCTCTAATATGACCCATGGCTTTCCTCACGATATTGGAATGCTGGTCGTCGGGCCGACCGGGGTGGATTCCGTTCTGATGTCGGGCGCGGTCTTCGGTTCAACCAATGCGACTAAACCGGTCACCATCACGTTCGATCAAAACGCGCCCAATGTGATACCCGCCTATGGCCAGCTTGTTTCGAGCACCTATCAGCCTGCTGAATATAACTCAAGTGACTCCTACCCGACCAACGCCCCGGCTGGGCCGTATGTGGCCAATTTGGCCGTCTTTGGAAACATTTCGCCCAATGGAACATGGTCTTTGTTCATCAATGACAGCGTGGCGGGAGATTCAGGGACGATTACCAATGGCTGGGGCGTGACGATTACAACCATTACCCCTGTTAACCAAACGGCGGACATGGCCGCGACGCTGGTCGCCTCCACCAACGGCGGCACCTTGGGCGATACAATTACTTACTTGTTGGGTGTGACCAATAACGGCCCGAATGCGGCCAATGCTTTTGTGACCAATATCCTGCCCGCTGGCCTGACTTTTGTTTCGGCCACTCTTCCTCCCGGCGCGACCAACATCCAGGCCGGGCAGACCAGTATTTATAGTGTCGGCACATTGAATCCCGGCACGGGAGTGATCATTACCAATGCCGTGCTGGTCAGCGCCAGCGGGCCGCAAACCAACACCATTACAGTCGGCTCCAGCGTCCTGGATGGGAACCTGGGCAATAATACGGCCAGTGTCGTTGCCTTGGTGAATATGCCGCCAGCCGACCTCGGCGCCGGGCTTATTGTTTCTCCTAACCTGGTGGTGGTAAACAGCAATGTGACCTTCACGCTTTACGTGACTAACTACGGATCGGGCAGCGCCATGAACGTGGTTGGATCTTTCGACCTGGGGGGCCTGCAAGTCGTTTCCAATTCACCCTCGCAAGGCCGGTCGGTGGTGAGCGGCGCCTCGTTGCAGTATAGCCTGGGCACAATTGCCAGCGGCAACATCGCCACCGTGGTGCTGGTCGCTACGCCCGTGTCCATCGGAATGGTGACCAACACATGGAATGTTACGAGCAGCTCCGTGGATACGAATGCCTCGAACAATTCTGTTACCAATACGATCAATGTCATCTATCCTGCGCCTAGTATTGTGGCGGGGCCGGCCACGTTGCTGGTGCAGAACACGACGTCTCCCAATGGCGCGATTAATGCCAACGAAACGGTCACGGTGGCTTTCACCCTGACCAACGTAGGAACGGCTTCCACCACAAACCTGATTGCTACATTGCAATCGACTGGCGGAGTGACGCCCACCACGACGGTGCAGGATTATGGCGCCATACCGCCGGGCGGATCGGCTTCCCGATCTTATACCTTTGTCGCGCAGGGCGCGCCAGGTTCCACGATTGTGGCCACGTTGTCACTGGTGGATGGCGCTTATCCTTTGGGAGCGGTTTCCAACATATTTGTTATTCCCATCACGGCGGCTTACAATAATCCCGCCGCCATTGTCATCCCGGATGTCGGACCGGCCAGCCCGTATCCTTCCATTATTCAAGTTTCCAATCTGACGGGTTTATTGGTCAGCCAAGTGACCGCGACTTTAAATGGTTTCACCCATAGTTTCCCGCGTGATGTCAACATTCTACTCAGCAGCCCCGCGGGACAACAGTTGGTTTTGATGGGACACACCGGAGGCGCCTATAGTGTGACAAATCTGGCTCTGACCTTTGCTGATGCCGCCACGCAGAATTTGCCTGCGACTCAATTGACTTCCGGGACGTATCTGCCGACCGAGATCGGCGCATTTGATACTTTCCCCGGTTTGGCGCCTGCGACGAATGCCACGACTCTCGCTGTCTTCAACGGCACGAACCCCAACGGACCGTGGTCTCTCTATGTGTATGACGACACGCAGGGCAATAATGGCGCAATCGCTAATGGATGGTCTCTCGGATTGACTGCGGTTCAGACAGTTAATCCCGCCGCGCGTCTGGCGGCGAGCATGATCCACGCGCCGGACCCGGTGTATGAAGGCAATTACTTGAATTATCAGATTACCATTACCAACCTGGGGCCGGCGCCCGCGACGTCGGTCGTTTTGACAGACTCACTTCCTTCCAGCGTTACATTAGCCTCTGTTGCGCTTTCGCAAGGGAGCAACGCGGGCAGCGGCGGAACAGTGGTCGGCAATCTTGGAACCATCAACGTGGGCGCGGTCGCCACCGTTGTCATTCAAGTCATTGCCGCCTCGCCGGGTAACATTGTCAATACGGCGACGGTAACAACAGCAAGCACCGATCTCTACTTGGCTGATAGCACGGCGGTTAATACGACCCGGGTTGTTGCCGCGCCGGCTTCGTTTTTGGTGGCGACCAATACGCCGAGCGGATTGGAATTGTCACTCCTTGGCCAGCCTGGACAAAACTACGGCATTCAAGTATCGAGCGATCTGCTCTCTTGGACCACGATTAGCACCAACACCGCTTCCGCCAACGGCAGATTTAATTTCTTCGAGAGTGAAACGAATGCGCCCGCGTTATTCTATCGAGCCATTCGTCTTCCTCAGTAATCGGGTTTGATCTCACGGGCTGATGGAGGCATGAAACTATTCGGCATCACCGGAGGCATCGGAATGGGCAAGTCAACCACCGGCGTCTTCCTGCAAAAAAGCGGCGTCGAGGTGGTGGATACGGATCTTCTGGCGCGGCAATTGGTCGAGCCCGGCCAGCCGGCCTTCCTGGAAATTGCCACTGCGTTCGGCCCCTCGGTTCTCTCTTCTAGCGGCGGATTGGATCGAAGGCAATTGGGCCGATGTGTCTTTGCCGACGCGGAGGCGCGGGCCAGACTGGAATCCATCCTTCATCCGAAAATTCGCGACCTGTGGCAGGGGCAGGTCAAAGCCTGGCGCGAAGCGGGGAGCAGCCGGGCGGCGGTCATCATTCCCCTGCTTTTTGAAACCGGGGCTGAATCCTATTTTGATTCCGTGATCTGTGTGGCGTGTTCGCCGGCGGCTCAACGGGCGAGGCTGGAGAAGCGGGGCTGGAGCGAGGTGGAAATTCAGCAAAGACTGTCCGCCCAATGGCCTGTCAAAGAGAAAATTGACCGGTCCGATTTTGTGATTTGGACCGATGCCACTTTGGAGGCCCATGCCGCGCAAGCCGCCGCCGTGTGTCAATAATAATTAATCGCCCGGCCCGCGGTCATTCTCTCACTTCATCAACAGCATTTGCCGCGCTCGTTTGATCGAGCGGTTCAATTGCCGCTGGTAATGGGCCGGCAGGCCGGTGTATTTGCGGGGCAGAATGCGGCCCTGGTCGGTGACGAACTGTTTGAGCAGGGTCACGTTCTTGTAATCCAAGGCGTCAAAAGTAAAGTCGATCTTGGGTTTGGGGCGCGGGGTGCGGACCTCCATCGTGCCGCTGCCTTTGCCGCCCCGCCCTGGTTTTTCGGGATGTGTTTTACGTGGCATAAAAGTTATTTGATTTCGCGATGCACGGTGCGGCGGCGCAAGGCTGGATTATATTTTTTAAGCTCCAGCTTCTCGGTTTTTAGTTTTTTGTTCCGGGTGGTGGTATAGCGCGAGGGAGACTTGCCTTCCTTGCGCGCTTCCGTGCATTCGATCGTGACGATTTCTCGGGCCATAATTATTCTTTCTCTTTCGCCGGTTTTTCTTCCACTTCGTCGTCCTCTTCCAATTCGGTCCCGCCCGAGTTATCCACCGTGCCCAGTTGACCCAGGCGGCGCTGGCGCAACGCGCCTTCGCGTTCGAGTTGGGATTGCGCTTCGACCGTGAAACGGGTCCACGGAATGGCGTCCAGGCGCGGCACGGGAATGGGTTTGCCGGTCAATTCACAAATCCCGTAAGTATTTTTCTCGATGCGCTTGAGCGCCTCTTCGATCTCGTAAATGGCGTCCTGGTCGGAGGAAAGGAGGCTGAGGGCGAAATCGCGGTCAAAATTATCCGTGCCCGAATCCGCCATGTGCAGGCTGTAATTGGACATTTCCTCGGCGGATTCCTTGGCCAGGCCACTCATCTGGTGGACGAGCCGCTCGCGCAACTCCAGAAGGTGCCGGTAATATTTGGCCCATTGCGGTTTCACGCGGGCTTGGCCATTGGGGCGCGACGGGGTGGCCGCGGCGTCGTGGCCCAGAATGGAGGCGGACGTGGCGGCGCCGGCTTTTTTGCCTCGGACGGGCATGGCGGCCGCCTTTTTCGGTGTCTCTTTTTTATTGCTCACAAATTTTATAAATTTCTCCATTCGCAGGCGAATGGCTTTCCCCAACGACTTGCAGGGTGGGGGACTGTAGCAAAGAAACCGAAATATGCCACAACTTTTTTAAAGAGATTTCGTTTCTCGACCCTCATCCTTTTTCAATCGACGCGTAAGCGTTGTGATTGTGAATGCTTTCAAAGTTCTCCGCCTCGACCTTATACCATGCCACATCCGGGTGGGCATTCAACTTTACGGCCACATTGCGCACCAGGTCCTCGACAAAAACCGGGTTCTCGTAGGCCATCTCGGTCACCGCCTTTTCGTCCTGTCGTTTCAGCAGCGAATACAACTGCGAGCTGGCCGAGCTTTCCACCAGCGCAATGAGGTCTTCGATCCAGATCGCCTTGTGCGAGCGGACTTGCACCGTGACCAAGCCCCGCTGGTTATGCGCCCCGAAGCGGCTGATCGCCTTCGAGCAAGGGCACAAAGTCGTCACGCCCACCCGAACGGTCAAAACGAAATCGATCTCCTTGCCAGTGGCCGTGGCGTCAAACCGCGCCGTATAATCCATCACGCTTTCCATCCCGCTGATGGGCGCTTTTTTGACCAGAAAAAAAGGAAACTCCATTTCCAAGTGCGCGACGGCGGATTTGAGCTTCGCCTGCATGGCGTAAAGAATGTCCGTAATATTTTCCACATGCACGATATGTCCATGCGAATTAAGGACTTCGATAAACCGGCTCATGTGCGTGCCCTTGAATTCGTGAGGCAAATCGACGAACATGCCGATGGTGGCAATCGTGTTCTGCGAAGTGCGCTCTTTATCCAGAATCTGGATGGGGAAACGCAAGCCGCGCACCCCGACCTTATCGATGCGCAAGCGGCGGTGATCCGGCTCGCTCTGCTTATCGTGCATCGGAGCCGGCTTGGCGTTTGTCTTTGGAGAAACTGCGTTCATGGCTATGACCTGTTCAATAAGGGGAAAAATAGCAGCGGCGCCCTCGTTTAGCCAACACCATGTTGCCATGCAAAGGTCGAAAGACCTTTTTACGCCTCCTCTGACCCTGACTAAATCCTAGTGGAAAAGCTGATTACGTGGCATCATTCGACCGAGAATATCTTGACTGGGTTTGACTGGGTTTGACTGCAACTCCGGGTGCGCGGGTTTTCGGTTTCTTCATAAGCTTTTCTATTTCTCATTTTTTCTCATTTTTCCCATCCTAGACGGGCTTCTCAATAACTAAGTTACAACATAACTCAAATAAGTCAACCCGGAAAGTTTCAATCTTTTTGACCCGGCTCGCGCGCCTCGCTATCGTTCCGCCATGCCTGCCACCTTCCAGCGCCGCCTTCTCCCGCTGGTCTTGGTTTTTTTATCGCTCCAGGTGGCGGGCGCAGGCACGCAAATCTTTCGGGTGGCCACCTACAACATCGAGAATTATCTGGATGCGCCGTCTGGCCGCCGCCCGGCCAAGTCGGCGGAAGGTCAAGCCGGGGTTCGGGATAGCATTTTGGCGATCCATCCCGATGTCCTGGCGTTGCAAGAAATGGGTTCCACCCATGCCCTCTTTCGATTGCAGGCCGCCTTGAAAGCGGGAGGGTTGGACTTGCCGTTTTGGGAGGAGGTCGATGGATTTGACACCAATATCCATTTGGCGGTGCTATCGCGATTTTCCATCGTCGCCCGCCGTCCGCACACCAACGAAAATTTCCTGCTCGATGGCCGCCGCTTTTTAGTCAGCCGTGGTTTTGCGGAGGTGGACATCCAAGTGAATCCAAAATATGCGTTCACGCTGATTGCCGCCCACCTGAAATCCCGCTTGCCCTCGCCCTTGGCTGACGAAGAGGAGTGGCGCTACGAGGAGGCGATGGCCCTGCGGCGGATCATTGATGCCCAGTTGGCCGCCGCTCCCGCCAAAAATCTAATTGTCCTGGGCGATTTCAACGATTTGAAAGATTCCAAGCCGATTCGCGCCATCATGGGCCGGGGGCGCACCCGCTTGATTGATACTCGGCCCGCCGAACCCGGCAGCGGCATCACTTGGACCCATTTCTATGCCAAGGAAGACCTTTACAGCCGCATCGATTACATCCTGATCAGCCACGCCATGGAGCCGCACTGGCAGCGCGCGGAAACTTGGGTGCTCAGTTCGACGAATTGGAGCACCGCCTCGGATCACCGTCCACTCGTCGCCGGATTCGCGGTCGAACATCGTTGAACCTTGGAGAAAAATCGTTCAGTCACCGTATTTCGGAACTCGGCGCGAAGTTTAAGCTTGGCGTTCTGCCAGAACCCGAGGTCGATCACCATGCCCAGCAGGCCCACTACCACAATGGGTCCCGGCCACTCGAAATGGCTCAGGGTGTTCAATACCGGGACGGCAATCATAAAGATTCCCAGCGGCAAAATGAGAACCACCGCCAGGGCGCGCAGTGCGGCTGTGGCGGGCGTCTTGGCTTTCAAGGCGAACCACATGCTGGTCCAACTCAGAGCGTTCAAATCCAGGAGCAGAAATATCCCCAGGCTGATATGCAATGCGACCGTGCCGTCGTCGCGTTCCACGCGCGGTTCCATGGCGAGGCAGAGGAGGTTGGCCAGAAAGGCGAATGCAACCGGGCCGGCAAACTGGCGCCATAACGCCAGGCGCTGCCCCTGAATAATATCGGCCTCCGTCAATGGGGTTGTCAGTACTAACTCTAACGCGCCGCTCCTCCGGTCCTGCGCCAGGGCCCGGCTGGCTTCCCCGGCCAATTGAACCTTGAGGACGGTATTGACGGTGATGAGGAAGAAGATGTCTTTGGCCGGGTCAAACATCTCGACCTCAAACCGGCCGCTGATCCAGAACCAAAAAACGCAGAGCATTCCGACGATCACCCATGGCTTCAACGATTGCACCGGCCCGTAATCGGCCCGCCAGAGAAAGGGATTAATATCCAGCAAATGTCGCCGGGGCCGGGCGCGCCAGGCTTCGATGGCCTTGGGGAGCGGGACGCGGCGGCGGGATGCGCTATCCTGCCAGGAGCGCGGCACAATCCAGCAACTTGCCATCAGAAAAAGCCAGCCATACAAATGCGTGACCAAAACATTCGGCCAAAAATAAGAAAACTTGGCCGAGCCCGAATAGCTGTCGAAAGCGGCAAAGCAGCCATACGCCGGGCTGGGGAACAACATAATCTGGTAGTCAGAATTCGGATGATGTTGACTATGCAACGCGGCCAGGAAAGGAAATCCACCCACGATAATGCTGACCAGAAGGAGAGCCACTCCGAAAGACCTGCTATGCTGGCGGCAAATGGCCGAGGCGAAGAGGCCGGCGCTGAGAAAGAAAAAGAGCAAGTTCACCGCGACCAGCACCACGCGCCAGAACTCGTTCTTCGTCACGCCTCCCAGCAGCATGGAAATAGCCATCACCGGCACCACCGCCAGCATGCCATAAAACGCATTGATCGAAGTGGCGGCCAGTTTCCCAAAAACCACGTCATAGCCTTTCAAATCCGTTAAAAAAAGCAGCCCCAGCGTGCCCTCTCTTTTCTCCGCGCTGATGCAATCGCTGGTCAGGCGGGTGCCAGCCAGGGCGGCATAAATAAAAAGCACCGTCGCCAGCATCCTGAACAAAATGGCGCCAATCACGGCCACGGGCTGCTGGCGGCTGACGGACAGAAATTCCGCCGCCAAACCCGCGCCGAGGATGGCCGCCGCGAAACGGCTCCAATAAGTGCCGCGCAAGCGCGACGCCACTCGGAGTTCCCTTGCCACAATGGGTAGAAAGGTCATGGGGTTTTCAGAACGGAAGATCGTTGCGCCTTGGACAAAAATTGTTCGGCCGCCGCAATGCGGAAGCGGTTATAGAGCCTGTTTTTGGCGTAGAGCCCAAATCCAGCATCCGCCGCAACTCCGAAGGCGCCCATGCAAATGGGGGTAAAAACTTCCATGGCAGGGAAGGGGTAAAACCGCCGAGTCAACAAAAGCCACACTGGCGCGCATGCGACAAATAATCCGACGGGGAGGACCAGAATTAGCGCCAGGGCTCGGAGCGCGGCGCGGCCCGGCTTTTGAACTTTGAAGGCCAGCCACATGCTCGTCCAACTGAGAGCGTCGGCATCGAGGAAGAGAAATATACCCAAACTCAGATGCATCAGGCGTTGCTGCCGCCGGGATGGCTCCAGGACAGTGGCCAGAATGTTGGCCAGAAAAACGACCGTAAAGGGTCCGGCAAATTGCCGCCAGAGGGCCAGACGCTGGCCGCGAATAATTTCCTTCTCGCTCAACGGTGTTGTCAAGACCAATTCAAGCGCGCCGCTGGCGCGGTCCCGTCCCAAAGCCCCGCTCGCCTCTCCCGCGAGCTGGATTTTGAGAAGGCTGCTCATCACCACGAGGTAGAAAAGATCATTGGCCGGATCATATCTTTGGAACGGGAAACGCCAGCTCGTCCACAGCCAAAGAAGGTTGAGCAGGCCGACGGTCAGCCATGGTTTCAAGTACTTGACACGACCGTGACCGGCCCGCCAGAGGTATGGATTGGCGGAGAGCAAGTGTTTTTGGGGCCGTGAGCGCCAGGCTTCGACCGCAGCGGGCAAGGGCAAACGCCGCCGCGCCCCCTCCTGCCAGGAGCGTGGAACCAGCCAGCAACTCAAGAGCAGAAATGTCCACCCATAGAGTTGCGTAATTAAAACATTCGCCCAAAAATAGAAAGGTTTCACACTGGAAGACAAGGAGTCGAACGCCGCGAAACAGCCGAAGGCCGGGCACGGGAGCAGCGTGGGAATGAAATCATAGTTCGCTTTATTCTCGCCTTTCAGGCCCGCATAAAACGGGAATGCCCCCAGCAAAACGGCGACAATGAGAATCGCCAGGGCCAGCGCTCTGTTTTCCCGGCGGCAAACGGCCGAGGCAAAAAGCCCGGCGCTGAGAAAGAAAAATAACAGGTTGACCGCCACCAGCACGACGCGCCAGAACTCGCCTTTCGTCACCCCTCCCAGCAGCACCGAGATGGCCAGCACCGGCACCACCGCCATCATCCCATAAAAAGCGTTGATGGAACTCGCCGCCAGTTTTCCAAAAACGACGTCATAGCCTTTCAAGTCGGTTAGAAAAAGCAGGCCGAGCGTCCCCTCCCGTTTTTCTTCGCTTAAGCAGTCGCTGGTCATGCCGATGCCTGCCACCGCCGTATAGATAAACAAAACCCCCGCCAATGTTTTGAACAAAACATTTCCCAT
>Ga0209483_1000951_pt1 | contig 23335 bp, 22 predicted proteins | sample NGEPerA_FD_184508 | JGI IMG/M metagenome (GOLD analysis project Ga0209483, IMG submission 184508) | Arctic peat soil microbial communities from the Barrow Environmental Observatory site, Barrow, Alaska, USA - NGEE PermafrostL2-A... | ecosystem: Environmental > Terrestrial > Soil > Wetlands >... | reverse complement strand
ACTACGGTGCGAGTGCTCGGGCGGTTCTTACCAGGCAGCGGAGATGCGGTCGCGATGACCGCACATCCCCCGTCGCCGGCCGACAACCCGACGCAGGACACGCGAGCACAGACACTGCGGTTCCAAGGGCTCGTGAACGTGATCATCCGCGGGATGCTGTCCGCCCCGCTGCTGTCGTGGGCGGCGGGCAAGCGTCTCATCACCGTCTACGCGGTCGGTCGAAAAACGGGTCGGCAGTACGCGGTTCCCGTCGCCTACACCAGACACGACGGAAGCTTGCTCGTCGCCAGCCAGTACGCGTGGTTACGCAACCTGCGAAGCGGTGAGCCCGTGGAGATCCGACTGTCGGGCACGAGACAATCCGCAGATGTTCAAGTTTTGAGCGACGAGCCCGCCGTGATCGAGCACTTGAGGCTCATGGCCCGAGACAATCACCAGTTCGCCAAGTTCAACAAAATTGGGTTTGATCAATACGGTCAGCCCCGTCTCGACGACCTACACCTCGCTTGGGCCGCCGGCGCCCGCGTCGCGCTGCTGACGCCGCACTGAGCTCGAACCCACGTCACACCGAGTCGCGCGGAGCATAGAGTTCGATCCGACCACGGGTGCGTAACCAGGCGAGGGTGAGGATTGTGGCAAGTACGAACAGTGCGAAGAGTGACGATTCCCCCGAGATCGACGAGATGATCCAAGAGCTCGGGGACTGGCGCGGCCCAAAGCTGTCGCGGCTACGTTCGCTGATAAAGGAAACGGTCCCCGGGGTGGACGAAGAGCTGAAATGGCGGAAACCGTCGAATCCACACGGCGTTCCGACCTGGTCTCATAATGGTCCGATCTGTACAGGTGAGACCTACAAGAAGGTCGTGAAGCTCACGTTCTTCAAGGGAGCGTCGCTCGCGGATCCGAAGGGCGTCTTCAATTCGAGCTTGGAGGGCAATACGCGCCGGGCCATCGACTTCGCCGAAAGCGACGAAATCGATGAACCGGCACTCAAGGCACTACTCCAGGCGGCTGTCGACCTGAACGCCGGGTAGGGCACTCGACGGGGACGTCGGCGACGCTCACTGAGAGGACGAAAAGCGCTAGCGGCGGCTAGGAGTGGGGAATTCAGGGGATACGTAGGGCCCCGTCTCCTCAATGCGTGTTGATTTCGCTCATTGCGACGTAGTGCCCGTCCCCAGGGACCAACAGAAACCAGCTCGTTTGCCCGTCCGTCTCAATGCTCCCCGGGACAGAGGTGCGCTTGGGAGCCGCCGCCAACCAAGCTGCTGAGCGCCATCTTGGTGTTCTGGGACGAGCACGTCGAAGGCGCCGCACGTCCCTGGCATCAATTAGAAGTTATCCTGATGGATCAGCAGGTGCACTTTCCCTCGTGACTGACGTGGTTTCAGAGTTGGGGTTGGTCGTGTCGTTACCTTCATCCCCATTCCAACCACGCCAAACCAGGCGATGCACCGGGATCCAACGGGGAATGTCGCGAAGACCGGGAAGAAACGGCACTGCAAGAAGAAGCAAAGTCGCCACTCCAGTGAGATAAATGGCGATCATGTCAACGTTGGCCGAACTACTAAACCCTGGTACTTGATACCAGAGCGTGTACAGCCAGAGCCACGGCTGGCCCGGATAGCTGCCGGTCTCATTCATGACGCCCCACTGAGCTCCGGTCAGGTGTTGCGCCACCGCGAGCGAGGAGAAGTAGTTGCCGTCCTCCAAGAACAGCAGCGGCTTGGTGTAGTCGGTGCCGTAGAAGGGATGTTGGGCGAGAAGATCGGCGTCGACTGCACCCGACCGTGCCATCGTCAGCTCGGTCGCAATCAGCACTGGCACCGGCCCGTCATGCGCGACCGGAAGGATGGGAGAACCTGAGCGAAACGTCACGTGAGTGACGGCCGTCGAGTACGCCGAGTCCCATTCTGAACGGCGTGCAGCAGGCGCATCCTCGTAGGTGGCAATCGCTCGGCGGAGCGACGGGTCGGTCGACTCCAGCCTTGAGAGCGGGGAAAGCACGAAGGTCTCCGCCGCATTGATTGGCTGGCGGACTCCGGCGAGGAGCTGCCACGAGACGATGATTCGCTGCTCGCTTGCCGGCGTGTGGTTGTACGGCGGGCCATAGGTCGCGGTCTCACTCGTGCCCGCGAGTTCGCTTGCCGCGGTCGCCATGAAATCCGCGGGCGCCACTTTGGACCAGCTGGCCACTGTGACGGGCGGCGAGTCGGGCGAGGAAAGCACCGCTGCCAAGACGACAACGAGTACAAGGGCAATCAATGTGGCGACAGTGGCCTCTTTCGCGATGTCATAGCGCCGCATCGGGCCACGCCACGGTGCTGCATCAGCAACTGCCGCGGCTCGCCGCTCTGAGCGTCCCCGTATGGGACGACTGGGCAGCGGGTGGGAAACACCGCGCACTCGAACGAGCAGCACGTGCGCCCCGACGAGGGCTACGAGAACGATCGGGATCAAAACCACATGCCAGAGCAGCATCTGGCCGAAGTTCATGATGTCGAAGAACGCGCCAACACCCACAGAGTTGAATGCGTCTTTACCTGAGGTTGAGATCCATTGGGAGTCGAAGTTCTGCTGGGAAAGGTAACCGGTGAAGCACTCGACCACCGATGCCACGAAGGCAACCACACCAGTGATCCAGGTGAGGCCGCGCCGGCCGCGCCAGGCGGCCATCCAAAACTTGCCCCACAAGTGGATAACCATGAAGGCCATGAACAGCTCGACGCTCCACAAATGCAAGCTGTTGAAGAAGTGCCCGACCGGGTTCGTGTGCCACCAATCCACTCCACCGATCGCGATCGCGAAGCCCGAGACGATCGCGATGCCGAGTGCGGCCATCGTTGCGACGCCGAACACGTAGACCCATGACGCCACGTACGCTGGCTGGCGGTCGGGCAGGAGTTTGTCGGGCGGGAGCGAGTTGAGCGCTCGCTTTCGGATCCGAGCTGTCCACATTCTTGCGGTCCCGGGATCATCCTCGGCCATGGGCTGAACCGTCCCCGATGCCGTTTCGATCGAGGAGTCAGCTGTTCGATTGCCTTCGGCATGGCCTCGACCCGGGAAGGGCAAAAGCAAGGCCAACCCGAAGATCACGACCATTACTGCGATGAGCACAAGGTTGGCTACCGAAACAGTGAAGATCGACCAGTGCAGATACCTCCCCGGCGGGTTGAGATTCACCACCGATGCCAACAGCTGTGTCGAACGAGTCATGGTCCCCCATCGCCGTTGTCCTACCAATGGTCGCACGTCCGCGATGCCGACGAGCTGTTATTACTCGAATCAGAATTCAGGAGTTCTGGACACGCTCCCAACTCTGCAGGCGGTCCATTTAGCATGAGCCGATGCCAGCTCCTGTGCACTCATCTCGCTCCGAGCGAAACTCGATCGTGAAGAGCACGCTCGAGATGGTGAAGATCGACCTCGCGCCAACTCACAAGCAGCCGCCCGCTGCGCTGATTCTGGTCGCGACGGCCGTGTCCCTCGTCGGGTCGCTGGCGGTCGACGCCCTCCTCGTTGCAATCGGCACGAGGATCCTTCGGTCCACTGCCGGCTACGTGCACTTCCGTTTCTCCGACTACGCGAAATTGACCACCATCGGCGTGATCATCGCCTGCGCGGCGTGGCCGATCGTGACCCGGATATCGTCCAACCCGCGCTGGGTGTTCGTCCGAATGGCCGTGCTCGTCACGTTGGTGCTCTTGCTTCCTGACCTCTACCTCCTCATCAAAGGCCAACCGATAAAGGCAGTCGCAGTGCTGGTGGCGATGCATCTCGCGATCGGCCTTGTCACCTACAACGCACTCGTGCACCTTGCCCCTATTCGCCGCCGACGCGTGGGCGCGACCCGCTGACGAGCGTCGAAGCCGAACTCACTGCAACCGGTCCTGGCATGCGACGTTTCTAGGCACCGCCGCGGCCTTCGCTAGCTCGTAATAGCGTCATCTGACCGACTTGGAAGGCACTCAATGGCGCTCGGCCGCCGCCTGCTTCGCGTCGTGTGTAGCACCTCATCCCAAGCAACACTTCGCTTGCCAGTGGGAACGTTGACCGTCCAAGCGGGCTCGAGAAAGCTGGCCGTCCTCGCTAACACCGCGCGATGACCCTCATCGCCGCTCTCGATGCCGAGCGCGTCCCGCACGACCTTCGGCACGGTGATCTGACTCTTTGACGTAATATGTCAAAGAGTCAGTGCGGGCGATGAATGCTCCGGCACGTTGATCACCCTCGCTCTGGCCAGGACGTTTCGCGCCGCGGGTTCCTCTACCGGGTGCCATTCGCCAGAGCTCTTCGGTGGCGGTTCTGATGGCTGTGGCTGCCGTCGCGCTCGTTGCCACAAGCCATGTCCAATTTGCCCAATCCGTTGCTCGAGGCGGAGCCCTCGTGCGAAGTTTGCGCTCGCAAGCAGGCGGAAGCTCAGTCCTTGAACTTGGCGCGCTAGGGGCTGGACTTCCGAAGCGCGACGATCCTTTCCTTCGTTGAGCCCTCAGTAAAGGAAGATGCCATCCTCTAAGGAGGAATCCAACGTGTCAGAGCCTTCAACCAGTAGCGATGCCGCAAAAGCCCGCCGAATGGCGCGGCATGGCTCACGCCTGGCTGCTCAATAGGCCGGTCGAAGTCCCTCGAGCATCGGAAAATGGCGAACGTTCACGGTCAGCAGCTCCGCATCAAGGATGATCGCTGTAGCGGCAATGAGATAATCCGCATCGTCGATTCCGCTGTAGGCACGACGATGCACGCGGGCAAGAGCTCCCGCAGTGCGTGCGATGTCTTCGTCTACTTGAATCCACGACAAAGCGGAGAAGAATTGTTCGAGCTCGTCGATTTCGCGATCTCTTACTCCTGCTAGGAGTTCGAAGCGGACAATCTCACTCGCGGCCACGGTTTCATCGTCGTTGATGAGCTCACGCAGGAGCTCGACTGCCGGCTTCGCTCCTCGCAGGTGGTCGACCGCAACGCTCGTGTCCAACAGCTTCACTTGAGCCCGCGGTCATTCAGACGCCTGTTCAGATCGCCGCGACGGGCATCCACGTACGCCGAGCCAGTGAGGCGTCGACCACTCCACGATCCGGCACTGAGTTCAAGAGCACGAAGGCGCTCCGTCTTGCTCTTCTCGCCGAAGGTACTGCGTACCGCGCGTCGAATCAGCTCTGAACGTGACACGCCAGTTGCCAGGCTCACGCGATTAAGGAGCTGAAGCTCGTCCTCGCCGAGGTAGATTTGTGTCCTTGCCATGACACCACCATACATCGCATGGTGTCTAATCGATGAGAAGCACGCGACGAGAAGTGCGTGGCGGGGGTCCTATAACCGCGTTAGCTATTACCGCTCTACCTGCGTTAACGATCGAAGCCACGTGGCTGCCTGCCGCTTGAGCGCCGAAACCCGCGCTCCCGGAAGATCGGTGAGGCCGGTCGGCACATGCACGCGTGGCGGCCACGACGCCTGAGCGTTCCCGTTCTGTCACGATCCGTCCGAGTTGCTAAGCAATCGCCTCGCCGGTTCGCTGCTCGACCGAGAGCGAACGAGTCGCGAGGAGACGTGACGAGTAAAGCCTGACGTCGTCGGAGACCGCCTTCAGCTACCTACGAAACGAGCAGCAGAGCCCGAACACGCCTCAACGAGTCCAGATCGTCCGTTTCCGTACCTTCTGGTTATGTGGCCGACGGCAGTACTACCTAACCTTCGATGTCGACGCGATCTCGCGTCACGAGATCGTCGGCGGTCTCCATGCCCCGGCGCCACACCGAGTGGGAAACGATCTTGGTGAGATCCGCCCGGTCGGAGTACCGCTTGGCCACATCGCGCACTTCTGCGAGGAGGCCTTCGGAGAGGGTCGTCGGGTTGAGGCCGAGCGACGTGAAGCGATCCCTGCTCACGTTCAGCTCGTTCTCGGCCGCCTCGCGACGGGGGTTCGGGAGGTTCGCGATCTCCACGCCGGTCAGCTTCGACAACAGCTCGGCGAGGTCGCGAATGCGATACGTCTCGGTGACCTGGTTGAAGACCGACACCTTCTCGCCACTCTCTGGCGGGTTCATAACCGCGATCTCGACGCAACGGGCAGTGTCTCGAATGTGGATGAACGCCCTGGTCTGGCCGCCGGTGCCGTGCACCGTGAGCGGATGACCGATCGCGGCCTGCATCAAGAAACGGTTGAGGACGGTCCCGTAGTCACCGTCGTAGTCGAAGCGGTTGATGAGTCGCTCGTCACGCTCAGTCTGCGGGGTCTGGGTCCCCCAGACGATCCCTTGGTGCAGATCGGTGATGCGAAGGCTGTCATTTTGTGCGTAGAACTTGAACATCAGCTGGTCGAGCGTTTTGGTCATGTGGTACACCGACCCGGCGTTAGCGGGGTGCAAGATCTCGCGCTCGATGTCGCCGTCGGGAGTCGGTACTTTCACCGTCAGGTACCCCTCTGGGATCGGAGCAGAGCCCGACCAGCCGTAGCCGTAGACGCCCATCGTCCCAAGGTGCACGATGGCGATGTCCAAGCCACTCTCAACGACCGCGGCGAGCAGGTTGTGCGTTCCCGTCACGTTGTTGTCGACCGTGTAGCGCTTCGTCTTCGATGAACGCATCGAGTACGGAGCGGCCCGTTGCTCGGCGAAGTGCACGATCGCGTCGGGGCGAGTCGAGAGGAGCACGTCGACGAAGCGATCGAACTCTTTCGCGAGGTCGAGATTGATGAAGGACATGTCGCGCCCCGAGACCTCTTTCCAGGCTCGAAGGCGCTCTCCGATTGGACGAATCGGTGTGAGCGACTCGACTTGCAACTCGACGTCGATGTTTCGACGACTGAGGTTGTCGAGAATGGTCACGTCGTGACCGCGATCCGAGAGATGCAGCGAGGTCGGCCAACCGCAGAAACCGTCTCCGCCGAGAACCAGAATCTTCATCAACGTCTCCTTGTCGGCGGCCAACTCGTGTGGCTAGACCCTGGACCCGAAAAGGGTCCTCGACCTGCGCCACCTGCTATTGCGTCAAAACGTTAATGCGCACATCCCGTCAAACTCGGTCTTCTCACGGTTCCATAATGAAATGCGCGGTCTTTATTAACCAACTGCCGTGAACCCTCACACCCCGCTCATGTTCTGAACCGTCCTCGCCACGCGAATCGTGCCTCCAGGCTCACCGAGTCGACCTCGGGCTACCATCTCTTCGCGTCGGGACCGGCGGTGACGCACGTCGGATCGGCCTCGAAGAGCTCGTCGGCTCACGCTTAGCCTGCGTCGGAAACGAGGGGAATCCGATGACCACGAATCCGCTGAAGTCCGGGAAGGTTCAGATCGGCACCTGGATCAATCTTGTCCGTAACCCGGCGATTCTCACCCTATTGCGGGGGTCCGGTCTCGACTACGCCAGGGTGGACATGGAGCACTCCTCACCCTCGATCGAGACGATCGCCAATATGGCCGTCCTCGCCCGCGCGCTCGACTTTCCACTCATCGTCCGCCCGCCGTCGGCTGATCGGGCGTGGGTGACGAGGCTGCTCGATGTCGGCGTCATCGGGCTCCACGTTCCCCAGGTCGACACGCCCGAGATCGCCCACGCCGTCGTCGAAGCGGCGCGATACGCACCGATCGGTATGCGCGGGATGGCAGGCAACGGGGCCCACAACGACTTCGCACCAGAGACGCCCCTCGCCGAGCTGAACGAGCGGGTGCACATCACGGTGATGCTCGAGTCCCCCCTCGCCTTCTCGCACCTCGACGAGATCGTCGGCATCGACGGTATCGACGCCGTGACCCTCGGGCCGACCGACCTCGCCCAAGAGCTCGGTGTGCTCGGCACCCCCGACGAGAAGAAGGTGATCGACGAGCATCGGCTCGTGATGATCGAGGCCGCCAAGCGAGCGGGCAAGCAGGTGGCGATGCTGTGCCCCTCAGTCGAGGAGTCCCGTCGCTGGATCGACGCCGGCGCGACCATCATCGCCTATGCCTCAGACGTCGCCGTGATCCAGAGCAGCTACCGAAGCGCAGTCAGCCAGATTCGGGCGTAAGACTCAAATAGCCGAGCCCTCAAACCCGGCCCCCTGCGGGGCCCGAGTCGCCGAAAGTGTCGCTCGAGCCAGGCTCGTTGACTAGGACTCTTCTGGCAGTTTGACGAGCTTTTGCAGCGCCCGCAGCGGCGAGGGGCGATCGGGATTGCCGAAGAGGTTCGCCCATCCCGTCCAGGCGACCTCGCCGACGTAGATGTCGCCGCGTGAGTCGACCGCGATGCCATGCGGAGAGATGAACTGTCCCGCACCGGTTCCGTTCGAAGGCTCGACGCAGAGCCTGGCGAGTAGCTCGCCGGTGTGGCTAAGGATGCTGACGCGAGGACCGAGATTCGGAGCACCCCGGTTGAACTCATAGACCGGGCCCGCCTCACCGACGTAGCAGATCGGCTCTCGTCCAGGCGTCGTGTAAAGGGCGCTCGGTCGGTGCACGTTGTGCCACATGGTCTCGAAGCGACCATTGCTGTCAAAGACCTGTACCCGGTGGTTCTCCCGATCTGCGACGTAGACCCATCCGTCGGCGTCACAGCCGATGTTGTGCGGAAGGTTGAACTGCCCCTCCCCCATGCCCGGCTCGCCGAAGGAGAACAAGAGTGTGCCGTCAGGAGCGAACTTGTGGACCCTCGCGTTTGAGTATCCGTCGGACACGAAGAGATCGCCATCTGGGGAGAGCGCGGTATGGGTGCAACGGGCAAACGGGCGCCCGCTCATGAACGGCGCTGGCTCGTTCGGCATGCCGAGCATCGAGATCACCGTGCCGTCGAGCGTGCAGTGGCGAACCGTGTGATCGCCGTCATCGGTCAGGAACAAGGTGTTGTCGGGTGCGAAATGGAGGCCATGCGGGCGGGAGAACACGCCCTCTCCCCAGGATCCGAGCAGCGCTCCGTCGCGATCGAACACGACCATCGGATGCGGGCCGCGGTTGAACACGTAGACCTCGTCCGACGGCCCGACGGCTACGCCGCCGACGTCACCGAAGTCCCAGCCGGGTGGGATCTGGCCGAACCCCTCCTCTGTCACGGAGTACCTGTAGGCACCGGTACCGAGCACGACACTCATCGAAATGCTCCCCTCCCGCGCCCCGGGCCGCAGCCCTGGGGAGCGTCTTGACCAAGAGCTGATCCCGGTCCGTACGCATCGTAGAGAAGCATCAGACGCTCCTCGAATACCACCAGCTCACATGGGCATTCGGGGACCGATCGCAGCGCTCGGCATGCGACGAGCAAACCCTACGTCGACTGCCCGTCGTGTGGGACGTCGCCCCGCCACATCGGCCACGGAGGTACCACCGCCGGCACCACGGGCAACGGATAGTCGAAAAGACGTCCGGTAGGGATCAGCTGCACCGGTCCACCACAGGTCTCGAAAAGGTGCCACCCGGCTGCGGTACCGGTGCCGGGGACATCGGCGACCGTCGGGGTGGTCTGTTCCGAACAGGTGTTGATCCCAAGGGTCGCACTCGTCTGATAGAGAAACGCGCCAGTCGAGCCATCGAGGGGGAATAGGCCAGCAGCGGAACCGATGATGACGTCGTTCACGCCGGACCCGGTGAGGTCGACCAGGATCGGTGAGGCGAAGTCCTGCGCGCCCTGAAGCGTCTGGGACCACAAAAGCGTGCCGGTGCCGCTCCAGGCATAGACCATCGAGGTGCCAGGCGACGTTCCGCACTTGGTGCACCAGGAGGTATCGACCACATCTGGGACGCCGTTGGTCCCGAGTGTGCCGATCGCGGGGGATCCAAACGTCGGGCCAGCCGTCGCCACAGGCCAGCCGGGCACCCGGGCGCCATTGTTGGCGTAGTACGCGAAGAGCTCGTCGGTGTCGGACTTGTACGGCGGCGTCTCGCCGAAGCCGGTTCCGACTACGACCGCTGCCCTTCCAGAGGAGTTGATGATCCCTACCGCCGGACTCGACCAGATCGTCTGGTTCTTACAGTGCTGCCAGACGGTTCGCGGTCGGTGCTTGGCATAGGTGACGTCGTAGAGAAAGCCGCCATGGCACCCGAGCCGCCCGGAGGCATCGCCCCCGGTGAAGATGTCCTCTTGTCCGGGCTTGCCACGGACGTGATACAGCGCCGGTGAGGACCAGATGGTGTCCTGGGTGTCGACGGGAAATCCGGGGACGAGATGGCCCTTTGGTGTGAGTGCGTACAGATCATGGTCATAAGAGCCGAAGACGATGTCTTGTTGACCACTTCCGGTGATGTTGCCGACAGCGGGAGTGGAGAACACCGCCTCATCGAAGCCGTCCGGGCCAGGCGAGCTGGTCCCGGTCCACTCATTGAAGATGTCGTGAGTATGGAACGTAAAGAGCACCGATCCATCGGCCCGAAACGCGACCAGCCCACCTTGTTGATCCCGGACGTAGGTAGATCCCGCTCCAACCACGATCGTTGGGGGATTGCTCGGGCCGTTTAGATATGCAACCGTCGGGCTCGACTCGATCGCGGTCGGCGCGCCACCGCCCAAGCTCACGGGCTCTGGCCACCCTGGCAGATTTGCACCGGTCTCGGCATTGACCACGTAGAGATCGCCGTCCTGGGAGCCGAACACCACCGCCTCGACGCCGTCTATCTCCGCCACGGTCGGTGACGAGAGCGCTATCGGTCCTACCGTCACCGACCAGGTCGGCCCTGGGAACGTGAGCGGCGCCACCTCGAGCGTCGCCGTCGAGTGCCGAGCGATCGAGACTGGAGCGCGGTGCGGTCCAACGACCGTTGCTTGAGAGATCACGAGCGCGGTTAAAAGCGAGCTTGCGACCAGACCGAGGCTGCGCCTGCGGCCGCCCGCGCCGGGTCGGGCGGAGCGAGTCGCTCCAGAGGTTCTCACGCTGCGCCAGTGATCGCGGTCAATGTCGCGTCTGGCGCGACCTCGACACCTGGTTGTATCGATGCGTCCCCCATCGGGTACACCACACCCGAGGCACCAACGAGCCAGTAACCATCGCCGGTCGCGTCGGCCGCCATAGCTACGATGTCGTGGACATGCTCCCCACCTGGGATCGAGCCCGCGTTCACCGCTTGGCCGAACGCGGCGACCCTGCCGGTGCGAGCGACCGTCCAGTACCCACTCGCCGTCGGGTCTCCAGCGATTCCGACCACGCCACGACGAAGGGGAACCTTCGAGCTTTCGGGGAGCCGTCGGGCCGTCCCAAAGGGGTAGATGTGACCTGTCGAGGTCACCAGCCAGTAGCCGGTCGCGGTGGCGTTCAGCGCGATTCCAACGATGTTCGCCGAGCGGCCGTGCTTGGGAAGCGAGCCGAGCGACCTGGCTTTGCCGAATCCGTAGACGCGCCCAGTCGAGCTTGCGAGAAAGTATCCGCTGCCGTTCGGTTCGACGGCTATGCCGACGATCTTTCCCGACAGGTCATGTTTGCCGACTGATCCGAATGCTCGCGTCCCGGGCGACGCCACGACATGCCCGGTCGACGTCACGATCCAGTAGTTGCCACCGCTTAGGTCGGTTCCGATCGCGACGACCGAGCTCAGATCGTCTGGGCCCGTCATAGGAGCGGGCGTTCCAGGGGTGGCGAATGCGCTCACTCCCCCGTCGCTCGAGGCGGTGAGGTACTCAACAAGAGGACCGAGTGGCGCCTGTACGACGATCGTGAATGCAGCGCTTGCCCGTACGCCTACTGCGTCAGAGATCTGAATCGTCGTGACTGTCGAGCCGAGCGCACTCGGGATCCCCGACAAGAGCCCGTCGGAGAGGAGCACGAGGCCGAGCGGTAGCGAACCACTAAGAACGGTCCAGTTATACGGCGGGGTCCCACCGGCGGCGCCCAATTGCACGCCGAACGTCGCACCGGCGATCGCGGGCGGAAGCGGCGCGCTCGTGATTAAAGGACCTGCAGCGATCGAGAGGCTAAACGTGGCGGTCGCGGTGTCGCTCGCGGCGTCGGAGAGCTCGAGCGTGACGGCCTGGCTGCCCGCGACCGTCGGCGTGCCGGAGATGATTCCACGCGCAGAGAGCGAGAGGCCCGCCGGCAACGCGCCCGAGCTCACCGACCAGGAATAGGTTCCGGTCCCGCCGCTTCCAGAGAGCTTGAAGGCATAAGCCAGGCCGACCTCACCGGGAGACAGCGAGGTCGTGGTGATCGAGATCACCGGAGTCGCCGCGAACGCACCGGGGGCAGCGGCGAAAACGCCAACTAGCAACGCTAGGACAAGCGTGTTGCCGCAACGGTGGCGAAGGTATCGCCGACCGAGCAGGCTGCGGCCGCCCGGCCGCGATACACCTGTCGATTGGTGCGTACGACTGCGCACTCGCGTCATCCTCCCTTTGACCACGCGCCACGCCCGGCACACGAAGTCCGGCCGACATCGATCGCGAGCGCAAAGCCGCTGTCTCCACAGCTCACGAACCACACCGATACGCGCGCGCACGTCAACCAATTCGGCGCACACGTCACCGGCGGGGGTTCGACTATCAAAGCAGGCGAAGTCGTCGCCGTCAGCGCGTGCCGTGCTACCTGGGCTTTACCTGGGCAGTTCTGGCGCTAGGTCCAGACCCGTTCGGCGACCCGGTGCATCAGCTCAAGCTTCTGCCACTGTGCATCGCGCGAGAGCGGGTTCCCGGCGATCCCGGACGCGAAACCACACTGCGGACTAATAGCTAGCTGATCAAGGGGCAGGAATTTCGAGGCCTCGTCGATGCGGCGAATCACCTCGTCCTCACTTTCCACTTCGCCTGCTTTCGTGCTGATCAGGCCGAGCACTGCAACTTTTCCTTTCGGAACGAAACGAAGGGGCTCGAACCCGCCGGCCCGTTCGGTGTCGTATTCGAGCAGTAGTCGCTGACAGTTGAGCTCGCCGAAAACCTCTTCGGCGAGGTCGTCGTAGAAGCCTTGCCGGTGCCACGCGCCGCCACCGTTGCCGCGACAGATATGCAGTCCGAAGGTGGTGTCGGGGAAGCCTGCGATAACGGCGTTGTCCGCCGCGATCGCGCGAGTGAGGCCTGCCACGGGATCCCAGTTGCGCTCGTGCATCCACTCGAGTGACGCAGGGTCGACGTAGGCGGTATAGGCAGGCTCGTCGATGCCGACGTACTCACAGCCAGCTGCGATTACCTCAGCAATCATCTGGTGCTCGATCGCGATGACGTCGCCCATGAAGTCGTCGAAGCTCTCGTAGATCGATCCAGAGTGCTCGAGGTCGAAGCGCTGGGTGATTCGTTCGGGTCCAGTAAGTGTCACCTTGACCGGCCGATCAGTGAACCTGACGTCGCGAGAGAACTCTTCGAGGAGCCGGTTCTCTGACAGCCGAACGCGCTCGGTGACGGCCTGTCGGCGCACATAAGTCGTCTCGGGAATGATCCCGGATTCGACGTGCCCGCCAGATTCGGCCGATGTCGAGCCCGCGTCGGCGAGCGCTGCGTAGCCACTTACGGAGTTGACGAAGGTCTCCTGGAAACCGCGACGCCAGAACTCGCCGTCGGTCACCGGCGAGATACCGAGCAAGACCTGTGATCCGATGACATCAGCGACGGCATCGGCCTGGATCACGGCGAGATCGCGTTCGTCGAGCTCGCCCCGGTCGAACTCCGCCCAGGCGGCCTTCAACGGCTCTGGACGCAGCAGACTGCCAACTTGGTCGGTGCGAAACCCGTCAAATGCACCAGCCATGGTCCCCTCCAAAATCGCCCAGCGATTGCTCACTGTAGATGGGCCCGCGACTTCGAAGGGCCCTCAACGAGAGCTCAGGCGGGAGAGGTCAGAGCGAATCGACAAACGGCCGTCGTCGACCGAGGCGTCTCGCGTAATAGACTGCCCCGCGATACACGGTTTCGATCCCTCGAAATCACGGTTCCCAGCCGGGGAGCGAGTGCCCGGCTGTCATTGCATCCCTGGTAGCGGGTCTCTTGAGCCTCGCGACGTATCGTCGAACGTCGGGTGATGTGGGCTACGCGGGCGGCTGCCTTTCCGGGCGGACGACCACGAAAGTGATGACCAAGGGAGCAGCGGACAACAACGGGCACGGATGACTCCGAGCTTGGCCATCGAGCGAAACGCGCACTTCGAGGAAAGAGACGATGACCCGCAGGAGAATCACGCAACGACGCCTCGTCATCGGCTTCGCGGTGCTTGCGCTGGCAGCTGTTGCCCCGGCAGGCGCTGCCACCACCGTGCGCGTTCGGTCGCCACACGCGACCCTCTCGCTCAGTTCAACGACGTTGTTGACCGGACAGAGTGTCGCTGCATCAATCGTGGTTCAACCCCGGATCGCAGGCCGGCTCGTTACCCTGCAGCGCCAAGGCGCCGGCCACTGGCGCAACCTTGCCGAAGCGGTCACGAACGCTCGCGGCAGGGTCGTCTTGCACACGACGATCACAGCGATCGGCAACTACAAGCTCCGCGCCTCAGTCGCGGCGAATGCAGTCGCTCCCCTTAATATCAGCCCGACCGTCGTGCTCGACATTGAACCGAACTACGGCGGTTCGCTGCTCGTCCCTGGTCAATCGGGCGCCAAGATCACGGCCCTCCAGCAACGGCTGACCCAGCTCGGCTACTGGGTAGGTACGCCCGACGGCTACTTCGGCGATGCGACCGAAGAGGCGATCTTCGCGCTGCAAAAGGTCGCCGGCATCCCACCGAACGGCGAGGTAGGGGCGTCGACGGTGGCCGCCCTCGAGGCCGGAGACCTGCCTGCTGTCCGCTCGACATCGGGCTACAAGATCGAGATCAACTTGACTAAGGATCTCGTGATCTTCGTGAACAACGGGGTTGTCGAGTACGTGCTCAACACTTCGACGGGTGGCGGCTACACCTACGTCGAAAACGGCGTAAGCGACGTCGCCACCACGCCATCTGGCATGTTCAGCATCATCAGCGCCGTCAACGGAACCGTCACCGACACCCTCGGCACACTCTGGCGACCGCGATTCTTCTACGAGGGCTTCGCAATCCATGGCGACACCTATGTCCCGGCGATCGCGGTCTCACACGGCTGTGCTCGTGTCAGCAATGAGGCGATCGACTGGATCTGGGCGCACAACCTCGCGCCGATCGGTACGCCGGTCTGGGTGTACGGCACCACGCCGGGTCAGTAACACCGATCCCGTTCAGCTCCGTACCCGACCAAGCGAGCGTCGATGATTACGAAACGGCGTGAGCAGACCAGCTTCAGGTCCAAAGCTAACGGCGCCTGAGCGACTGCAACGCGGAAATCAGATGACGGCGCTCACCACCGCAGGCGTCGTAGGTCCCGGCGTACCACCCTCGGGCTCAACGGTCACCATCAACCTGCCCATGTCCGCCGCGAGCCGGAAGGCACTCGCAGACTTCGGATCAGGACCGAGCACCCCGAGTGAGACGACGTCCTTGCCGCGAACGATCGTCCAGAGCTGATAGGTCTTCGTGCTCGGGAGCTCCGCGAGATTCGAGCCGATCCAATATCCCTCGTCGTCGCTCCCGATAACCACCGTCGCATTGTCGGGACGGTTGGCAGCAGTCAGTGTGATCGTCCGGTGCTGACGTGCGAGCACCGAGTCCACCGCCGCGGAGATGCCGACGGCGGAGTTGTTCGAGTGGAGCTGACGCGTGAGACTCGAGACCTGCAGCGACAACAAGGCGACGACGAGCAGCACCGCGGCGGCGAGCGCCATAGCGCCAGCGAAGACTCGCTGGTGCCTGCGCTCGAGGCGCGGGGGCCGCGGCAGGTGCGCGAGGAGATCTGCCGCATCTGGTGCCGATGCGGGCAGCTCTGGCGAGAGCCCCTCGGCGATGCGGTCCCAGAGACCCTCTGGTGCCGCGACCCCGCCGTTGGCCATCAGCGCGGCGACCTCCCGATGGGCGGCAACTTCGGCACGACAGCGCGGACAGGTAGCGAGATGCGCCTCGACCTCGACGCGCTCATCGTCGTCAACAGCATCGAGCGCGTAGGCGCCGAGCAGCGACTCAATCTCCGCGTCGGTCACGGTTCGCCTCCTTCGGTCGCCATTCCTGCATTCACGAGCGCGCCGTGCATGCGCTGTAGGCCGGTTCGAATCCGTCCTTTGATCGTGCCCTCGGGTTCGGCGAGAATCGTCGCCACCTCGCGATAAGTGTGCCCTCCGAAGTACGCGAGCTCAATTGCTGCACGTTCCGCCGCAGGTAGCGCGGTCACGACCTCTCGAAGTTGCTCGGCGACAGTCAGGTCCCAGACCTCGTGCTCGATGTCGTACCCAGCGCCGGCGGTCTGGCGCGCCTCTCGCTCTTCGCGTAGCCGCCTCGAGCTCTCAGATCGCAGAAGATCCACCGCTCGCCCGTGCGTTTGGGTGAGTAGGAATGAGCGCAGCGAGCCGCGCGCGGGATCGAAGCGCTGAGGATTCGACCACAGCCGAAGGAAGATGTCCTGCACAACTTCCTCTGCGACCTGGACGTTCGTGAGCACCCGTCGCGCTAGGCCGTATACCGCACCTGCGTGACGGCGGTAGACCTCGGCAAGTGCCGCCTCTTCCCAGCGCGAGATCGAGATGACAAGGCTCGCGTCGCTCGCAGTAGAGAGGTCAGAGCCCACGCTGGCCTCCGACCCTGCTACTGGTGCTACGCGATCGGGCACGTCCGAACCGTAGCAACGCAGGCGCCAACGAAAAGGAACGATGCCACGCGCCGATCGTTTTCATCGCGGTATCGCAAGCGGGCGCGCGCCGTGAGATCGCGTACTAGAGGCTTGAGGTGCTCGAGGGCTTGGCCGCCTCGACCGCGGCAGCTGCCTCCTCGGCATCACCTTCGGCAATGCCCTTCTTGAACTGATGCGACGCGCTGCCAAGGCCACGCGCCAGCTCGGGGAGCTTGCGCCCACCAAAGAGCAGCACCACGGCCAGAATCGCGATCACGATCAGCCCGTCCGGGCCGAAGATCTCTGCGAGCATGCCTGTGTCCATTGCGAGTCTCCCCTGATCTGAGGCAACACATCGAGACGTGTCACCCACCACCACTACTACGGAGCCACGGCCGATCTTGGATCAGACAGAAGTGAGCGCCGACGGCTTTCGCCTCGTACGAGCAGCTTGCCGACAAGGATCGAGAGCTCGTAGAACGCGAGCATCGGAACCGCCATCGCCAGCATCGAGAAGGGGTCTGAGCTCGGAGTGACCACTCCAGAGATCACAACGATGCAGATGATCGCAATCCGGCGAGCCCGCGAGAGCATCGCCGGAGTGATGACATGGGCGAGCTCGAGGGCGACGAGCACCACCGGAAACTCGAAGGAGAGCCCGAATATCGCCATCAGCGCCATGATCAGACCTAGGTACTGCCCAGGGGCGAAGATGTCCCGAATACCTGGACCACCGACCGCGTGCAAGAAACCGAGGGCGTGCGGGAAAGTCAGCCAGGCGACCGCGGCACCGGACACGAAGAGCGCCGAGGTGGCAAGGACGAAAGGGATCGCATATCGGCGTTCGTTGGCCTTTAGGCCTGGCGTCACGAATCGCCACAGCTCAAAGAGCAGCACCGGCGATCCGAGTATGAGACCGCCATAGGCGGTGACGTTCAATCTGATCGCGAATCCGTCCAGCGGCCCGGTCACGTAGAGCGAGCAGGCCTGTCGCGGGCCAACCGTCGCGCAGTAGGGATGTTCGAGAAACGTCAGTACTGCTGGATACCGGATGTAGATGACAAGCGCAGCGAGCGTGAACGCCCCGAGGCAGATGATCAATCGGTGCCGGAGCTCGGCGAGATGTGCCATAAGCGACATCGCCGGCGCCTCGCGTGGTTCGGGAGGTCGGCGAAGGGTCGTCGCCCCTAGAGCGGATCCCCTCACCTCATCGTCGCATTCCCCAGAACCGGTCCGATCAACAACGTCGCTCCGACAACTCGCGGCTCCTCGGTATGAACTTCTCCCACTCCCTGCTACCTCGCTTCCTCATCTGATGCTTCAACACGATCGGGAATGCAACTGAGCCAGGCTCTTGTCGCTCGGCCGCGAGTTGCGGCCCGCGTAGCTCGCGACGACGTGTATCCGCCCGTGCCGTCACCTAGTTCGGACCGGCGCGTGTGCCTGGACGTCCCGTAGCAGACGTGCGCCGATCACAAGGCCTGCGGATAGCTCTCCTAAGGAGTCCAAGGACGCGAGACGCGAGCAGTCCACGACACGTCGAGCTGCGGCACGCGAGCGCGAGCCATCCAGATCGGTCCACAGTGCCGAATAGAAATCGATGCCACGCAACCCGACCCCGACGCTTCGCTCCGCGGTGCGCCTTACCGGAACCGCCGCGCTCCTTGCCTCAGGTGGTATCCACCTCGACCTCTACATCACCGGGTACCACGCGATCCCGACGATCGGACCTCTATTCCTCGTACAGACGATCTCGGCGCTCGCCCTCGGCCTCGTGCTCGCGATCCGTTCAGACGAGATCCTCTCGCTGGGAGGCGCCCTGCTCGCAATCGGCACGCTCGGCGGCTACGTGGTCAGCCGCGCGGTCGGCATGTTCGGCTTTCATGAGGTTGCAACGACCGCCGGGCTATCCGCAGGGCTGCTCGACACGCTGGCGTTTTGCGCCCTCGGTTTCTTCGCCACCGCAGGTGCGCCATCGCTCGACGCTCCCGAGACGCAGACTCGCACGAGCCGTGACGAGCTCCGCCTCCGCGTCGAGACCCTCACTGCGACAGGTACCGCGCACGTGGCACTCATCGTCCTCGGGCTCGCCGCGCTGGTACTCACACTCGTGGACGGCTTGGGAGCAAGCACGAGCTCTCCGACGTCGACCACCGCCGCCGCGTCGACAAGCCCGGCGGCCGGCGGGGCCTCGTTGACAATCACTATCAACAACTTCGCCTTTTCGCCTGCGCACGTCACCGTCACGCCTGGCGAGCGGATCGTGGTGCACAACGAGGATCCGGTGGCGCACACGCTCACTGCTATCCCTGGCAGCACGCCGTTTGGAAAGTTCGACACCGGCAACGTCGGATCCGGCCAGACGAAGTCGGTGACGGCGCCAAGTACCGCTGGCACCTACCAGTACTACTGCGCGATTCACAACTTCATGACCGGGTCGATCACGGTGAAGACCTGATCAGACCGATCGCGTCGCAGCCCCCAACCCCCACCGGACCACTACCTCACCCGCCTATAAAAGGAGCATCAGATGTACCTTGACGAAAATGAGCTGAGAGAGCTCATTGAAGAGTCCGAAGACATCCATTCGGACGCGATGCAAAAGAGCGGTCTGCTGTTCGACGATTTCGTCGACCTCGGGCTCGAACATCGTGCACACGGCGAGATCGACCCAGATGAAGGTCGGGAGTTCGCGACCGCCCAGGGCGACGCTCTCCGACACGGTTTGGTGGGCGTTGGCGCCACCGCCGGAATTGGCGCGGCGTTGCTGGCGTTGAGCGCCTCAGCGGCAGGCGCAGCGACGGCGAGCGACGTGCAGATCCTCCAGACCAATCAGTCCATAGAGAATCTCGCCATCGCCACGTACACGATCGCCTTGACGCTGCCCTTCATCGGCGGCGCATCGGCGAACGGTGTGGTGAAGGCTTTCGCCATGACGACCCTTGGTCAGCACAAGCAGCACGCGGCCGCATTCAGTTCGGCGATCAAGCGACTCGGCGGCAAGGTGCAGTCCCAGCCCGACCCGGTTCTGCTGAACGTGGTCGACAAGGCCAAGCCGACGCTCACGAGCGCCGCGGCAGTCGTCGCACTTGCCCTCGAACTCGAAGACGGTGCGGCACAGACCTACGTCGCGACCACTGGCGTCCTAAAGAACAGCAACGCCCGTCAGGTCACCGCCAGCATCATGGGTGTAGAGGCGCAGCACGTCGCGACCTTGCGCGCGGTCCAGGCGTTGCTCGGCGCGAAGGATGCCTCGCTCATCGCCCTTCCACCAACACCGCTCACGTCGCTGCCAGCAGCAGCAGGCAGCGTCGGCTTCCCCAACGCCTTTTACCCAACCTCGGGCGCCCGCCCAGAAACTGAAGGAGCGGTTCGATGAAAAGAACACATAAAAGCAACGAGACAATCCCGGTGAGTGAAGCCGAGATCGTCGCGATGACGTCCGACCTGCAAGACGCCCATCGAGACACGCTGCCAGCACTTCAGTCCTCGATCGACGCCTGGACCCGTTCGCCAAGCGACGACGCGGAACGCCTGAGTGGATTCTCCAGGCGGAGCTTTCTCACTCGCTCAGGACTACTCGCCGCTGGTGGGTTGCTAGTCGCTTCGGGTGGCGCTGCTGCGGCCTCGACGATTCCACGCCTCGCGGGCCCGAGATCAGTTCGTCCCGCGGCATTTGCCGCAGCCACTGCGCCGCTCGATGTCAGGGTCGCCGCGCTTGCGGCGAGTCTCGAGAACCTCGCGGTGTCGACCTACGCCTCCGCGCTCAGCGCCGCAACGGCCGGCAAGCTCGGCAAGGTGCCAAACGCCGTCGCCACCTTCGTCAAGACGGCGATGGCACAGCACAAGGACCACGCAGCGGCCTGGAATGCGGTCGTGTCGTCTGGTGGGTACAAGCCCATCACGGCTCCGAACGCAGCGATTGCGGTCACGGTCAACGCCGCTTTCGCCAAGGTGACCGACATAGCCGGTGTCGCGAAGCTGGCCCTCGTGCTCGAAGACGCTGCTGCTGCGACCTACCTCGAAGCAGTTGGCGTATTGAGCGGAGCACAAGCGATTGAGACCGCAGCGACGATTCAACCCGTCGAGATGCAACACGCGGCAATTCTCAACTTCGTGCTCGGGCAGTACCCGGTGCCCGTGGCGTTCGCGACCACCGCGGGTGCGGCAACACTCATGGACGCACCGGCAGTAGCCAAGCGCTAATCGTCACCCCCCTCTCGGTACGCACGATCGAGAGGGGGGTGGCAGCACTCGTCGAAACCATCACCTCGAAGAGAGCAAGTCAGATGCATCACTTGAGCGACGCTCCGAGGAGTATTGACAAATCCCGAGAGCCTTTGCGGTGGCGCCGACGGCAGCCAGTTCCGCTGACCGCCGCGCTCTCGATCGGGCTCGGCGTCATCTGGATCATCGACGGAGCTCTGCAACTCCAGCCGGCGCAGTTCGGGTCGGGGTTCGCGGTTGGGATCGAGATGCACGCGATGGCCCAGCCGAGCGCTGTAGCGCATCTCGAGCTCGCCTTCGGTCGCCTCACGAGCTCGGCAGTAGCACCGTCGACGGTGCTGATAGCAACAGTCCAGCTCCTAATCGGTGCGACGCTGCTCCGCAGAAGAACTCGCTTCCTCGGCCTGGCCGCGTCGATTCCGTGGGCACTCGCCGTCTGGGCAGTAGGCGAGGGCTTTGGTGGCATCGCAACCGGCTATGCGATGTTGCCGACCGGCGCGCCAGGAGCGGCACTCGCCTACGCGCTGCTCGCGACGCTGCTCGTGCTCGATCTGCGATCGGGCAACGACGCGCTCCGGAGGCGAAACTTCCGATGCACATGGACCGCGATGTGGGTACTCGCCGCGGGGCTTCAGCTCGGCTCCCGCGTACCGCTCTCGCTGTTGTTTCGCGCCAACTTCAATGAGACCGCTGGTGGCGAACCGGGTGCGCTATCCGGCCTCGACCATCACCTCGCCGAGATTACGAGTGCCCATGCCGTAGCGACCACCGTTGTGCTTGCCTTCGTCGAACTTCTTCTCGCGTTCGCGCCATGGCTCGGCCACGAGCGATTGACGATGGTCACGACCCTTGGCGTGCTGTCCATTTTCTGGGTCGGTGGCGAAAATCTCGGTGGAGTCTTGACCTGGTCTGCAAGCGATGTCGGAATCATGCCGCTTTTGGCCCTTACCGCGCTCGGCAGCTTCGACGTGCCGATCCCGTCGGGCGCTTATCAGAGCCTTGCTGAACGCCCGACCCTTCGCCGAGCCACCACAAGGTTGGCGCCGCGACCAGGCAGCCACAGCACTGCGGCGCTTGTCGAGCAGTAGCCGTCTTCGATGCGCGAGCTGACGTCCAAGCGCTCGGTCAGCTTCGAATAAGCAGTGTGCCCATCACCACGACTAGAGAACGGGTAACTCGACGTAGCGAGGCGCTCGACCTCTCCGGGATCGACTTCAACGAGTTCACGAGAGAACCACTCGATGAGGCGACCCTTCGCTGCATCAGGTACATGCACGATGTTGAGCATCACACGGTCTGTTACCTGCGCGACCTGCTGGTAACGCCCCTCCACAAAGATCCGACAGTGACGACGTTCCTTGCGATCTGGGCCTACGAGGAGCACTGGCACGGCGAAGCACTGGGCGAGGTTCTAAAAGCCCATGGGGAACCCGCCAACGACGAGCGTGTCACAGCACTTCGCGGCTCCCTCAGTTGCTTCGACCGCTTCCGGCCGGGCCTATCCCAACTAGGAACCTCGATCATCCCGGGCAGCACCGCGGTACCTCTCGCGTGGGGGGCCGTTAACGAGTGGACGACCCAGGCCGCCTACGCCCGCCTCGGCGAGCTCGCGCACCACTCGACCCTGACGGAACTTCTCCGACGGATCATGCGCCAAGAAGGCCGTCACATCGATTTCTACAGCCATGAGGCAGCGCTGCGCCTCAGCCAACACCGGCTCGCGCGACGAACCACACGCTTCATGCTGCGCCGATTCTGGGCTCCCGTCGGATCCGGCGTCATGCCGGCTCGAGAGGTGAGCTTTTTGACCCGGCACCTCTTCACCGGCGAGGCGGGACGCGCCTCACTTTCTCGCATCGACCGACAGATCGATCGACTTCCAGGACTTGCTGGCTTGAATCTCGCTACCCGAGCCATGCGGGGCCGCGGGGCTTCTTAGCAGTGAGCCTCATTCGGCGCCAAAGAGCCGCCCAGTGATTCGAGGAGCTAGCTGGCGCCGCGAATGCCCTGACCAGGCCGTGGACCGTCGCCGAGTGCGATGACGATGAGAATCTCGTCTGGGTGTGGCGCGTCCGTGACGCGAACCTCCCAGCTGAAAAGACCGGTCAGGTCGGTGCCAGCAGGCTCGGCAGTGTCGTTCCCATTCCGCAGCGCGAGATCGAAGCTCGATCCGGCAGGCGCACGCTTTTCCACCGATGGGATGAGAACGCTGAGCCCGCTGGCGGCCCGAAGCTCTCGACCGAGCGGCCCCCCGTGGATGATCTGCGAGCCGTGCTCAATCTCGCCGTCGAGGCCGACGATTGCACCTTTGCCGTAAAGCCGTGGCGTCCGATCGAGCGCCTCTACCGCGGCAGCCGAAAGTTGCTTGCCGAGGGTCTCGCCGAAGGTCGTCTTCAACAGCGTTAGGTCTTCTTGGAAAATGCCGGCGTAGGGGTTCTTCACGACCGCGCACGCTGCCACAAGGCGCAGCGGCCGGGGCAGCTCGCGTCCGAGCTCCACGAAGATGTCCTCGACCACCGTCACCGTCTTGCGGATCTCTAGCTCCATATCCCCCTCCAGATTAGTTTTCACGA
>Ga0209483_1000950_pt1 | contig 23361 bp, 24 predicted proteins | sample NGEPerA_FD_184508 | JGI IMG/M metagenome (GOLD analysis project Ga0209483, IMG submission 184508) | Arctic peat soil microbial communities from the Barrow Environmental Observatory site, Barrow, Alaska, USA - NGEE PermafrostL2-A... | ecosystem: Environmental > Terrestrial > Soil > Wetlands >... | reverse complement strand
GGTGAAACACGCGTCGGTACATGCCCACTCAACATAATCGTCCGCGGGACATACAACCGGTTATGTGGATCTCAACATAACGGGATCTGTGGGAGCCGGGGGCTGCGATGCCCCCGGCGACCCGACCTTCGCGTGACCCATTCGCGGCGGATCTTCGTCCAGCAGCTCGGTCGGGGTCTGAGGTTTCGGCCCGGGAAGGAGAGGGTGATCGTGCTCGACTTCGTGTCCGACATCCGCCGGATCGCGGCGACGATCAACCTCAAGCGCGACTTGGAGCAGCTAGCCGAACAGGACATCGAGCGCCTGCGCTTTCCGCACTCCAGCTTTACGTTCGATCGGCCCGACATCGGAACACTGCTTGATGAGTGGATCAAGGATGCCGCTTCGCTCGAGGACGCAGATGAGGAGGTGAAGTTGCAATTCCCAATCGCAGGCGCGAACTGATCGGACTTCCCTCATGCCCGACAAGGTTGATGTAGCGACTCGCAGCCGAATCATGGGCCGGGTGCGGTCCAAGAACACCAGACCGGAGCTCACGCTGCGCAAAGCTCTGTGGGCGGTAGGTCTGCGGGGCTGGCGCTGCCACGTACGGTCTGCGCCCGGCACCCCTGACGTCTGTTGGGTTGGTCGACGGGTCGCCGTCTTCGTCGACTCCGCGTGGTGGCACGGGCACCCGTCCCGCTGGACGCCGGGACGGCACCCTCCCAACTGGGATGAGAAGATCGCCGCCAACCGTCGTCGCGATGAGGAGGTCAACCGTCAGCTTGAGGAGGCGGGATGGACAGTCATCCGGATCTGGGATTTCGAGCTTGAGAATGACCTCGACGCAGCGGTTACACGGGTCCATCGAGCGGTCGCGCGTGATCTGAGCGCATGTTGATGGACGACATTGCCATGAGTTTCCCGATCGCCGATGCAACGGGAGTAGCCGCAGTCACGGCGGCTGTGACAGGTGCCGTAGCCGCAGTGGCCGGGATTACCAACCTTGCCCTTGCGATCCGTCGTGACCGCCCCAGTCTCGCCGTCTTCACGCGCAGGTGGGCGACTGGACCCGGGGGTTCCGAGCAGTACATCGAGGTCGTCGCAGCCAACATCTCCCAACGACCTATCTCCATCGTTGAGATGGGCCTCAAGCTCAGGGCGGGAGATCGCAGCTGGCGAGAGAGCGAGGGCGCGACAATCCCAAGGCTCCCGGTCAAGCTCGAGGACGGCGAGACGGTGAGGATGACGTGGCTCCGCGATGAGCTCGGCCGAGAGTTCTATGAAGACAAGGCCATAGTCATAGGCTGCTTCGCCGTAGACGGCCGCAACAAAGAAGTGTCGCGGCGCGAAAAGCCTGGTTACTTCCCCCGGATAAATGCTGGGGGCTGACTCGGCCGCGTCCGGGTGGGCGCGGCCGAGTCAGGCTCATTCATGGGTTGCCCGGTTGGCGGGCTGGTGGGAGTGTTTCAGCGGGCCCGGATGGCGAGGGTGTCGAGGTCGTAGGCGAGGATTGCCCACCCTGTCCAGGTTCTCATTCCATCATCGCCCTTCAGCCGGGTTCGGCGTAGCCCGTAGCCCCGCTTGAGATGGCTGATGCGGCCCTCGATACCGGTGCGGTAGCGCGCTCTGCGCTTGCGGGTCCTGCGTGATCCGGGCTCGTGATGGCCGGAGAGCTGAATCTGCTCATCGGTGAGTTCGGGGAACGCGTCTTTCGTGGGGCCGGCCTGGAAGCCGCCATCGCAGACGATCTCCCTGAGCCGGATATCGGCATGTTCGAGCTCGCGGGCGGTCTGGGGCAACAGTCGGTTCTCGGCCGGGTTGCCTGGCGCGTGCCCGGCGGGCAGAATCAACCCACGCGCGCCCTTTCGGGTGTTCTCGGTCACCTCGCAGATCTGCGCGACATACCCAAACTCGGTCGGCTTGCCGAGCTTGCCCTTGCGGATCGGCCGCGCGTCGGGGTCGGCCAAGGAGACGAGCCTGTCGGTGATCTTCAGCCCACGAGCACGACGGTCGATCTGCTCTGTGACCTTCTGGCAGCGGGCGGCGAGCTGCTCGAGCTTCGAGGCCGCTCTGAGCTTGGCCTGGGCACCACGGCCGCGAGCCGATGCCCGCGCCGCAGCGATCAGCCGCCCTGCCTCTCTCACCGAACGGGCGCTCAGCCGCCCGGCCTGCTCGTTGAGCTTCATCACCTCCGCCTTGGCCTGGCCGGTGCGACGCGCGAGGGTCTTTGAGATCGCGCGGACAGCCCGCCCGACCGAACGCGAACGGTCGGTGACCCGCGTCGTCTTGTCTTTGATCATGCCGGTCACCTTGCGGCCCTCGCGCGCCAGCGCCCGCACGCCTTGCAGGGCCAGCATCGCGTCGGAGGGGTAGCGGATGTCCGCCTCCACGACCGTCGAGTCGATCCTCGCTGCCCGCGCACGGAAACGTGTCTCGCGCTGCGCCTTGACGATCACCACCCTGGTGATCTCCTGCACGACCTCGGCTCCCAGCCGGCGAGCGAGCTTGCGGACCGTGGACTCCTCCGGCACGCGCTGATCGAGCGCGATCAAACAGAAGCGCCGCAGGTGCAGCGAGTCCGAGACCTCCCGCACCAGCGTCTCGTAGCCCCAGCCCGTGCGCTGCTTGACGACCATCAACCGCACGAAGCTCGCCATCGAGATCGACGGCCGGCCACGACCCCGTGCGCTCTGCTCCCATGCAGCCGCGATCGGGGAAAGCAACAGCGGATCGGACAGCACCGTATCCAGACGAGCGAGATCCTCGGGTAGCTCCCGCGCCTGGATCGGCAGCACCTCGTCCCACAAGCACTCCACCTGTCCGCCACACAGCGTGAGCATCACACCTCCACCGGGTCAGAAACCAATTCATGAGCAGGTGAATCGTCCTGGACACAGCGGACAGACCCAGTGGTTCTGACCGGCCCGGATGAGACCCTCACCGCACCCGAAAGACAGGAGGCGGTGATGCCCGGACCAGGACGCAACGAGCTCTGCCCATGCGGGTCAAATCGCAAGGTCAAGCGCTGCTGCGGCCAGCAACGCGGACCCTCCGAGGAACAGCTCGCGAGCGCTCACGTCGCACTGCTCGCACGCGACGCCACCGCCGACCTGCAAGGCCTCTCCGACACAGCCCTTGACCACCTATGGGAGAACCTCATCAACGTTCCCGCCACCGACCTCTCGCTGCTGGTGAGCCTGCCGAAGCTCATCGGCCCAGACCTCAAACGCCTGCAAGAGGCCATCTCCAGGGACGACCCCGACTGGGGCTGGGACGCCCTCACCACCGTCGCAGAACAGATCGACACCCCCCAACAGCGAGCCAAGCTCGCCGACGCGCTCGTCCGACTACGCGACCAACAACGCCTGAATCGCCGACAAGCCGCCGCCGCGCTCCTGGACCTCGACAGCCGATCCACACGCTTCATCGCCGCCAGCCTCCTCGACGCCGTCGCAATCTCAGTCGGCATCGAAAGCACCCCAGGCGGCCTCCACCTCGCCGCCTAACCCGCTCTTTTATCCGGGGCAAGTAGCTAGGGAGGAGTGTTGTTGGGATCCCAGATGTGCTAGAGTCTGGGATCCCAGCATCGAAGGGGATCAACTATGGCCGAGCTGCGTGTAGATGAGGTCGCCGAGGAGGCAGCCCTCAACGAAGAGCCGCCCACCGAGCGTGAGCGGGTACGGCGCTGGCTGCTGGCGGAGCTGCTGCACGGGAGAGTTCCGTTGCCGACCGAAGACGACCCTCGTTCCGAGGAATGGCTCGCCAAGGAGTCCGGGGCGGAGTCGCGGATGCCGGCGCGAATGGCGCTGGCGGTCCTCGCAGGCGAAGGCCTCGTCCTTCAGCGCGCCCGCCGTGGTTTCTGGATGGTCGAGTACGACTCAGCCGACATCGCGCAGATCGTGGCGATGCGGGCCGACGTCGAGGCCAGGGTCGTCGGGCTGCTCTGTGAGGTCGGCGCTCCGCGCGATCTCGATGCCTGGGAGCAGGCTTTTCAGGCGAATGTGGAGATGCGGGAGCTAGTCCAGACGGGCGGGGCGCCTGCCGATTTCGCCGACCTGGAGGCGCAGTTCCACGTCGGCTTGGCGTTGAGCGCCGACCTTCGGGTCGCTGCGAGGTACATCGACGAATGGTCCAACCGGATGCGGCTGTTCGAGCTGCAGAACGGACTCGTGAACGCGCCGGACCAGGAGGCCGTAGATCGGCACAAGGAAGTGATCGCCGCGCTCGGGGCGACGGCTCGAGATGAGGCGATGGATCTGATCCGCCGGGACGTCGAGAGCCTGGGGCCACCAACCGGCGACCGAGAGCGGCCGGCGCAGGTCGAGCTGCGGGCCGAGAGCCTCGAGGTCAGGGCACGGAACGTCGAGGAGCGCAGAGAGGGGTACGAGGTGGCCGAGAGCTGAACCTGAGCACGGCGCGTGGCTTCACGTCGATGGAGCGTTCGGCCTGTGGTCCGCCGCGTCGCCCCCTCTCTCTGAGGGCCTGGTGGCCGGCAGGGACCGGGCCGACTCCTGGGCCGTCGATGCGCACAAGTGGCTCAACGTTCCCTACGACTGCGCGTTCGCGATCGTTGCGCCGCCTCGTCGCGCGGGTCAGTCCGGGTACTCGTCCTTGCGGAAGGTGCGAGGCTCGTCGGGCTGGGGCTTAGGTGTGCGGTCGAGCAGGAAGTTGAAGTATGGCGCGACGAACGGGTCGGGCGCCATCACCGTGTAGGTGTGGTAGACGGTCCCGTTCTCGCGCGCGAAGGCGATCCAGCCCGGTCCCTCGCGCAGGCCGTCTTTCAGCTCGGCCCCGATCTGGCGCCCCCAGTCCTGTAGCCACTCGGGAGGGTTGTCGATCATCTTCTTGATCTCAGGGATCTGCTGCGCCTGCTCCTCTCTCAGCGCGAGTCCGAAGTCGAACGGGAACTCGGTGTTGTAGGTGGAGACGTAGGGGAACTGCCAGCCCATACGCTCCTTGTAGGCGATGAGCCTGTCGATCGGCGCTCGCGAGAAGCAGATCAGGGTCACGTCGCGGTGGTTCAGATGGACGAGCCCGCCGTCGAGTCCGTCCCCCAAGCTCGTACAGCCGGGGCACGCGCCGAGCTCGTAGTCGGGCCCGAACATGATGTTGTAGGCGAGCAGCTGCGAGCGTCCGTCAAAGAGCTCGGCGAGCGTCTTCTTCCCGTCCTCGGTGTCGAACTCGTACTCCTTCTCCACCGCAACCCAGGGAAGCTCACGCCGCTGCTCGGTCGCCTTCTGGCCAAGCTTGGCATGCTCGGCCTCGAGGTTCGCGAGCTCATCGCGGGCCGCCTGCCATTCCTGCCGCGTTCCGATCCGCTGCTCTCCCATTTGTCCCCTCATCTACTTTGTTCTAGTACTCATCATGTCGGCGGATCCACAACGGCTCCGTGGCACTCTCGTCGCGACCCTGCGGCGTCCGGTCCAGCAGGCCGTAGTAGGCCATCGCGGGCTCCAGGGCGCGGGCGGTCGCTACGTAGGTCCGGTAGACGGTCCCATCCGATAGCGCGTACACGCTCAGGCCCGGTCCCTCAGTGACGTACCCCGCCGCGTCCGTCCCGCACATGCGCGCGTTTTGCTCGACCGTTGGCGGGATCTCGCCCTGAAGGAACGGCTTTAGCTCCTCCTCTGTGTGCAGGAAGCCGACGTCGCGGTTGAACTCGCCGCCGACGGTGGAGACCCAGTCGATGCCCCAGCCCATCCGCTCCCTGAACGCGAGGAGCTTCTCGAGCGGCGCGCGGGAGGCGAGCAGCAGATTTGTGTCTCTGGCCTTCAGATGCACGACCTGAGGATCGAGCGTGTCCGCGATCGAGGAACAGACCGGGCAGCCCGCCTCGTAGGGCGGCCCGAACATGAAGTGGTAGACGAGCAGCTGGGAGCGGCCGTCAAAGAGATCGGCGAGGGTCTTCGCGCCTTCATCGGTCTCGAACCGGTAGTCCTTCTCGACAGGGACCCAGGGCAGCTCGCGCCTCTTGCGGCCCAGCTCGTCGCCGCGGCGGGTGAGCTCCTTCTCCTGCGTCAGCAGCTCATCGCGCTTCGCCTGCCACTCCTCCTGCGTTCCAATCCTGTGGTCGGCCATGACTCCCATGATGTCTCGTTTCTCCCAAGGGACCTATACCCGACGCGACCATACCTCAGACGCGCCGCGAGAAAAGTTACAGAGAAGCATTCACTTCCCCTTCATCGGAGCCATGGCACGCCCCGGCCCGCTTCCGCTTACGTGGTGCATCCCGGGCATCGTGCCCATCGCCGCCTTGGCTTGCGAGGAGTCGGGCAGCGTGAGACCCGGGACGTGCCCTGGCGCGAGGGCAACGCCGAACCCGAGCGCGACCAGGGTGATGGCGACGAGGCGGTTCGCGAGCTCCTTGCGGGGCAGCAGCTTCTCGACTGCGATGAGGCCGGCGATGGCGACCATCCACGTCAGGCTCATCACGCCGAGCGCGAACAGGGCGGCCATCAATCCCCAGCAGCAGCCTACGCACCACGAGCCGTGTATGACGCCCATGCGGAGTGCTCCCGAGGGCCCATCACGCCAGTGGGTGAGCACGAAGTCGAGCGGTGAGCGGCAGCGACGCAGGCAAGCGTCCTTTATCGGCGTGAGCTGGTAGATCGCCGCCGCGAGGAGCACCCCTCCGGCGAGATACGGTCCGCCGCGGTGCCATGACAGCTCGGGGATCGAGAGCGAGCGCACGCCAACATACAGGCCGTACGCCAGCAGCCCGAACGCTGTCCATGTCAGCAGATATCCGCCGACGAACACCCACGAGGAGACGGCTCGATTCACCGATCCGCGATCGCGTCGGCGGCGCTGGACGAAGCCGAACGCGAGCACCATCGGCACGATCGAAGGGAACATCATCGCGCTCATCATCACGACCCACGACACGACGTAGAAACCGAGACTCCCAGGGTCGGTCCCGGGACCGGCGTCCATGCCAAGCATGCGTTCGTGCGTCAAAAGCCAGGCGAGGACTGCCAGCCCGAGCAACGACGCGAGGATGCCAGCTTGAAACCGCGCGGCTGGGTGTTGCGCGGCGGGATGCTGCGCAGTGGATGCCATTGCACGATCGACCGTAACGGAATAAGGTCAACGCAGCAACTCAAGCTATCGAGGAGGCAACGCTATGGCCGACTGGCGTCTCGAGGGTCCGTACATAAAGAACTGCAACTGCGACCCCGGCTGTCCATGCGACTTCAACGCCAACCCCACGCACGGCAACTGCGAGGGAATGGCGGCGATGATCGTCGAGCGAGGCCATTTCGACGATGTCAACCTCGACGGCGTCAAGTGGGCGATGAAGTACTGGTGGCCGGGCGCGCTGCACGAAGGTCACGGCGCCGGCCAGCCAATCCTCGACGCCTCGATGTCACCCGAGCAGATGGAGGCGATGGGAGCAATTCTCTCCGGCCAGAACGGCGGCACCTTCTACGGCATCCTCGCCGAGATCATCGACACCTTCCACGACCCCGTGATCGCCCCCATCGAAATCGACATCGACGTCGAGCGCCGGCGCGCTAGCTGCGCGGTGGGTGACGCGCTCGAGACCGTCACTGCGCCGATCCAAGCGATGGGCGAGGAACCCACCGACTACTCAATCCAGGTCAAGATCCCGGGCGGCTTCGAGTACGACGAAGCTGAGATCGCAATGGCCACAGTCCTCAAGGGCTCAGGCCCAATCGCCTTCGATCACCAAAACGGCCACAGCTCACTCGCACACATCGCACGCCACCCCGGCAACTAACCCCCAGCCATCTCTAAGGTTGTTGAGCGAGGCTGATGATCTAGCAGCAGCCGTCATCCATCCGATGCTCAGCCATGACAACAACTTGGCTCGACGGACTAGCCGCGAGCGTGTCCCGCCGCCAGCCTGGATCACGGGTAGCGCGGGGGTCTGCGTCTCACGCCCCCACCCCCGCCAGGATGACCTCAAGCAGCGTATGGCCGCGGTCGGTTAGCTCATACATCACCATCTTGCCGTCGCGGCGTGAGCGCACGAGGCCGGCGGTGCGTAGCGCTCGAACATGATGTGAGACAAGATTCTCTGGACGCTCAACTACCCAGCTCAGATCACAGACGCTCCTCTCCGTCGCGCAGCGCGACAGCTAGCGTCAAGCGCGCGGGATCGCTGAGCGCCTTGGCACCATCGGCCAGGTCTTCGGCGACTTGCCGATCGAGGCGAGTCCTGCGCAGCTCCTCCGCTCGGGGGAGGTCGAGACAAAGTAGGTCGCAGCGGGCATCAGACACCACTTCATCCTAATGGCTGTTGAGATGTATGGCCCGTCTACGCGAGGCTAATGGGTGTGGTGTCCGCGCACCGTTGCCCATGACTGCCAGGTGATGCGGAGGATGATGAGCGTGATCGCAAGGCCGATGAGCGGATCAGCGATCGGGGCTCCGAGCGCGACGACGATCGCGGAGGCGATCACGGCGAGGCTGACGTAGGCGTCGGCGCGGGCGTGGTGCCCGTCAGCAATGAGCGCGGGGCTGTCGAGCCTTTGCCCGGCGCTCAGGCGTATGCGCGACGCGATGAAGTTGCCGGCGTAGCCGATGGCTCCGGCAAGAACGAGTGCGGCCAGATGGGTCGGGGCGGAGGGGTGAATGAGTCGGCTGATGGCCTCGATGCCGGCCACGCACGCGCTGATGAAAATGGCGGCCACGACGGCCAGGCCGGCTCGTCGCTCCGCGATCTGGGAGTGCAGAGCGAAAGCGATCCCGAGCGGCACGGCGGTCAGCGCATCACCGAAGTTGTGGATTAGGTCGGCCAGCAGGGCGATGCTGCCGCTGGTGATGAACACGAGGGTCTGAGCGATGGCGGTGACTCCCAGCACTGCGAGTGAAAGCGAGACGGCGCGGATGCCCTGTCGGGAGCGCTTGATGCTGTCGTGTACGAGTCCGTGAGAATGACCGTGCTCGGCGCCGTGGGTGTGATCGTGCTGGTCGTCGTCTGTGTGGTCGTATGCGTGCTCGGCGGGCGTGGACCGACGCACGAGCCTGAGATGACGGTGAGGCCCGCTGTTGGGATGGCTGTGCAGTCGCCCACCGTGGCGGTGAATGTTCGGGTCGACGGCGAGCATCGGGGCAAACTACCGCAGGCAGTTGGCTACAGGATCAGAACGAGCCATTGGGGGTCGAGCACATACGCTGCCGCGATGCCACCGGCCGACTCTCTGGCACAGCCATCGCTTGCTGAGATTGCTCGGGAGTGGGGCCGGATCGGTTGCCTAGGGTTCGGTGGCCCGCCCGCGCACGTCGCGCTGTTCCGTGTGCTGTGCGTGACGCAGCGGGAATGGCTGACCGAGGAGCAGTTCGAGCGGGCGATTGCGGCGACGAACCTGCTGCCGGGACCGGCCTCGACACAGCTTGCGATCTATTGCGCCTGGCGACTGCGAGGCCCGAAGGGAGCGCTCATCGGCGGCCTGGGTTTCATCCTGCCCGGCCTGGTCCTGATCCTCGCTCTCTCCGCTCTGTTCCTATCGGGCTCACCGCCCGCATGGATACGGGGTGCCGGAATGGGTGCTGGTGCGGCGGTCGCTCCGGTTGCGCTCAGAGCGGGGCTTGGTGTTGCCGCTCCGATCTGGCGACGCGCAGCCGATGAGCGCTCCCGTGTTCTGGCGTATGCGCTCGCTGGCGGGATCGCGGCTGCCACGACTGGCCCTTGGCTCGTGCTCGTCCTGCTGGCTTGCGGAGCGATCGAGCTGGCATGGAGGGGCTTGGCACGCGAGAGCGCGGGCCTCCACGCCTGGCCTGTGCTCGCCGCCGTGAGCGACCCCGGCGGGACGGGCGCGCTCGTGTGGACCGCATTGAAGGTCGGCGCACTGGCGTTCGGCGGCGGGTTCGTGATCGTCCCGTTGATGCAGACAGACGCCGTGAGCACCTACCACTGGATGACTCAGGCACAGTTCCTCAACGCCGTCGCGCTTGGACAGGTCACGCCGGGGCCAATCACGCAGACCGTTGCGGCCGTCGGCTACGCCGCTGGCGGGTTCCCCTCGGCGCTGCTGGCGGCGTTCGTCGCGTTTGTGCCCTCGTTCTCGTTCATCCTGTTCGGCGCCGCGCGCTTTGAGCGGCTGCTTGTAAACGAGCGCGTGATCGCGTTCCTGGCCGGCGCAGCTCCGGCGGCGGCCGGGGCGATCGTCGGCTCTGCCATTCCACTCGCTGCCGCTCTCAGCGAGACTTGGCAGTACGCCGTGCTTGCCGCTGCGGCGGTCGCTCTACTCGCGCTACGGCGCGGCGTCGTAGTAACCCTGCTCGCTGCCGGCCTAGCTGGCGCCATCGCCGGGCTGCTCGGTGCGCCGCTCCCACACTAGGGCCCCTTATCGGTAGTCGTAGGCTGTCGGTATGGACCCGCTCCCGATGGCGCCGAGCTGCGCCCTTGACGATGCCGGACTGCGACTGCAACTCGAGCGCTACCGGCAGGCCGGCGCCGGCGCCCGCCTAATTGACCGCACTCCCCGGAGCCTGGTCGTTGACCTCGACGAGCAAGTAGACACGCAGCTCGTTGACGAGACGATCGCCATTGAGCGGGAGTGCTGCCCATTCTTCACTCTGGATTGGGAGCCCGAGCGACGGCGGCTGACCGTCGAGGTATCCCAGGCCGAGCACGAGCCCGCGCTCGCCGCCATCGCGTTTGCCCTCGAGCTCAAGGTGCCCGCTCAACACGCAGAGTCAGATTAACCCGCGATGCTCACGGCGTTCGGCGCTACCGCCGTCACTTTTATGATGGTCATGTACGCGCTGGAGAGTCGCGGCCGGGGGTTCGTCCTCGCCTTCGCGTGCGGCTGCGCACTCTCAAGCGCCTACGGATTCCTAGCGGGAACATGGCCCTTCGGCGTCGTGGAGGCGATCTGGGCCGTGATCGCCCTCCGGCGCTACCGGGGGTTGCAGGGTGGCGGATAATCGCGCCGATTGGGAGAGCACCCACGCTGACCGTCAAACCTAAACCGGGCCGATACTACGGCTTGAACGGCGGCGCCTCGCCCCAACCCCAGCGCAGTCGATGCTCCTCTGTCACGCCGCCGGGGAACAATCCAGAGAGAAGGTCGTCGGCTTCGACGCGGTCATAGAACGCGTTTATCAGCCGCGCAAACGCTGCCTCGCCTCCGGCCCAGTCGTAAAGAGAGGACAAGGGGCACATGCTAACGACGGGCACTTGCCGCGAGCGCAGCGCAGCTTGAGCGAGACCCCAACGCCGCCTGTAGAGTCGCGGACAGACGACAACCCGCAAAGGGAGGAGCGCACCAATGGTCATCCTGCACGCACATGGAGTCATCAAGCCGGAGGCGCGCGAGCGTTGGCTGGCGATCTTGGATGCGGTCACGCCTCCGTCGCGCGCCGAGGACGCCTGCCAGAGCTACGTCATCTACGAGTCTGTCGAGACGCCCAATACGTTCATCTTTGTCGAGGAATGGGCGAGCCTTGATGGCCTGTACGCCCATTTTCACACGCCGCACTTCACCGAGTTCTTCGGAGCGCTCGGAGACGTGATCGCCGAGCCGCCCACGGGGACTGTATCCGAGGTGTCATCAACGAAAACGCTAAACGACGCCTTTGCGGCTGCCGGCATCGGCGGATAACGACGCGACCCGCCATACGCCGATCAGGGTTTGTCGGCGGTTCAAGTCCGCCTCTCGCCATCGCCTCCTTTGCCCCACTTGCGATAGTCCGTCGGCACGAGGCAACCCCAAACCGAGGGACCCGCGGAGTTCGCGGAAGCCCATCCAGGCGAGTGTGTACGTTTCGGGCATGAGCGACGGGACGCCCACACGGAGCTACGGCAAGGTCTTCAACGAGGTTGCGGTCGAGTACGACCGCAATCGCCCGAGCTACCCCGATGCGCTCGTCGATGAAGCATGCGAGGTGGCAGGTATCAGGGATGGCGACCGGGTGCTCGAGATCGGGTGCGGGACCGGTCAGCTGACGCGCAGCCTCCTCGCGCGAGGGCTGCGCGTGACCGCGCTCGAGCCGGGAGACCAACTGATCCGTGTCGCCAAGGAGAATCTGAAAGATGCGGGCGATGTGGAGTTCCTCCACGCGCGGCTTGAGGACATGCAGCTGCCCCGCGAGAGCTACGAGGCTGTGTTCTCGGCGTCCGCAATCCACTGGGTTGACCCTGATCTGAGCTGGCGGAAGATCGCCGACGCGCTCGCTCCCAACGGGACGCTCGCCCTGATCCAGTACTTCGGTCTTCAGGAGCAGCGCAGCGTCGATGATCAGGAGGCTCTACTGTCGGCCCTGCGCAGGCGCGCGCCGGAGATCGCCGCGACCTGGCCCACCTACCGCGACCTCGGTCGCACGATTGCGGGAGTGCGGGAGCGCCGTCGGAACGTCGCGGACGCCTGGGGCTGGCTGGGGAGCTACGACATAGGACGTGACTACGCGGCCGATCTCTTCGAGGATCTACAGCTCGCGACCGTGCCGACCCTGATCGAGCACACCGCCGGTGAGCTCAACGCCCTGCTCGGCACGATGTCATTCTGGGCACGACTCTCACCCGAGGAGCGAGACGCCCTCGCGAGGGAGAATCAGGTTCTCCACGAGCGCCTAGGGCGGCCAATCCGGACGAGCACGGTCGCCGCACTACTCACGGCGCGACGCAGTGCTCCCGAGCTTCAACGTTAGGACGCGCTCGCCGATGTGGCTGAAGCGCCAGCTACGCCGCCGCGGCGGCGGCGTTTATGGAGGAGGTCCCACGGCCGTCCACATTTTCACGCCTACTACGGCGAGCAGGAAGCCTCATTTGACCTGACAGGCGGACGCCCTGCACCTCGCCGTCGCCTCGCTGACCGTGCCCGCCCTCGCGGAACCAGAGAATGAGCAGATCGCCTTCGCCTCGCGCGACGATGACCAAGCCGCCGTCGCCGAAGCACTGGGCTTCCAACGGGTTTAAAATGCCGAGCAGGAGGTGATCCTCGACGAGGCGAAGGTCAATCTGGTGCTCGGCACTTTCGGCTGGGCATCAATATGCTCGATGTCGCCGATGACGCTCTGCATGTAGTGATCGGAACTACGTTTCGTTCACGGGCGGCGCCAGATACTTCCCGAACGAGGAGGGGCGATGGACCAGCAGCTGGCGGCATACATCGACGATCTCTACCGGCGCGGAGTGGCGCACGACGCCGATGAGCCGGACCGTCTCGATCGTCTGCGCAACGTCGAGCCCGACACCGCTCGCTTGCTCGCGCTGCTCGTGCGCGCAACCGGCGCCCGACGGCTGCTGGAGCTCGGCACCTCAAACGGCTTCTCCACCCTGTGGTTGGCGGACGCGGCGAGGAGCACCGATGGGCGCGTGGTGAGCGTCGAGATCGACCCGGATCGCAGCGCGCAGGCCCTCGCGCATCTCAGCGCGGTGAAGCTCGATGAGCTCGTCGAGCTCCGTACCGAGGATGCCGCCCTGACGCTCAAAAGCTCCGCCGACGCCGCCTGGGATTTGATTTTCCTCGATGCGGAACGCCCGGCCTACGTGGGTTACTGGCCCGATCTCCTCCGCGTGCTGCGGGAGGGTGGACTGCTTGTGGTCGACAACGCCCTCTCACACTCAGGCGAGGTGCGGGACTTCCGCCGGCTCGTCGAGGAGGACCCGCGGGTGAGTGAGGCGCTCGTACCGACCGGTGCCGGCGCCCTGCTGATCGTTAAGGAGACGGCCTCCGGCCGCTAGCGTCAGGCTCGCACAGCGCCGCGTTCTCGCCTTTCGCCTCGGCTCACCCGAGCGCCACCGGCAGCGGCAGGCTGAAGGTGGTGAAGCCGTGCTTGGTGGCGTGCTTGTTCGCGGCGACCTTGCTTGTGAGCCGGAAGATCCCGGCCTTGGCGTTGGCGGGAACTGTGAGCGTGATGTGAAAGCGACCGTTCGAGGGCGGCGTGAAGGTCTCGGCGATCGTCGTCTTGCCGCATTCCAGCTGCTCTTCGACGACCACCGGCGCGACCGGCTTGGTCAGCGGAAGCGTGACCTGACCGCTGAGTGTGACCGTCGTGCCTGAGGCCTTCGGCGGTTCCAGCAGTAGGCGCCGGGTCAGCTTGAGGTGCAGCGAGCGCAGCTTGCCGATCTCCGCCGAGTAGCGGGTGGTGAGGTTTTCGCGGATCTTGGCGGGCGGGAGCGGCGCGGTGGTGGCGTACTGGCCATTGGCTCCCACCGTGGCCGTGGCGACCTGCTTGCCTTCGTTGAACAGGATCTTGACCTTCTTGCCGGCGAGGCTCTTGGCGGCGCTGCCGCTGAGCACGACGCGGCTTCCGTGGATGTAGGCGTCGTTGAGGACCAGCTGGCTTTTGCTGCAGCCGAGCAGCAGTTCTTCGATCGCCGGAGGGGTTGAGGCGACACCAAGCGGGCCGCCGCCGGAGGTCGTGGCGCCACCCGGCGTCGTGAGGATGCCCGTCCTCGAGGAGCCGCCTTCGGTGGGATTGGACGTTGACGGTTCTTCGAGCGGTGAGGACCCTTTGGGGATCTGCGTCGTGAAGGTCTGATCGACGCCGTCGTCCGATCCGTTGGCGTTGGCCGCGGTGATGCGGAAGTGGTAGACGGTTCCAGGGGCGAGACCGCCGATGTTCGCCGTGACCGCCACCGGCGCTTCGCCCGCACCCACCGTCTGTGCACATTTTGCGCGGCTTCCGTAGACGGCGCTGGTCCCGTATTCGAATTCGCACGAGGTCAACGCCGCCTGCGCGGGATTGACGGTTGCGTTCAGCGTCGCCGAGCCTTCGGTGATCGCCGATGCCTGACCGGTGATCGCGGTCGGTTCGGCCGGCTGGGAGAAGATGTAGGCCTCGCCATAGATCGCCGATCCTTCCTGATACGGCGCGCCGACGAGCAGCGTGCCGCGATCGAGCGCCACCGACCAGCCGAACTCGGAGTTTTTGATCGGCGCTCCGTGGAACTTTCCCGTAGCCGTGGTGTCAGTCCAGCCGCCGAGCGCTTCCTTGAAGCTGTACGCGAGCCCGGTGGATTCTTCGGTCCCATCGGCCCCCGCCAGGATCTTCGAGCCGGAGATCGCGACTGACGAACCGAGCTCTTCGAAGCCGGTCGCGCCGGCGACGCTCAACCGTGCCGGCGCGTTGCTGCTCGCCCATTTGCCACTTGCCGGACGGGTGTACACATCCACAGCGCCCTCATTGAAGTTCGATCCCACCTTGGTCTCCGGGGCGCCGACGGCGATCACCGTTTCCGTCGCCGCGACCGAGTGACCGAGCAGGTCCTCCTCGCCACCTTCTTTGGGAAGGGGGTCGGGCGCAGTCAGCACCGCCGTCGGCGAGGTCGCATCGGCCCAGCCGGTGGACGGCTTGGTGAAGACGTAGGCGCCGCCCTCGAGCAGCGACGTCGACGCTTCTTGGAGTACAGGTGCGCCGGCCACGACCGATTCACCGGAGATCGCGACCGAGTCTCCCAGATAGTCACGCCCGAGCGAGGAGGCAGTGAGGCGGGCGGCGGGCGAGATCGAACCTGTCCAGCCGCCCGCGGGTTCCGTGAAGACGTAGGCGGCCCCGCGCGAGTAAGGGGCCACGGTGCGTTCGTAGCCCGGCGCGCCGGCGACGATCGTCGAGCCGGAGATCGCGACCGAGGTTCCGAACTGCGCGTCTACGCGGTCGGCGACCGGGATTTCGAGCGTGGCGCTCTGTCCTTTGATTTCCCCTTTCCAGCCGCCGGCCGGTTCCTTGAACACGTACGCCGCGCCGATGGCGCTGCCGCCACTGAAGGTGAGCGGCGCGCCGGCGACGATCGTCGAGCCGGAGATCGCGACCGACCAACCGAGGCCGTCCTGAATGTCGCCGCTGCTGGTGATGAGCTTCGCCGTCGGTGCCCCGCTGAGACTCCAGCCCCCTACCGGCTCGATGAACACGTACACCACGTCTTCGACGCCGCTGTTGTTGCCGAGGTCGCCCGCGCCGACCACCACCGTATTGCCGGAGACGGCCACGCCAGATCCAAACGTTTCCCCGCTTTCAATGCGATGGCTCGTTAGACCCACGGTCGGTCCTGTGCTTTCGAGCATCGGGTCGATCCGCACGGGATAGCGCGCGCCACGGGTGTCAACCGAGATCGACAGCGTGTCGCCGTGCAGCGCCATTCGAGCGGAAAGAGCGTGTCCGCGCGCGTCGCTCGCCTCCAGGCCGCCGTATCGCATCAGCGTCCGCCCACCCTCGCCGAGCACCACCTCTCCCCGTTGCAGTCGCGCTCGCAGTGATCCCGACAACGCGAACGACAGCCTCAGCGTGTGCGAGGCATAGGCGTGCGTCGGAGCGGCGACGGTGAAGCCCTGCTCGATGCCGAGCGGTCCGTTGGTAAACCATTCGAGCAGGCCTGAGCGGCGGTATTCGACCTTGTTCCCGCTGGCCAGCGGCGCGCTCCTCCCGACCGCGCGGGTCGCGCCTTGCTGGGAGATCGAGGCCAGGCGCAACCCCAGCCGCTGGTGGGCTGCGGCTATGACGACGCCGTCGGGACCGAAGCGAGCACTCAGACGCTGGCGGGGATTGACGAGCGTCGCGCGATCGCCAGAGGAGCGCGCTCGATAGGCCGGCAGCTCGGCCCCGAGTCCCCGCGAGACCGCGAGCGTCGCGGACTGCGAGAGAGCGGCCTTGGCGGGCGATGAAGCGATGGCGTCAGGCTGTCCACCCTCAGCCAGGCGCGTCGCGACTCCGAATGCGAGAGCGAGGATCAACGCGAGGGCCACCAGCATCCTCCGCGGGAGTGACCCGGCAGCGATGAACGACTCCGATGCGGTCATGTCCGGAACACTACATCGACCGTAGCGAACCGTAAGCCGGACACGATTATCATGACGACGACGTTGCCCCGGAACAGCCACCACACCGAGGCAGACGCGATCGTCGTAGGGGCAGGTCTTGCCGGGCTTGTGGCCACCGCCGAGCTGGCCGACGCGGGGCGTCGGGTGATCCTCGTCGATCAGGAGCCGGAGGCATCCCTGGGCGGTCAGGCGTTCTGGTCCTTCGGGGGACTGTTCCTGATCGACAGTCCCGAGCAACGCCGGATGGGCATCCGTGACTCGCGCGAGCTCGCCTGGCAGGACTGGCTGGGCACGGCGGGGTTCGACCGCCCGGAGGACGAGTGGCCGCGCCGCTGGGCCGAGGCCTACGTCGACTTCGCCGCCGGCGAGAAGCGCTCCTGGCTGCATGGGAAGGGCGTGCGCTTCGTCCCGAACGTCGGCTGGGCCGAGCGCGGCGGCTATCTCGCCACGGGCCACGGCAACTCGGTCCCGCGCTTCCACGTCACCTGGGGAACCGGACCGGGCGTGATCGAGCCGTTCGTGCGCAGCGTGCGCGACGCCCAGCGACGCGGTCTCGTCGAGCTGCGCTTCCGCCACCAGGTCGACGAGCTGACCGTCACCGACGGCGTCGTCACCGGAGTCTCCGGGCAACTCCTCGAGCCGAGTACCGTGAGGCGCGGGCAGGCCAGCTCGCGGGAGGCCGTCGGTGAGTTCGAGCTCCACGCGCAGGCGGTGATCGTCACCTCCGGCGGGATCGGCGCCAACCACGAACTCGTCCGCGAGAACTGGCCCAAGCGTCTCGGCGAGCCGCCCGCGAACATGATCTGCGGGGTGCCCGATCACGTCGACGGGCGGATGCTGGCGATCAGTCAGGCCGCCGGCGCGAACATCATCAACCCCGATCGGATGTGGCACTACACGGAGGGCATCCGGAACTGGGACCCGATCTGGAGCCGCCACGGGATTCGCATCCTTCCCGGCCCCTCGCCGCTGTGGCTGGACGGCACCGGCAAGCGGTTGCCGATCCCGCTGTTTCCCGGCTTCGACACGCTCGGCACGCTCGAGCACATCATGGGCACAGGCCACGACCACACCTGGTTCGTGCTCACGCAGAAGATGATCGAGAAGGAGTTCGCGCTCTCCGGCTCCGAGCAGAATCCCGACCTCACCAACAAGAGCATCATGGAGGTACTAAAGACCCGTGTCGGCAAGGGCGCACCGCCGCCCGTCGAGGCGTTCAAGCGTCACGGCGCGGACTTCGTCGTCGAGCGCGACCTCGCCGCCCTGGTGCGCGGCATGAACGCCCTGACCGACGAGCCGCTGCTGGACTTTGCCGCAGTCGAGCGCGAGATCGTCGCCCGTGACCGCGAGGTCGAGAACCCCTTCACCAAGGATCTCCAGATCACCGCGATTCGTGGCGCCCGCCGCTACCTCGCCGACAGGATCACCCGCGTCGTCGCCCCCCATCGCATCCTCGACCCCGCGGCCGGGCCGCTGATCGCGGTGCGCCTGAACATCCTCACGCGCAAGACGCTCGGCGGCCTGCAGACCGACCTCTCCAGCCGCGTGCTCCAGGCCTCCGGTCAGCCGCTCCCAGGCCTCTACGCCGCCGGCGAGGTCGCCGGGTTTGGCGGCGGCGGCGTGCACGGCTACCGCTCGCTGGAGGGCACGTTCCTCGGCGGCTGTCTGTTCTCCGGGCGGATCGCCGGTCGTGCCGTGGCGGCGGAGATCCGCGTCTGATCGATCACGCGGAAACGCCGGCACATATCCAGCCGCTGTTCTCGGTCCCTAGACTGCTTGGGGCGATGCCAACCTCTGGCCAGATCGAATCCGCGGCGGCGTCCAAGGGCAAGCCCTCACCGCGGATGATCACCGTCGTAGCGCTCGGCGTCCTGATCATCCTATTTGCCGCGGTCAACAGCCAGCTGGTGACAATTCACTGGATCGTCACCACCAGTCAGACGCCGCTGATCGTCGTCATCGTGGGATGTGGCCTGATCGGCTTCGCCGCCGGCTGGCTGTTCGCCCGGCGCCGCGCGCCGCGCGGCTAGACGCGATAGCGCCGCGCCGCGCCGCGATGCGATGCTCGGCGGCAGTACCGCGGCGAGCGATCCGAAGATCACCGCCGCGGTGGCGCCTGCCGGGGGCGCGCTCTATGCGGAGGCGAGCGCCTTCTGCTTGATCTGGTCGAACTCCGTCTGCGTGATCGTGCCGCTGTCGAGCAGCGTCTTCGCCTTGGCGATCTGCTCGGCCGGATCGCCCTTGGCCGCGACCGACTGCACGTACTGGTCCATCTGCGACTGCGCTGCTTTTTGCTGCTTCAGCGCGCGTTCGGTCATCCCCGTGTGCTCGGCGATCAGGTAGACGAAGACGCCGAGGTAGGGCAGGATGATGATGAAGATGATCCACAGGACCTTGTGGAATCCCGACGTGTCGTGACGGCGGAAGATGTCGGCCAGCACCGTGAACAGGATCCAGATCCAGACCACGAATGCAAAGAAGATGAGCATCGTCCAGAAGACTTCGAGGAACGGATAGCTGGTTGCCAGAATCATCGGTCAGTCCTTTCAGTCAAGGGAGGAGCTTGCCGCGTCGACGGGACGTGGGACCGTGTATTGGCGTAGAGCATACGCATTCATGTCAGCACGGGGCAGCCAGATCGAAAATCAACGGCCGATGTGAGACACTCGACAAAATCAAGGACGGGAGCTGAGCAATGAGCGACAGACCGGTTTTCAAGTTCAAGCGAGAGCTCGATCAGGCGGCGAAGGAAGCCGCAGAGGGCTAGATCGCCATGACCGGCCAGCCCGCAAATAAAACCAGCCGGAAGTCCGCAGCCAAAACAGGCCGGACAGCCGGCTCGAGTACATCGGCCGCCCCGGAGCTCACGCGTGAGGACCGTGTGACGGCGGGTAAAAAGGCGCGCAAGGAGGTGCCCCGCTCGAGCCACGCGGAGTGGGAGCCCGATGCGGGCCGTCCGGACCCGGTCGAGCTGCTGGAGGAGCAAGCGACCACACGGGTCCCGGAGCTGGTCCCGATCCGCTACGGGCGGATGAGCGTCTCGCCGTTCACGTTCTTCCGCGGGGCGGCGTTGCTGATGTCCTCGGACCTGGCCCACACGCCCGACTCCGGGTTGAAAGTACAGGTGTGCGGCGACGCGCACCTGTCGAACTTCGGCGGGTTCGCCTCGCCCGAGCGCGAGCTCGTGTTCGATCTCAACGACTTCGACGAGACGCTCCCGGGTCCGTGGGAGTGGGACGTCAAGCGCCTCGCGGCAAGTGTCGCGGTCGCGGGCCGCGCGCGCGGCTTCAGCCCGGCCGCCCGCCGCAAGCTGCTGCTCGGCAGCGTGCGCCGCTACCGCGAGGCGATGCGCCGGTTTGCCGGTATGGGCAACCTCCAGGTCTGGTATTCGATGCTCAGCGGCGAGGTCCTCAGGGAGGCGATGGCGGGGTTGAAGGCCGGGCACCGCAAGGAGTTCCAGTCACGCGTCAAAAAGGCCACGGAGAAGGCCACGACGAAGGACAGCATGAAGGCCTTCGCCAAGCTCACCACGCGCGTCGACGGTCAGCTCCAGATCATCAGCGATCCGCCGGTGATCGTCCGCGCCGTCGACCTGCTCCCGGCCGGTGAGGCGCGCGATCTGCAGACGGCGATGCAGGGGCTGTTCGACGAGTACAAGGCGACCCTCCAGGACGACCGCCGCCGGCTGCTCGAGGGCTATCGCTTCGTGGACCTCGCCCGCAAGATCGTCGGCGTCGGCTCGGTCGGCACGCGTTGCTGGATCCTGCTGCTGGAGGGAAGCAGCACCGATCAGGATCCGCTGTTCCTGCAGTTCAAGGAGGCAGGGGCCTCCGTGCTCGAGCGCTTCGCGGGCGAGAGCGAGTTCGAGAACCACGGCCGCCGTGTGGTCGAGGGCCAGCGTCTGATGCAGTCGGTGAGCGACATCATGCTCGGCTGGCTGCACACCGACGACGGTCTCGACGGACGCCCGCGCGATTTCTATGGACGCCAGCTGTGGGACTGGAAGTTCTCCGCCGACGTCGACACGATGACCCCCCGGATCATGGGTCCCTACGTCGAGATGTGCGCCTGGACGCTCGCCCGTGCGCACGCTCGCTCCGGCGACCGCGTCGCGATTGCTTCCTACCTAGGCGGCAGCGACGTCTTCGACCGCGCGATCGTCGACTTCTCCGAGGCCTACGCCGATCAGAGCGAACGCGACTACGACGCGCTGCTCGCGGCTGTCAAGAGCGGACGCGTCATCGCGGAGACGGGGATCTAGCCGAGTTGCTCACATAAAGAGGCGGCGAGAGTTGTCTCTCTTTTAAGGGGGCGTATATCCATAGTTATACGCGCTCCTTAATTTTTATATGAGTACGTCAGGCCGCACTCGACCCAGGCTCCTCTGCACCCCGCTGCAGGTGCGCCAGCCAGTCACGCAGGACCTCGTGCATCGCCTCCACGCCGACGATCTCCTCGGCCGGCTCACTCCAATCGACCGGCACCACCGCGAAGGGCTTGGTCTGCGGGCCGCCGAGACCGCCGTGGGAGCCCATGAACTCCTCGAACGGAGCAACCTCGTCCGTGGCCGCGTCATACATGCTGTTGACGAGCAGGTCCGGACAGTGGGGAAAGCTGTCGTGGCGGCGCAGGTGGTCGGCGACGGTCGGGTCGAAGTGGGCGAGCGGGTCCTCGCCCTCGACCGTGTCGTCCGTCAGGCGCCTGTGACCGGCGGCGCCGACCACGAGCGTGCCCTGCTCCCGCGAGCGCACCATCACGAACCCGATCCCCGGGTGGGCGGTAAGCGTGTCCAGCAGCTGCGGATGCGCCTCGGCGATCTGCTCGCGCGTGAGCCGCTCGGGGCTGCGCGGCAGGTAGACCAGGCCGAGCGGCCCTGAGACGAGCACCACCGCCTCCTGCTCGAGCTCGGGGCTTGCGGGGGCGCCGCGTTCCGCCAGGGCCTCCCGGTTGGGTCCCAATGCGACGGTGCCCTCGATCGATCGGCTGCGTGTGAGGCGCGCCAGGGTGCGTCCGCCGAGGCCCGGCTCTTGGCGCGCGTCGGCGAGCACCGCGCCGACGTCGCCCCAGGCCTCGTCGACCGCGGCCGGGGCGTGCACATCCCCCTGTGCGAGCGCGCCTTTCACGACCTCCTCCAGTGTCTCCTCGTAGCGCTGGCGAAACGGCGCACCCTGTGTCTGACCGTGATCGGAGAGCACGACGAGGTGATAGGGGCGCGGCGACTGGGTCACGGCACGCTCCAGTCGCTCGAGCTGGCGATCGTGGCGCTTGAGTACCGCCAGGGCATCGGGCTCGCGGATTCCAGAGTGGTGGGCGACCTCGTCGTAGCCCACGAAGGTGGCGTAGCTGACCGGTACGCCCTCGACGATGTCGGCCATCAGCAGGGCGACGCCGAGGTCGCGCATGACCACGGCGATCGCGGCGCGGATCAGCGGGTAGAAGCCACCGCGATCGACATGCGTAGCGCCGCTACGACGCTGGTGGCGGGCCGCGAGGCGCTCGTAGGAGATGTCGGCGAGCGACAGCACGATCGTGCGCAGAAACCCGTAGGGATCGGAGAAGTAGGCAAAGAAGTCTCCGGATTTCGAGCGGCTGCGGTCGCGGATCACGCTCATCGTCGCCGTGCATCGCGGCGCGTCACCCGAGAACATGTTCCCCCTGCTGGTGCCCCCGTCGGCCAGTAGTCCCTCGCCGGTGGAGCGACGCTGCTCGATCTCGGCCGCGTCGGCGGGATGGTTCGAGACCAGCGTGCGACCCGACTCCTTCTCATACCAGCGGAAGGCGGGCATGTCCCAGTTGCTGCCCAGCAGCAGGCCGGCCTGGCTCGCGCCCGTCTGCGAGGAGAGGTCGCACTCCCAGCCGAGAACCTTGTGTGTGCCGTCCGACAGCCAGCGCGCGATCGTCGGCACGTGCCCGTCGCGTACCGCCTCCCTCAGGATCGCCTCGCCCAGCCCATCGATCTCGAACAGGATCACGCCGGGGACATCGGTGCGGTTCTCCTTGCGTCCGCTCCGCACTCGCCGCCGGACCACGCGCAGATGCTGGGCGTCCCCGTCGACGTCGAGCAGCGGCGCGATCAGCATCGACACGAGCGCCATCGCGAACGCGATCAACAGGTCGCCGCCGATCGGGATCGACGTGCCGTCGACCACATAGAACCCCAGCGCGACCGTGCCGGCGCTGAAGACGAGCGATCCCAGCCCGAAAGTGAAGACCGTCAGCGGGAGCGCGATCCGGATGACGATCGGCCACAGGATCGCGTTGATCAGCGCCATCGTGGCGGCCACGAGCACCGCGGCTCCGAAGGAAGGTGTTTCGACGCTCGGCAGGATCGCCGCCAAGGCGAGGATCACCAAGCCCTCGATCAGCAGCAGGATCACCAGACGGAGGGCCAGCCCCAGCCAATGCCGTCCACTTTTCACTCGCCGCGGAGAGTTGCGGTGATCGATCGCTGAGGGCATCTCGTTGCTACCTTCTCACGCATGGCCGATGGTGCGCGTATCGCCCGTCGCGCGGGTCCCTCTCCGGAGGGTGCCGCGGGCAGTTACGCGGAGGACGCCGCGGACCGTATCGTTTTCCTGGGGCATGCCAGCGTCCTGATCGAGGTGGACGGCGTGAGGCTGCTCACCGATCCATTGCTCCGTGGCCGTGT
>Ga0209483_1000949_pt1 | contig 23368 bp, 13 predicted proteins | sample NGEPerA_FD_184508 | JGI IMG/M metagenome (GOLD analysis project Ga0209483, IMG submission 184508) | Arctic peat soil microbial communities from the Barrow Environmental Observatory site, Barrow, Alaska, USA - NGEE PermafrostL2-A... | ecosystem: Environmental > Terrestrial > Soil > Wetlands >... | reverse complement strand
TCGGGCGCGAGGACCTCGATGGCGGGCGCCTCGGCCTTCCAGATGGGAATCACGTTGTCGGTGGGGCCTCCGCTCTCGTAGGTGACAGGCACCTCCGGCGTGAGCGGATCGTGCAATGCATCATTGGTATACAGAGGCAACGGGTAGGCGGCCTTTCCGGCGGCGGCAACCTCTCCCACATATTTGGCGATCGCCCAAGCATGAAAGTAGACCTCGGCTTCGGGACCGAAGACCATCTCCCAATTGGCATCGGGCGTGGCTGGGGTCTTGCCCATGGCCTTCAGGATTTCAGGCGGAACCGGACCGTCAAAGAGCTTGTTCGCCTCAGGACAGTAATCGCGGACGGATCCGTATGTGCCGGTTTCGTTTTCCACTTGCACCATCAGGACGGTTCTCTCCGAATCGGCCTGCTTGAGGTGGCGCATCAAGGCGCCGAAGGCGCGCTTGTCGGCTTCCATAGACGCGGTGGCGAACGGGGAGGGCGAGTCAATATACTCTCCGTTCTTGTTCATCACGTGGAAGTAGCGTTGGGGATCGAGCTTCATCCATTCGGGCATGTAGTGCTGGCTGCCGTTCTTCCAGGTGCCGAACCAGAGCAGCACCAGATGGACGTGATGCTCGCGGGCCTGAGCGAGGACGATGTCCACTTGCGAGTAGTCGAACTGTCCCGGCTTCGGCTCGAACTGCTCCCAGTAGATCGGAGTTTCGAGCGTGTTGGCATGAAGGTACTCGATGGCGGACCACACCTTGGGGAGCGTGGCCGACCAGTCGCTGGAGTTGTTCGACTGCGCGCCCAGTATCAAGTAAGGAGCGCCGTCCACGAACAGGGCGTAGCGTCCATCGTTCTCGACGACGCGAGGAACCGGATGTTCCTTCACCTGTGCCTGCAATGCTTCCCCAGGAAACAAAGCCAACAGAATGGTTGCGATGATACAGACCTTCATCCTTCCAAATCCTCATTTCTCCCGCGCTCTGCGCGCGGGTCGGTCCAGGCATTCGCGACCTGAACGGTTTGTAGGGACACGCGCATTGCTGAACCGCTCTATTGAACACGCACCTCGGTGGTCAGTTGGATGTCGGCGGACGAATTACCGATCATCACGCGAATGGGCTCGGCCTCGACGCGAAATCCGGGAAGTTTCTCGTCCCACCAGGCGCGTGCCTCTGGCTTCCCGCTGGACCACGCCGTGATGCCTTCGGAGCTGCCATAGCTCATCACGCCGAGCCGCGGCACACCGGTATTCGTGCTGAGGTAGTTGACCTTCTCGTCGATGGTCATAAGCGAAAGCAGGTTGTCGATCCGCTTTTCCATAGGCAGCGACGGATCGTTGAACGGGTAACGGGGTTGCTGCGCAAGCGCCGGAACAAAGCCAAAGACCAGAAGACAGATGAAGGTGGCAAGGTGCTTCTTTATCATGGCGGACACCGCTTGAGCTTTCCTAGCAAAGCGCCCGGCGCGGCAGTACCTCGCTCGGTGCGATGGTGGTTTCAAAACGTAGAAAGATCATCACGCGCACCATCTCGCGCTAAGACCGATACTTTCAAAGCGGACATCGATATCCTGGAAAGTATCGATCCTGTCGAGCGGAACCTCACTGCGCAGAAGTCAGATCTTTAATGCCGCGGAACCACCTCCACAATTCCATCTCCGCTCCACGCCGGGGTTCCGGTCTGAGTTAGTTTCTTGGCCGCATCATCCCAGTGGAGGTGTGTGATCTGGCTGTCGCCTTTCTCGTACGCATACGTCAGCCCATCGTCGCTGTAGAGAGTAAAATCCCCGTTCGATCCTGGATAGACCTTTACGTGGGCGATGCTCTGCTTTTCATGGGTGCTCTCAACTGCGCTTCCCAATGGCACAATCGATCCTGCTCTGACGAAAAGTGGAATTGTATCGATAAGCGCGCTCACCTGGATTGTCTGCCCGCCTTCGAACCGCTCGTTTGTCCAATAGTTGTACCAGGCCGTTCCCGCAGGGAGATAAACACTCTTCGTGGTTTGGCCCTGGGCCGTTACGGGTGCGACCAGAAACGCTGGTCCGAACATATACTCATCGCCAATGTCAGCAACCTTTGGGTCGTTCGGAAAATCCATGAACAAGGCGCGCATGAACGGAGCCCCGGTCTCGTGCGTGAAGTATCCAAGCGAGTAAATATACGGCATCAATTCGTAACGTAGCCGAAGATACTTTTCCAGGATCGGTTCCGCCTGTTTGCCATAGGACCATACCTCGTTATGCGGCCGCGTGCCATGGGTTCTGAAGTTAGGCTGAAACACTCCATATTGATACCAGCGCACATATAACTCGGGGTAGTCATCATAACCGCCGACATTGTCACGCGCATCGCTGGGATCGATCAGGGGTGTGTGCGCTGGCGTATGGGTCTTCGGCAGCCCCTGCCACGCGCCGATATCGTTTCCCCAGTAGGCAATTCCCGAGGCAGTTACATCCAGGCCCGTAGGAATTTGCCGTTTCAACACGTCCCAGGTGGGGAAGATATCCGACGACCAGAAGATTGCGCCGTTGTGCTGTGCTCCGAGATATGCATCCCGGGAAAGGATCAGCGCACGGGTGTTCGGCATGTCTTTCCGTATCCCGTTATAGAACGCAGCCGTATGAAAGAACGGATACACATTGAAGTATTGCGTCCCCGGCCCGATCTTGAAGTAACTCCCATTCGGAGGCAGATCGGGTTCCGTTTCATCGGCCCAGAAAGAATCGAATCCTTTGCTCGCGATATTGTCGCGGACCACGCTCCAGTACCAATTCGCCGCATCCGGGTTCGTCGAGTCAATGTCGGAACCCTGACCATCGTAGGGTAGCCCATCCTCCGGTGTGCCATCCCCATGATGCAGGAACCACCCGTTCTTTTGAATGAGATCGTAGAAGCGCGTGTCCGGCCTGAAACGCGGCCAGACGCTGATCATCGTCTCAATGTTCATGGCATGGAGCTGGCGATTCATGTCTGCCGGATCCGGCCACTGGTCTTTGATGAAATCCATCTGGCCCATTTTGGTGTAATAGAACCAGTCCAATACCAGCATGTCGATCGGCAGATGGCGCTCGCGATAACCATGTGCCACAGAAAGCATCTCTTCCTGTGTTGTATACCGCTGCTTGCACTGGATCAGCCCATAAGCCCACTTGGGCAGCATCGGTGTATCGCCCGTCAGCAGGCGATATCCCGCGTAGATCTCGTCGGTCGCAGCGCCGGCAACAACAAAGAACGAAACTCTTTGGCCTACCTGCGAAATCCACTTAGTCTGCTCGTTGAATCCAGGAAGAATGGTTGTCTTTGAAGGATTGTCCCAGAGGAGGCCATATCCCTTGTTGGTTACCAGGAAGGGGACGCAAAAATTCGGGCCGCCCGCAGATTGATAGTCTGCCCAGCACTCGACCTTATGTCCACGATGGTCAAGATACCCCTCCTGATTCTGGCCGAGCCCATAGTAGTGTTCATCGTCAGGCGAGCCGAATGTGGCTCCAATGCGATAGAACGGCAGATCCTCCGGACGGCGGTCGTTGTTGAGCAGGCGATCGCCGTCCTTATCATTCAACTCCGCCATTTCCCAGCCTTGCATTGTTAGTAGAATCGTGCCGTCGGCGGCCGTGACGGTCATGTAAGGTCCGCGGCCAAAGGCGCCGAAGTTCTTCCTCGGGCCGTTCCAGAGAGAACCGTCGGGCCGGCGCTGGGGTGGAGGAGGCGTGGTGAAGTGTACCGACATCCGCGCCGATTTGTATATGTCTTCTTTAGGAGTGGTTTCGTGAGTCCATCCAGCGGGGAGAGGCTTTGCGACGATTCCGAATCCAGGGCCCGCGATCGCCTGATCTTTCAATGTGCTCAGAGTCACGCGGACAATGTTCGGACCGTAGGGCTCGAGAGCGATTGTGCTGCCATCCCGATCGATCACGATCCGGTTCTCCTGCGCCTGGAGAGCTATTCCAGGAATCGCTGCCACCATGACCAATAACAAAACTTTACGAATACTCTCAACCAATCTCATCTGAATCCTCTCCTCTTGTGTGTCGCTAGAATTTGCACGTATCTGTTTTGGGAGAACAAAGAACTGCTTGAACCACAGCGATGACTCGCGAATGTTTGTTCGAGAGTCATCGCTTCATTCTGTCGTTAGGCGCTACGTTCGTTCCTGCGCTGCGAGGCAGCTATTGACTTTGCAATCATCAGGAGTGAACTAATGTCCGACCACCTCCACGAGTTGACTATCCGGAACAGTCCAAGCGACCGATCCTTTCTGGGTTAACTTACCCGTCGAGTCGTCCCAGTGCAGGTTGGCGATACGGAAGTCTCCCTTTTCGTAAGCATAGGTTTTTCCGTCGTCGCTATAGAGCGTGAAATCTCCATCGGCACCTGGGTAGATTTTGATCTTTGCCAGGTCCTGCTTCTCGTCTGTGCTTAGAATCTGGGTGCCGAGCGGAAGTATGGAGCCGGCGCGGACGAAGAGTGGAATTGTATCGATGGGCGCGCTCACGGTGATTGTCTGACCGCCTTTGACGCGTTCGTTGGTCCAATAGTTGTACCAGTCTGTACCACTGGGCAAATAGACAGTGCGGCTCGTTGCTCCCTGGTCAGTAACTGGAGCTACGAGGAGCGCGGGGCCGAACATGTACTCATCGCCAATCGCCGCGACATTGGGATCATTGGGAAAATCCATGAATAGCGCGCGCATGAACGGAGCGCCGCTTTGAAAGCTTCCATAAGCGAGGGAGTATGTGTAGGGCAATAGTTGATATCGCAAGCGCAGATACTTTTCGAGGATCGGCTCAGCCTGTTTGCCGTAGGACCAAACCTCGTTGTGGTTCCTTTCGCCGTGGGCCCGCATGACAGGTTGGAAGGCAGCCCATTGAAACCACCGCACAAACAACTCGGGATAGTCCAGGTAGTTGCCGACCGTGCCAAGTGCATCTGAGGGATCGACCAAGGGCGTGTGCATCGGGCGGTACGTCGCAGGGAGGGACGGAGAGAAAAAGCCGGCGATATCAGTATCCCAATAAGGCATGCCTGAGGCTGTGAAGCCCAATCCGGCAGGGACGGAACGTTTCAGCATGTCCCATGTCGAGAAGATGTCGCTCGACCAGAAGATTGTGCCGTTCCGTTGCGCTCCGAGGTAGGCGGCGCGGGCAAGAATCATGACCCTCCGGCTGTCTCCGAAGTCGCGCCTGAATCCCTCGTAGACAGAAGCTGTGTGGAACAACGGATAGACGTTGTAATAGCGTGATCCTGATCCAATGGAGAAGAAGTCCTTCGCCGGATCGATATCGGGCTCCGTTTCGTCGAGCCAGATATAGTCGAAATGGTAGGGCTTGATGTATCGATCCCTGATGGCCTCCCAGAACCACTTGGCAGCGGCAGGGTTGGTGGTATCGATGTTCGGGCCGATCACATCTTTGAACCGACCAGAATCCGGTGTTCCATCGGAGGAATGGATCAGCCATCCCTTGTCCCGCAGCATGTCGTAGTAACGGGTACCAGCAGAGAAATGCGGCCAAACGCTCAGCAGCGTGGAGATGCCCATGGAATGAAGCTGCTGGTTCATCGCGGCTGGATCGGGCCACCGCGCAGGGTCCAGATCCAGTTCGCCCTGCCTGGTCATGTTGAGAAAATCGACGACTAGAACATCCAGGGGAAGCTGGCGATCGCGATATCCCTTTGCAACCGCCAGGAGCTGATCCTGGGTGGGATAGATTGCCTTGCTCTGGATGTAGCCATACGCCGCCTTCGGCAACATATGAGTAATGCCGGTTAGTTGGCGATAGCCCTGGTATATCTCGTCGCTGTTTGTCCCAGCGATTACAACGAATGAGACACGGTCCCCTATTTCTGACGACCAGATGTTCTGCTGGTTGAAGCCGAGATTGATGGTAGTTTTTGAAGGATTGTCCCAGATGAGACCATAGCCGCGGCTGGAGATCATGAACGGAACGCAGACGTTCTGCCCGCCGATCGCTGAGTAGTCATGCCAGCAGCGGATCTGATGATCCCGCAGGTCGAGAGCGCCCTGTTGCTGTTGACCGAGTCCGTAGTAGTGTTCGTCTGCCGGCGAGTCGAATGTTGCAGAGACTCGGTAGCCGGCATCCTTTTGCTCCTGCGTTTCCGCACCCGCCGCTGCGGTCTCGGATCGGTTGGGAACCATGAACCAGTTCCGCATATTCAGGAGCATCTGTCCCGAAGCCGTTGTTACAGAGATAGTGTCTTGGTTGGGGCCTCTCCTGGAGCCCCCGCCAAAGTAATGGTCTCGCAGGGACTGATTCAGATCATCGAGCGGCATGGGATGCGGCAGGAGGGACTGGTCCAAGTGGTCGGGGGAGACATGGACGATCAGCCTCCCGGAGCGAAAAACGTCGCTGCCGTCGGAGCTTTGCTCATGAGTCCAGCCTGTCATCGAGGGCGTTCCTACGAAGCCATACCCCGAGGATGCGGTCGCTGTCGCCCTCGTCTTGCTCAACGTGACTCGAATGATGTTCGGTGCGTACGGTTCAAGAAAGATTGTGCGGCCATCTCGCTCAAGAATCGTCCCGGCGCTCTGTGCATGGAGTATTACCCCAGCAAATGCCGCGAGCATAACCGAGGTCAACACTTTGCCGCAATCTACCATGAGTCTCATCTGAATCCTCTCCTATTACTGCAGCAGAAAGCTGCGCACAAGTGCTTCGAATCACGTAATCAATGAATGCACAGTCTCAACCAGCGAACCCCAGCTCAATAGTCTCAACCTTTATCATTTAAAGATGCGCTGGACAAGCCAACTCGCTGGCTCCGCGCGTCATCTCAATAACGGCGTTCGATTTGATAACAAATTCTTGCGTTTTGGAACCATGGCAAGCGCCTTTGCAACCAGATAAGCAGAGAGCCGAGCCGTTGAAGTACTCGCTTATGTCCACGATCGTCTGAACTGGCGGCTTGTTGTCGGGCAGATCGCGGTCGACGGTCGCCACAATTCGATCCGACCGGTAGACGTCAGCCTGAGCCGTCTGGCTCGCGCTCCACCCAGTGTCCACTGGCTTGGCCACAAGGCCATACCTTGGTCCGACCAGCGCTGGTTCGCGCTTCAAGCTCAGCGTCACGCGCAGGATGTTCGGCGCATAGGGCTCGAGGACAATGGTGGTGTTGCCGCGCGTAAGGACAACAGAAGCCTGCTCAGCGATCGCGGGCCCGCATTGAAGCAAGAAAGCCGACGCACAGAGCAGGCTACCGCTGCGACGAATAAAGGATTGCATTACCGCACTTCCTCCGGACGCGTGCCGACGCCAGTACCCCTGCCGCGAAACTGTCCAGCGGAGAGATGGCGCAGACACACTGCCCATCACTCATTCATTGGAAACAAGAAGAGGAGAAGTGGTGGAAAGCTGACGTGAGGTCAAGAGGGCGACACGCGCAATCCATCACTTCTCCCCAAGGTGCGACTAGCTTACGAGCTTAAAAACTGGCCCGTAGCTGCATTTGCAGACTGCGCGCGGGTAATTGACTCGTCGACTTTCCAAAATTGCTGTCGGGCATATTCACATCCAGTCCGATCAGATTGGAGCGGTTGAACGCGTTATAGAGCTCGCCTTTGGCCTCGAATCTCAACTTTTCTCCGAAGAACCATGGAGTTGAGAAGAACTTGCCAAAGGAGAAGTTGAAATTATTGTATCCGAGGTTGTCGTAAGTGTTACGGCCGAGGTTGCCTTCGGTCCCGGTGGCTGCAAAGGTTGGCGCCGGGAATGCCGCCGCGCCGCCGCTAAACACTCCGGATAGGAAGTTCGCCTTCTTCAGGCCGCTCAGGTGGCTGCCGAAGCCAGGTGTCATCGGCACACCCAGGCTGTTTCCATCCGCGTTGTAGTTGCCTCCGGTATTGCCGATGACGGTAGTGCCGGCAGGGCATTTGCTGCCTGAAGGCGATCCGCTTGAGCAGACCGGAGAGAAAGACTGATTCGTTGTTACCCAGGCGGGTAACCCCGTTTGAATGACCCACACGCCGCCGAGTTCCCATCCGCCCAGCAGATTTCTCTCAAAAGCATTGGGGTAGTTGTTCGGAACCGTCCAGGTGCCGGTGGCCGTGAATTGCTGCCGGATGTCGAAGTCGGAACGGCCGCGCTGGAACGGTAGATTCCCGTTATAGATAATCGGACCGTTCTGAGTATTTGCGCTTCCAGCTGATGTGATGTTTCCACCACTCAACGAAGCCGAACTGCTGAGTGAATCCATCGACTTCCCAAAAGTGTAGATGCCGCTCATCCCCAGCCCGTGAGAGGGGCGGCGGGTCAGCACTACGGATAAGAAGTTACCGATGGAGTTGCCGTTGGAAGTGGCGTAGTTGATTCCGCCGAAGTTTGGATTGAGGCGGGTAAAGGCTCCATTGTTTTGTATCAGGTCGCCGGCAAAGCGATTGAGGTCCTGATTGTAAATCGGCAGATGATGTGCAGCCGAAGCGGAATAGTTCGCCTCAGCAACCAGGTTCAAGGGCAACTGCTGCTGCCAACTCATGCTCCAGGCCAGGACCTGGGTCATTTTGTACTGAGGATCGTAGCCACCGAGAGCTGCTCTCTGAATAGTGCCATTGACGCGGAGAGCGCCGGTAGTCGAGTCAATCACCACAGAACTCGTGCTGATAGGCAACACCGGGCACACGATAGTGTTGCCCACTGGAGCGGCGCAGAGCTGGAATGTGATCGTATTCCCCGACAACGCGTTCAAACTCGGCTGGTAAGTATTTGGCAGGTTGTTTGCCGTAATGTCCGAGATGTGCAGGTAGGGCGGTTGGTCCGAGAACATGCCGAAGCCACCGCGCAAGGCCGACTTGCCCTTTCCGAAGACATCCCAAGAGAATCCCAGACGAGGGGTAACGCCCCACAGGCTATGGTCAAGCACGTGATTGTTCGGGGCCAGCCCGACGGTTGCGGCCGAAACCCGACCATTATAGGCCGAGCCTGTTCCCAGCTTCAACGGGGACAATCGCGGACTGAGGATGGAAAACATGTTGGTCATCATGTCGAACCGGACACCGGCATTCACGGTAAGTGTCGGTGTGACCTTCCAGTCGTCCTGAGCGTAGATGCCCGTGAAAAGCTCACGATAGCGCCGGTTATAGGGCGCTTGCGTGTAAAAGCCATTGACAGATGACCCAGGGAGAATGCTGAGCGGTGTAGCGTTTTCCGATACTGCCGCCTCCTGGACAAAGTCGAGCAAATTCTGGAAGGTGTACGATGGACGATCGTTGCCAGGCTGCTGCGAATCGTACTCGCGGATATTGTCCTGCTCAAAGCCGAACTTGAGCGTGTGCGTTTTCACGGTTGCCGTCATGACGTCGCGCCAGGCGATTGTGGTTTGGGTAAAGTTCCCAGGCCCCCAGCCTCCGAATCCCGAGACTCCCGAACCTATGGTGACACCCGGTATAGCAAAGCTGGCGTTTCCACCGTCTTGGCCGTAGGGACGAATAATATTCGCGCCCACCTCATTCAGCAGACGCGGGGAGAATGTGTGCGTCCAATCGACATTGATAAAGGTGGAGTGGTTTGTGCCGGTGGCGTTCTGCGCCGATCGTATACCCGGACCATTGTCAAAGGCGTAGTCCCAGGTGCGCATGGCATCCACATAGACGCGATCGTTCTTGCCAAGATAATCGTCAACCCGGAAGCTCCACTGATATCCGTTCTTGGGCGCGACGCCTGTGAAATTCACGGTGCCGATCGCAGCCAAAGTGAGGGGGAGGCCTGCAGGCGGCGCGACGAGTTCCGAGCACGTGGTGCAGGTGCCCCCAAATGCCGTGGACGTGATTTGGGCGACCGTCTTGGCGTTCGTGCTCGATGCGGTTGCGTAGGTCAGCGGCGGAGCCATCGAAAGGGCCTGAAGCGCGTAGTTTGGATTGCCGCCAACGGTTTTGAGATTGGTGTTAACCCAGTTGTAGAGATCCTGCGTCTCGACAGTGGCCGTGCCGGAGTTGGAGACGCTGGAGCGAAGCACGTCGATCGCGCCAAACCAGAACAGCTTGTTCTTGAAAAGCGGCCCGCCCATCGTTCCGCTTATCTCGTTGCGTTGGGAGGTCGGAATTGAAGATTGAAAATGGGTACGCGCCAAGAGGTTATTGTTCGTGAACCAGTAGTCGATGGTTCCGTGAAACTGGTTGGTGCCTGAGACGGTGAAGACATTGACCGTCGCGCCGCCATTCCGTCCTTTTTGCGCATCGAAATCGTTGGTCTTGATCTCCATCGACTGAACGATCTCCGGATTGGGAGAGATGGATGTACCGCCGCCGCGGGACGGTGTATTGGTCTGCGCGCCATCGATCTCGTATCCGTTCTGCTCCTGGCGCAGGCCGGCGGCGTTGATGTTGATGGCATACTCATTGGTATAGTTGTCGGCGCCCTTTTGAGTGGCGGCGCCCGTCATGCCCGGCGTCAGAGAAGCCAGGCCGTAGACGTTCTGGCCTGAGAGCGGAGTCGCCTGCAGGGTGACTTCCGAAATGACCGACGAGGTTTTCGCCGTTACCAGATCGACTGTAGCCTCTGAGGCGCTGACAGTGACCTCCGTGGATACCGCTCCCAACTCCAGCACGGGGGCAATGGTGCGAGTCTCGCCGACCTGAAGGACAAGTCCCGTCTGCTCCCAGGACTTGAAGCCGTTGACTTCAATCCGCACTGTGTAATTGGATGCGCCGATGCTGTCGAAGCGGAAGTAGCCCGCCTGGTTGGTTTTGGTCTCTCTCGTCACTCCGATCCGGGCATCCGTAATGGTGACCTTTGCTCCGGAAACAAGAGCCCCGGTTGGATCGTGTGCCGTACCCTCAATTCCGCTTAGGAATTGAGCGAAGGCTGGTAACCCTCCCAAGCCCACTAGAAGGACCGCGAGGATCGACACTCTTGTCAAGAATCTGATGCTGGTCATGTGGTCTCCTTGTAGAACCCGAAACTCAGGTATGCTCCTGTGATTTCGGAAATGCCGTTGAGTTTTTGCGCCCTCGCATTCCGGGCGACCTTGTGAAAATCATTCGAAACCAGGTATTCGTCCCTGGTTTCGCTTTGAGCCCTGACAACCGGGTGAACCCTGGTCGCCACTGCTCACATGGGGAGGGCCGTCTTTTGCGCACTTGAACTTGCCAAGTGCAAGCGCGGCATTCACGATAGACCGAAACCGCCTGCGGGTCCCGAGGCAAAGTGTGCCGTTCTCATTTCGTTTTCTTCACAATTCCGTAGTTGCCTCCGGAATTGTGAATGCGCCCCCGAAAGGTATCCGACCGATACACCGCTGCTGCGTCTGCCTGCCGTAGCGTAGAAAATGGCGCCTTCGCCAAGAGTGTTCGACCGGAAGACCCTGCCGGGAATCAAATGAAAGCAGGGGGGAACATTACCGGCTTCGGTATTTACGTGCAACCATCTGCCGCCATGGAGGGGCTTTTCAAGTAGGACACGGTGTATTACAGTGTGGTGACAGGAAGAAAGTGCTTTGCTGGGTTGACGAACCCTTTCCGATTGTGCAAGATAGAGCCTATAAGATGAGAGTTGGAAAAGACAGCCCGTTGGGCTCCAACTACGCTTTCGGCAATGGCGTAACAACGCCGCTCATGTACAGGGAAGCGTAAAGTGATCGTATGCTGCGGCCTACTCGATCGCAGGTGCTCTCAAACGGAAGGCGGTGAGTGCCATGGGTTTGACAACAAATCAGATTGGGCACGCAGAAGTTGACGGCGACAACCGCACCTTCGATGATCTTGAAAGAGCCTCGGTCCTTCGCGAATTGGACGCGATCCTGAACAGTCCCGTATTTCAACCAAGCAAGCGGTGCCAACAGTTTCTGTCGTACGTAGTCCACCACCGCCTGGGGGGCAACCACGAGCGACTTAAAGAACGCACATTAGGAGTGGACCTCTTTCAGCGTCCTGCGGGGTACGCAACCGGAGATGATCCTGTAGTTCGGGTACAGGCGGGAGAAGTACGCAGAAGACTGGACCAGTATTACCAGGCGGCCCCCAACAACTCGGCGGTCCGCATCGAACTTCATGTGGGGTCCTACACTCCCGAATTCAGGTGGGTGTCCCCTGCAACGGACCAGGGGCAAGTGCCCCCATTTCAGCCTGTGCCGGAGCTTCAGGAAACGCCCCAGGGAGTGGGACACGGCCAGGAATCAACCCAGCTCGCATCGCCTCCGTTGATAGAGACAAAGCGTGCTTCCGGTAAGCACAAGCAGCTTTTGTGGATTTTGTCGGCAGTCAGCGTCGTCATTCTGGCCGGTTTGGCTTTGATAGGGTCAACAATTTATCGCGCCAGAGCGTCCCAATCGGCGTTGCAGAAGTTCTGGTCTCCCGCGCTTTCCTCTACTGAGCCTGTTCTTATCTGCCTTGCGAAACCTTCGGTCTACCGACCTTCAGTCGAACTCTACCAAAGACATTCCAAGACTCCGGAGAAGTTCCTGGGCCAGTTCGCGAGGCTCAGTCAGAGGCCCGATTTGCAGCCAGACGACAAGCTCATGTGGAACGATATGGTCGAGTACCCCGACTATGGGCTCGCGGTCGGGGATGTCTACACGGCGATTCGGCTTTCTGGTCTCTTTGGCCAGATCGGAAAGAAGAATCAAGTCAGAATTGGAGGCGACTACTCATTCGAAGACTTGCGTAACTCTCCCGCCGTCGTTATTGGAGCTTTCAACAATCGCTGGACGATGCAAATGACATCCAATCTTCATTTTGCCTTCGTTGATGAGGGCGACCAATCGCTCATCCGGGAGGAAGGCCCGTCAGGACGGCGATGGTACTCAAAAACCGACTCTAACGGCAAAGCCATGGAGGACTACTCCGTTGTTACCAGACTTCTAAACTCCAGGACCGGCCAATTCGTTGTATTCGTGGCCGGAATCAAGTCTTACGGCACGCAGGCAGCTGGTGAGTTCGTTTCAAGTCCGGAGTACCTTCAGAAGGCCCTCCAGAAGGCCCCGCCAGACTGGGAAGGGAGGAACGTGCAGATCGTTCTGGAGACCCCCGTCACAGACGGATTACCCGGTCCTCTTCAGGTTGTTGCTATCTACGTTTGGTAACAAAAATCTGCCGCTGACGTGATGGGCTTCCGGATTTGGAATACGGAACGAAGACTACTTTGAGAGAATGAATCCGTCGTTTCGTTTGAGACAAATCTCGTTGAGGCTATGATTGGAAGAATGCTCCCAGGACGGCGTAAATTCCTGCATCTATCGTTAACAGCACTCGCTGGAGTTCTCTCTCGGAGAGCAGGCGCCCAGCAGGCGGGCGGTATGGGAGGACGAGTTGCAACTCCTCAGACGAAGCCCACGGAATCCGGCCGGCCGTTTGACGCTTACTTTACCGACGTTGCAGCATTGGCCGGACTGACAGCGCCGGCGATCTACGGCCCCGTAGATCACAAAGATTACATCCTCGAGGCAAATGGGTGCGGCTGCGCGTTCTTCGACTACGACAACGACGGGTGGATCGATATCTTCCTTCTCAGCGGCACCAGGTTGGAAGGCGCTCCTCCCGGAACATCCAATCGTCTTTATAAGAACAATCGGGACGGAACATTTACCGACGTCACCAGGCAGGCGGGACTTGAGGCGGTCGGCTGGGCTAACGCCGTGTGCATTGGTGACTACAACAACGACGGCTATGAAGACCTGTTTTGCACCTACTACGGCCAGAACCGGCTTTACAGAAACCTCGGCAACGGGACTTTCAAAGATGTCACAAAAGAGGCTGGCCTGGAAAGCTCAGAAGTCAGATGGGGTGCGGGGTGCTCTTTTGTCGATTACAACCGGGATGGCCATCTGGATCTTTTTGTCTCAAATTACCTGCAATTCGACTTCGAGCACGTTCCCAAGCCCGGGTCTGGCGTCAATTGCAATTGGAAGGGTATTCCGGTTAACTGCGGCCCAAGGGGCCTTCCATTTGGTCGGCACTCCCTTTACAGGAACAATGGAGACGGAACCTTTACCGATGTAAGCATCGCGTCCGGCATTGGCAAGCTATGGTCCGACTATGGAATGACCGTGGTAGCAGCGGACTTCGACGAAGATGGTTGGCCCGACATATATGTTGCTTCCGACTCGACCCCTAGCCTCCTCTTCATCAATCAGCACGACGGGACATTCAAAGAGGATGGGATTGCACGTGGCGTAGCCCTGAGCAATGACGGAATGGAACAATCGGGAATGGGCGTCGGAATCGGGGACTACGATCTGGATGGCCACCTCGACATCTTCAAGACCCACTTTGCCCAGGATACTGATGTGCTGTACCACAACGATGGCACGGGAAATTTTGACGACCGGACTCTCGAGGCACGAATCGGCGTTGAGACCCGCTTCGCCAGTTGGGGAGCGGGAATTGTCGATCTCGACAATGATGGCTGGCCCGACATCTTCTTTGTAACCGGAAGTGTGTACCCCGAAGTTGAGAAGAAGCTTCCGCAATATCCGAATAAGTCTCCTCGCATTCTGTTCAGAAACCTCGGCAATGGCGCCTTCGAAGAAATTGCAAATGCCGGTCCAGGCGTCACGACGCCGCACTCGGGCCGCGGTTGCGCATTCGGGGACTTCGACAACGACGGCGATATGGATATTCTGATCCTGAATATGAACGAGCCGCCGTCACTGCTGCGAAACGACCTGAAAGGAACTCGTCACTGGCTGAAGGTGAAGCTGGTAGGTACCAAATCCAATCGCAGTGCGATTGGCGCACGTGTATTGGCCCGCTATTCTGGCCGAGTCCAGGCCCAGGCTGTGCTGAGCCAATCAAGTTATTACTCGTGCAATGACTCTCGCCTTCATTTCGGCCTTGGCCAAGCGACGAGTGCGGATGTGACCATCTACTGGCCGAGCGGCCTGACGGAAAAGTACCCGAATATCAAATGCGACCAACTGATCACCATTCGCGAAGCTCACGGCATCATTCCGAATGCAGGCTGGGCACGCTAGCGATTCCCTGCGTCTGAATCTCCCGTACTTTTGTCTGCTTCCTCTACGGGTTGTCTGAAGCGCTCTCGCTGAACCGGATTCCGAGCTCTTCGCTGACAATCGGCCTCATTTTGCCAGCCAGGTCAGTAGGATCGTAGTGAAGTTTGTATTCGAGGGGCATTATGTAACCCAAAGACGACCATCCCCAGAAGGGATTCATCCCATAACCTTGTCCCGTTTCAGAATCGTAATACTCGCGCGTCACCGGGTTCCTGTCCAGGACCATCGTATAGGTTCTATCCGCAAGCTCACGGGCTTCCTTGTCATAGCCATATTTAATCAGCCCATGGAATATCATATAGTTGCTGGGAATCCAGGTATTTCCGCGCCAGTTGCACTCGCCCTTAGTAGTCCCTTCGTAAAAGTCGGGTGCGGTTTTGGCGTAAGTAGCTACGGGATAAGCGAGCCAGAACTCCTTTTCATTGAATAGATGCTCTTGCACCAGGCGGCGTGCCTGCGCGGGCGTCGCCACTCCGGCCCAGAGCGGGAAGAAGCCGGCGACGGACTTGACGCGTATCATTTTCCCTGTTTTCTCGTTCCGGTCGTAGTAGAACCCATCCTTTTCGTCCCAAAGGACGTTATTGATGAGTTTCGTAAGTTCTTTCGCGCGCTGCTGGTACTCGTCCTGCTCCTTGGTCTTTCCCAATTTCCCTGAGATGATGGCCATGGCCTGGAGCTCGCGAACCAGATAACACGCCAGATCGACACCCTCGTCAAAGTAGGAGTCTAAGTCCCCAGAGCGGCTCAACTGGTTGTCCATGCCGCTAGCGTCAGAACTATTCCAGGTGGGCAGCCCATTGTGGTCGGCATCATAGGCAAACCAACGATCCAGGTATTTCTGCAGCTGGCCGTAGTCTTTCTTGCGCAGCCATTCATAAGAACCAGTTTGTTGCGATCCAAGAACAGCGAGCTGGGCGAGGAACGGCTTGAACATCTGCTTTGGCTTCGGATAGGTGATACCCAGTGTGCGGGAAATGAAACCGTCCGACTGCTGACGGCTGAGAAATACGGCAAAGTTTGAAAAGTCGAATTTACTGACACCGTAATAAGACAGATAGATATTCTCAAAGTACAGGTCCCAATCAAAAAACTCGCCATAGGCGTAACCGGTAAGCAGCTTCTCCCTGGACTGCGGGAAGTCGTGCAGTCCCTTCTTGCTGATATCACGGTTAAGCTGCCGGAGACGTTCACGGATCGGGTCGGACCGCGTTTGGTCGATGCCTTTCGACTGGTGCGGACTGCCGACAGGAGGGTTTGCCTGCGCAATAGCTGTCGAAGGAAAAAGCAGTGATGTCAGAACAAGGGCGCCAATCGTCAACGGGAACGACATGCGGGAGAAAGCGGCATGCGGCATTGCAGGTTTCATGAACAACATTCTCCTTTGCGCTGATTGGCAGGCATTGTACCTCTCGCCGGCTGTGTTGTGAAAGGCATCTCTGCATCTGTGGGAGAAACCGAACTTGATACTATTCCCCTGCGCACTGAAGGCGCGTGTCTACTAGCGCTCAGACTGTTCTTTGCGTTTACACTTGGGATGAGGCAGTTCGATGGTTCGTACCGGATGGGTGACGCTTTTGCTTTTGGGTACATCTTTTGTTGCTCTAGGGCAACAGACCAAAGCCTCTATTGAGTCCATAGAATCGTTGATTCGTTCCCAGGAGTACGACCAGGCTCTGGAGATGTCGAAGTTGGCTTTGCACCAAACGCCCAACGACTTCCGGCTCTGGACATTGCAGGGAATCATCCTTTCGATCAAGGGCGGCAACCATGACGCGATCGATGCGTTTCAAAAGGCGTTGAGCCTCTCCCCAAACTACCCCGCAGCGTTGAAGGGCGAAGTACAACTCCTCTATCAGGCACGAGATGAGCGCGCAATCCCGCTGCTTGAAAAGATATTGAAGGCCGATCCGAAAGATGAGACCGCACATGAAATGCTCGCGAACCTAGAGGAGAAAGAGGGGAACTGCCAGGTTGCAATTGACCATTTCCTTCTCAGCACTGAAGCGATCAGGACCCATCCTGGCTCACTGGAAGCATATGGCAATTGCCTGGCGCAAACAAAACAACCGCAGAAGGCAATTCCTATATTTGAACAGCTTGCTGCGCTGCTTCCCGGGAGCACTTATCCAAAATACGATCTTGCAGTGCTACTCGTCGAAGCGAAACAGAATGATGCCGCGCTCAAGGTACTTGAACCATTGCTCACTCCTGACCAGGCAGACCCGGATATCTTGAGCCTGGCTTCCCAGGCTTATGAGGCTGTGGGCGATACTCCCAAAGCGGCGCCTCTTCTTCGGCAGGCGATTGTCTTGAACCCGGCCAATGCGGACTACTATGTCGCATTTGCGGCGCTCTGTCTGGATCACGATTCCTTTGAGATTGGAATCGATATGATGAATGCCGGCCTTTTGCGCATCTCCAACGATCCGTCTCTTTATATCTCACGCGGACTGCTGTATGCGCAAATTGCGGATTACGACAAAGCCGAAGCCGATTTCAATGCCGCCGAGCGCCTTGATTCAGGACAAAGCCTGAGTGTGTACACCAACGATATTGTTAAGATTCAAAGGGATATGTCTGACAAGACTCATCCCGAAAAGGCATTATCATTATCGGATATACGCACGCAGCTAAAAGATCATCCCGACAGCGCTTTCCTGCATTTTCTGCTCGCCAAGTTGCTTGCCGACGAAAAGACCGGCACGCAGAGTGCGGTGTCTGGAGAAGCAATGAGATCTGCACTGCTGGCGGTGAAACTAAAGCCGGATTTTGTACAGGCACGGAATCTTCTTGCGAGCATGTACATGAGTTCTGGCCAGTACGGCCTTGCCATTGAACAATGCCGTCACGTGCTCGAATATGCCCCTACCGACCGAAGCGCACTCTATCATCTCATCATTGCGTTGCGGCACTCAGGACAAAGCGGGCAGCGCGACGAAATCCAAGCACTGGTAAAGCGTCTTTCAGATTTGCAGCAGATCTCGCTTCAGCAGGAAACCGCCAGGAAGCGATTCAAGCTGTTGGAACAACAACCCGCCCCTCATTAGCGAGCCGGCAATCTCCTTGCAGCCAGGTTACATTGCTTCAGGACTTTCTGAGCTTCGTTGTCGGCCGGCTCCGAGGCCAGTATCTTGTTGGCAGATGAGATCGCGGCCTGACAATCGGATTTCTCAAGCGCCGCCCGCATTTGTTGGCGATCTTGTTTCAGCGCACAGTCTGCAATGGCCTTTGTGGCTTCTGCATCTTCAGGTTCGGAAGTGAGAATCTGGTTGCCGAAAGAAGAAACTCCGCTGCAGTCCGAATTCTGGATGGCGGCATGGAGTTGCTCGCGATTATAGAACTGAAGTCCAATATCTATCCCTGCTACGCTGGGGTCTGGGTATTCAGGGTCGATCTCATGGGCCGCCTGAAGATGTCTCGTGCCCTCGGCGACATCACCTTGCCACAGCAGCGCTCCTCCGAGGTTGCTTTGCGCCCTGGCATTGCTTGGGTCGAGTTCAAGAACCTTCCTCCAATCAGCTATGGCCGCATCAATCTGGCCCTTGGCAGCTAAATCTGACCCAAGGTCTAAAAGGCGGTACGACTCTGCCGCGGGTACGTCGATCTTCATCGGACTGTCCGGCGATATATTCACAAATTCCGGAATATTCACCGCTCGATTGGCCGCTGTCGCGTTGTCAATCAGAATTGCGGGGCTGTCATTGCCGTCTTTATCGATGTGGGTTAGAAACATCTGCGTGTAGGGTGAGCGGCTCTTCGAGGAGAACACCAGCCAGCGCCCATTCGGCGAGAAGCTATGCCATGAGTTCATCAGCGGAGTATTGCAGCGCATCCGCCGGGCCACGCCGCCTGCCGCCGGCACAATGTAAAGCTGGCTGTCGGGACGCATCAATTGAGCATTTCGGCTCTGCACAAAGACGATCCAACGGCCATCGGGAGACACTTTGGGAAAGCTGTTGCTCATGCCGTTGTGGGATGCACCCTCGATCGCCACCGGCTGGCCGCCCTTGCCGTTGTTGAACGGTATCCTGTGTAGATCGAACTTGATTTGGGTCTCTTCAGGGTCGTTGGCATGTTCGGGAATCTTCTGGTCCGGGGACATGGGTTCCCTTGCGTCCGCTCTGGCAAAGACCACGTATTTGCTGTCTGGGCTCCAAACGGCGTCGGTTTGCACGTAGTGAGGATCATCAGCCCCAGTCAACACCTGCTTTCGGCCCGTTGAGCGGTCGTAAAACGCCAAAATTCCTCGGGTTGGAAAGAACACCTGCAGGAAGTGGTAGTCGGTGAAATTGACGACGTAGTAGCTATTTCTCAGTTCCGCCCTCAGCCCCCGCAGCATGGTCAGGACATACCTGCCGTCCGGCGAAAGCTGAGACATGAAGCCGATTCTCGAAGGCGAAGCGGATTCATCCTTGACCTTAGTCCACGAGATCACGTCCCGATTGGCGATGGTCATCTGCGGCCTCACCGAGGTGATCGCGTACAGCCCCTTGTCGTTTGCAGGGCCGTCGATATCCATTCCGAAACTCTTGCCGTCAAGCGAGAAAGAATGGCAGTTGGCGCATGTGTGCATGCCCGTCAACACCAACCGGCTGCGCGACTCGGCAACGTTGCGCAACCGCCAGGCGAGCAGGGGCAGATTGTACTGAGCCAGCGGCTTGATGATCCCTTCCTGCGACTTCGATGGGATCAGCGGAACGTCGCGGTAGAAGATCGGCGCACCCACTGCATCCATTGAAGTTTCGATCGTCACCGTACCGCGCGAAACCGGCCGCTCGAGAGACTCGGCTTGAATCCCGGTGATCGTGATCGTGGCGGGATGCGCCTTCGAGTGCTGCTTGATAGCCTCCCAAGTCGCCGCATCCGGTATCCAGGTCCGTGCTGCGGCTTGCTGCGGAGTCAGCTTTGGCGGCTCGTTGCTCGCGGAAACGCAGCGCGGGTCAATCTCGCCGATGCGCAAACGCTCGCCCGCCGATTTCGCATGAATCCCAGCCGAGCCGTCACTGAACGCCACGTCGACCATCCAAAATGAGGCGTCGTTCGATGCATCGCGCCAAAGAAAGGTAGGGGGAGTGATCTCCGGCGGAAAGATCGATCCCTCTTCCGGGTAGTCAACCGTTATCTCATGCATCTTTTGATCATCTTGGTTGGACGATGAAGAAGAAGCCATCGCGGGTGTGCTTGCCGATTGCTGTGCAAACACCCGGCCGGCCGTTCTTGAACCTTGCAGGATGGCGTCCCACCCCAGGACTGCCGATATGCCAACTGACAATGCGCCGACAACCAAAATGCCGGCTCCAAACTGTTTCACTGTGTCCCCTCAACGAGCCTGACACACCAGAATCTAACAGGAGAACTGACATTTGACCATCGGGAACAATGGGAAGTGGTCAGTGGTCAGGGGTCAGGGGTCAGTTGTCAGTTGTCAGCGGCCTGCGACCTCGATTTGGGGCCCTGGACAAATCGATTGGGCCACCCCGCCCGACCCTCTACCCCCAACCCGTATTCTGTAAATAAATTCCTTGTTTTCAAGAGGATAGAGCGGCAATAAAACGGTTGACGCACATGTTTAAGTGTGTGATCGTGTTTCTATACTCGGCAAGCGCAGAGAATATCTGCTTTGCGCACACTGACATAGAGACGGACAATAAGTCATGGAAAATAAGAGGGGTTCGAGCGGTTTTATTGGAACTTCCGTTGGGGTGGCTATGACGATCATACAAAGCACCCACCCAGAATGGTTCGGCAATCACCCTTGGATATTGCCCGTATCGCTCCTGCTCATTTTTGCAGGTCTTCTCTTTTGGCTGACTCAAATCGGCTGGATTCAGAGGATTCTTGGTCTCTCTAAAGTTGAAACAAGCCATGTGGATTTGCCGAACGCGAAGCCGCAAATGGAATCAAGGCTCAAAATCATCTCGTCTTACTACGGGGTTGAGGGAGGGCCAGACGAAGAAGTGACCGAAAAATACCTGAAACCTAGGATGGCTGGCGATTCACTTGTGGGCTGGGTCGGGGCAGACCTTTTTGGGCCATTCCAGCCAGTAACCGGACTACTCAAGAGGCTGAAGGTTCGCTATTCATTTAACGGGAAAGAGGCGACAGTTACGAGACCGGAACACGCCATATTGATCCTGCCAGAAGATTCGTTTTTGACTCGGCAGTTGGATGAAATCAAACAGATGCACGCTGACGAGATGCGCAGACACGAGATTACTCACAATGCCGAATTGTCCCGCTCCCATGAGTTTTACGAACAATGTAAAGAAGAAAAACGAGCGATTGAGGCAAAGGTGGATTCCCTGAGCCCGCTCCAGATCGACGCACTCACTCTTTCCACGAGGCTTCTCCAGTTCATCGAAGCGCAGGGACCGCCGCCGATTCCAAAGTACACGCGAGAGCAGCTTGACGCGATGAGTTCTGAGCGTTGGAAAGCACTCGTGCAAAGTGGCGATAAGGACTTTGATTTTGCCTGTGAATACTACTACGGCGGAAATCTTGATCGGACCACCCCAGAGTCAAGAGACGAAGTACACAAACAAATGAACGCACGTGCGATGCTGCTACATTCTTGGTACCAAAAGATTCGGGCTGCGTACAATTTGAATTTCAAAAAGAAGGTAGAGGAAATGTATCACCGCTTTGTTCTCGAAGAGCTTGCGGAACAAGTGCTCCTTGTTCCCGATGGAATCGGAATGAGGAAAGAGGACGTTCTAGCAATCGCGAACAAGTTATGGGAGCTAGCCTACAAACTGCGCGAGAAGGGAGTCGTCATTGAAACCCCGTGAATATCAGGAAGGCCCGAAAGCTGGGGAGAACTTTGAGAGGCTGGCTCGGGCTGTCTTTCAGGCTCCGAAGGTTGCGGTCCCGAAGAAACAGCCCAAGGCGAAGCCTAAACACCGCAAAACGACCGGCAGGGACAAGGGCTAGAAGGGTTCCTCTTGCCCCGTCCCTGCCTCCGGGTGGTGTATTGAGTCTGTACCCTTCCCGGTCAACTGCTCATAGGTTAACCTTGTCGCAGTTGGTGTAGGTCTTCCCATTTAGTCATTCAGGCAAATCATGGTCGTGAAGACTGCCTATCGTCGTGCGCTATTGAGTTGTGCCACGAGATCAGGTCGATTCTTTGAAATGAACGCATCGACAACCAAGCGAATTTGCTCCCCATATTGTGTGAGCGAAATTGACTTTGGCATCGTAGCAGGAAGGTTTAATCCAGCCGCTCGCAATTTGAGTATTCTGTATTCGGTGATAGGCCGTTCGTATTGGTACGTCCAAAACTCTTCCGCCTTATTTGGAAAGGCTCCGCCCAGGCCAATTCCGACGCTCATTACAGTTTGAAGATTCCCGAACGCGACGGCTACCGGAATGTCGAGCTTGTTTACCATTCCTTCTATGTCGTCCTCACTCAAAGAGAACGCGCCGGTTCCAGGGATCGACCTTGCGCGAAAATCAGCCTTGATACGATCCTCTTCAGCGAACATTCCAAGAGTGAAGAGGCTGTTCGCGCTCGGCAATTCTGAGAGGCGTTGCTGCACCAACTCACTGAGAGCGTTGACAAGCTCCTGTTCGCGCCCTTTGTCGCTAAACAGTTGAGCTAACCACGGCAACTTGTCTCGGTGGGCATAGCCAAGAGCAACACCCATTTCAAATGCCTCTTCGTACACTCCCAAATACCTGCGAAATGGCACGATTGGTTCCGAGAACCACTTCTTTTTGATCGCGGGGCCAATGACTCGATACGTGAGGCTTTCAAGCAACGTTTGCATAATCTACCTCATGCAACTGCTTTTGATGGTTGCCCTCAAGTGTACATAAATCAATGCATCAACACAGTTTTGAACGCTACGTTATTGGGGTATACCCCAACTTCCTTGTGTGACCCGGACTGACGGAGCGGTATCCCCGCGATTCGCCGAATGGCCTCTAGGTGGTGTGGGGGGAGTCTCGGTAGGCTCTCAGGGCAACCGAGCGCTGCGAACGGTTCAAACGGCACTCCCAAGTATCTGTTGTCCAGCCTCACAGACAGCGCTATAACTTACCAGTGACGTATGGATAGATGAGCGGCTAGCGAGTCGCTGTCAAACATCTGATTTTAGATGGCTTATGGTGGGCGCTGCAGGATTCGAACCTGCGACTTCCACCGTGTGAAGGTGGCACTCTACCGCTGAGTTAAGCGCCCTTGAGGGGGCGGGAAATGACCGCGACCGCGGGGCATCCCGTAGGTTAGAGTAACACCAGCAGGGCTTTAGGGCCAACCTTCGCTGCCTGTCTGCTGGGGCGGCACGGGGATGGTTTGGGCCTCGCCCAGAATCGACCATGGGCTGGAGAATCAAGGCAATCCGCGACGAGGGCTGGTACGCAGGGAGACCTACGGGCGAGTTTCCCGCGAACGGGGAGGCGGCGCTGTGGGCTGGACT